>WNGF01009835.1_pt1 | contig 13118 bp, 15 predicted proteins | sample 5400641 | NCBI WGS metagenome assembly WNGF01 (sample SAMN13153371, study PRJNA577476) | soil metagenome | isolation source: 80 cm soil or saprolite under grassland replicate 2 | place: USA:California | collected 2016-06-15
ACCGTGATCGGGCAGAGCGGCGCCCTGAAGCTTCGCGCCTTACTCTGGCGACCCTTCCTCGCATCCCTGATGAAAAGTGCCCCAAACAATGTCACCGATCAAACCCAGGATGCGGCGGAGCTCAGCGCTCTGAGAACCGCCGAGGGGAAAGTCTCTCGCGCTGGATTCCAATTAGCGATTCGACTTCCTGCTGGAAACAGCGTCGTCCTCAAGGACGATATGACCGCTGGCATGCCCTTCATCCAGCATCGGTACACAGCCTATCTAAAGAGAATTCATTCCCACTTGATCGAGCTCCGGCGTTATGAAGGAGGCTCATACCTTCTCGTTGACGATTCGACGGGAATGAAGACGAGGATTCCCGGTGTTCCGGTCATTTCGCCGGATGCAAAACGGTTCGTCTCGATGAGCTTCGATATGGGAGCCGGCTATGATCCAAATCTCATAGAGGTCTGGAACGTGGAGGCCCGAAAACCTCACAAGGAATTCTCGTTCGAGAGCGAAAGCTGGGGTCCGTCAGATGCGGCGTGGCGTGATCCGGCGACGGTTGACTTTACTCAGAACTCGTTTGTCGGATCCTTTGATTCGTTTCGCAAAATGCCGGCACGACTGATCCACAAAGGAAGCGGGTGGACATTTGCGAAATCCGGGAAGGTACAGCTACAATGACGGCCCACCGCCAACCGATTTCGATTTAAAGTGCTGGCGCCGGCAGGACGCCCTTCACCAGAAACTGCGCTCGCGGAAACGCAAACCTGTCTCGCTTGAAGTAATCACCCTGCGTGATCTCCACACGCTCGCGGGATGCGGAACAATGCCAGGTCTCGAGCGACCTTGGTTTTGTATTCCCGAAAACAGACGCGACGAACACCCCAACATTTATCCCGTCCTCGGTGTCGCGCGCCGATGGATAGCGAAACGCCTCGACGCCCGCGCTGCGCATGGCGGTGCCCAGCGGCTGCGACGATGCATAGCTCGTCGGCGACGCGATGGCTCGACGGTGCGTATCGAACGGTGCTGCAACCAGGTCCACACCGCGCGCGGTGCGTACTCGCGCGGTGAACGCAGTGAGAGCCGTCGCAACGGTGCCGAGCGATGCATGCGTCCCCTCGAGAAACAAGAGCCGATAGTACGCCACCTCGGCGAATGCTGAGCGGCGTTCGGTCGAGCCGTACCAAATCCCGCGGTCGTGCCGCCGACCGAATCGCGACCCGTGCGCCAGCGGCGGATACCGGAAAGGAGTGAAAAACAGATAGTGCAGCCGGCCAGCCGTGAGATCCGGTGGCTTCACCCGATCGATCATTTCCTCGAGCAGCGCCTGCTCCTCGGCCGAGTCGACGATCTTGCGCGTGGAAACCTGATGTTGCGCCTCCACGACCCGCCACGGCGAGAGGTGGAGCGACCGTATCTCAGAGTCGCCCGCGCATAGCGTCCAGATACTGGACGACATCGATGAGTCCCTCCACAGTGCGGATCCGATCGGAGGGAATTCCGCCGAGGTGATCGTTGGCCGAGTGCAGCCAGAGGCGCGCCTTGACGTCGTCGCCGCCGACAAGCGTGTCGAGCGATCGATATAGACGAAGAAAAAGAAGGGCGAGCTCTCCTTCCTTTCGCTCCGGATCGAGTCCGCGGCCGCTTCGAAGCCGCGACACAGACGCCTCGCTCGTCCCGATGATCTCGCCAAGTTGTTTGTTGCGGATTCCGAGCCGAGCTGCCGCAGCAAGGGCTGCCTTTGCCAGAACCGGGGCAGGCTCGGGCTTCGCGTCTGGCTGCAAGAGGAGGGACCGTGTCATACAGCTGCAACATGTTGCCATTTTCTTGCATTTGCAAGAGGCACCGGCGAAGGGTCAGCAGCGTGAACATTGGCCTATTTCCCTGCTATATGTACCTTCGAGCCGATGACCGACGAGGCCCGGCGATGGGAGGGCGGCTGAGGGTGACCATTGTTCGCCGCACGTTGCTCGGCGCGATGGCCGGATTCGTCGCCGCGTGTGCAGTAGCGACCAGGCGGGCACCAGTGCCCCTCACGTCGACATCTCTTGCCGGCGCGACCCAGCTTGTAGTCGTCACTACAGCCGGTTGGGATTCGACCACAGGTGAGCTGCGGCGTTTCGTTCGCAGCGACACCCACGCATCATGGCGCCGGGTTGGTGCGGTCGTGCCGATTGTCGTCGGCCGCACTGGTCTCGCGTGGGGAATCGGTTTCGACCAGCTCGCAGTTCCCGGTGTGCCCACCGCGGGACCGCGCAAAATCGAAGGCGACGGTCGCTCGCCGGCCGGCGTGTTCCCGCTCGACACGGCGTTTGGCTTTTCGCCGTCTGACTCGATGCGCTGGGTGCGTCTCCCTTACGTCCAGCTCACACCGAGCAGTGAGTGCGTCGACGACACCGCGTCCGTGCACTACAACACGGTCGTCGATCGTGGCGCCGTACCGCGAGTCGATTGGAATAGCGCCGAGCACATGCGTCAGGTCGCGCAGTATCGGATCGGAGTGATCGTCGGCTATAACGCGTCGCCGCCCATAAAGGGCCGCGGCTCCTGCATCTTTTTTCACATCTGGGCCGGCCCACGATCGACAACAGTGGGATGCACGGCGCTGAACGTGAAAGAATTGGAGCAACTAGTGGCGTGGCTCGATTCGCGAGCCCGACCCGTCGTTGTGCAAGTTCCTGCCGCAGTCTATCCGCTCGTGCGAGGCGATTGGGCGCTGCCCGCGCTGGCCCGGCCGCTGACTCGTTGACCATGGAAAGGCCCTCCGCATGCACGGCCTTTCCTATTTCAACTCCTTACCGTACTCCTATGCGCGCGAGCATGTCCGCGTACCGGGGATCCGCACGCAGCGGGTCGTAGCCCGGATCGAGGTGAAGATAGATAAGGCCGGCCGACCGCGCCTGGTAGGCCCGCTCCAGTGACGCGAACGCCTTGTCCATGTCGCCGAGCGCCGCGTGTCCCATGGCCAGGTACTCGGAGCGGACGTACTCCTGCCGGGACTGACTTTCGAGCCGGGTCATGATCTCTTCGGCTTCCTCCTGCCGGTCGAGGGCGGCGAGTGCGCGCACGATCATCACATCGTACGAACGGACTGCACGCTCCAGCGCCTGGCCCCGTTGAAACCAGTCGAGCGCGGCTGTTGCATTTCCCAATGCGAGGTAAGCCGACCCCATCCACACGAAGCCGCGACCGTACTCCTCGTCAACCTCCAGCAGCTCGTTACCCGCTGCGATTGCCGCTTCGTAATCCTTGTCGTACCACAGGAAACGGGTCAGCCACCCAGCGTACTCGACACGCAGCGGGTCCAGCTCCACCGCACGCCTCACGGCCGCGACGCCCTGTTTCATTCGGCCGACGAGCGGCAACGCGGTGCCCAGGACCCACTGCGCCTCCGAGTTGTTTGGACTGAGCGCAACCGCCCGCTCCAGACGCGTCACTCCTTCATCGAACGCCCACTCGTGCCAGCACAGCACCTTGCCCACGGAGATCATCGCGTCGGCGAGCTCGGGATCGCGCTGCAAAGCGCGCTCCGCCGCCGCTTTTGCCCGCGGATATGCGTCGTCCGGGGCCACCCAGTCGTCGGCTAGATCGCACCAGACGTCGGCTATCCCGGCATATGCCCGCGCGAATCCTGGATCCTGAAGCAATGCGTGCTGAAACAAGTCGAGCGCCTTTCGGAGGCTCTGCTCGCTGAACTTGTTGAAATGGTATCGGCCCTTGAGGTACGTCGTATACGCCTCGAGGTTTTTGGTCGGCGCCACGACCTGACTCGTCGCGCCGCCAAGCTGGACTTTCAGCGCCTCGACGATCGACCGCGATATCTCATCCTGTACCGCGAAGACGTCCTCGAGCTGGCGATCGTACGTCTCCGACCATAGCTGATACCCGTTTTCCACGTTCACCAGCTGAGCCCCGATGCGAATGCGGTTGCCAATCTTGCGAACGCTGCCTTCCAGCACGGACGTAACACCAAGTCGCTCACCCACCTGTCGCACATCCACGTCTTTCTTGCCTTTGAAGGCGAACGATGACGAGCGTGAGGCGACATGTACCCCGGGCACCTTGGCGAGCGCGTTGATGATCTCCTCGGTCATGCCGTCGCTGAAGTACTCGTTCTCGGGATCGGCGCTCATGTTCGCAAGCGGAAGTACGGCGATCGCCTTTGGAGCGCCGGACCTCTTCACCTCGGGCGGAGTCTGAATCGCGGCGCCATCCCCTGTCCGGAGGATGGCTCGCAGGGCATCGGCAAACTCGGCGGCTGTGCGGTACCGGTCTGCGGGTGATTTGGCGAGCGCGCGGCTGATCGCCGCTTCAACCGTGTCCGGCACATCGCGAGTGATCTTCACGCTCGGAACCGGCGACAGAAAGCGCTTCGCGATGATCGACTGCGCGTTCGGCCCGGTGAACGGCGGCTCCCCACTCAACATCTCGTACAGCACGCAACCCAGGCTGTAGAGATCGCTCCTGCCATCGATCGCTGTCTCACCACTTGCCTGTTCGGGACTCATATAGGCCGGCGTGCCAACGGCGAGCCCCGTGTGGGTGATGGACTTGCCGCCGCTCAGTGCCTTACCGATGCCGAAGTCCGCCACCAGCGCCGAGCCTTCGTGCAGCAGGATGTTCTCCGGTTTGATGTCGCGATGGATTACCTGATGACGGTGCGAGTAATCGAGTGCGGACGCCACCTCGGCCGTGATGCGCAGCGCATCCTCGAGAGCAAGCTGTCCTTCCTCGTCCAGCCGGTGCCTGAGAGAGTGGCCTTCCATGTTCGGCATGACGTAGAAGAGCAACCCGTCTGCGGTGCCGGAGTCGAAGACCGGAAGGATGTGGGCGTGAGTAAGGCTCGCCGCCATCTTGATCTCGCGAAGGAAGCGCTCGGCACCAATCTCCGCCGAGATCTCGGGACGCAGCACCTTAACGGCAACGGCGCGCTCGTGGCGCAGATCACGAGCGAGGAAAACAACCGCCATGCCGCCCTCGCCGAGGGGGCGTTCCACAACGTAGCGGCCGGTCAGACCAGATTCGAGGCGTTGCTGCAGGTCGTTCACGAGTTCACAATACTGGCCCGCCGGTTCGCGCGTGACAAGAATCACCCGAGAGCAACATGAAATTGCAACTCATCGCTCAGGGTATCACGGCAAAGCCGGCTGCTGCAAAGTGCTGATCGAGAGCAAGCGCCTCGCGAGCTCAGCGCGACGGAGACTTTGCCGCCGCGCACGGTTCTTGAAGCCGCGTTTCGTCACTCGACCAACCGGGAGATAAGCGCCATGCCGAGCAAAGATCGGATCACCCCTTGTTTGTGGTTTGACAATCAAGCCGAAGAAGCCGCGAGGTATTACACGACGATATTCAAGAATTCGAAGATTGGGACCATCAGCCGTTATACGGAGGCTGGTCGCGAGGTCCACGGCAGGCCGGCGGGCTCGGTAATGACCGTGGCTTTCGAGCTCGAGGGGCAGACCTTCACGGCCTTGAACGGCGGCCCGGTCTTCAAGTTCAACGAGGCCGTTTCGTTTCAGGTCAATTGCGAGACGCAGGAAGAAGTTGACTACTACTGGGAGAAGCTGTCCGAAGGCGGAGATCCAAGCGCTCAGCAGTGCGGCTGGCTCAAGGACAAATACGGCCTTTCGTGGCAGGTCGTTCCGCGCGCACTCACCGAGGCGATCAGCGACCCTGATCCTGCAAAAGCCGGGAGAGTGATGGAAGCCATGCTTCCAATGAAGAAGATCGACATCGATGAGATAAAGCGGGCTTACGCCGGCGCAGGTCGCTGACCGCACGCAACCCTACCCTCGCCCGGTCCTGCGCGCTCTGCGCGCGCGATGTAACCGCTACTTTGAATGAGGGGTGCTACATGAGCGCAATTCCAGATCGCACCGAGGCGGCCGAATACTATTTCACGTACATCGACAAGGTCGGGGCAGGCGACATCCGCGAAATCCTCCGCGCTCAGGAAGGGGAAACCGTTGCGCTGCTGCAAGGCATCGAGGACGACCAATCGTTGTATCGCTACGCGCCGGACAAGTGGAGCATCCGTCAGGTTGTCAGCCACGTCAACGATACAGAACGGGTTTTTGTTGCCCGGGCTTTCTGGTTTGCGCGCGGCTTCGATAGTCCGCTGCCCAGCTTCGATCAGAATGTTGCGGTTTCAGCTGCGGACGCCGATGAACGCTCGTGGAAGAGCCACATCGAAGAGTTCAGTGCCATCCGCGCGGCCACGTCGGCTTTCTTCGAGAATCTTCCCGCTGAGGCGTGGACGCGGCGGGGCATCGCGGGTGGAAACCCCTTTACGGTGCGTGCCCTCGCCTACATCTCGGCAGGCCATGTAACCCACCACATCGGGATTCTCAAGACGCGATACCTGCATCGATAAGGGATCGCCGCCGACGCTGGCCTGAGTCTGACTCTGCGGCCCTTTCCATCACAGGGCACGAGGGTCAGCGGCCAGCCGACGGCGTGCGGCGCTGTCGCTAACCCTCGATCTTGTAGATCTCCCGCCGTCCATGGTCGACGAAATCGTGGTAGTCCTTCATGATGCTCTCCATCTCCTTCATTGCCTCCGGGTTCTGACCGGGCCCCTGCCCTTGCATCATCTCCTCGAACTCTTTCATGCTTGACGTTTCCCATTCCGACACGATTGTCCAGTAATTCTCGCCGCAGAAGTCGGTCATGATGCGAATCTTCCCGAGGCCATACTTCTCGTTGAGCTTGGACATGGCGAGAAACTTTTCCACCATCGGGCGTACTTTGCCGGGCTTGCAATGGAACACTTCGCGAATGAGCAGCATCGTCTCTCATTAAGTTGTCTGTCGGTGAAAAAGGGATTATCCATCTTCGCAATATCGGCGCCTCGGGATGCCAAAGGCCTCGGAAAGGGGATGGAATGAGCGAGTACAAAACCGTAGTCGAGTGGGAGCGGGACGGCGCGGTCTTCACGGACAATCGCTACAGCCGCGGTCATCGATGGATTTTCGACGGTGGGATCGAAGTGCCGGCGTCGTCCTCGCCGAGTGTCGTTCCCCTTCCCCTGTCGATCGCGACGGCGGTGGATCCGGAAGAGGCCTTTGTTGCCAGCCTCTCCAGCTGTCATATGCTGGTATTCCTGTCCCTCGCCGCCAGACGCGGCTTCGTCGTGGACAGCTACCGTGACGAAGCAGTCGGTGTGCTGGCAAAGGACTCGTCCGGAAAGCTGGCGATGACGCGCGTGACGCTCCGTCCCCAGATCGAGTTCGGCGGCGACAAACGGCCGACCGCGGACGAGCTGGCCACAATGCACCATCAATCGCATGACCAATGTTTCATCGCCAGCTCGGTGAAGACTGACGTGCAGTGCGAACCGGTTGCGTGACGATCCCGGCTGGCGTTGACGCCCGGCTCAGGATCGGAATCTCGTCTCCAACGCGCGGAGGCGGCACATCTGGTGCGCCGGGATGGTCGCTGGGTTTGCGCTTTGCACAGTGAAGCGGTGGCGGGCGATCCCTTCGGCCGTGATCGTCGCGCGATCACAACCTGAGATCGACCCGCCAGGCTGAGCGCCAGCCTCAGGGTTTCAACGAGCGATCGGAGAGACGCGCGAAGAGTGCCTTCGCGCGCGCGACCGCGGCGTCATCGTCGATTGCGAAGAGAACGAACCGCTCGGTATCGAATGCATTGAGATACGTCTGCATGATGCCCTGCGACTTGTGCTCGCCGATCACCCAGTTCGCCACGATGCGATAGTCGAGCTTGTCCTGATACCCGAAAGGCTGAGTGAGGTCGAACTCCAACGGCGGATCGAGCGCCCGAGGTCGTGCCGATGGAAAATCGTTGCGACCGAGGTATTCAGGCGGGGGATGTCCCTTTTTGTAGGTGTTTGCCGCGAGAATGACAGGGCGGCGATCCGCGGGCATCGCTGTGACAGCCGCGAGCGCCATCAGAGACGCTGCCTGATGCGCGCCGTGTGTCGTATTCGACGGCTCCGCTATGAAGACGAAGTCATAATGGCCCTCGGTCAGTATCGCGGATAGCCGCCGTCTCACGACCGAAGTGTCCCACTGAGTCTCGAGTACCTCGTGAACATTCTCAGTGTACGCTTTGTCGAACTGATCGAGAAAGAAATAATTGCTGATACCGGTAATCGCGCCGCCTGCCCGAGCCTCCTTCTTTCGGATCACAGGGAGCGCCTTCCGGCCTACTGCTTCCTGCGTGAGCTTCAAACCGTAGATCGGCTCGGCAAGCGTCGCATACCGATAGCCGCCCTCGCCATTGGTAATGACGCAGAGATCGGCCTTTCCGCCGAGGACGTGGGTGAGCTTGTAGACGGCCCCGGTGAAGTCGACGTCGTCGTCAGGGTGGGCGACGACCACCAGCACGCGCGTTGAGGATGACTGCGCGCCCATCGTCGCCGACGCGCCTGCCAGGCAAATGAAAGCGAAGCGCACGGGCGCACGCCGAACTCGCGTGAACCGGTTCGTGGTGACATGATGTTGGATCATCGGCCGAATTTCATCAATTGCGTTCCGGGGGGCAAACAATTGCTGACGTACGCGTTCATTCTCATTCGCGCGGTTACTTGCCGCGGCGCCCGGACGCGTCAGCGAGGATCACATGACCATCACAGATCTCGAAGTTTTGTATGACTACGGCTACTGGGCCAACAAGAGACTCTTCGGCGCGATTTCGCAGCTTACGCCGGAACAGTGCACGCAGCCGGTGGCGGGAAGTTACGGATCGATCAGGAACACGATGGTCCATGTCATGAGCGCCGAGGCTGGGTGGCTCGATCGCTGCGGCGGGCCAAAACGAGGTCCACGGCTGAACCCTGACGATTTCCCAACGGTCGGATCTGTCGTGCAGGCCTGGAGTAGAGTCGAGCAGAACGTGCGCGAGTTTCTGGCCAGCCTGAAAGACGAAGATGTGACTCGCACTGTCGAGTACGTGATGGACGGTTCGGAGAAACGCTCAATGCCGCTGGGAGAGCTGATGCAGCACGCAGCGAATCATGGCGTTCATCATCGCGGGCAGGTTGCGCTGCTGCTGAGACTGCTCGGCCTCGCTCCGGGCAATTTCGATCTCGTTTTTTACTATGGTGAGAAACGCGGCATGTCGGCGTAGTGACGCGCCACTGATTGGTCGAATTAACTTGCACCTCCGGGAACCTCGGGCAAAGACCGCGGGAGCGTATGACCCGTGGGCTGTGAGACCCTCTTGGCAAAACTGGCAATAGGCTCCCTCATGGGTAGGTCACCGCGTGATGAGATGCAGGTCGCCGAACTCATGCCATAGATAGTGGCTGCGCAGCGCGGCATCGTACGCCAGGACGAGACGATCGCGGCCAGCCAACGCCTCGAGCATCGAGAGGTGCGATGCCTTTGGCTCGTGCAGTCCTGTCAGGATTGCATCGACAACGCGAAGACCCCGCTCCGGCGTGATCACGAGATCAGTCCAGCCGTGGTCACTTCGAACGTGACCGTCAGCATCGGCGACCGTCTCCAGCGCTCGCACGACGGTGGTGCCCACAGCGACAACTCGCGCCCCACGCAAACGCGCCGAATTGACGGCGTGCGCGGTCAGCTCCGGTACACGGTATCGCTCGGGATATGGTGGCTCGTCAGATTCGAGGCTGGAGACGCCCGTGTGCAGGATCAGCGGCACAATGCGGACGGACTTCCGCCTGAGACGCTCTACTCTCTCATTCGTGAAGCCGCGGCCGGCGGATGGCATTTCTGCACTCCCGGACTCGCCCGCAAAAACTGTCTGGTAGTACGAGAGTGGCCACGGCTTCGGGACGTAACCATATCGAATGGGCATGCCATAGCGAGCGGTGTAGGTCACGGGATGATCCGGCAGCATCAGCTCCGCTATCCAAAGTCTGACGTGTCCGCTCAGAAAAGCATTCGAATCAGGCAAATAAGGCTCGATGAGCCTGGCGCTTGCATCCGCCGGGAGACGTAGTAGCGCACCGGCGTCGGCATCGAGCAACGGGCTCGTGCCTTTCTCCGAGTACTGCCGCAATTCGACAACCCACTGATTTTCCGAGAGCGGTGTAGAGAGATGCAGGACAATGTCGCTCCTGGTGCCATCACTCGATTCAAGCTCGGCATCGAGCGCCGCATTGATCGTCGCGCTCGTATTCACGACGACTACATCTCCCGGATCCAGAAAATTCGGCAGATCGAAGAACCGTGTGTGCGTGATGACGTCGTCACTGGCGCGTGACACCATCAGTCGCACCTGATCCCGGGCGAGTCCCCGCACTTCCGGTGGCTCGTGCGCGGCCAGCTCGTCGGTGAACTGAAACTCCAGCAGTCCGGCTTCGAGCGTGGTCATGCCGCCTCAGCTGCAACGGGACCGAGCTGTGCGGCGACATAACGGCCGCTGGGCAGGTCGCCCTCGAGCAGCGTGATGAATGCAGGGACACGCACTTCGGGCAGCGGGCGATCGCTGATATCTTCCCCCGGAAATGCGGCCTGGTGCATGTCGGTACGCAGGTCACCGGGATCGACCCAGTACACTCTGATGGACGTGTTCTCTGCCGCGAGCACCGCGGACAGCTGCTCGAGTGCAGCCTTGCTCGCGCCGTATCCTCCCCAACCCGGATAGGCGTTGACTGCGGCGTCGCTCGTAACGTTGATCACGCGGGCATCCGCTTTGAGCTCGGCACGCACCGCCTGAAGCACGCCGAGTGGCGCGACGATGTTGGTTTCGAGTACAGCGCTCAAGACATCCAGCGGATGGTCGAGCAGCGCTGGCAGCGGGCTGGGGCCGAGCGCGCTCGCGTTATTGATGACCGCATCGAGGCCTGCGTGTCCCCGGGCGAGAACTGCCAGTGCGTTTCGGTGAGCGGCATCGGTCACGTCGCCGGCAATTGCCGCGACGTGCGTCCGCGCGGCGATCTCGTCGCGAACGGAACGAAGACATTCCGCGTCACGGGCAGTGAGGATCAGATTGGCGGTGAGGATCAGATTCCAGCCGCGGGTGGCGAGGCCGCGAGCGAGAGCGAGTCCGAGGCCGCGCGAGGCGCCAGTGATGAGAGCGGTCTTTTCTTTGGAGCTGTTTTTCACGTTGCCTCCGGGCATTTTGGATGGTAAGGTTCAATGTACAAGTTCAAGTGAACTTGAAGTCAAGAGGCTATCGCCATAGATTGACGGGCATGGACGATTTGCTCCTCATCGGTGAGGTCGCCCGCCGCAGCGGCGTTGCCGCCTCGGCGCTGCGTTTCTACGAAGAGCGCGGCCTCATCACGTCAGATCGGACCGGCGGCGGACAGCGCCGCTATCCGAGAGCGGTCCTCCGCCGGATCGCGTTCATTGTTTTCGCCCAGCGGATCGGACTCACGCTCGGAGAGATCACGACCGAGCTCGCGAAGCTGCCTCCAGATCGCGCGCCGACTGGACGTGATTGGTCGCGACTGTCAAAAACGTGGACCTCGCGAATCGACGAGCGAATCGAAGAGCTCGAGCGCCTGAGGGCCGGTCTCACACAGTGCATCGGCTGCGGCTGCTTGTCGCTGGACCGTTGCCAGCTATCCAACCCAGGTGACCGGGCATCTCGCCTCGGGCCTGGTCCCCGCTACTGGATCGGCGACCGTCCCGCGAGGTAACCTTTCAGCCGGCTTTGGTGAATCCGTAAGGGATCGGGGATACCTACCCGCCTAACGGCCAGCGAGCGATCGTCCAACGGCCTAGTTTTCCTGAAGCAGGCTTTCCCCCTATTCGAGCGAGACCGATGCCCGATCTATCTCTCTCAGCAACTTCGTCGCAGGAATTCAAAGACCTCGGCCTCGGCACCGTGGTTGGCGGCGCCAACGAAAAGCGCCTGCTCAATCGCGATGCGGCGTTCAGTCCGCGCCGCGAAGGAATTCCTCTGTTTGCAAGGCTGCATCCGTATCACCTGCTCCTCACGATCTCGTGGCGACGTTTTTTCATGCTCGTCGTTTCGGGATCGGTTTTCGCGTCCGACAGCGGCCGTCGTCTTCAGCGACCGGGCGGTTGTTACGTCGTATCGAGGCAAGACGGGATTCATGTTCCGGCTCACCAATGTCCGTGCAAATCAGCTCGTCGAGCTCGAGGCGAAGGTGCTCTTCAGCCGAATCGAGGGATCTGCCCGGCAATACGACCAGCTCGACCTCGAGCGGACGCGCGTCGTCTTCTTTCCGTTGAGTTGGACTATCGTACATCCGATCGACGAGAACAGCCCGATGTGGGGCATGTCTGCCGACGAGCTTGCGGCGCGGGATGCCGAGTTTCTCGTGCATCTGTCGGGAATCGACGAGACATTTTCTCAGCTCGTGCACGCCCGAACATCGTACAAGCCCTCGGAGATCGTCTTTGGTCATCGCTTTGTGAACATCTATAATCCCGTGCGCGACGACGGGACAGTGAGCATCGATGTGCGAAGGCTCGGCGAAACCGAGCCGGCACCAGCAGAGGAATGGGAAGGCATGCCGACGTCGCACACGATGCACTTCAGCGCGTACGCTCCGCCCCGGCCTCCGTCCAACCGAAAAACCGATTCCAGGTAACACCCGACGCGACGGGTCGGAATGAGCACAGGCGCCTGGGGCTGGTGTTGCTCGAACTCACGCTGCTTCAGCCGACTAGCCACATATGGCCGACGCCTGGCCCGCGAGGCATATTCGGACCCACCGCCGCCACGCGGTTTTCGTTTCACGTGAGCACGGCGGCGTGCATACAAATCCGTAACGGTCAGCGAGGACGCAATGCAGGACACGAGCTACGATGCGATAGTCGTCGGTTCTGGAATCTCCGGCGGCTGGGCCGCCAAGGAGCTCACTGAGAAAGGACTCCGCGTGCTACTCCTCGAGCGCGGCAAGAACATCGAGCACATAAAGGACTACGTCAACGCAACCAAGGCACCGTGGCAGTACCCGCATCGCGGCGGGCGCACGCGCGCAATGGAAGAGCTGTATCCGGTGCTCAAGCGCGATTACCCGCTCAACGAGAAAAACCTCGACTTCTGGGCGTCCGACAAGGATTCACCATACACCGAGGTGAAACGCTTCGACTGGTACCGCGGCTATCACGTCGGCGGCCGCTCGCTGATGTGGGGCCGGCAGAGCTATCGCCACAGCGATTTCGACTTCGAGGCCAACGCGCGCGAGGGGATCGCGGTCGACTGGCCGATCC
>WNGF01011372.1_pt1 | contig 13115 bp, 11 predicted proteins | sample 5400641 | NCBI WGS metagenome assembly WNGF01 (sample SAMN13153371, study PRJNA577476) | soil metagenome | isolation source: 80 cm soil or saprolite under grassland replicate 2 | place: USA:California | collected 2016-06-15
CCGAAATCGGCATCATGCGCTTCAAGCCCGTTACTTCCGTCGGCGGCCTCATGTTGATGTGAAAATTCGCCGCCTCGCTGATCGGATTCTTGCGAATGATCAAACGGAAGCGCGGCACGACCCAATCTACCTTGGACTCCTTTGGTCCTTCGTAAGTCATAAAAACCACGGGATGGTCCTGATAGTTCTCGCCGATGCCGTTCAACTCGTGCACGACGGGAATTCCATGCTTCTCGAGCTCCGCCGATGGTCCGATGCCGGACAGCATGAGGACCTGCGGCGAGCCGTAGACGCCGGAAGTAAGAAGGATCTGTCCGCCCAGCGCCGTATGCATCTGTCCGTCTTTCTCATAATTCACGCCTTCGGCCTTCTTGCCGGAGAGCTTCAGCGAATGCACCGCCGCCTCATCGATGATCGTGAGATTCTCGCGCCCGCGCGCCCGGTTCAAATAGGCGATTACCGTTGACTGCCGTTTGCCATCTTTAATATTGTACGGCGACGCGCAGACGCCATACGGTTCCGGCACGTTGAGGTCCGGACACTTCGGCAAACCCATGCTGTAAGCCGCTTCAAGAAACGCGCGCACCGGCGGCGAAGCGGGCATGTCGAGCATAAAATTGCGCTTCACATAAAGCGGGCCATCTTTGCCGTGAATTGGACTTTCGGGAAAATCCTGATCCGACTCGATCTTTTTCATGAACGGCAAACATGTTTCATAGGACCAATCCGGATTCCCTCCCGCCACCCATTGTGCCAAATCATAGCGTTGCGGGCGGAGCACCGACATGACATTTACCGAGGACCCGCCGCCCATGATGCGGCCGGCAAGCGCGTAATAGGTGCTGCCGTCCAAGTGGCGTTGGGTCGGAAACATCGCGACATAGTTCGATTCCAACAAAAGGCGCGTCTGTTTCGATGCGTCGGCCACGAGCTCCGGCAAAGGTTGTGGGTCCGGCCCCGCTTCGAGGAGCAACACTTTTCGGCTAGGGTCCTCGGAAAGACGCGTCGCCGCAACGCATCCCGCCGATCCCCCGCCGACAATAATTACGTCGTGCTTATCCGGCATTAAACGTTCCTCAATACCTGCGTGAACCAATAATCAGGAACGAGATTCTTCGCTCCGCTCAGAATGACAGCTAAGAGAATTATCATCCTGACATACTCCCATGTCATCCTGAACGTAGTGAAGGATCTCGCATTTTGTCTGATTCTCTTCCCATACTAAACCTACGCCTGCTCGCCAAGACCTTTGCGCAACCGTCGAGTGAATTCTTGCAAGATCAACGTCGCCGTCGCGCGCAAAACCATATCGCCAAGAATCGCCAAGCGCCCTTTGATCTTCACGTCGGCCTGGTAATCCATCTGAGACTTTGCGTCGGAAATGCTGTGCAAATCGACGGTCATGTCGGCATTCACCGTGCTCTTGGTAACGGAATCAGTTTCCCGAGATCGGCCCTACCGTCGCGGAAATGATGCCGTCGAAGGTCTTATCGTCGATCTGCTTCACTTCATCGATGCCCGGCAAGCAAGTTGAAAACTTATTAATATCGATTAAAAACTCCCACGCTTTTTGCACAGGAACATCCAGATCGATCTTGCCATCGAAAATCATTGTACAGTATTTGCCGAAACAAATTCAGGCGCGATCTTATGTGACAAAAAAACCTGTGACAAGAGCGGCGACATTAAATGTTAGCCACATCAACAAACGGATCTTGCGGAAGTGGTGCAATCCCTTGCCATCGTTCGGCAGCGTCCGGAGCTTCCTTGAGCCTAATTTCTGCTCACGTAGTTGGACACTTCGATCAGATTCATGTCGGGGTCACGGAAATACACCGACATCATCAGCCCTCTTGCGCCATTTCTTTCGACTGGGCCTCCGATTAGGTTTACACCACAGAAATTCAGGTGGGCGATAACGGCGGAAAGGGACACGGAAGTAATAAAGCAAACATCGGCTGAACCGGGTGTGGGCTTTTCCGCTTTCAAAGCACTCTCGCGTCCGAGTTGTTACAGGTTGATCTTCTGCGATCCAAAGGACAGAGCTTTCCTATTCTCGCCAAAGGTGACGATCTCCATCCCCAGCACCTTCGCGTAGAACTTACAGGTTGCCTCAATGTCTTTTACCGTCAAAACCACGTGGTCGAGGCTGTCAATCTTCATGGATACCTCTCTGTCGTCCAATATCTGGCCGCTTGGCCGCAACAGATCTGTTGCTGACTTCATGCGTTAAAATTACTTCGTGACGCTGTCAAGCGATCGTTCTGAAGCGTCCGGTTGGCACCCCTTTGGTACCCTTTGGCTGTGATCGAGAGTGTGCGATCTTTCTGTAACTAGAACGACGAAATCACCATGGAGCGAACCGGTGGGAGTTCTCCGAGCTTGATTTCTCGCCAGCTATCGCCCTGGTTGGGAGAAAACCATACTTCCCCGCCGCCGGTAGGCATTTTTCTGGTTTCGGCTTGTCCTTTGTCACTTTGTCCGTACCCAGCATAAACCTGGGTTGAGTTTGCCGGAGGACTGGCCAGCGTCCAAACCATCTTTTCCATGCTTTCCGGCAGTCCGCCGCCAACCTGCTGCCAAGTCTGCGCTCCGTCCAGACTTCGAAAGATGGCAGACTGCGCCAGTCCGGGACGGTTCCAATGTCCGGGGGATTCATTGCCGGTGGCGACGAGCATCACGGGGATTTTTCCGTATAGGAACAGAAAATCATGAAAGTAGTCGCGGGTTATCCCCGACTGTTCGATTCGCCCCCATCCGTGGGACGGATCCGTGCTGCGAAAGAATCCTCTGGCGGAGGTGACAAAGTAAAGATCCCTGCGGTTGGGATCGTTGGCGACTTTATGAATGTCCAGGTAATCGATCCCGGAGCTTACGTCTTCCCATGTGTTGCCACCATCGAAGGTGCGAACAATCCCGCCATGTTCGATAGAAAGATAAATCAACCGCGGATCGTTTCGGTCAATATGGATATCTCTGATGTGACCGGCGTGATTTGGTTGCGGCGATACCCAGTTACGCTTTACCTCTTCCGGTAAATCCAATAGGTTCTTGAGTTCCTCCCATGTCTCGCCGATGTTGTCGCTCCTGTAGAGATGCACAGGCTCCGTGCCGACGTACACAACACGGTCATCCGTTGGGTCGACGGTGACTGCGCGAACGTCCCCGTCGAAAATACGCACCCAGCTGCTTCCCGCATCGGCGGTCCGGTACAAGCCGTCCTTGAGAATGCCGCAAAAAATCATTTCCGGGTGGCGCTTGGACCCGGCCAGACAATCGGCAACACCCGAAAGATGGCGTCCTGATTCCTCCCACTGGTCGTCCTTGCCCCGATAGACCCTGACTCCTCTCTGCGTGCCAAGAAAGAAAACATTTGCGTTATTCATTTGCTTCTCCATCAACTTTGTCGCGCTTTTGAAGCACGGGACATCGGCCGGCGAAATATTCGTCGAATTTTATCCTTGCGGATCACGCGGCGTTCGTAAAACCGATCAGCGAAAGCTCGGTAAAATGAAATTTTTTGCTCGCCTCGTGCGGCAGAACGGTAAACTGGTGTATCGAGTACTCATGCTCGTACTGGGTCCTCGTGTTGATCCCATCCAACGGCAGAACAATCTCAAAATTATGAACTCGCGCCGCGCTACTGCAGGTATAAAGAACGGCAATGTTGGTGGACGAGCCGACCACGATCATCCTTTTGGCCCCTGCCCGGTTCAGAAGGTCGAGCAGCTCTCCGCCGGTAAACTTGTCGAACGCATCGGGATAGATCACCGGCTCGCTTGCTCTACGCTTTAGAGCCGGAGCCACTTCGGCCATGGCGGTTCCTTTAGCGGAAGCCGAGACCGTGAAAATGATCGGCACATCGAACGATCTGGCTCGCTGCAAAAACTTACCGAGAGGTTCCAACAATTTCGAGCAACATTCCTTCGGGTCATGGCAGCGAGTGCTCATATCCAATACCACGACAGCAGTCGACCGGGTGTCCAAAGTGATCGGGGTTGCTTTCGGCTTATTTGGCCCCTCCATCCATTTACCCCTTTTTATCCTCGACGAGTTCGCTGTTCATAAGAGCGCCGCATGAAGGACAGTACATTTGCTCGAGAAGAAAGCTTCCCACAAGGTCCTTCATCAAAGGCCCGATTCTCGTGGGCGGAGACAATCTTCGTTTGCAAGCTTGCTTCCAATCCTTCTCTGCCGGGCAAAGTTTATGCAGACATTTGGTGCAGCGCGTCCAGACACCGCTCTCATCGCTGTAAAGCTCGAGGTTTTCGCGAAGCGGATGGTTCATAGATCTCCCGCTAACCGTTCTTCCTTGAGTTGCGACCTGAGCTTCTCGCTCGCGCGCAAGTCGACGCCATCATCGGTATCGCTAATCACGACTCCGTAAACCTCCCGAGCCGCCTGTCTCGATACGAGACCGTGCTTGACGTCCTTCGCCACCATCCCTGGCTCCCTCTCCAACGGGTCGCCATATCCACCGCCGTTCTCGGTGCGCATATAAAGCACGTCGTTTTTCTTAAATTCTATTTCACAATAAGGCAGCAGTTTCCCTTGGACTCCCAACTCAGCGACGTCTCGTACCCAACCTTTTTTAGCTACGTGGTCACGAAACTTAGCGTCTTCGTAATGCACCAAAATTCCTGGCGCGCCCGGATAACCGCCAAAAATCCCTTGACCTGAATTTCTCAATCCCGCCACCCCCATCGCGACGACTTTGATCTTATCTTCAGGACAATTGTGAATCGTAAAGGCAGACTCAGCGCCTACTCCTCCACGATACTTGCCAGGTCCTCCCCCGTCGGTAACGTGTCGCCGATGCAGGTAGAGCAAAGGAAAGTTTCGCTCGACCCATTCGACGTTGGGAGAAGTCATTCGGCTGCCGCCCGAATCGATTCCGTCGCGGTACGATCTTGCGCCGGTGCCGCCGACGGAATTTTCCGAGCCCAATCCCGAGACGTAAAATCTTCCATACTGATTCATGCCCGCGTGTCTGGCGGTGCGTCCGCCCGCATTGAGGGCCATCACCTCTTTTTTCCACCTCTCGCTGGTAGCCAGCATTTGCATCAAGACCGAGCTCGAAAGATATTTCACGATGGCGCCGGCGGAAGTGGTGTTCATCGACACCGGGCCCGGGTATCGCACATTGACCACCGTGCCTTCCGGGGCGACGACCTCGATGACCCGAAAAGCCCCGTGGTTCTTGAGGACATCATAGGCAAGCGTGAACAGAACCGCGGCGAAGCACGCGCCGAAAGTACCGTGGTAGGGGAGATTGATACCCATGCGCGCCTGGTTGTCTGTCCCGGTGAAATCGAAAATCAACCGATCGGCTTTTTTTCTAAGCGTCAATCTGATTCTCCAGGTCTCCCCTCCCGACTGGATCATTCCGGTGTCGCTCCATTCGCCGTCCGGAATCTCGGCAATTCTCTTTCTCAGCGTGGCCTCCGAGCCGCCGATCATTTGTGAAGCAACAGCTTCGACCAATTCGGTGCCGTACTGTTCGCACATGGCCTGCATTCTCGATTTGGCTACATTGTTGGCGGCAATCTCGCACTTCAGGTCGAGGCCGACCATCACCGGCTGGCGTGTCATGTTGATGAAGGCATCGAAGACGTCTTTTCTTAGGACACCCCGTTCGACCAGTTTCACCCCGGGAATTCTTAAACCTTCTTGGCAGACCTCTCTTGCTCCAGGAGAGTTGCCGCCGGGTGACATAGCGCCAATATCCATCACGTGAACAAATGTGGCGCTCCACCCAACCAGCCTATCGCGGTAATGGATGGGAGAAATCATGTAAACGTCGGACTGATGGATGGCGGCAAGATACGGATCATTGAGTAAGAAGATATCATCCGGATAGATTCCACCATCGCTCTCAAAGCGCTCAATGATTCTTTTCACCGCGAAGCCTGCGGTTGCCACGTGCCAACCCAGAGTGTTCCCGGCCGATAGTACCTCGCCGCTTGCGCGGTAGAGCGCCGCCATATAGTCCTTTTGCTGTGTGGTGTTGACGGTCCCGCCCACGCGTTCGAGGGTCGTACCCATCTCATTGGCGATTTGGTGGAGCCGGTGAGACAGAATCTCGAAAGTAATGGGGTCCACTCCTCTAATCGCCTGCTCCAAGATATTTCCTCCTAGGCTCCGACAAATATTCGGACGTTGTGGAATTCGTCGATGGTCGCTCGGTCTTTAGGATTCGCAACAATGGTCGTGACCGGAGTCTCTATGACTGCGGGGCCTTCGATTTCAACGCCGGGTCTTAGCCGCTCGAAATCGAAGATTTTAGTCCTGACAAAATCTCTGTATTCCTCGAAGTAGACATTTCTTTCTTCCTTTACGGCGTTATCCTGGGCACCTTTTTGGAGCGGCTGACTTTTCACTCGCGGTCTGGCCATTTGTCCTCTGGCCGTGGTTCTAAACGTAATGAGTTCTTTGCCGGCTTCCCGATATCCGGATCCCTTGCCGTACGATCTTTCGTAGAATTCATCGAATCGGGAGTACAGCTCGTTTAAGTCATCCTCGGTGATCTCGGAGTCGCCGATCGGAAACGGCACATTCAATTCGTGCACCTGGTAGCGGTATCGCATATCCACGCTTCTTGAAATCTCGATAGCGCTTTTCTTGAACCCCGCCGACAACAGGTCATGATAGGCTTTGTCGAGGAGCTCCGAGAAATTCGCGTTGACGCGCTTTAAGTCCGCCGGAACGACAATCGGATCCGATTTGCCATATTCGTAGACTACATCCGAGCTGATCAGACCGGTTGCGCCATGGACCGAGGCAGTGAGCGGAACAACTACTTGCTTAATGCTCAAATCCGCGGCGTAGCGGCTCGCGTGTACCGGCCCAGCACCGCCGTAGGCGAAAAGAGTGAAGGCGCGCGGATCATGACCTTTCTCCACAGTGGCCTTCCTGATGAGATCGCTCATGTGGGAGTTGGCGATTCTATAGATGCCGCTCGCGGCTTCAATATCGGTCAGACCCAACGGCACGGCGATATTCTCCGAAATCGCCCTTAATGCGGCTTCTCTATCGAGACTCATCTTACCGCCAAGAAAATACTTTTCATTCAGATAGCCCAAAGCCAGATCGGCATCGGAAACGGTCGGCTCCGTGCCTCCCAGTCCATAGCAAACCGGACCCGGTTTCGCTCCGGCACCTTGGGGTCCGACTTTAAGGAGTCGCGTTTCCGGATCTATCCAAGCGACGCTTCCTCCTCCGGCGCCGATCGATTCGACCCAAATTTTAGGTGAAAGGATACTGTGGCGAAGGAATACCGGCTTGTAGTCCCTCTCGATGACCGCGTCGCGGATGACACTGACTTTGAAAGTCGTACCTCCCATGTCTGTCGCTAGAATGTCGCGCTCGCCGATCAGATCGCCGAAAAACCGGGTGCCCACGACACCAGCGGCCGGGCCCGATTCGATGGTCCCCACCGCGTTTTTGCAAGTTGCCTCTATCCCTAAGACTCCGCCATAAGCTTGCATAATCAGCGGTTCTGAGCGCAGGCCTCGGTTCTTCAGAACGCCGTAAAGATTTTGCAAATAGGCCGAGATTTTAGGACCGATGTAGGCGTTGAAGATGGTTGTCGCCGTCCGTTCGTATTCGCCGAGAAACGGAGCTACCTCGGTGGACAGAGCCAAGAACATGTCGGGATACTTTTCTTTGATCAGCTTTGCCAAAACGGTTTCGTGCGCGTCGTTCGCTATCGACCAAAGTAGCGCTACCGCGATCGATTCCACTCCCCTTTTCGCCAAGTCGGCAATGACTTTCTCCGCGTCGTCTTTGTTCAACTCGACGAGAATGGTGCCATTGGAGTCAATGCGTTCGGCGACCTCTTTGATAAGATCCTTCGGCACGAACGGCTCGGATTTACCGAGCGCCGAAAGATGCGCCGCCTCGGCCTCGCCCAGACCTTCAGTGGTTTTCCCACGCATCATCAGGATGGCATCGCCGAATCCGCTGGTTGCAATGAGACCCGTCGGCGCTCCTGAACGGGTGATTAGAGTGTTTTCTCCAATCGTGCAGGCGTGGAAAAATACCCGAGTACGGTCGAGGAGATCTCCTTCATCGCTGAGGCCCAGTTTCTCAGCCGCGCTCTTTACTGCGTTGGTCGCCCCAATGGAAAAATCGGTGGGTGTCGATAACGCTTTTCCAATGGTGATCTGCCCGATTTCATCAACCACGACCGAATCAGTGAACGTTCCTCCGATGTCAACACCGACAATATATTCCATGCTGCTCGACCACCTTTTCCTGCTTCACGTTATCTCTGCGAAAGATCGGCGCCGCTATTCATGCCTGGTCATTTCGCGACGCCCAACAACTGACTCAATTCGGTGTATGCTTCTCTATAGGTTTTCCCCAGCGCCAAGTCCGACGGAACAATCCTGACGTTTTTGATCTGTTCCATCGGATTGCCCTTGATGTCCCGGCGTGCGGATGTTCTCCCGTGCTTGACGATAATCTCCTGGCCCTCTCGCGAAAGGCTAAAGTCGACGAATAGCCGCGCGGCGTTGGGGTGAGGCGCGTTCCGGTTGATGGATATCGGTCCGGCTCCCGCAATCACCGGATCGATCGGCATCCATTCGATGGGACTCCCTTTTTGTTTGGACTCGACCGCGTTTTGCAGGTAATTGTTCACCAGGACGGAAAACTCGCCCGCCGCCAGTAGCTCTGTCAGCAGGGCACGCCCTTGCCTAAGATTGATATCCTGAGTCTTGAGTCCAACAATGAATTTTTTAGTCCTGTCGGCGCCCCAAATCTTCTTCAAGTTGGCGTACCATTCGACTTCCCGGGGATCCAATCCGAGCTTGCCCTTCCACTTTGGCTCTAATAAATCGGAGTATTGCCTCGGAATTTCATTCGAGGAAACCAGTTTTTTGTTATAGGTCGGTAGCATCGGACTGGTGTAGATAGTGGTCCAATAGCCTTCGGTGTCTTTGTGGCCTTCCGGAAAAAATTTACGTTCAGGTGAATCATAGGCACCAAAGTGTCCCTCCTCCAGCAGAACGTAACCTTCCAGACCCGCTTGCGCATAAACATCCCAAATGTAGTTTCTTGTCCGGTGTTCGGTCTGGATTTGAGCGATTAACTTGCCGCCGCTCGAGCGCTGATGACGGGCTCTGATGAAAGGGTATTTTTTTTCGAACGCCTGCAGCAGAGCCGTTGCATCGGCGATGGTCATTCCAGAGTAGACCACCAATTCTTGTTCTTTTTTGGCGCCTTCGATGAGGCGCTCGTCAGCTAGGCTCAGGAGCGGGTTCAGCAATAGAAGAGAATAAACGGTCAGGGAGAACAACCCGTGTAAGTTAATAAGTCGCGCTTTCATTTCACCTCAGTTATTCTCTTTTGATAAGAGATTGACTCTTCGAAAAGTTACATGACTGGCTCTGGTGATTTGGGAGCCGCCGCGATAAACAACGCTGGCGTATCACAAAGCGAAACGCATTCGCAAATGCGATTTCCATGCTGTGATCACTGCCCCCAGGCGGCCGCCGTATCGGTCGAAAAACGAAGAAATCGAAATCGATGTGATGGTGAAGGGCGGTGCAAATTTACGCGCTGATTGCGTTCGATATCTGCAGCCGCCCGCGACCGTAGAGGATAGAATCGCGCCAGTCAAATAGAGACAGCGAACATTCAACCGCCCGCATTAAAAAAGGCCAGCCTACTTCTCTTTTCATTTTTCGGACGCTCCTGGGATCGTAACGTGCTTTGAAGCCCAAACCCTCGCGCAATCTCCCGTCAGGATAAACTCGGCGAAGGATCTCGACTTCGTCTTTCACGGCAAGTGGGTGCAATCCCTTGCCATCGTTCGGCGGCGTCGGGAGCCGACGATTCAAGTGTTTGCAGAAGTTCCAGTGGCTTCTAAAATTACATCGTGACCGCGTTTTACGACCTAACACCCCGCTGAATTAGCTGTCAACGCGAGTTGCGATCCGGAAACCAAGTTGACGCAGATTTTGTCTAAACTGTTCGGTGGATTCCCACTGCTGTGCTCAAGTTGATAAAAACGTGGCTTATTTCACGTGCTTGCTGCCGCAGTAAAGACTGGCCCCCGCTTTGCCCTAGTGACATTACAAGTGCTCGAAACTTGGCGAAGAGGATGAATTCGATGGCTAAAACAATTCTCGTTGCGCTGAACCTAGATAACAAAATTGACATGCTGCTTGGGCATCTGGAAAAAGACGTGAAACCGGGTGATCGGATCGTGTTTCTGGTCGCGTACCAGCACGACATCCCGAGTTGGCTTTTGGCCCAGATCGCACTGCTCCAAACCGGTTTCGAAAACGGGGTTGCGTGCGAAGAGCGAAAGGCACGGCTTTCATGGGACGAGCAAAAAACCCGCATGGAGGAAGATGTCGCCAAACCCGTGCGCCGAGTATTTAGCCGAATCGGTGTGAAGGTCGATGTGGATCTCTATTGCGGCTCTCTGAACCGCATTATGAAACGGTATCTGGAGAATGGCGAGGTCGCTCTGATCGTGGTCGGCGGCTCGTCGTGGTTACGCCGGCTGAAGATCGTCCCAATAAGCGTGCGCAACTGGTTTGTGTGGCGGCAGCCCCATTACCCGTCGGTTCTTCTGATGCATCCGGAGGATTAAGTGGTTGTTCGCTCGCTCAGCCTCAGCAGGTTAAACCGGAGCACGGCAGCCAGATTGGACAACTCCACGCCAAGGGGGTTTCAACAACAAGAATTTTAGCAAACCCATGGCGATCAATGCTGTCCAAATCCGCACGTTAACGGCGTTCTCACCGGTTCCCACAAGGTATTCATCGAGTCTAAAAGATAAACTTGACAACTACAGTTTAGTGACTACGGTTAAACAAGCTAGGCATAGGGTTTCCTTCCTCGGTTACCTGAAATTCTTCAAGTAAGCCTGACAATTCTCAACCCTCTAACAGTCCAACCAGGGAGGTTGAAATGTATACGCGCAACGTCAGTTTGAAGCTCAAGGCCAATAGTGCGCTGGAGTTCACCCGCACTCTTGAGAACGAGGTTATTCCCGTGATGCGGAAACAAAAGGGATTTAGGGATGAGATCACTCTCGTCGCCCCAGAACGGAATGAGGCCGTAGCCATTAGTTTCTGGGATAGGAAAGAGGACGCGGAGGCTTATCAATACCAGGGATATTTATGAACGCCATATTTTCGCCTTTACTGGGCGGATCAACCGGTCACTAACCGTGGCAAAATCGGGCTTCACACCACTCATCTCTTCTTCATAGGTCAGCAAGTAGAAAAAAATGAAAAGCTCTATGATTTTGACGAGTCCATCCTTCCTTACCACCACCCATTCGCCAACTCGCTGTGGAATTGTACTGGCCGGCGGGGATGGCAAACGCCTTCAGCCATTTATCGATCGACTACGGGGAGATGGTCTTCCCAAGCAGTACATGAATTTCATCGGTAGTCGTTCCATGCTGGAGCACACCTTCCAACGGGCCGAGAAGCTGATCTCTGCGAACCATCTATTTACCGTGGTGAACCAAGACCACCTGAGATTTCCTGATGTCAGACGGCAGCTTACTAGCCGCCCAGCAGGAAACGTGGTCGTGCAGCCTGAGAACAAGGAGACCGGACCTGGGCTACTGCTGCCCCTAATTCATTTAATTAAGCGCTATCCTGATTCCACGGTGGTTGTTTTTCCCTCAGACCATTTCATCGAGGAGGCGGACCTTTTTATGGTCCACGTGGAGCTGGCATTCCGTGCGGTTGAGCGGGACCCTTCCGGTCTTATCCTGTTAGGAATGGAGCCGAGCGGAGCAGAGCCGGAGTACGGCTATATCTTGCCAGGGCAACGGGTGGAAAGTCTCCTCGCGTCAGGCATTCGTGAAGTCTCAAAGTTCATTGAAAAGCCGAAGCCTCCTTCCTTGAGGGCGCTGATCCTAAAGGGAGCGCTGTGGAACACCATGGTCATGGTTTTCAAGGCCGAGATGCTGCTGGATCTAGTGCGCAGGACCGCTCCGGCACTCTTCGGTTTTTTTTACCGGATCGCGGAAGCCGTAGGGACTGGCGGTGAGACGGATGTGGTGGACGAAGCCTACAGGCAGTTGGAGCCCATGAATTTTTCGCAAGGGTTGCTGGTGCCTCTTTCCCTGCAGCTTCCATCACCCCTATTGGTTCTGCCAGTCCGGGGCGTTCATTGGAGCGACTGGGGATCCGAGCGCCGTATCTTGAGTGCGCTCGAAAAGACTGGGCATCCGGGACCGACTGAATTGAATTTCAAAATAAGCCCTTCAGGCGCGGCTAATGGGTGATCCTGTATCACCCTCTCTCCGCGTCCGCCGCGCCTCAGCGGTGAGACGCGGGTGGCGTTTCAGTGGACATGAAAAATCCGATGAGAATCAAAACTAAGAACAATGGCCGCGCTCTTAAACAAGATTGTATAGATCGTTATGGTGGCTTTTGCTGTTCAACTGTACTTGACCCCTTTGGCTGACCCCAGCCGTTTTTAAGAGCCCTCAAGAAGTCGTTTCAAGCCAAGAATTGTCGCGCGAACAAAAAATTAAAATCCTTCGGCGATGGGAACAGGACGCGAGGTTGATGGAAGTTGTGGGGAAGAAAGCATGCCCGGCCCGCAACCCAAACTGCTCCTGCCGATTCGCGACGCTCCTGCACGCCCTCAACTATTGGCTGGATACCGAGCACCCCAGCAAAGCCTAAGAACCTCACCCCAAGGTTGAACCGGTTGAGAAAATTTTCCTCGCGAACACTTATCTGGGCCGGACAACGATACAAACTGACCTGCTTGAGATCCGTAACATTCCCTGCACAATTTGCCAGGAATGCGAGCATGAGCAGATCGGATATCAGGCCCAAAGTGGAATCGACAAACTAGTGGAACGAGCAGCCAAAGGGAAACTAAGGGATCGAGTGGTGACAATCTGACTCTGTAAGTCACCCTACGGATTAAGAAAGCGTCTCGTTTGGACACAGCAAGATTCGAGACCCTGCAAGGATCCTGTTCATAGCCGTTATTCAGGATTTGATAAGTCATGAATCGTAGCGTTAACGCGGTTCGTTTACTAAAAATCGTAGAGACCTCACGCAAGCTTGCGGAAAAGGCAGAGCGGCTTCGGCGTAAGAGTAAGCTCCTTCAAGAACAATCCG
>WNGF01007525.1_pt1 | contig 13113 bp, 23 predicted proteins | sample 5400641 | NCBI WGS metagenome assembly WNGF01 (sample SAMN13153371, study PRJNA577476) | soil metagenome | isolation source: 80 cm soil or saprolite under grassland replicate 2 | place: USA:California | collected 2016-06-15
GGGGGCAGCGGCCCTGGGGTCCGGCAACCACGTCGCTGCTAGCGAGCGATTGCGGACCGCCCTCCGGATGCTCTCCGCCGCCGGGGATACCTCGGGCATCCCGATCATCCTGGTCGAGCTGGCCGGAGCGGCCCTCGCCGCCGGAGACCTGCATCGCGCCGTCGTCCTCCACTCAGCCGGCCTGGCGGTCGAAGAATCGATCGGGACAGGGCTGGGGCAGATGACGGCCGGAAGAGGGGATCTCGCTGAGATGCTTCGCCGCAGAGTTCCGGAGGAACTGGCGGCGAGAGCCAGCGCCGAAGGAGCTCGTATGTCGCTCGACGATGCCGTGGCCTACGCCATCAGCGAGGGCGAACGAGCCAACTCCTCACGAGTTTGGCGGCCCGCGGGCTGAGACGTGAGTGTCTGAGGAGCGCTTGGCGCCTATGTCCAGAGGGCCGCGCTTCCGTCGACAGAAGGTGGTCAAGTCCCCTGTATTCGAATCGGACGATCTATTCTGCGTACACGCAAGCTCGCAGCGAAGCTCTCAGTAATTGGGCCGAGTCAGTTTGAACGCTTCAGGCGCTGTCCAAGCCGGTGCTGGAGGGGAATCATGCGTCGGAGTTCTGGTCCGGCTCCCCCGGGGGGCACCAAACCAAGCAAAGTACGCCAAGCCTTCTCCCGAAACAGAGAACCGTCACAGGATGGGCGTGTGTCTTCCCATAGAAAGAACTCCGCTCTTCATGAGCCAGACCAAAACCCATCGATGCGCGAGAACTTCCGATCGTCGGCGACGCTTAGAGACGCGATCTTTCGCCCCAACCCCTTCCCCGGTCCGAAGGAGCCCGGTGGGAGGCGATCCAGGCCCGTCAGGCCGCCGAGCAGGCCACCGCGTACGAGGGGCCAGCGCCTGGCCCAGCTGTTCGAGTACCAGCTGGCCGCGGGAGCCGTCCCGCCACCGCGCAGGCGTCGCTGGTGGACGAGGTGGTTCCGATGAGCGAGTGGGTGTTCGATCAGCGCTGGGACGTGTCCCAGGAGCCCGATGACGAATTCAGCCTCGCGGGCACGGTGAAGCGGGCCAACGAGAGGCTGGAGGAGGAGGCTCGCGAGGCGGCACGCTCCGACTTCATCAACGCCGTCTTCGCTGGGGCATGGGCACCGAGGACTGACCTATCCACCTGGCCGGCGCGTTTCGTCGCGGCGTACCGGGCTGAGTTCGCTCGGTTGGGCGCGGGCGAGCCGAGCAGGCCGAGCAGGCCGAGAGGCCGCGATCGAGCGGATCGAGGGCTCCCCGGGGTGACTCGGGGAGTGCGGCGGCAGGCCACGATGCCGAGGGTCGTCGACCCCCTTCCGGCCCGTCGTGGCGTCGTGGGAAGGGGCTGCCACGGGGGGGACAGGGGGCCGGGGACAGCCCGGCCTCACCCCTCCAGCCGTCCCGCTCCCCGCCAACGGACCCTCTGAGGCGGCCCGTACCCTGGCATCTCCTCTCAGGAGCCCTCCTATCGGGCTGGCTTATCGAACAGCGCCCAACCCTCGCTGGGTCCCCATCGCATCCCTGGCGGGAATGTCGAAGGTGGCATCCTCTCCCGACGGGACGAACTGGCTGACGGCCGAACCCGCCCACCGCGGCCTATTCGCTCAGCAATGCTGGACAGCCATAGGATTCCGCAGAGTGGTCGGCTTCAGCTTCTCGATTCCGGAGGCTTGATGCGCTTTCTGCTTGCCACCGGTTCGTACGTCTACACGTTCCGTATCCTGCACGTCGTCTCGGCGCTCGGCTGGTACGGGAGCGCGCTGACCTTCGCCTACGTCATCGAGCCGACGGCGAGCGCCCTCGGAGCGCAAGCCGGGCCGTTCATGGACTACACAATCAGCGCCGAAAGGCACCAATCGTGACCCAGGCGCTCGACACGATGACGGTGATCGCCGGCGGCTTCATGTACTGGCACGACTCGGACGGCTTCAACACGGCGTTCGTGAAGTCCCGGCCGGGGATCGGGTTCACTATCGGCGCGATCGCAGCGATCATCGCGTGGCTCGACGGTAGCGTCTTGATCGGACCGACGGCGGTCAAGTTCGGTAGGTTGGGCGACGAGATCGCGGCCAGCGGCGCCCCACCGACGCCCGAACAGGCGAGCACGATGGCGGCGAGCCGGCGTCGCCTCCGGCTCAGCGGCCGGGTCGACATCGTGCTGCTGACGATTGCCGCCTTGGCCATGGCCGTCGCACGCTACCTGTAGACACGGGCCGGGAGATGGACTTCGAGTGCTCCTGCGGGCGGCGCTGGCGACTGGAGCACTACTTCGGCAAGGACGGCGAGCTCTTCGGGCCGTCGTGGGTGCTGCTCTGAGCTGAGCGGAGGACTTTAGACGGGCAGGCGACTGAGGAGCATCGAATTTGCGGCAGGCTCTGTTCTGATCCTGGGCTTCGTTGCGCTTGTCGCCGGTGCGTCCATGTATACGGCTCGAGGCGGGGTCCGGGGCGGTGCCCCACCGAGCCATGGCTATTTCGCATGGGAACGAAGCTTCATCATTGCAGCCGTGGTTCTGACTGCGGTCGGATTGGCGCTGCTCGGGGGATACCTACAGGAGTCCGATGGTCGGGTGCTGGCACGAACCGGTGCCACCCTCTATTTCCTCGGTGGGGTCCTCATCGTAGCCTCGGAAGCGACTGACCTCGCTCAAGGATTCCATGAGACCCGGCTCGAGGCCTTCGTGGTCAGCTACATTGTGCTGTCATTCCTGGCTCAAGTGGCCATCGGGGGGTCCTTGCTCAGGGCCGGCCTGCTGGCCGCATGGATCGGCTGGGTCACCATCGGTTGGAGCATCGGCTGCCTGGTGGTTTCGGCGGTGACCGGGAGCTACTACATTCCCTTTGAGCATCATGTGATGCCCCTGGTGATCGGGATTGCCTTGCTGTCACGAGCCGCTGGCCAGTTGGGAGGGTCACAGGAGGCATCGACTGCCGATCAGACTTAGGTCCCCTGCCCGTCGTCCACAGGGCCATCTCGTCGCCAAGGGACATTCCTAAACCCCATTCCACAACAAGGGTGTGTCCTCCTCGGCGAGGAGCACAGATGTCATTTTCGCCCTGCTTTCAGGCCATCGTGCGAGAGGTGGGTACTTCCGGAAGCGCTTCCCAGGAGATGAAGGCCCTCGCTCCGAGCTCTGGGGACCCCTCCGAATTCAGAGGACATTCAGTGACGCTTGCTCACCCCGGCGGAATATCCTTCGGACGCCATGGCTGGGCAGATACAGGTTTCGCGCCCCAGGGACAAGGGTTCCAGCGCGATATGTTTCGCCGTTACAAGATCCTCGTGGATGGGGCCCGCGTCGCCTCCGTGCAGGAAGGCGAATCGGCAACGGTGAATGCCACCTGCGCCGCTCCGGCCGCCGCCTGATCCGCGCCTCCTTCGCCCGGCTGCGCACCGAACTGGAGGACGCCGCGGCGCACGTGGCGTGAAAGTGGGTCAGAGCCGGGCATCATGTGGTGCAGACGCGCATCGATTGGGCCGGTAGTACCCTCGTGAACGTTACGATCAAGGCATGACCAGTCGACTCGCCGTCATCGTCATCGACGCCATCGAGCCCCGTCCCGTCGCCGACTTCTGGGCCGCCGTGCTCGGGTGGCGCATCGTCGAGGAGGAGGCGGACATCGTCAGCCTCGCACCCGAGGGCGGCGCCGCGCCCGGCATCGACGTGGTGCGGGTGCCCGAGCGCAAGACCCTCAAGAACCGCCTGCACCTCGACCTGCGCGCCGACGGCAGCACCCAGCGGCAGGAGGTCGAGCGGCTCATCGCCCTCGGCGCCCGCAGAGTCGACGTCGGTCAGGGGCCGGACGTGTCGTGGGTGGTGCTCGCCGACCCGGAGGGCAACGAGTTCTGCGTGCTGTCCAGGTCGGTGCAGGACCTGACCTGAGATATGGCGAAGGCCCGGGTGGTCCTTAGCCGTCGATAACGGCGAAACCGTCCGCCTCGTCGTCCGTCCGGGAGGGCCGCTGTGGGCGTTCTGGCAAGGTTTCGGGTCGGCCGCCTCCACCACCTACCTGAGGCTCGAGCAGACCGAGCTCTAGGAGCATTCTCGAACTCTCGCGCACGCGAGCGCCGTCGGCCTTGGAACGACGAATGGTCACGTCATGTGTTGATGGCCGCGCTACTAGCGCTGGAAGACGAGCAGCTCGCTGGTCTCGTATGGAGGTCCGTCGCCGAGTGAGGGCAGCGCTGCCTCGATCCTGGCGAAGCCCGCTTCGACGACCTCCTCGCTCATGTACTCGAAGACCGAGACGGCACGCAACTTCAGCCTCTCGAAGTCCTCGGCCAGGTTCGGCGAGCAAAGCCACGTGACTTCATCACGAGAGACGAGCGTCCACTCCGCGCCGGCGAAGTCACTTTTCGCCTCTTCCTCGGACCGGAACTGCGCCTTGTCGACTTTCATCCATTCGGGCATGACGCGGAACCACCAGATATCAGGCATCCTGTCGGACAAGTTCGTCACCACGAAGAACTTGCCGCCTGGCCTGACCACCCGGCGCAACTCCTGAGCAGCGCCATCGCGATCGACTACGTGGTGCCAGACGAAGAACAGCAAGGCTGCGTCACACGAGGCATCTGGCAACGGGATGTGCTCGGCAGACCCAGCCGCATAGGTGACGGCGGGGTGGCCAGCGTGGGTAAGGGCTTGAGCACGCATCTTGTCTGACGGCTCGACTCCGTGAGCGGGGCCGCCGAAGGCACTCGCCAAAGAGGGGGTCGTGCGGCCGGTACCCGAGCCCAAGTCGAGCCAGACCAGTGGCCGGGTCTCCGGCAGGTGGCGAGCGAACGCCTCCATCCAGGTTTGTAGTGCATCGGGCGGCATCTGCCGGCCGGCGGCGTAGACGGTGTGCAGGCGTGCGTCGTAGTCGACCTTCTTCACGCCGCCTCCAAGTTCGGCGCGACCGATCCAGTGTAATTTCGGAGTCGGCACCGCAGCACCACGTATCTAGGCGCTCTGGCAGGGCCATCGTTAGGGTGCCGAGCACACCAACGACAGGCCTCAGGGGACATCCCCAAACACTCGGCCACGATGATGTCCTCTCCCTGGGACCCTCGCCCGTTCGCAGAAGAGTCGTTCTGCGCAACTTCGCCGAGCTCGACGGCCGGATGCCTGGTAATGGGGACGATGGGCCAAACCTCAGAAGCGGGCTGATCCCATTTGGATTGCGCCCCAAGCTCGGTCCATACTCCGGCCGTGGCATTGCTCCAGATCGTCCCGGCCGATGTCACCGGAACTCTCCGTCTGATCGGAGAGCTCGATATCGCCAACGTCGAGGCGACCCAAAGTCGGTTGGAGGAGGAGCTCCGGGGCAACAAATCACTGAGCTTGGATACCTCCGAGCTCGCGTTCATCGACAGCCAGGGCATTCGCATGCTGATCGTGCTGGGGGAGCAGGCCCTGGCCCAGGGGTCCACGATTGTGGTGTTGAACTGCTCCAAGCCGGTCCGGCGGGCTCTGGAGATCGCCGTTCCTCACGGAATACCAGGCGTAGAGATCGCCCAAGTGGAGAGATAAAAGAGTGGACGGCTCCTCCCCGGAAGGAGGCAGCCCGCTGGAAGTCCGCACGGATATCCCGAACGGTCCGGAGGCTCCCGCCCAGGCCAGGCGGGTGCTGGATCGGTTCCAGGCCAGCGTGGGGGAGGACGTCCTGGTGGATGCTCGGATGATCCTGTCGGAGATCGTGACGAACAGTTACAAGCACTCCGGCAACCCGCCAGGGGAGCCCATCCAGCTCACGATCACTGACGCCGAGGACCGACTCCGGATCGAGGTTCAGGACGGTAGCATCTTCGATCCAACCCCGGAGACCACGGAGGAGCTCCGCTCGAGGAAATGGGGTCTGCTCATGGTCGACCGCATAGCCGATTCCTGGGGGCGAATCTCAGAGGGTGGCATCTGGGCGGAGATTGGCTTGGGGAAAACCGAGGACTGAACTCCGGTCCAGTAAGGGCATGATCGAGAATCAGCCCAACCTACGGCTCTGCCCATCGGTAGGGGTGGAGCTTGGGTAGAAGAAGGCCGACCGGCGAGCGTTCGCAGAAGAACAGTTAGTCGCCTGCGGAGAACAGGCATTTCGCACCAGGGGACATTCATGAACGCTGGCCCATCGCGGCATCGTGTCGCCGCTGAGGTAGATTCGGGGCGGTCTGACGAAACACCAGCTCCCCGACGGCCGGACGCTGACGGCCGAGCCGATGCTCGACCGCTGGCCGCCTGACAGGGATCGTGGACTGGACACAGGCCTCGTGGGGATCACCGTCGGTTGACCTGGGCCACATGCGGTGGAACCTGGCGGTGGAGCACGGGCCCGAGGTGGCGGACCGGTTCCTGGAGATCTACCGGGCCCTCGGCGGGGAGGTCTTGGGTGACCTTGGGTACTGGGATCTGATCACGGTCGTGGATCTGTTCGCCGATGGCGAGACGGGGTCTCCTCTGCCGAAGGGGGACTTGATGAGGCTCGAGCGACATGTGGTTTCGGTCCTGACTCACGTGTGAGCCGGATTCCCTTTCGTGGATTTTCGCTGATCAATCGCGTGTGGCTTGGCGAGGACGGCGATGAGATCAGGCCGCGACCTGCTGGGGGCAGAATCTTGACGTGCCGATCCCCGTGGTGTTCTCGTGGGGCGCGGGGAAGGACTCCGCCTTCGGCCTGTGGACCCTCCTCCTTGACCCCGCCTACGAGGTCCGGGCCCTCCTCACCACACTGACCGAGGGCTACGACCGGGTCAGCATGTCGGGGGTCCGAGGAGAACTCCTGGACCGGCAGGCCGACGGCCTGGGCCTACCGCTGATCAAGGTGCGGATCCCGCCGGCATGCCCGAACGAGGTCTATGAGGAGCGCATGGCCGCGGCGCTGGCTTCGGAGACCTTCGCCGAGATCGACCACGTGGCGTTCTCGGACCTGTTCCTGGAGGACGTTCGGGCCTATCGCGAGGAGCGCCTTGGCTGGGCCGGCAAACGCGGCGTGTTCCCGCTTGGGGGCGGGACACCTCAGAGCTCGCTCGCGAGATGGTGGCACGGGGCTTCCGGGCCATCGTGGTGTGCGTCGACCCGCGGGCCCTCGATCCTTCCTTCGCCGGGAGGGACTTCGACTCCGAGTTCCTGGACGCCCTCCCCGACGGAGTGGACCCGTGCGGTGAGAACGGCGAGTTCCACACGTTCGTCTGGGACGGGCCCATCTACCGCGAGCCCATCGCATGCCGGACCGGCGAGGTCGTCACCCGTGACGGGTTTGTCTTCTGCGACGTCCTTCCGGCCTGAAGACTTGATTCCGCCCCCGGCGTAGACACCGCGTCTTGGAAGCTCGGGCAGTAGCCTGCCCAATATGGTTCCACCGCCAGCGTCGAGACTCGCCTTCCGCGAGATGACGCCCGATGACCTCGATGACATGGCGGCGCTGCTCGGCGACCCCGAGGCGATGCGCTTCTACCCGCATCCGAAGAGCCGCGATGAGGCCCTCGCCTGGATTACGTGGAATCAGCGGCTGTACCGGGAGCATGGCTTTGGGCTGTGGCTGCTGACTCTTCGGGACTCCAGCGAGTTCGTCGGCGACTGCGGGCTGACCCCGCAAGACGTCGACGGGGTAACCGAAATCGAGATCGGGTACCACATTCGCCCTGTGCTCCAAGGCCGGGGCTACGCCACAGAGGCGGCGGCAGCCTGCCGCGACTACGCCCGGGACGTTGTCAAGGTTGACCGGCTCATTGCGATCATCGACCCGCGCAATCGGGCATCCCAACGGGTAGCTGAGAAGCTCGGCCTGGTGTTCGAGCGAGAAAGCAACAACTATGGCCGTTGGGCCAGCACCCAGCGCATCTACGCCGGCTCGCTGTAGGACCTGCCACACCCCAGGACCCATCAGGACAATCCCACGATGATTGTCAACTGGGTCTTCGAGCCATGACGAGGAGATGAGGGCTAAGCCCGAGTAGCGTGGGTTCCTGTTCCACGGCACGAGCTGCTTTGAGGACGCTCTCGCGCCGTGTGGGATCCTCCCACCTGTGGGGGAGGAGCCAGCCCGGCCCCTCGACGCCGAGGACTGCCGCAAGAGCGAGACCGGCGTCCGCGATTTCCCGCGCGAGTTCGTCGGGGTGGTGGAAGAACGAAGTCGTGAACCACTCGGGCCGCTCGACAGGTGCCGGATTCCTGTGTTGCCCCTCACGAAGGTCGCGCTCGACGATGGCGGCAAACGTCGGGTCAGCCAGAAAGCCCTGTTTGAGTCCGTCGAGCAGGGACGCGAAGCGCGAGATGGCGCCGCCGATCAGGACTCCACCCGGACGGAGCACCCGCCGAGCCTCGCGAAGCGCTCGCAGGCGATCCTCTCGTTCGGTCAAGTGGTAGAGCGGTCCGAGCAGCAGAACCGCGTCGCGGGACCGATCATGCGCGTCCAGGTCGCGCGCGTCGCCAACCTTGGCCACGAAGGGCGCTTCCGGCTGTTTCGCCGCCGCGGCGGCGGCCTGTCCTACGTGCAGAGGCACGATGTCGATCAGCTCCACGCGGTAGCCCCTTCGGGCGAGGATCCCCGCGTAGATGCCGGGGCCACCGCCGACATCGAGAACATCGGCGGGCGGTGGGGGAAGGAATCGATCGAGCAACTCAAGCGTGCGGACCAGCTCCAGACTTGGTTCGCCGCTCGAGACGAGCCGAGTCCTCTCGATCCCCGCGCCGTAATGGGCGGCGAAGGCAGGATCGTCCATCAATCCGAAGCTCCTCTTAGCCCCGCTCAGCGGTCGGTGCCTCAAGCAACTCGCCAAACGAAGGAGACGCGACTGCGACTGTGTCCCCAGTCCGAACCCGCGGCGGCCGCACCAGCCCTCTCTCCAAATCTGTTCCTATTCCGAGCCCTGGGACCCGGTGAGCGTGGGAGTCGCCGGCCCGCGATCCACGGGCAGTACGAGCTGGTATGCGAGGAGGCGCGGATGGGGTGGGAACCTGGAGGTATCCGTACGGCCATCCGGCACCCACCCCCGTGCTTCATAGAAGCGACGGGCCCGATGGTTCTCCTCCATCACCCACAGGTTGCAGCGCCCGATTCCTCCGCTGGCGAGTTCACGGACGGCCGCGTCATGAAGCAGCCCACCGATTCCCTTCCCCCATTCGTCGGGCGCGACGAAGAGGGAGTGGACATAATCGGACCGGTAGGCGATGACGCCCGCTGGTACGTTTTTCCGCCCGGCAACAAGGACAGTCTCCTCATGCGCGGTGAGCGTCTGTCTCCAGTGCTCCTTCGTCGCCTCGATCGGGAACGGGTACAGCTCGGGAGGGAAGATGTGCCCGTAGGCCACCAGGCAAGTAGAGCGCTGCAGCTCCGTTAGGGCCTCGGCGTCGGCCGCCACGCCTCGACGAATCTTGATCTTGTCATCCGGCTGCATCGCCTAAAGGTTATTCCGCCCGCCCCCGGACGGGCACCGCTCTGGCCCTCTTCGCAAACTCTGCTCGGCATCGTCGCCGTCGGGCTCTCAGGGCAACAACCTTCCCATTACCTCCCCGTGGCTCGTGGGTACCTGCAACCCGGCCCCGAATCGCCTGTCACTTCTCTCCGGAATGCACAGCGTCAGGACCGCCGAAGTCGGTGGCCATGGGCCTGGGAGTCAGGGGTATGCTCGGGCCAACATGCGCAACGTCCGGGTCACGACCGTGACCGTTCAGCAGACCGAAATCTGGTTCACCGATCGCGGCGGTGCCTCGACCGGATCCCGAAGCGCGCTCGGTCGAATGGCTCGGGAGCCGGCAGAAGGGCTCGGCGCGGAGACGCTGCGGTCGCTCGGAAGGATGGTCCCCTTGCTCGCGCTCGCCGGCGCCAGCGCGCTCGCTCGTCGGGCGTGGCGCGCTTCGCTACCAGCACCTCGCCGCGTCCTTCCCGATCAGGGTCAGCCTGTGCCGAGAACGAGCCGGAGGGCGCTTCCGGGACTGACTACCTCGCTCGGCCGTAGCGGGTGAGCCTGACCAAGCGGGCACATGGCGACGGTTCGTCCGGCAAGGATCGACGATGCGGCCGCCATGGGCCGAGTCCACGTGCGCGCCTGGCAGGTTGCCTATCGCGGTCAGATGCCCGACGAGTACCTGGACGGGCTTTCCACCGAGGACCGAGCGAAGATGTGGTCGAATGCGCTCGCTCGGCGGGACGATTCCAGGCCGACACTCGTCGCCATCGATCATGACGAGCAGGTCGTCGGCTTCGCCGCAGTCGGTCCGGCCGCAGATGCGCCGGGCACCGGCGAGCTCTACGCGATCAACATCGACCCCCATCGCTGGGGCCGCGGTTACGGACGAGCCCTTCTGGCGACGGCGGAGGTTGAGCTTGCCTCACTCGGCTACAGCGAAGCCGTGCTCTGGGTACTGCCGGGGAATATGCGTGCCCGCCGGTTCTATGAGGCGGCGGGGTGGACTACTGACGGAGCGGAGCGGACCACAGAGGTCTTGGGAGTCGTCGTCTCCGAGATCCGATACCGTCGTGGCCTGTCGCAAGACATCGGTGGGTCCGCGCGCTCAAACTGACCTGCTCCCTGTCCATCGGTATCAAAGAATCGGGTCTCGTTGGCGCCCCAAGCTCTTGGTCGGACCATACTTTCGGAGCGCGGCCCCATCCATGAATCGAAAGAGAGGGGCCTAGTGTGTCAGATTGCGATCGAAAAGACCTTAGTGATTCTCCGTAGACCGACCCGCCCTTTTCAGCTGCCCGGACTCGACCGCGTAGAGGACGTGAGGGACGCTTTGGACTTCGACCGTTCCTGACTCTATGAACCCGAGTCTCTCCAACAGCCGGCGCATCGGCCCATTCGTCACGGCAGTGCCCGTCTGGACCCGTGTGGCTCCGGCATCTCGAAAGAGCCAGCCCGCGAGCAATGCGTCGCTTCGGACCCGTAGCCTCGACCTCGCTCTTCCTCGTTGAACAGGGCGATGCCGAACTCGTAGGTCTGCTCTTGCGTTTGGTTTCGACGACCACGGACTCGCTCGCATCATCAGCGCCACGCGCTCTGACCCGTGGGGTCCAGAAACTCGATCGCAAGGGCTGAGGTGACCCTGAATGCCCCGTCTGCGACAATGCCGCGCCGTGCTCAGGTCCCTCCTTTATCTATTCCTGCGCCGCATCCTCGACTTCTGCCATTCGAAGGAGCGCTCGGCGACCGACGCCGAGCTTGAGATCGCGATCCTGCGCCATCAGCTCGCGGTGCTCCGTCGGCAGGTCAGACGCCCCGTCTACAGGGCATCGGACCGAGCGTTCCTCGCCGCCGCGAGCAGACTCCTTCCGCGCGAAGCGTGGCGTTCGTTCCTCCTGCGCCCGGAGACTCTCTTTCGCTGGCACCGCGAGCTCGTGGCCAGGAAATGGACCAGGCGGCATCGACGACCCGGTCGGCCTGAGATCGATCCCGAGACCAGAAGCCTCGTCCTCCGTCTGGCCAGGGAGAACCCAAGGTGGGGCTACCGCCGCATCCAAGGAGAGCTGCTTGGCCTGGGCATCCGCCTGTCGGCGACATCCATCGCCACGATCCTCCAACGGGCGGGAGTTGGTCCCGCGCCTCGAAGGGGACCGACCTGGAGCGAGTTCCTACGCTCCCAGGCCGCAGGGATGCTGGCCTGTGATTTCCTCACGGTGGAGTCGCTGCTGCTGAAGACCTACTAGGTGCTCTTCTTCATCGAGCTGCACACCCGCCGCGTGCATCTCGCCGGCGTGACCAGGAACCCGGACATCGCATGGGTCACCCCAGCAGGGCCGGAACGTCACCGCCGACCTGGCCGAAGGCGGGCACGAGCCCCGGTTCCTCATCCACGACCGGGACACCAAGTTCAGCCGGGCCTTCGATGCAGTGTTCGAGGCCGACGGAGCCCGGATCGTCACAACCCCCATCCGGGCGCCCAACGCCAACGCCTACGCCGAGCGCTGGGGTCGCCACGGTGCGCTCGGAATGCCTGGACTGGACGCTCGTCCGGGGTCGAAGACATCTCGAGCGCGTGTTGCGCGAGTACGTCGATCACTACAACGCCCACAGGCCCCACCGGGCGATCGGGCTTCGTGCGCCCCTCGGCCAGCGAGATGTCCCGCAGATGCCGGATCGGACTCGAGCCCACATCAGGATGCGCTCGATCCTGGGCGGGCTCATCAACGAATACCGAGTTGCCGCGTGATGATTGAGTTCTTGGACCCCACGGGCTCCGGCGGCACGACGAGCGTGGGTACTCCTTAGTGGACGCGACCAGCTTCGCGCTGATGCGATCGCCATGCGCGGGGGCAGATCGGAAGAAGTCGTGGAGTGCGCCCAGCAGTCTCGTCGATAGCCCCCGGCGTTCCCGTCGCCGGCTCTCAGGCGCCGGCCCGGAGCGAGTCCTGTCGCGCTTCAGAGTCATACTTCTTTGCGATAACCCTCTCGTCGAAGCTTGGCGTGTCGGGCACTAAGCCGGAGGACATGCCCTTCTACCTGCGGACATTTTTTCGACTTCTGTCCAGTTGGGTGCACCAGGTAGTCGGTATTCGAACCCGCGTCCGCGAGGTTCGAATAGGCTCCTCCCAGGGGCACACGCCTCTTGACGAACCCGCCTCCATATTGCGTCTCCGACTAGAGCAGCGCGAAGGCACGCGAGCGGGACGCAACGGTCCGACTACGTTGTCTGTTCGAGCACCGCGAGGTCGCGCTGCGCGTAGCGGTTGTGCCAGAACTCTTCTTCCATGACGGTCTGGAGGCAATCGAGCACCTTGGCCTTCCCGTTCTCGAGCACCTCGACTTCTCGCGGGAAGTCCGCAGCGTCGACGATGGCCAGGTAAGCGCGAAACGTCGCGGCACGGTCGGCGCGCACGGCGAGCGCTTCAGCGAGCGACGGCTTGACGCTGTAGTCCAGTCCGGGCCAAGGGAAGTCGAGCGAGCCTGTGTTCGGGAGTCCCATCGCATGGAAGCTCTCGCCGAGGATCGGCACGTTGAACCACTTCTCCATGGCGAAGACGAGGTGCCGCACCGTCTGCACGAACGAGAACTCTTCGTCGACCGATTCCTGCGCCTTCTCTTCGCCGAGCGCCTGCGCACGCGCAATCGTCGGAGCCCACACCTCTTCGAGCGCCGCCCATGCGGCGCGCAAGCCGTCTGGATCTGACGCGCGGATCATGGCTCGC
>WNGF01047728.1_pt1 | contig 13111 bp, 10 predicted proteins | sample 5400641 | NCBI WGS metagenome assembly WNGF01 (sample SAMN13153371, study PRJNA577476) | soil metagenome | isolation source: 80 cm soil or saprolite under grassland replicate 2 | place: USA:California | collected 2016-06-15
AGAACAGGCAACGGAAATAAAGCAATAAAATATTTTGATACATGCATCGCAAACAATTATACTTATATGCCGGCATATATTGAAAAGGGATTGGTATATTTTGATAACAGGCAATACAGTGATGCACTAAAAGTTTTTCATTTTGCCTCAACTGTAAATGCATTAGATGCAGATCCCTATTACTGGCAGGGACGCTGTTATGAAATGATGAATATAAAAGACAGTGCTGTATTACGTTTCAAACAATCACTTCATTTGGAAGATGCGCCTGAAACGAGGGAAGCATTGGAGAGGTTGGGAGAATAGGAAAAGAAACAAGAACCGATAGACACTTAGCAATAAGCAATAATAGAAACCACAAACTACAAACTATAAACATGGCAATCGTTGCTCCGTCTTTTCTTGCATCAAATTTTTTAAGGTTGGAAGAAGAATGCAAAATGGTTAATGACAGTGAAGCAGAGTGGTTTCATCTTGATGTGATGGATGGGCGATTTGTGCCGAATATCAGTTTTGGACTTCCGGTTATTGAGCATGTACGTAAAACAACTAAAAAAGTTTGCGATGTGCATTTAATGATAGTTGAACCCGAAAAATTTGCAGAGGATTTTAAAAAAGCAGGAGCAGATAATTTAAGTGTTCATATTGAAGCATGTCCAAATTTGCACCGCAATATTCAGCAGGTAAAAGAACTGGGCATGAAAGCAGGTGTTGCCATCAACCCGCATACACCTGTAACAGCACTAAGTGAAGTGCTGCATGAACTTGATATTGTTTTAATCATGAGTGTGAACCCTGGTTTTGGGGGACAAAAATTTATTCCGCATACATTAGAGAAAATAAAACAATTGCGTCGCATAATTGATGAAAAGGGATTGAATGTATTAATTGAAATTGATGGTGGAGTAACACTGGATAACGCTGCATCCATTGTTTCAGCAGGCGCCAATGTATTGGTAGCGGGGAATACAGTGTTTAGTGCAAAAGATCCGGTTGGAACAATTGCTGCATTGAAGCGATTGTAAGAGGAAGAATCTCATTCCCCGTTTATTAAGAAAAAAAATAATTGTATCTAAGTAGCTATAGTAAAATAGTTAGTCAACTTTGATGCATAGCGAACAGAACGTGCAAGTGAGTGACACAACGATGACGCCATAAAATACAAATGCTTGTCCCAAAAAATTCTCTTTACAACCTTCTGCAAAGTTCTCTAACTTGGCAGGATGACTTACGCAGAAACACTCGATTATCTTTATCGTACGCTTCCTATGTTTAGCCGCATTGGTGCTGCAGCTTTCAAAAAAGACCTTACCAATACTTTACAATTGTGTGAAGCATTAAATAATCCTCATAAAAAATTTAAAAGCATACATATTGCAGGCACAAATGGCAAAGGCTCTGTTAGCCATATGCTTGCCGCTATTTTGCAAATGGCTGGTTATAAAACAGGCTTGTACACTTCACCCCATTTAAAAGATTTCAGGGAAAGAATAAAAGTGAACGGCATCATGTGCGATGAAGACTTTGTTATTGCATTTGCAGAAAAAGTAAAGCCGTTAATTGAATCAATCCATCCTTCCTTTTTTGAAATAACAGTGGCAATGGCATTCACTTATTTTGCTCAACAAAATATTGATGTGGCTGTAGTGGAGGTAGGTCTTGGCGGCAGGCTTGACAGTACAAATATTGTTACTCCTCAATTAGCTGTTATCACCAATATTGGTTGGGATCACATGAACATGCTTGGCGATACACTTGAAAAAATTGCTTATGAAAAGGCGGGAATCATCAAACAAAATATTCCTGTTATAATTGGAGAAATTTTACCTGAAACAAGACCTGTGTTTGAAAAAGTTGCAACAGAAAAAAACACTTCTCTTTGCCTTGCAACAAAAGAAAGATATGTAGCAGACTGGCATTTAAGAAATCAGCACTTAAATATCACTGTTGCCGACAACCAAAAAGATGAGCGTGTTATTTACGAATTAGATCTTGCCGGCATTTATCAGACAAAAAATATTCTTACCGTTCTTGAAACAGTTCATCAATTGCAAAAAAAGGGCTGGCATATTTCGCATCAGCAAATAAAAAATGGATTAGCACAAACAAAAAAATTAACTGGTTTGCATGGCAGATGGGAGCTGATACATCAAAAGCCAATGATTGTTGTAGACGTTGCTCATAATATTGATGGTATGAAACAAATCGTTGAGCAAATAGAACTAACCACTTATAATAATTTGCATATTATCATTGGCATGGTGAAGGATAAAGAAGTGGAAAAAGTGTTAGCAGTGCTTCCCCGTTATGCAGAATATTATTTTACAAAAGCGCAGATACCAAGAGCTTTGTCAGAACATGAACTTGCGATGAAAGCAGCACATATAGGATTAGCCGGCAAAAATTTTGGTGATGTAAATACTGCAATCGCAGAAGCTTTACAACATGCACATGAAGATGATCTTATTGTAGTATGTATTTCATTCAATATCTCTTGTAACTCCGCACTCACGCCTTTCTTCAATAGAACTCTTTTCACGGCAACATCACTTGTGCTTTTGCATCCGGCTTTTTATATCCGTCTATTTGCAGATTCTTTTTGATGTTGCAGTTATATCTTTCACAAGCTCTTTTATCAGTGCAAAATCACTCATTGCAGTTTTGTATTTCGCACCCTGCCATTTCAAATGCTTCATCAATATGATTACCATCTCCGTTAACAATCCCATAAAGTAAATTTCTTATTGTCACGGTCAACTTCTCTCCAATTGAAAAGCTCTATTCATTAAAAAACTATTAAGCCGTATGAAGATTGGAAAAGCATTTATATATTCAAACTTCATAAAGCCCTTACACCCCTGTGATTGAGGTGGCGGAGCATTAAAGAAAGAAATTGAACCCATGCTTAACACAATAAAAAAAGCTTTCAATAAATAAGCGACAAAGCCCATGTCCCTTGCGAAGCGAATATTACTTTTCTTTCACTGGGTGACACATCCTGTGCGAAGTGCTCATTGATTCCCTCCAACTGCAAGGACAAAAAGCCATCGGGACTAAGCTGGAACGCCCGTTCAACTCCCGTTGTAGGCATCGCAGCATTAACGTCGCTAACGTTTTGTCCTTCTTCAGGAACCAATGCAGCAACGTAGACCATCCGGCCACCTTTGGATCTTTTCCCGCTTCCGAGATTACCATTCCGCCATAAGAGTGTCCTACCAGGAGTACGAGACCCTCCATTTGAGCGATAGCACGTTTTGTAGCTGCAACATCATCAGCAAACGACGTGAGTGGATTTTGTACAGCAATAACGCTATAGCCTTTTGCCTGCAATTGTTCTACGACTTTTGACCAGCTGTTGCCATCGGCAAAGGCGCTATACATTTTGAACGATTTTTTTCTGTTGGTTTCTTCCTTTCTGATTTCAATTAGGCAATCCACTTTTTAATGTATTTATACAGTGCTTTTTGGTTCGGCTCAGATTCATTCTCTAAGTACTTTCTGAATAGTCAGTCCTAAAGCGATGCAATGGGTAATTTTTAGTTTAAGTAACAAACCGAGTTGATATCCTGCATCGAAACAATCTTTGGCAAACTTTGATGCATTGGCATTATTCAATGATCTGCCCGCAAACTCAAATCGTTGCTCCCTTGAAAGTAGTATCGTACGGTTGACGGAGAAAATCACTAAGAAATCGATTCTTATTGTATTAAAGATGGACAAGTATTTTTCTATTGCCCTCTGTGACTTGTAACTAATATGAGTCGAACCGGGATTCCAGCCATTGACTATGCTCCACAATCTGTCTGCTTCAGTTTCATCAAGCACTAACGGAGCCTTTCCGTAAGAAGAATATTCACTTATGATATCAAGGATTTCATCTGTCTCAAATACCAACCTTTTTGTGAGATCTCCCAGGTAAAAAATGAATTGAAAACCCCTTTTGTTAAGTGGTCTTATCACATTGGAAAGAAGACCGTCCCAAAGTCTGAAGCATTATATACACTCGCCCAATCTGCAAACTGAATGATATCGCAGCTTCTAAAAAGCGTTTTAAGTTCTTCAATGATCACATCATTTTTTATACTATTCCAATTGCGTGAGATTATACTTTTTTTGTCGTGCTCAATACAGCAATGATCAGAGATTGCTAACCTGCCAGGCAATGCATTTAATATCAACCTGCGTATTCCAAATCTTTCGAAAAACTCACATAGTATGGGCTCGTTGATGCCGAAGTCTAATTTTTGAAAAGGATTTAAAACTTCATGCTCCCCGATATGATAGAGATATGTATATATTGGATCACCGAAATTTTGAATGGTGCCGACGAGATCGAATAATACCGCATCAGCATTTTGTTGATCGTTCATTGTGCACATGTCTATTTTTTTGAATTAAAAACCAAGCAATTGGCTACCATTCGTGTATCATTTACAAAAGCAAATAATGGATGATGGCTGTTTCTGCCTCGTTTAGTTGGATTATAACCGTTCTTGCTTCCCTCCTGTTCACCGTATCTTGTAATTACACTGCTGTCTACATCTAATGTATAGTTATCAAATTGTAATTGTTCAAAGAACCAACTATATAAATCAATAAAGAATTGATGGCTCCGGGATTCGGAAAAACTCTTGTGCTAATATCATAGATCAAAATAAGTCAATTTGTCTTAAAAATCTCTACTGCAAAATCTGGGTTAAACACCATTCCATCCTTACTGGCCAACACCTGCGCTGTATAAGTTTCCTTGATGGTGATGCGGTTGGCCGCCATATTATCAACTTCCACTTTTGCTTTTTCAAACAACGTACGGTTAAACATAAACGGCGACAGGTGGAAGCCGTCATTATCTATTACCCTAATCATGGAGAGTTGTGTATGCATCGTTTTATCCAGTACCGTGGAAATAGCGGTCTGCAGATCTTGCTTCGATCAGGTTGCGGTGATACCACGTTGTATTTCCCTGTCTACATTAAGCAATAAAGGGATGTTGCTATCCAGTATGCGATCCTGCAATCCATCGTTGATAGGATACCTGGCTTTCTCCAGTGCGCTCACTATCTTTTGATCGTGTTGCCGTATACCAAGATCGTAGACATAGGGGCTCATGGTCGTGTTGTCTTCGTTGATCCTGCGAATGACATAGCCGCTCTTCTGATTTAACCTGCCAATTGCGGTACGAATAGCACGGCGCAATTCTTCCTTTGTTCTTACCGTTGCGATATCGCTGCTAAAATCAAGAAGAAATGATTTTTCTTTTTCCTTTTTAAGTACTTCCTCGTTTTTGATAATATTCGATACTGCGCTCGATAATTGATGAGCGATACCTTTCATAAGACTTCTGAATCCGGCGCTAAATCCGCCAGGTTTATCGGTATAGGTGTGAATAAAACCCATTGGCTTTCCTTCCTTCATCAGCTTGGTCATTAAAATTTCTCTAACGCCTTTTTCATAATTAACACGGAGAAAAGCGGGGCTTTGTGGTTGGTCCATTACATCTTCCAATAAAAAAGATATAGGATCATCTGACTGCAATACAGCCTGGATAAATCGCTCATTTAGTGAAAAACGAGCATTCACCATTTCCTGGTACCTTGGATGGGACCTGATAGGAGACCCCTCGTTATCGAGCAGGAAGGGAACATAAGTTTCATCTTTATAATCAATAAGGGTAACGATCGAATGAGTAATGTAAAATAATCCCTTGATTCGTTTTTTAAAAAGGATGATAAGGTCATTCTTATCCCGAACCCTGGTGATGTCATTGCCCAGCTCCAATAAAAGCTTTCTTTCCTGTTCAAGCGTAGCTTTCGCAGGAACAGGCGGTTCTAATTCCGGGATTTGTGCCCTTTTCATAAAGGCAATTTATGCAAAATACAGTTTAGCAACGGAAATATTCGGGTGTCTTCGGGTATTTAAATTCGAGCACCGTTTTGGGCACATAGCTAAACGAAGAAAGATGCCAAAGTTTCAATTTAATAAATCTGGTGATAGCACTTGAGAAAGTTGTATTGTTAAAAGACGCGATGAAGCAGATGGCGTGACACGTAAAAGGTACTAAAAACAGTACGCCGAATCTAAGAAGCAGATCAAATTATAGCTCTTGTAATCTTTCGGTGTTTGTTTATGATGAAGGTGAATGGATTGATGGAAAAATCTACGAAAGTGCGGCAAAATATACGGTGATGCAAACACCTATCACCACCTACATTAAATTTAAAATGAAGAAGCTGGTATTCTCGAGAAAAATATTAAATGACAAAACAAGTACCAACTGGTCCGCTCAAAATATTTTATCTTATTTTATTTCACGCAATTATAATTTTTTAGTCGCGTTTTTAGTCGCGTTTTTGGTCGCGTTCGAATACGTTCAGATTTGTCCAATCTTGTAAGATACTTTTTTGGTGTGTGTTATAAAAAGCTGAAATATAAGAAGGTAAGTGTTCGAATACGTCCAAATAAGTAAGGACTGCCGTTAAGCAATCCTTAATTTTCGCGGACCGGACGGTTCAGTCGAGTTTTTAGTCGAGTTAGACTCGAAAAAATCTCTTTCTTTACTATTTTGAACAGTATCGTACATATCTGTACAAAGATAGTTTATTTGCGCCCTTATCTTGACATGCACTTTTTTCTGTTTGTATTTAGAAATTCGATTTTCTATGTTTCGAATGTGGAATCCTTGGAATGTTAGATAAGATAATTTTTTTAACTATGCAGCCTCTTGCAACATGTTTTTAATAAGTAATTGTTGATGGACATCCTTAAACTTTCCTCTAATTTTTTCCCATAGCCATTTTTCCCTTACATCATTAAAGGCGGTGGTTCCGATTTTATAGCGGAGTGTTGGTTTTTCAATAAATTCCAGTATTCGTTTCGTAAGCTTTTGAATATCTCTGGGTCGTAACAGTAAACCGTTTTCATAATCGCATAATATATCTTTTGGTCCTCCAACATCAGAGGCAACAATTGGTAATCCATGAAGCATGCATTCTAATAAAACCATACCAAAAGGTTCGTACCGACTTGGCATAATTTGTATATCTGCGGACTCATACCACGGTAAAAGATCTTCACATTTTAGCCATCCTGTGAAATGAATTTGACCAGTAAATTCATAACAGCATGGAAGCAACCATTGCTTTTTCAATTGATCCCCACTACAATTTGGAGGTCCTCCGGCGAATATAAATTTGGTGTTAGGAACCATACTGTTTTTGTTCAGTATTATTATACAACAGTAAAACGGCTGTTGATTAGCACCGGTATTTCAGTTCCTGAAAAGTATGGGCAAAAATTCCTTTTCAATTCTTTCATCTCTTCATAGAGCAGAATCACTTCAAGACAATTTTAGCAAAAACCAAATTAAAGCTGAAAGATCATCACGTATGCGATTAAATGCAACCATACTTGCCCGATGGAATTTTTAAAACGAAACTTTCGATTACCGGATTGAATCTCAAAAATCATTTCCCAAATGGTACGCTTCAGAATTGGGAGAAGAGTCTGGAAAAAATGAAAAAAAAGTCAACCACTTGAATCCGTTAAAGAGAAAAACACTGTGCAGTAAAATTTTCAGTCCGAGATATAATTATAAATTCGCCTGTGCTGGAATAATTGAAACAAGTGCAGGGGAAGAAAGACATGTATCTGTATGATCAAAAACTTACTCGCTTTTAACGCTCACAGCTATTATTGTCAAGCAGTTCCATTAGTTTATTAACCTGTTTATGCCTGAAAATAAGGAATTATCGACACATGCCACAGAACTAATTTAAAAGCTATACTTCACTACCAGCATCAATTCCTCCAGGTTATTTACTTGGGCCTGAGGAGCAACTGACAGATCAAATGCAGTATCCAGCGAAATGTCTGAGCTTGTTCCCCTGCAAAGTTTCCATTCGTCTACCCTGGCAAGATTCACAGCAGCGCCATCAACGTTGACTGTGAAGTTGGCCGGGTTATTCTTGATCTGGGCCACAAACATTACATCTTCAATAGCGGCATCCATTGTCTGAGCCATGTATGGTAACCTGGTTTTATCAATTGTTAAGCTTACAGTTCCGTTGTTTTTGAGCAAAATCCACTGATTCGATAAGTCATGTTTCATGTCCAAGGCAACGTGTAATCCTGTTTGGTTGAGTTGCTGTTTAAATTCATCCAGCCTGTCTTTTAAAGAAGCCGATGCCAATCCCTGCAGAGATGAACCACCTTCTCTCGCCGTATATTTTATCTGCAAGATCAGATCAGAAATGGTATCGTAGTCAAATTGCCTTACATCTTTTGGAAGCTCAATCCGCCAGGTGGTGATTGCACCACAGCCTTCAAAAGGCAGATATCTTTCATCTTTAAAATTCAATTCAAACATGCCGTTGTCATTCTGGGCATTGCTGGAAGCAATAGATTGAATGGCTCCTACATTGTACGTAAATCGTTCATCATTGCCGGGGTCTTCCAGATAGCCGGTTGCGGCTATATTATCAGGATTTGTATTTTTCCGGTACCTGTTATTTACCAAGGAAACCCGGGCGCTTACAGAGGTATACGGTCCCGCCACGCAAGGTATGCTTATACTTACTGTTTTTATCCTTCTGAAATAATGCCCCGGGTAATCCATATCGTACAAAGCTTCAGGCACCTCGAAATCACATACTCCTGTGGCCTTCAGCCTGATCAATGCAAGGGGATCCAGTTGAGACAGCGAAACATTCCTGATGATTTCATACTCACGCTTATTCTTTTCCAAATAGGATGTCTGCATGCGATGGATGTCGTGGATAAGCTGGTCGGCGCTTTGCAAGCCTTTCTTCAAGCTGTCCCAGTAACCATAAGAGATAAACCCATCATCATTGCCCAGTTCAAAACGATAGCAGCGTTCGGCTTTTTTAGCGAAATCGTAGGCTAACTGGTAAGATCTGAAATACACAGAACTGATTTGGCCAATCATCCAGTTATACAAATCGATATTAGTGTATTTGGCATGCAAAAAGTCAGTGGTCTTTTTGGAATTGTCGATTTGCACATCGTGACTTTTTAAATCGGACTGTGCTATTTCTTTCCTGATTTCGGCAGCAGCGATCTGTTGGTCTATCTGGGCAAGTTCTTTCTTAGCCAAACGTTCCTGCAGCTTCCAGTCATCAAAACGCCTGTCATAACCACCGAGTATGGATGCCCTGTTTGCTTCGTACGATGCTGCTGTCGAAAGTGCACTCAGTACAGAGGATGCTGCGGAGGCTGAGTGCGCCAGGAAGCTACCGCCCCATTTTGCAGCAGCATGCGGGCTACCACCAAAGCCGGAAGCACCGATAGCAAAATCGGGGATCAATGCCATTACGCCTGCTGTGGCCTGTATAATTTGAGCGGCCATCTGGTAATCATGTGACTCGCTTAGTTTGTCCAGGTTTTAATGCTAAGCAACTTTGTATCTCTCATTGCGTTGAGCATTTTTAGTTCCAGGTCGCCATGCAGCAGGGCTATAGCTTCTGCATCTTTTTTCTCTAATGCCGTGAGAAGAGAAAGGCCCAAATTCCTGACTTCCGACACCAGCTCAATTGCTTTTTGAGCATACACAGTGAAGCGGTAATATGGTGTGGGTGCATTAATGCCGGCAATGACAGCAGAAATATCCAAACCGGCTGCAGCAGCCCGCACCAGCATGCCAGGATCAATGGGTGGGGCGAACAACGCAAGACTGCGCTCAACACCATCTATATTGCGGCAGTGCCGGATATTGAAGAGGCGGTCTGCTATGAGGTCCCAATATTCCAGCATTTTATCATTTTGCGGAATGCAGAAATAGAGCATTGACAATGTGATCGGCGGCGGCGGCAGTTCCGCACCTCCTTCTGGCAATACCCCTAGATCTGGCAAAATATTTTCCAGGTCAATTAAGGCGTTGCCGAAAGCGTCCAGTTTAGCTTCTATCTGGTTATAGGTCTCATAAGGAGCTTTAATGGTATTGGGAATAATTCTAGGCTTGGGTCCTAACAACTTGTCGGCAAGGATATACATCTGTGTGGCCTGCACAATTGATTCCATGGTATCCTGCCTGAACAGGTAATCTCCCCATGCAGTGAGGTTGTCGATGTATTTCATCAACAAGGCCTTTTGAAGGGCAACAGGCCTGAATCTTACTACAGTATAGGGTTTGAAAGGATTCTCCCTCCATTCATTTATCGCAAACTCCAGTTCCTTTCTTTCGGGTGTACTGGGGTCGGCAATTTTGTATAGCAGCGTGTCGATGCGCTGATTGATATAATCGTTTGTGTGTGTAAGATAGAATGGCTTTGTTACCCAATATTTTTCAGGAGCGTCGCCCTCGAGCGCACCAGTGGGATTGAACATATAATGGAACCAGGTCAATGCTTCTTCAAATTGCTGGTTTTGTGTCAACCGTGTCGCTATCAGGAATGGAACATGGAAGAATAGTTCCCAATTATACCCACTGTAAGAGCCATCGGTGCTGAAGTCCAAATCCTCAATGGGCCAGGACAAAGTTTTTACACCTGCCTGCTCAACTATATATGTTTTTGGAACAATGCCTTTGTTAGGGTCATAATACATTCCAAAATCAAAAGTTGTTTTCTGCAATTGGGTCTCTCTTTCCATCAAGGCCGGAACACCATCCTGGTAGAGTGTTTTTCTCAAAGCACAAATCAACGGATGGTACATGTTTTTGAACTGCTCACCATACGATAGGGTTGAATACACTTTGAGCTCGGCAATGATCGCCTGATAATCGGGATCAGCCACCAACTCCGCCAGCAAGGCATTGATGTCGGGATCGGCAGCATATATTGCCAAGTATTTTTTGAACAGGGCTATGATGTCTTCAATAAGTTGCATCACATTGGAGCCGGTCCTTTGTACAACTATCCCCTCATCGTTGTTTTCATCCTTTGCCTTATAAAAGCATGGAATGATCACATAGGCATGTTTGCTGTCTTCATCGAAGTAAGGAAGTAAGGTGCCTAACGGAATTTTAATAAATCGACGTTCTTTAAAAGCAGTTGTGTTGAGTCCATAGGTTTGCATCAGCAAATACTCAAATAGAAACGCGATCGAGTCGATCAAAGTAAACTGATGAGGATAGGTAAGCCTGAAGGTGCCTGGTGTTTTTCCCAGGATTTCATAGAAACTGAAAAATGAAATGGCATTTCTGACGGAGAGATCATCAGGCGGTATTTTGCCTTGTTCATCATATCGTTGCGTTTCTAACAATGTATCCTTGAAATCAGGGAAGAAGTCCGGGAAGCTCTGCTTACCCTCGAACGCAAGCTCGGGGTAACCTTTGCATCCTGCTATATTGAATATTCCATTGATGGTAATATTATTCTCCTCAAAGGGAGAAGTAAAAAGCCAAACCTGTTGACCAGGTTCAAAATACATTAGATTATATTTGTCGCTTTTAAGAAGATTATCATCATCAGTATAGACATCCGGAGTATGTATCCCTTCCTTCGATATCTTCTTCGGTTGCCATTTCTTATTAGCATATTCGCTGATGGCAAGCTGGATCTTTAATTTTTGTTTGGGCTTGTCGTTATTAACCACAGTTCCAGCAGTACTGTTGGGAATTGTTGATTGTGGGTTTGGATCTGCTTCTTTACTGAATACCGGCCAGGCAAGGCACAAACGATTGTTACGTACAAATGCCAACAGATGGTCGTCAGTAATATCCAATTCCACTTTTTCCCAGGGCGTCCAGGAACGTTCCTGCTCGAATGTTCTGTAATAATAAATGGCAGGATCACCGCCTTTGGTACGCGCAAATACGTGCATGGTCTTTATGTCGGTCTGATACCATGTTGCCACCACTTCCAGGAATGCGATATTGTCTAATTTTTCGAGATACCGGATGAAGGCATCTTCTGCTGTAAATTCATTCAGCTCGTTTTGCTGTAATTCATTTTCAAGCTCAGTAAAGAGGAACGATTTATCATCCCTGAGCTCGGCTTCAATCCAGTTTTCGGGATATAAGAAAACTTTGCGGTTGGCTTCCCAAACCCGGTAGTTTTTCATCCACTTCCACTGGTCCCAGGCTACATCATTGCTCATATCGGCTGCTGCTTTTGGCTCCAGTCCCATTAAACAGCGTTGTACAAAAAGCTGAATGCTGCCGTGCGCCTGTACAATCCTGGAGGAAGGCATACAGGCCTCCATTTCAACATCCACCAGGAAATAATCATAGAGGTCATCCTCATCTTTCATATCAGGGTTGTCGGTCAGCAAATAGGCTATGAGAACATCTCTTTTTTGCCGGCGAATGGCATCCATAATTTCTTTGAGTGTGCTTAACCAGGTATCTTCATCGTATCTTGCTTTTAGTGCAGTGCGTAAAAGATTTGTTTCAGCATTCGTTAATACGGGTTTGATATATGCCTGCACCTGGGCCACAGACGAACCTAGCTTCCTCAGATCTTCAGCACAATCAGTTACAGCCCTCCATGCATTGGCATCTTTATAATTGTTAAGGTTGAAGGCTGGAAACAAGAGTGCGTCAACAGCATCGATATCGTCTTTATCATAACCTGTGAGCAATGAAAATGCTTCAATAAATTGAGCCCTTGTTGCGCCACTTGCAGGCAAAAGCATTTCTCCAATAGTAAAGAAACTTACAGGATGCTCAATGTCCGCCGGGTTAGGCACAGGTGTGTATTGGTTCAGCAGATCAATCAATTTTGCAAAGGTTATATATGTAGTATAATTGATTGCCACCTGGCCTGCCTGGTATGGAATGCCGTCCCATTCGAACCAACCCAGGGCCTTATTATTTTTGAAGAACCATTCTGCATCCTCATTTTCCAGTTTAAAATAGTTGATCAACGGAAGCATTTTGTGCAATAGCCTGATCGCACGGTACTGGTCTGGAAACGCACCGCTGCTGATGACAGGTAATACCGGAACTGTATGTGCAGGATTCACATCGATGAGTGAATCATCGCTTAAAATAGCAGATATAAAGCTGGTGCCGGGAGCAGGTTGTTTCAACAGGGCGTATTTCAAAATAATGGGCATCAGATCCGGATCTGTTTTGAAAGTGGTAGCCAATGTTGGCTGAAGAATGGTTTGCTTGCCTGCCTGAAGCTGATAGCCTGCCATAGAATCCAGAAAA
>WNGF01034589.1_pt1 | contig 13110 bp, 13 predicted proteins | sample 5400641 | NCBI WGS metagenome assembly WNGF01 (sample SAMN13153371, study PRJNA577476) | soil metagenome | isolation source: 80 cm soil or saprolite under grassland replicate 2 | place: USA:California | collected 2016-06-15
TTTACTTTTTTGGTAATGATCTGCACCTTCCTTAATTGTCAATTCCAAAAATAGTAAATAAAGATTTTTTTGGTTCAAATCCATTCTGTTGGATCCTATTCTATTTATAGCATGATCTTTTTAGTTCAAATCCATTCTGTTGGATCCTATTCTATTTATAGCATGATTGAATTATCACTATTTTATCACAAGTCTCAATAACCAATGATCATAATTGTTAAATTATTGGTTGCTGAAAACGAACAGAGTATTCTTTTTCATTTGTTAACAAAAAATTTTTGTTCTTTTTCAGTTTTTGTTAACGAAAAATTTTTGTTCTTTAACTTTAATAAAATAAATATTACCAGTTAATAACACCTTTTGTTTATTTGTTAACCCAAAAATGTTTAACTCAAAATCTACTTTTCGTCCAATTGCTCCTAAACCTCTTAAACCACAAGATCTCTATGCAAAATTATAGCTGTAGCAACCTTTACGCCTTCACCTGAAAATGAAGAAGTAGCAACTAATGAAATACAAATAACCGAATCTCCTAATACTTCTGCAATGCCTATAACAACTGCAAAAATTGTAAAAGTGGGATTTGTTGAAGATGAAGGAGATTTGGACGATAAAAGTACAGGAGCAATCACGTATGAAGTTTCAACTTAGAATGAAAGAATTAGACTTGAAAATAATGCAATATAAATCATAAAATAATTGGTAATAATTAATATTTTATTTTTTTATATTTTATTATAATTTTTTTTTTCCTCTTTATTCATTTAATCAAAATTAATAATAAATGTTTCGCTCTTCGATATTTTTGGTAAATAGATTAAATACAGCAAAAATAAGCAGTAGGATTAATGTAAGTCATACTTGAAATTCATATAAAATATTATTATTATTATTTTATTAAAATATCCCGTTTGTTTATATAACATAAGTTCCGAAAGTATAATTTAGATACAGTTACTCAAGCAACTAAACAAACACTTCGTTTTACTACTGCAGTCATGACAGAACCAAAGACTGAACAAAAGGTAATGTAGTGAGAAAAAAAGATATTTTTTATTGAATGGTTTAATTATTAATTATAATCCTCTTTTTTTATAGAAACTGAGCCATGCAGACGAGGATGTAAATCCTAAAACGTTGGAGTTATTGAATAAAATAAATAAATATACTATTAACACTTATAATAGGCCTCCAATAATTCTCACCAAAGGTAAAGGATGTTGGGTATATGATTTAGCTGACAGAAAATATTTGGATTTTTTGGCTGGTATAGCAGTTAATGCTTTAGGACATACGGATGAAGAATTAGTGTTAGTGTTAGCAGAACAAGCATCAAAATTAGTCCATTTATCAAATTTATATCATAACGAGTACGCTGGTGAATTAGCTGAATTGTTGGTAGAATCTACGAGAGAAGGAGGAGGATTTGATGCTGCTAGAGTATTTTTTGCAAATTCAGGTACTGAAGCAAATGAAGGTGCATTTAAATTTGTATTTCACTGTAGATCTTTGGGATCATTATCAGCTACTCCATCACCAAAATATCAAGAAGTTTTTTCACCTTTGGTACCAGGATTTGTTCATTCTAATTATAATGACATCAAAAAAATTCCCGAACTTGTTAATGATAGTACTTGTGCTGTTATCATTGAACCTATTCAAGGAGAAGGTGGTATTTGGGAAGCGAGTGTTGATTTCTTAGAGGCATTAAGAAAAAGATGTAATGAAGTTAATGCACTATTAATTTATGATGAAGTTCAATGTGGACTTGAGTTAGCAATAATAATAATAGTAATGCTAATAATAATAATAATTAGCAATAATAATAGTAATGGTAATAATAATGTTTTAATCATAATATTTTCAAATAATAAACTTGCAAATTTATTATAAAATTTTTTATTTTATTTTATTTATAGTGGTGATTCGAAGTCATGTTAACATAATATAGGTATTGCTACACTAACAGAATGTTTTAAGGACTTCCCACCCAATAGATGTAATCTCCCACTTTAACTAACTAAAAATCGTATTTCTATAAACTATTGTACATATGATAAAGTGACAAATAAAATTAAATTCGTATTTCTATGAACTAATGTACATATAATAATAATAAAATAAAAATAAAAATAACAATAAAAATAAAAATAAAAATAAAAGTGGAAAAGTAAAGTTAGAATAAACTAACCCGTAATGAATTACAAAAGAACTGATTCATCCAGTTGTATCATCTCCGTTCCATTTCTTCGTAACATGTTGCCATGTGTCGCCATCGATATTGGTACTTTTGGTGAAATATTGTGATTGTCTGACATCCATGGTGGGATCCAATTATCTCCAATATATGTGATCATGTGGCGAAATGTTGTTTTAATAGCACCATTTAATCTTTCAATTCGGGATTGTTTATGTCGTGCATGATTATATGTATTACTGTGGCCATCATTATCGACCTCTTCAGAAGTATCATAATTATCCAGACATCTGACTTCCTCTTGTAAAGCTCGTGAGGTAAATAATTTTGGTCGCACCGCATGAGTAGGATTGTGAGTACCGGAGATATCGACCAGATTGAGCGAATGTAAGGTTGCCAAAGAATTATCTTCTGAGGGTAGACGTGCGCGTTGAGAGTAATTACATTTTGCGCTTTTGACAATCCCATTCTTCTGTTCCCATTCAATCACTTTATTACACCTGTAAGACCATATAAGTGACTTGAAGTTGTTAATGAAAATAATTAGGAATTTGGTGCCTATCTCTGTTGCTTCGATTTCTGACACCTTAATGTTAAGAGTCTTTTTTAAAGTCATAATATCTTCTTCTTTTATCTTGACTTCAGCCACCCATAAAAGGTTTAGTGATAATATGTCAGAACCTAAAAGGGCCAAAAGCACTTTGTCTACATTGCTATGGATGTTAGCGGCATCATCCTTATCCTGATTTCTATTTTTTAACCATTTCGTGAGGAAATCCTCAAAATCTTGATGAAGGTGTTTAAACATAGCATTCCTTTGATTAATCATGGCCTCGCATGTGATGAAATGGTCCCAATCTTCTATGCAATTTTGGTTTTCGCACACTGCGCACCCATGTCATGATAAAGCGAAGAGTGTCTTTGGCATAGGATTTTCCCTAATGGTAGAAGTCTGTGAAAGGCTTTAATTCCATATGCCCAAAGGAGATGCTTGCGCCCTTGATTGCATTTGAAACCTGTAATATTTTTAAGAAAAGCCCACGAACTTTTCCACCATATGCTGTGGTTGGTAAGTCTTTCTTCTATAGAGTGGAGTAATGACCATTCAGCGCAAGATTTGGTTTGGAATAAGGATGAAACAAACTTTCTGAATCAGTGTTCAATAGGAGTATTAGAAAATTATTGGAAAAAATGAAAATGTTTAATACTATAATTAAAGCAAGATTTAATATCCCATCCCGAATTACATCCTTCCTTAGCTAACTGATCCGCTTTTTCATTCAAAACTATGCCATCATGTCCTTTTGACCTTAATTAATTCTAAATCCAACGACTTTTCTTTAACTATTATAACGATCCTTATGGTCCAAATTGTGTTAATCGATTTAAGCCAAAATCGTGATGAGGATCTTTGCTTGGAGCATTTTTCATAGGAATGTAAGTTCCATCAACTGCTCCAATTACATTTTTAAGTCCTAAATTTTCAAATCCTTCATGTACTTTTTTACGCTCCTCTGAAGTAGGCCACTTAACAAAGAGTTTTTTTTTGTGCTATAATTGCTTGAATTACTCTTTTAGTATAAAGAATTACAGTCCCTTCTCCTATTCCGAACCTTGAACAGACTCCAAATAAACTACCAGTAGATCCAAGTCAACAAAAGTTGAAATTCAACACAAGTTTGGGATTTATTTCCCTGTGAAGAAAATATAGGATGGAGGCGTATAAGATTAGCTAATTGTTAAAAATTATTTGGAAACATTCATAAGATTTTTTTTTAAACCGAATAGGATCATAAAATGGAAGCACGTTTTATCACCAATGCTTTGATTTTATTACGTGATATATCCGTGGTTTTAAATATCAAGTATTTAATCTTCTTATCAAAGCAGCTTGTACAATAACATTGTATATATTCGTTTTTTGCGATTCATGCATAAAAGATTAGAATAAAGCCAATCATATCTGTTATATGTGACATAACCGATCTGATCAAAAAATTGTAACGATCTGATCTAGGACTGAACAGGGCTATAATTTGCGCATAATTGTGATTTGTGACACTTAAAAATGCATATTAAAAAAACTTTTTTTTAAAACAATTTTATTAAGTCCAGTTTTGGCCATTGGCGAATGCACCAGTGCGACAATGTTTAAAAAGGTAGGAAGTTTGAATTGTAAGTTATAAATTGAGGTGAGTGTGGGATTTTTTTTGTGTTTTGGAAATGTTACTAAAGTTCCTCTCATTCATTTTCTTTAGGCACTCTTCCTGGACTTTGACTTCGGCCTTTTGGATACTGGATTCTAGAAGTTGTAAGTTACTAATAGGAAGGGGAAATGATCAAAATTTTTTTGATTTTGAACGTAATTAACATCCTTTCTTATTTTTTTTTTTTGAGGGTCAGCTCTTGGATTTCAGAACTGTAAATTATAAGTTGAGGGGAAGAGAGATTTTTTTTGTGTTTTTTAACATTCCTTTTATTCTTTTTCTTTAGACACTCTTCCTGAACTTGGTTTTAAATACTGGACTCTAGAAATTGTAAGTTACTAATAGGAGGGGGAAATAATCAATTTTTTTTGATTTTGAACGTAATTAATGTTCTTTTTTATTTTTTTTTAGAATTAACTCTTGGATTTCTGAACCCTAAGTTATAAGTTAAAGAGGAAAGTGAGATTTTTTTTGTGTTTTGATAACATTTCCAACGTTCCTTTCATTATCACTGGACTCAAATGATAAGTTTATTTTTATATTGGGTTAAAACTATTCCTTTACTTTCTTTAAATACTAGTCCCATTAGTTCAAATGCTTGGTTGTATTCTTATTTCTAAAAATTCTTTTTATTTTTAAATTCCAGCTGATGTCCCTACCGCCTTTGGTTCTTCACAACTGTTTAAAGGATAGATGAAAGTAAGTTCATTACTCTTTTTTTTCATTTTATATTTCTACTTTAATAATTTTTATTTTTAAATTCTACAAGTAATATACCTTTAATTCTTTATGATCTGGAAATGAAGGGACAAAAGAATGGATAAATTGAGTAAATAGCTGGATTTTAGAAGTAAATAATTAAGAGAGGTGTTGTATTTTTTAAATAGAAAATATATCTTGCTACTATAATTATAATTTCAATGTAAATTGATACCTTTCTAAATGTAAATCTTGGATAGAAAATTAAGCTAATTTCTTGCATTTTAATTAAATTGTAATTATTAGATTATTTTTTAGTATTAGTATTTTTAAAAATTCTTTTAAATTATTTTTTTTCTGAGTTAATTTGTTAAGCGGAGTTCCGTAAACAGAGTTCAACAGATCTGTGACCGCCTTAGCTGGCTTAATACTTTGGCAAAGATGGTTTGCTCAGTCCGTAAAATATACAATTTAATAAGAATTTTTTTAAAAATTATATAGACGTATTTTTTTGTTTTAATTATATAAATGAAGTCTGAGAAGGAACTCTTATTTTATGGGTTAGGGCTCGAGTACTTCCTCCCTTTAAACTCAGTACTTCTTTATTTTATATTAAATTTTTATAAAATCTTTATTTTACTAAAATTCCAAAATTAAATTTTAACCAATTAATTTTTATTTACATAAATCACGACATAAAAATTGGGTTAAAATCCCAAAGATTAAATTTTAACCAATCAATTTTTGTTTACATTAATTTCATACGAAGTCAAATTTACAAATTTAAACTTTAAAAAATTGTTTACACTCTTAATACAATGAATTCAAATAGTATAAGCACTCTGCCAAGGAAGTGTCATGCTTGCTCCACATGTCAAAAATTTAAGCCACAAATTGAAAATCAAAAAATTTGTAAATTATGTGGCCACAATTATAATTTTCATGAACAGGTAAACAATTTCTTATATCACATATCATAAAAAAGATAGTATTATTATTGTTAAATATGATAATCATTACAAGTTTATGAATCAAAATGATACATTCGCTTTTACTTTTTAATATATACTATATAATAATTTATTTTTAACAATGTATATTAAAATATATAATATAATATTTGTATATTAAGTTTGCAGATTTGTTGTTTGGTCAGCTTGCTAACCTATCACATTTGCAAGAACTACCTAAGAGATGCTATAAATGTAATTGTCAGCGATTTGAACCATTCAATTGCGATGATGACATTTGTGAAATTTGTAATCATGATGAAGGTGAACACCATCAGGTAAGAATTCATATTAAAATCAATTTGTAAATTATAAAATTTAATAATTTTATTAATATAATAAATTAAATTTGAAGTGGGTTGAAGAATTAACTCAAAGGCAAATTCATAAATCAATAAATTTGGCACAAATTCGTGATAATACACAAGCTGAAGGATCAACACAGATTCCTACTAGATCTCATTTAAATATGGATTTAACTCAAAGACAAATTCATAGATCAACAAATCCTATACAAACTGAAAGATCAATACAAATTCCTAGACCTTATTCTCATATAACACATATTCCTAGATCCCATACAAATGTAAATAATAATGAAATTGCTATTTCTGAAATTCATGAACAAGGTGGAAGTACACATAATACGGAGGACATTGCTAGATTTTTAAGTGATGATGAAATTAGGCTTAGAATGCTTAATATTCGAGATAATATTAATGTACGTGAGGTTTCACAGTTATATACCAAGTCAAAGGCAAAAGGCAAGTTTAAATTTGAGCCTAGAGTGATATTATTAAGAAAGAGAGGAAATAAAAATAAAATTCCAAAAGAAGGTACACCTAAGTAAGTAATAAAAATATTTTGTTTTGTTATTAAGTTTATTATAAATATTAAATACCTCAAATTTAGTTACAACCGTCTCGAAAATAACGAAATGATTAAAACTATAAGATTTACAAATTCAAATTCTGAACATATTAATAAAAAAATGATAAAGAATTTTCCTATATTGAAGGATTTTGGATGGATTTGTTTAAAACCAACTCCAAATAATCAACTAATACCCTTCAAAACAGATGAAATAATTGATGGTGAATTATTAAAAAGGTAGCAAAAATTAATACGTTTAAATCTTTATTATGATTTTTATATATTCTAATGATTACTTTACATTGAATAGTGCTGCTTCATGTAGAGGAAAACTGTACATAGCTCCAGTAAAACAAAGCATTATTATTCATGATGGAAATAATAATTCAGATAGTGAAGCAGAACCATCAACTTATAGTTCAGAAGATACTGATACAGATGGTAGTGAAATAATTCATAATAATCATATTCAAAGAACTAATAATCAAAGAACTGATGGTTATCATAGAGTAACTCAAAGATCTAATAATCAAAGGATCAGAACAAATTCTAATGAAACATCAAATAATACTCAACAAACTACTACATACGAAATGAATCAAAATTCTGAACATCAAATTGGATTAAATTCTAATCTAAACTTAAGAAATAATCAAGGTAAATAATATTAGTAATATATTAATATTTAATTAAAATGCTAGTAATTAAATGTACTAATAACTAATTGTAAATGTTAGAAAATGAAAACCTAAATCCAGAGGAATTTCGGATCAAAGTGCTAAATAAACTAAGATTAGATTATCAAATTTATGATAATCCAATAAGCATTATCAATATAGATACCCGAAGTAATATCATTACTTCAATTTTAAACTGGTTACATACTGCTAATGCACTTGATATTCTTAAAAAACCTATCATCAGGATTAGTGATGAAGAGTAAGTTATATATTTTTTTAAAAAAGTATTTTTTATAATAATTAATTATAAATTTTTCTTTAAAAAAATTTAGTTTGGTAGATACAGGTGGTGGTTTCCGAGATGTAACTGAGGTTTTTTGGGAAAAATTAAAATATAGTAATGTCAATGGTGGTCGAATATTTGATGACGGTAACAATGTGCTGTTCATTTTATATAATCATGAATCCAATATCTGGAAATATCCTGAAATTGTTGGAAAAGCATTATGTTGGTGTTGGTTACACCAAGGTGCATGGCCCAGATGGATCCATCCAATGCATATGCATTATGCTATTTATGGTGAAGAATATATCAATTGTGTTGACGTACTTGAGGAATATGTAACATACCTTTATAATTTTGTAAAAAATCTTAAATTGGATATAAGAAATGATAATACTTTATCATTGTGGATAACTACCAGAAGGCAAAATGTATAAGTTTTTTATTTTAAAAAAATTTTGAGTTAAAAAAGTATGTAGGATTAATTTATTATATATAATCTAGATTCGACAAATTTCCTCAATGAACAATCAAAAGCTATCATTATACATAGCCAAGTATGAAGTTATTACCAAACGATTGGAAAGTCTCAAAATGATCAAAACAGGATTTAATATCCTTAATACAATTGAGGTATATTTGCTTTACAAAGAGTTAAATTATGAAGAGTTTTTTAACCAGTTTAATTCGCTAATAAATGAAGAGAAGATAAATACAGAAGCAAAAAAAAGAATATTTCAATGGTTTCAAGATTATATATTTAAACAATCAAAAAGCAACCTTGAACATATTTTGAAGTTTATAACAGGATCTTCAAGGATTCCTATATCAATGATGATTACAGTAAGTTTTTTTTTAAATTTTGCGAGATTAATTAAATTACTATTTTAATAAAATTATTCATTTTCCATTATTTAAAACAAGGTTGAATGGTTAGGAGATACAATGATTTCAGAAGGTATAGGTACCAGATTAAGAAGACTTCCAATATCAAGTACATGTTCTTCAGTTTTAATGCTTCATCAAACATATGAGGATAATGAGGTGTCACAAAATAATTTTGAAAATGATCTTGACATTGGGTTTTTTTGTGCTGATGGATTTGATGAAAGATTATACCGAGATAATTATGCACGTATTGAAAGAAATCAATTTCCTATCAACCATACTGAAATTCAAAATTTTGATTCAAATGTAAGAAATAATGCTGAAGAAATAGTTGTAATTGATTTAACCTTGGATACAACTGATGAAGAAATTATTAATGAAAATAATGATTTACATAATGAGCAAATACCAAATCTGAATAATGATTCACGTAATGAGTTGACACCAACTACTATTTCAAGTCCAAGTACTAATAATTCACGTAATGAGTTGACACCAACTACTATTTCAAGTCCAAGTACTAATAATTCACGTGATGAGTTGACACCAACTACTATTTCAAGTCCATCTATTAACATGTTTGATGATGAACCAAATGAATGGATATCAACACCTTCAAGAAACAAAAGAGGTAATAGAAGTAATAGTAATGAAAGCAGCCGAAGTAGTAGTAGTAGTGGAAGAAGTTCAGGTAGAAGACAGAATTATATGGAATCCGTTACTAATGATAATTGGAATATATTATTACCAGAGAATATAGAAAATCAATTAAAAAGAAGAAATAAGCGAAAAAAGTAGTTGGTGATAATTTTTGAATTTTCTTGATTAATAATAACTGAATCATTTGCACGCAGCTTGTAGATAATGTTCTTAATAAAATTTTTTTTTTGAAGTAAACATGAGATAAAATCATATGGAAATAAATAGGTAATTCTATACTATCATAATCCTTGAGTATCTCCTACCTGATTTGCAGATTTCCTTCACACTATTAATATACATAATATAACAGATCTATAATTAAAGGCTAAAATTTTAAGTTCATTCAAAATAAAAATATAAATAAAAATTAAAATAAAATAAAAATAAAACTACAAGTAAAAGTAAAGATAGGACAGTATAAAATAAAATAAAACATTTTAGTATGAATGTTTGTGAGAGAAAGTTGTCTATTATAAAATTGCTTGATCCTCCGAGTTTTGCCAATTTGTCCGCCTCTTCATTTAATTCAATATTGTCCCTTTACCTAATAAAAATTTTAAAATCATAGAAATTGAATAAAAAATAATGTCTAATTCAAAATTATATGTATTTTTGTATTATAATATTATCTCAAGCTTTTAGAAAAGTAAATTAAATACGATTTTTACAAAATAAAATAAAAATAAAAAAAAATGTAACTCTCCCTTTCTCCACTTTGAACATTCACATATACATTATAAATCTCCTCATCAATTGATACTAAAAGACAATTAGTTTAATTATAATCATTAATTTTAAGAATACAATATCAATAATTATAGAAGATAAATGTAAATACCTGGTCTCTATGTATCATATCTCCAATCTGTACATCATCTGATCCTAAAAATATTAAAAAATATAAATATAGTAATATTAACCAATGTAAAATATATTTACTAAATGGTTACGTAATGGTCATAATATATATATATAATCATTCTTTACTTGGTCAAAATTTATTGGAATAATAATTATTTTAAAAAACGGGATTACAGGAACCATTGTTAAATCTAGAGTACAAGTGTAACTAAATAAACCAATCATACATCAACTCTATTTTTAAGCATTTCGGCTAACTGCATATGAATCAGAAATATTTGTTTATGTCATGTGGTTATACAAAAAAATTCGATACAAAATTGATTTTTTTTGTGTTAAAAAAATTACAAATAAAAAAATGTCATCTCATACTTTACAAGAAAATTTTGAAAGTTATGCTAATTCATGCTTATTTAAAGCCAATAATGTAAGTGATGATATAAATGCAATGTTTTTACAATTAGACCGTCTCGCATTATTGCTTTCTATGTATTCGAGAGTTCAACAATTTTATGATGATATTACCTATCGAATGAAATTGGAAGATATCAATTTTATTATTAGAAAACTATATCAAAGAATTGAAATTTTAAATAATGATTCAATTTCTACCAATAGAACATTTATTAGAAAAGTTAAAACGGGAGGGAGGCCAAAAACTGTTATAGATGAAAGTATTGTTAAATTATTGAGGCAGCTAGATTATAATTGGTCTGATATATCTAGAATATTTGATGTTTCTGAAAAAACTTTAAGTAGGATGAGAAAAGACAGCAACTTAACAGATACAATTCAACCTTATTCAACTTTTTCCAATAATGAACTCGATGAAATTATTAAAAAAATTAAGCAGGAAAATCCTTTTTTTGGTCAGGTAATGATAATGGGAGCATTGAGATCAAAAGGTATTCGAGTTACAAGACAGTGTTTACGAGAGTCTATACAAAGAGTTGATGCATTTGGTGCGATTATTCGTTGGACACAAATTATACCTCGCCGTAGATACCATGTTGCAGGTCCTAATGCCTTGTGGCACATAGACGGTAACCATAAATTAATTCAGTGGAAAATAGTTGTGCATGCAGGTATAGATGGGTATTCAAGAATAATTACTTATGTACATTGTAGCAACAATAATCGATCAGATACAGTGTTTAATTATTTTAAAAAAGCATGTGATCACTTTGGAACACCAAGTCGCGTTCGAGCTGATTGTGGTGGGGAAAATGTTAAAGTTCAAAGATACATGAATAATTATCGGGGAGAGAATCGTGGTTCTTTTATTTCTGGAAAATCAGTCCACAATCAACGAATTGAACGTTTATGGTTGGATTTAGGCAAAAATATAATCAAAATTTATACAACTATTTTTCTATATTTAGAAGAAAATCATGGTCTAGATATCACTAATGATATTTACCTTTTTTGTCTCCATTATGTTTTTTTACCACGGATAAATCAAGATTTATTAAAGTGGAAGGCTTCATGGAATAGTCATAAAATTCGCACCGAGAAGCAACAAACTCCAATACAGTTATATACTAAAGGAATGGTTCAATGTGGATGGAGAGGAATGGAAGATGAAGTTGTCAATCCCAATGACTACGGAGTAGATTGGGATGGCCCAACTCCAGAAAATAATAATGATTATAATATAGTAGTTAATAGGCCAAGAAATCCATTAACAGATAATCAATATAATTTTTTACAATCCCTTGTAAATCCGTTAGAAAATGATGATGATGGTTATGGTATAAATGTTTATAAAAAAACTGTAAATATAGTTGCCCAAATTTTACGACACTCTTAAATCATAGCTATCTATAACTATTAGCACAATTTTATGCACTATTTACCTTTTTCTTATTCAAGTTTCTGTAAAGGGTTTTGTTTTTATTGCAAATGATTAGTAGATTTTATTGGTAGAAATATTTGCCACACTGATTACAATGATTTTGTAATAGTAAATTTTTTGCATAATAAAGCATATTCTTTTTTAATTGTGATGTTATACAATCCCATATTATTTTAGACAGAAGATAACTGAAAAAAAATATATAATAAATAAAATAAAGAATAAAATGTGAAGCAAAAATTACAATAAAAGTCTATAAAATCAAAAAAGAAATACAAAATTCAAGAATAGGATCGAAGTGTAATCACATCTCAAAGCAAAAAAAAATACAAAAACCAAGGAAAGGATTGGTAATCACATCCCAAAGCAAAAAATATAAAAACTAAGGATAGGATCAAAAGGTAATTACTGCCCAATGCAAATAACACAAAAACCAAGGATAGGATCGAAGGGTAATTACATCCCAAAGCAAATAACACAAAAACCAAGGGTAGGATCAAAAGGTAATTACATCCTAATGCAAATAACATAAAAATCAAGAATAGGGTCAAAGGGTAATTACATCCCAAAGCAAATAATATAAAAACCAAAGATAAGATCGAAGGGTAATTACATCCCAATGCAAATAACATAAAAATCAAAGTTAGAATCAAAGGTAATCACGTCTCAAAGTAAAAAAATACAAAAACCAAGGATAGGATCAAAGGGTAATTACATCCCAATGCAAATAACACAAAAACTAAGGATAGGATTGAAGGGTAATTACATTCCAATGCAAATAACACAAAAACCAAAGTTAGAATTAAAGGTAAAAAATACAAAACCCAAGGATAGGATTGGTAATTATATTCTAGA
>WNGF01010858.1_pt1 | contig 13108 bp, 11 predicted proteins | sample 5400641 | NCBI WGS metagenome assembly WNGF01 (sample SAMN13153371, study PRJNA577476) | soil metagenome | isolation source: 80 cm soil or saprolite under grassland replicate 2 | place: USA:California | collected 2016-06-15
GACGACGAGCAGCGCGAAGAGCGCCGCGAGAGCGACGAGGGTAACTGGTCGGTGAAACACGAATCCTCCTTCCGCGAGGGGTTCGGGTTTGCCGACGGCGGAGGTCTTCTGACTCGGGGCGCCCTCCCTCGCCGCCTTCCCAGCCCGTGGGCCAGTGGCACGTTGGCGCGGGAGCGTCTCCCCTCACAGCGGCGGGACCGTTCCGGACTTGCACCGGATTCCCTTGCCGCTCGCCGGTTGTCGGCCGGAGACTAGCATCGGTGCGCGATGGCTCGGTCGCGCGTGCTCACGGTCTGGCTGCCGGTGCTTGCGTGGGCCGCGGTGATCTTCGCGATCTCGTCCGTGCCGAGCCTGTCGACCGGGCTCGGCCTGTGGGACACCGTCCTGCGCAAGGCCGCGCACGTAACGGAGTACGCGGTCCTCGGCGCGTTGCTCTACCGCGCCTTCGAGCGCGAAGCGCCGGCCCTCGCCGCAGGAATCGCCTACGCCGCGACCGACGAGGTGCACCAGCATTTCGTGCGGGGACGGCACGGCGCACCGGTCGACGTCGCCGTCGACGCCGTAGGCGTCGCGCTCGGCATGCTGGTCTGGCTGCGGTTGCGCCAGCGATGAAGGCCGTCGCGATCGACCTCGGCGCGCTCGCCGATACCGATCCCCTCTGGCGCGACTGGCTCGACGACGCACGTCGCCGCTTCCGGGTCGACGTCACGGCCCTCGACGACGAGCTCCCGAACTGGCGGCACCTCCTCGAGCGGTTCGCGGAGGAGCGGGCGCCCGTCTACTTCAGGCGCGACGCCGACGTCAGCAGCATCCTGCGAGGTCTGCGCGACGGAGGAACGAGAATCGGCGTCTTCACGGACGCGCCGGAAGAGCTCGCGCGCGTCGCGCTCTCGCACCTGGGCGCCGCGAGGCGGATCGAAGCCCTCGAAACCGGACCGGGGGCCCGGGAGCGCGTGCTACGCCGGCTCGGGCACGGGGCGACGGTCGTGGTCACGCGCGAGCAGCTCCTCGCCGTAACATGAGCCCCATGGAACGCAAGGAGGTTGCAGACCGTCAGCTCGATGCGTTGCTGCAGCGGCTGGACCGGCTCTGCGAAGAGATGCACACGCTCAACCGCCGGCTCGACTCGAGCGAGCATCTGCTACGGATCTCGCGCGAGCTCAGCACGCTCAACGAGTCGCTGCAGGCGCTCGCGTACGCTGCGCTCGGCCAGCAGGGTCCGACCGTGCGGCGGCGCCGCACCGGCTAGCGAGCAAGCTTGTAGATCCGGCCGGTCTCGGTCGTGAGGTAGAGCTCGCCCGCGACGTCCTCGCCGAACGACGTCAGCGTCCCGATACGGAACGGCTCGCGGCGGACGTCCACCGCGCGGCCGCCGTCGATGCGCAGGCTCCAGACGATTCCCGAGCAGTAGTCACCGAAGAAGTAGCGTCCGGCCGCCGCCGGTACGGCCCGGCCGCGATAGACGTACCCACCGGTTACGGAGCAGGAACCGCCGTCGTGGTTGTAGACGTAAACCGGCGCGACGAGCTGTCCCGGTCCGAGCGCCGTGTTCGAATAGCGCGCGCGGCCCTCGAAGGCCTTCCAGCCGTAGTTCGCGAGCGTCTCGATCTCGGCCTGCGGCCGGTAGTCGATCTCCTCCCAGTCTCCCTGTCCGACGTCCGCGATGTAGAGGTCGCCGTTCGCACGATCGAACGTGAAGCGCCATGGATTGCGGAGCCCGAGCGCGACCATCTGCCACGTCGCGCCTCGGCGAAGCGGATCGATGCGCAGCAGCTTGCCCAGCCGCTGACTCGGTCTCTGCGCGCGGTTGCCCGGATCACCGGCCGAGCCGCCGTCGCCCATGCCGACGTAGAGGCGGCCGTCGCGGTCGAACTGCAGCTCTCCCCCGTTGTGGTTCGCGTACGGCTGGCGCACGAAGAGGAGTTGCCGCGCAGTCGACTTCACGCCGCGACCTCTCCGCGAACGGAACTCGACTACTCGCGTGTCCCCTCTCCTGTCCGTGTAGTCGACGTAGAACCGGTGGTTACGCCGATAGTTCGGGTGGAAGGCAACCGAGAGCAGACCTTGCTCGCCGCCGCTCAGCACGCGATCGCGGATGTCGAGGAAGGTGCCGCGCAGCCTCCCGTTGACGAAGTATCGGATCACGCCGCGCTGTTCGACGGCGTACAGGCGTCCGGGCTCCGCCGGGGTCGAAGCGACCGCCGTCAGCGCCGAGAGGCCGCGCGCGAACGGCCGGACCGACAACTGCTGCTGCGTCTGCGAAGCCGGAACGATCAACGCGGCTGCGGCGGCGAGGAGCGACCCGATCATCTCAACTCAAACTACCGACCGGCGGCCCCGTCGGTTCGCCTCCTATCGGGGTCTTAGCTACTTCTTAAGCAGGATCTCGCGGAGCTCGTCCTCCTTGCCCGGCTGCAGGATGGCGAGCACCTGATCGCCCGGCTGGAGCTCGGTCGAGCCGACAGCGATCTCCGCTTTTCCGTTGCGCATGATCGAGATCAGGCGCGACCCCTCGGGGAGGCGGAGCTTCTCGACGGTCTTCCCGGCGCTCGGCGAGCCCTTGTCGATCTGCACCTCGACGATCTCGAGGTTTTCCTTCCGCAGCTCGAGCAGATGGACGAGGTCGTGCTCTGGCACCTCGTGCTCGACGAGGCCGAGGATGCTCGAGGTGGCGCACACAGTCGGCGAGATGCCGAGCAGGTCGAAGTGAGGCTGGTTGCGCGGATCGTTGACGCGCGCGATCACCTTCGGAACCCCGTACTTCTCCTTGGCGATCTGGGAGATCACCATATTGTCCTCGTCGTCGCCGGTGAGCGCGAGCACGAGGTCAGGAGGCCGCTTGATCCCCGCCTTCTCGAGCACGAACAGCTCCGTGGCGTCGCCGTGCATCGCCTGGTGCTCGAATTCCGTCTCGAGTCGCTCGAACCGGTCGCGATCCTGCTCGATGATGGTCGCCTCGTGGCCGTTGCGAAGCAGCGTCCGCATGACGTTCGCGCCCGCCTTGCCCGCTCGCGCCTGCGGCGCTCGCGAGAGCGGTCGGGCTAGACGGCCCGACCGCGACTGAGGACGCGGCGTGGCGCCGCGTGATCGCGGGCCGGGCGCCGCCGAAAGTCGCCGGGAAGGCCACTAGGCGCTTACCTCCTCCCGCTGCGGGACGACGCAGGTGCGGACGGCCTCCGACAGCGCGTCGATCGCCGTCGACGTCGGGCAGATCGTGCGCAGTCCGCGCGCGCGGTAGAACCGCTTCTGCGCGACCTGGCCGATCACGAGGTTGGTGTTGTCGCCGTCCGTGGCGACCACAACCGAGTCGGCTTCCTCGATGCCGGCCTCTCGCAGGACGGAGCCATCCATGCCATGGCCGACGATGAACCCGCCGGCCCAATCTTCTCCAAGACGGCTCAGGGCGGACTCCTTCTCGTCGACCGCCGTCACGTCCCACCCCTCGCCGGCAAAACGTTTCGCGATCGTCGAGCCCACTCGGCCGCAACCGATGACGATGAGCTTCATGTACTCAGCGTAGCTCCGAGGTCAATTCTCACGCGGGCGCCGGTTCTCCTCCAAGTCTTCGCTTGCGATGCCGTCTGGAGGCCGCACGGGCTGTGCCCGTGCGGCCGTCCAAAACCGAAACCTTGGTTCGCGTCCGCTAGTCATACCGGTGCCGCCTCGCCTTCAAGCACACCTTGCGGGAACGCTACGATCAGCACCTCGCTGGGCGCCTTCTTGAGCACGTAGTCGACCGTGGGCGAGAAGAAGCGAGACTGGCGGCGCCAGCGCGGCGACGAGCCCAGGACGATCAGGTCCACCCCCTGTTCCTCGGCCTCCTGGACGATCGCCTGGCCGATGGAGCGCGCCCGCACGGTCCGGCCCTCGACCGTGACCCCGTGATCGGCACCGAGGAGCTTCGCCTCGGCCAGGGACGCCTCTGCGCGCTCTTCCTCGTCGAGCAGCTCGGCGTCGAGAGGCAGATCGAGCGGGACGCGGATCACGTGCAGCGCCTCGACGGAGGCGCCGCGCTCTTGGGCGAGCTTCACCGCGGTCGCGATCATCTCCTCGCCGATCTCCCCGAGCTTCATCGGCACGAGGATCCGCGAGAACTCCGCCTCGGCGAGCCCGCGGTGCTCGTCGGCCGAGACCACGCGCTCCGTGAGGCGCTCGCCGCGGGCCTTCCGGACGGCGACGTAGACGACCAGCCCAGCGCCCAGCCAAGCCGGGCCGGCGTAACGAGCGCCCTCGTGCGTCGCGAGCGCGACGATCCACACCGTGAACGTCAGGACGGCGCCGACGACGGACGGCACCGGGATCCGCCGGATGGTCAGCGGCACGCGGTAGGGCCGCCGCCGCTCGGGGTCGCTGAGCCGCAACTTGATCACCGCCAGCTGAGCAGCGGTGAAGGCGAGCAGGACGCCGAAGCTGAAGAGGCTCGCGAGGAAGAGGACCGGATGCGCGAGCGCAGCGGTGCCGGCGAGCAGCGCGATCGAGATCAGCGCCGCGGCGACGATCGACTGCGGCGCGACGAGCGTGCGCGCCCGGAGGAGACCGAACTTGCGCGGGAGCTGGCCGTGCTCGCCCAGCGAGTAGGCGAGGCGGCCGAACCCGGAGATCGACGTCGTGGCGGCGGTGAGCAAGATCAGTGCACCGGAAAGACCGACGAAGACCTGGACCGGGTCGCCGATGACGGCCGGCACGTGCCCGCGGATCTCCGCCGCGATCCCGACGAGCGGCGCGCGCAGCCAGTTGCTACCGAGCAGCGTCCCGTGCTCGGCCGGGAACGCCGAGAGCCCGACAATCGCGATCGCGGCAGAGAGCACCACGACGAGGCCGATCGCACTGAAGAGGCTTCGCGGCAGGTCGCGTCCCGGCCGCCGGGTCTCCTCCGCGAGGTTCGCGACGGTCTCCAGTCCCGTATACGCGAGCATCGCGAGCGGGACGGCGAACGCGATCGAGTGCCAGGTCGGTGTCTCCCCCAACGACGTGCCCGCGGTGAGCGCGTCCGGAGAGAAGAGCAAGGCCATGCCGAGTGCGACGAGCAGCAACTGCGTTCCTAGGTCGACGAGCGCGACGATCAGCGCCCAGCGATGGAGGCGCGTGCGATGGATGAGCCGCACGACCGCGATACCGGCGATCACGCCGCAGCCAACCACGACGTCCCATGGACGATGGATCTTGGTGAAGAAGGCGCCCGCGACGTAGTGCGGCACGAACAGGGCCGAGAGGGAGATGACGATCAGGTAGTCGAGGAAGAGGACCCAGCCGGTGACGAAGCCCCAGAAGTCGTTGAAGGCGATGCGGACGAACGTCGCGGCGCCGCCCGTTTCGCGGATCGCTGCCGTCCCTTCCGCATAGGAGAGCGAGACGATCAGGAAGAGGGCGCCGACGACGAGCAGCACGGCCGGGGTGAAGCCGAGCGCGTGCAGCGCGATGATCCCCAGGGCGAAGTAGATCGAGGAGGCGATCTCGCCGTACGCGATCGAGAAGAGCGCCGGGGCGTCCAGGACCCGCTGAAGGCGAGGCAGCTTGCGCGCCACGCGCGGAGGTTATCGCCGCGCGCGGAGCAGATAGAGCCGGCCGAGGCCGAGCGCGACGAAGAGCGGCCCGAGCAGGTAGCCGAGATTCCCACCCCGAACCGCGGTCACCGCCACGAGTGCGATCCCGATGCCGACGAACACGACCGCAAATGCCGCGACGCCGTACCGATACGCGTTCACGCCGCCTTCCGCCCTGCGGCGACCATCACACGGCACGGCGCGTGCTTGAGCACGAAGTCGACGGTGTCGCTGAAGAGCGCCCGCCCCGGCCGGTCCGAGCGGGGCGCTCCCATGACGATGATCTCGGAGTTGCGGCTCGCCGCCTCGTCGACGATCGCGCGCCCGGCGTTGCGCGCCCGCACGATCCGTTCGGTCACCTCCACCCCGTAGAGCTCCGCAATTGCGGCAGCCGCGTCCAGCGCTTCATAAGCCCTCTCCTCCTCTTCCTCGAGATGCGCATCGAGCGGGAGCTCGAGTGGAAGCTCGACGACGCTCACGGCAGCGATCGACGCCCGCCGCTCGGCCGCCAGCCGCGCGGCGAAGTCCACCGCCTCCTCCGAGGTCCGGCCGGGCTTGACGGGAACGAGGATGCTGCGGTATTCGAGCGCGATCGCCGGACCGATCGGAATCGGTGCCCGAATCGTCTCGGTCAGGGAGGCGCGCACTACACGTCGGCGATAGGCGTAGTAGGAGAGAAAGCCGAGAGCGAGCCAGCCCAGACCGACGTAGCGCGTCGACGGCTCCTGGATCACGACGACGAGCCAGGCGAGTCCCGTTCCGAGTCCTCCGATGAAGGCGAACACCGGCCAATCGACGCCGCGGAAGCGGACGTTCGGTCGGCCGCGAAACGACAGCTCCTCGTCGCGCCGCCGATGGCGCAGCGCGATCACCGAAGCGTGGGCGACGGTGAAGGACAGCATCGCGCCGAACGAGTACATGGTGCCGAGGAAGTTCACTTCGCCCGGCAGCAATGTCAGGATCGAGATGAAGCCCGCGAACACGAGCAGCGAGATCCACGGAGTCTTGAAACGCGGGTGAATGCGACGAAACAGCTCGGGCAGCTGTCGATAGCCGGCCATCGCGTAGGTGATGCGAGAAGCGCCGATCACCCCTGCATTCGTCGCGATGAAGAGGATCGTTGCGGCGAGAACGCCGACGTAGATCTTCATCCCGTCCAGGAGCGCGCCGTGGAGACCGAGGTTCTCGACGAGACCGAGCACCGGATCGTTCTTGAACCCTCGGGGCGGATCGACCCCGAGTAGCGTCTCGAAGTGCCCGGGCGACACCTCGCGGACGGGTAGCGCCGAGAGCGCGATCGCGGGCAGCGTGAAGAAGATCGCGAACACCGCGATCGCGGTCATGAGGTATGCACGCGGCACGTTCCGAACCGGGTCGCGAGCTTCCTCCGCGAGATTCGAGACGGTCTCGATGCCGGTGTAGGCGATCATTCCGATCGGGATCGCCAAGAAGAACTGGCTCCACGTCGGCGCGATTCCGAGATCGACGTTTGCGTTCAGGACGTGCGGACTGAAGATCAGCGCGAAGCCGATGACGACGAGGAGGAGTTGCGTCGCGAAGTCGATGATCGCGAGGAAGATGTTTAGCCGAGCCGCCTCTCGAATGCCGAGGATGTTCAGAGCGACCAGGACGACGATCACCAGTGACCCGCCGATGATGTCCCAGGGGTTCTCCCTCAACGGGCCCCAGAAGATCGAGAGGTAGTGGGGCACGAAGAAGGCCGAGATCGAGATCGTGATGATGTAGTTGAGCATCTGGGCCCAGGCCGCCCCGAAGCTCGCGAGCTCGTTGAAGGCATGCCGGGCGAAGCTCGAGGACCCGCCCGCCTCGGGATAGCGAACCGTTCCCTCGGCATACGTCATCGCGGTCGCGGCGAAGATCAGGCCGGCGATCACGAAGACGAGCGGCGTTAGGCCGAGCGCGAAGACGGCTGTGACGCCGAGCGCGTAGTAGATCGACGAGCCGACGTTGCCGTACACCGTGGCGAACAGGCCTGGGGCGCCGAGGACACGCTCGAGTCCCTGCTGGCGCCGCCGCCGACCGCGGCGTATGGGCGGCGCAGCTCCGATGTCCTGGCCGCTGCTCACGCGGGGAGGCTAGAGGTCAGCCCCGCTGGACGTGGATCGAGCGCGCCTGATCGTGACGAACCCGAACCACGAAGTCGCCGCCCTGAAGCGGCCGCACGGTGTAGCCCTCGCCGCTGAGAGTGGTGACAAGCGGTAGGGCGCGAGTGCCTGCGTGGATACCGGCGGGGCGATACGAAAGCCGCATGACCTCTACCGCGCGCGGGTCGAACGTCGTGTAGCCGATCCCGGTTCGGCCGTAGCGCACGTGCTGCACGACCGATGTCGAGCCGAGCAGGCGGTTCTGCCGCTTCGGCGCGAGCTCCGGGATCGCCGCCATCGCCCAGTTGAAGCTGCGGAGGTAGTCGCCGTAACCGTCGCTGAACCAGTAGGGGTTGTGAGGACGGTTGCCGCAACAGGCCACGCGGCCGTCGCTTCTCGTGAAGTAGGTGGCGTAGTTGAGCGAGCGAAAGGCGAGCTCGCGCGCCTGCTCGTCCCCCGTTCGCGCGTACAGCAGTGCGTACATGGCCGCCCAGCGCGAGGTCGTGCTGCCGAGCCCTGCCGGCGAGCAGCAGCCCGGCCGTCCCGGCGCCCGCTGCTCGTCGATTCCCCAAGCGCCGAGGAACGGCCCCTGGCCGAAGGACGCGCGGACCCAGCGCAGCAGGGAGTCGGCGTGCGAACGCCAGAGTGGATCGACCGATATCGGGTCTTCCTGCGTCAGGAGGTAGTGCGCGGTCATCGTCGGCGGCACCTGATTGCGGCTGCCCGGGTTGTACGGAACGTCTTCGTAGAAGCCGCTCCAGCGGTTCCACGCCGGGCTCACCGGGTTCAGCTGGTGGTCGAGCAGCCAGGTCCAGGCGAGCCCGCGGGCACGCTTGTAGCCGGTCGCGTCCGCGACGCGGAGTCGAAGCAGCTCGTCGAACAGGCGCACCGGCGCGACGACCATCCCGCCGAACCGGGCCCGGTCGACAACGGCGCCGGTCCGCGCGCTCACACGGAACGGCCACGGGGTGGTCTCGGGACCGCCCGCGTGCACGTGGCGCGCGAGTGCGTTTCCGACCGAGACCGCTGCACGCAAAAAGCGTCGCTCTCCTGTCAGCTCGTAGAAGCGGAGGTAGGCGAGCCCGAGCAGCGCCACCTTGTCCGGCTCGATCCCTCCGTAAAAACGTCTCGGCATGCCGCCGAGGCACTTGCCGTACGTGCGGTCTCCGCCACAGCTCGACGTGAACGGCACGCGCGGCCACGCCCAGCGAGACGGTGTGGTGCCGTGCGCCAGGTGGTAGTCGAGCATGCGTCGCACGGTGGCGATCGCACGCCGGTCGGCGGAGTACGGGTACCAGGCCACGAGGGAGTCGACGAAGGAGGAGAAGAGGAACGCGGGGTTGTGCTGCCAGTAGCGGCCCTGCAGGCTCGCCCCGTCAAAGACGGCGTACGCCAGATAGACCTTGGCCGGGATCTGCCGTTCGATGAAGTTCCAGCCAAGCCGCAGGACCCGGTCGTATCCGAGCCCCGCGCCCGGCCGGTACCACGCCAGCAGCTTGCCCTCGCCGTCGAGGACTGCGTCGTGCCAGGGAAGGAAGCGGTTCACCTTCCGCGGTGGGCTCGAACGACTTGCGAGGGCGCGGGATCGGGCCTCCGGCAGCAGGCCGAACTGGCGGAGCGCCGGCTGGAGCATGCCCTGCGATCCCATCTCGGTGGAGTGACGCCACGAGCCTGGAAAGCCCTCGACCGGCGCTTGCGGGTTGCGACGCCGCATCGCTCGCAGGAGCCTCGCCGACTGTCTCCGCTGGTCGACGACAACCCGGTCGGACCTACTCCACCACAGTTGCAGCGGCACCCAAGAGTCGGCCAGGGCACGCGCATAGGAGATGGGACTCCGCGAAGCGTAGGCGCGTCGAGCTGTTCGCGGCGTTCCGCCGATCTCCAGCCGAGCGAGCGCCTGCACGCCGTGCCCGAACGACCTGCGCCAGCGATGCGTGCAGCCCCACTTGCACGCGAGGCGTGGGAAGTCGTAGTAGCGCCGGCCCATGTCGGTCGCGGGGTCGAACGCCGCAGCCCCGGAGAGGAGCGACGGGTACCGGGCGGCGAGGAGGAGCGTCTCCTGCCCACCCATGCTCGCGCCGAAGGCATAGATCCGAGAGGTATCGATACGGAGCCAGGGCAGCGCGCGCGTCACCAGGCGAGGCATCCGTGCCAGGTCGTCGATCTGCCCGCGGTAGCCCCACGAGTAGAGCCGCAGCCGTCGGCCGTGACCGTCCGGATTGACCACGGCGAACGGGCCCATGGCCGGCAGGTCTCCCCAGCGGTCGATGTTGGTGCGCCCGGAGAGCCCGCGTCCGTGGGGAGAGATCACGAGCGGCAGCGCCGGGTTGCGGCGGGGCCCGTACCAGGCCGGCAGGATCACGTACGCGGCGCTGCGGAAACCGTCGTGCGTCCGGTAGCGAATCGTCCACACGCGCGTGCCACCGGCCTCGATCCAAGACGCCGGCGCAGCCGAAGAGACCGTCAATCCAACCGCGGAAAGAACGATCGCGAGGAAGCAGCGAGACCTGATCGCCCCATGATTCCCGCGAAGGTAGTTTGGTTCAAGAGCGATCGCTAACCAACCACGACAAGGGCCTCGCGCTAGTGCCCCAGCACTAGCCCGAGGCCGAATTTACGCGTGGCGGGAGGCGAAGCCCCACGGCACGCGCTGCCACCTCCCATCGCCCCGCCAACCCCAACGCACCACGGCCGTCGGAGACCGCGTCTCCGGCGGCCGTGCGTACCCCAGTATCGATCCACGGCGTCAGCCGTGGATCGAAACGATGAGCGGGATGATGAGGATCGCGACGATGTTGGTGATCTTGATCATCGGATTGATCGCAGGCCCCGCCGTGTCCTTGTAGGGGTCGCCGACGGTGTCGCCCGTCACGGAGGCGGCATGTGCTTCCGAGCCCTTGCCGCCGTAGGCGCCGTCCTCGATCAGCTTCTTCGCGTTGTCCCACGCGCCGCCGCCGGATGTCATCGCGATCGCGAGGAAGAGCCCAGTCACGATCGTGCCGATCAGCAGACCGCCGAGCATGCGCGCGTTGATGATCCCGACGATGATCGGGAAGAGGAGCGGGATCAGCGCCGGCAGCATCATCTGCCGGAGCGCCGAGCCGGTGACGATGTCGATCGCGCGGCCGTACTCGGGCCGAGTCGTCCCCTCCATGATCCCGGGGTTCTCGCGGAACTGACGCCGCACCTCCGTCACCACCTCGCCCCCGACGCGGCCCACCGCCTGCATCGCCAGCGACGCGAACAGGAACGGCATCAGCCCCCCGATGAACAGCCCGGCGATCACCCAGGCGTCGCTCAGGCTGAACGTCGCCGACAGACCCTCGTCGGAAAGACCGGTGGTGTACGAGTCGAACAGGACGAGCGCGGCGAGCGCGGCGGAACCGATCGCGTACCCCTTCGTCACAGCCTTCGTCGTATTGCCCACGGCGTCCAGGGGATCCGTGATCGCGCGCACCGACTCGTCCAGGTCGGCCATCTCCGCGATGCCCCCGGCGTTGTCGGTGACGGGACCGTACGCGTCGAGCGCGACGATCAGCCCGGTCATCGAGAGCTGCGCCATCACCGCGACGCCGATCCCGTACAGACCCGCGAAGTGGTGTGCGACCAGAATTCCCGCGGCGATCACGATCACGGGCGCGGCCGTCGCCTGCATGCCGACGGCGAGACCGGAGATGATGTTCGTGGCGTGGCCCGTCTGGGAGGCCGAGGAGATCGACTTGACCGGTCCCCAGCGCGTGCCGGTGTAGTACTCCGTGATTGCCACGAGCAAGAACGTGACGACGAGGCCGACGACCGAGGAGACGTAGAGATCTGCAAAGCTGAACTTCCCGCCGTCGAACGCCAGGGTCACGGGGATGAACCCGACCGCTGACAGCAGGGTCGCGACGATCACCGCCAGATAGAGGGCGTTCATGATCGAGCCGCGACGCCCGACGCGCGCGAAGAACGTCCCGAGCACCGAAGCGAGGATCGAGATTCCGCCGATCGCGAGCGGATAGAGGGCGAGCCGGCTGGACGGGAATTGCGTCCCGAGCAGCATCACGGCGACCGCGGTGACCGCGTAGGTCTCGAAGAGGTCGGCCGCCATGCCCGCGCAGTCGCCAACGTTGTCGCCGACGTTGTCCGCAATCACGGCAGGGTTGCGCGGGTCGTCCTCCGGAATCCCGGCCTCGATCTTGCCGACGAGATCGGCGCCGACGTCCGCGGCCTTCGTGTAGATGCCGCCGCCGAGACGGGCGAAGACGGAGATCAGCGAACCGCCGAAGGCGAGCCCGACGAGATCGTCGATCGCGGAATCCTGCGAGTGGTCGAGCCAGCCCGTGAGGGCCCAGTAATAGCCGGCGACACCGAGCAGGCCGAGGCCGACGACGAAGAGGCCGGTGACGGAGCCCGCGCGGAAGGCGACGTTCAGGGCCGGCTTGAGCCCGTGGCGCGCGGCCTCGGCCGTCCGGACGTTCGAGCGCACCGCGACGTTCATGCCGATGAAGCCGGCCGCGGCCGAGAGGATCGCCCCGACGAGGAAGCCGATGGCCGTCCCCCACCCCAGCTTGTTGTAGAAGCCAAGGAGGAGGAACGGCACGATCGAGACTGCTGCGATCGTGAGGTACTGCCGCTTCAGGTAGGCGGCGGCTCCCTCCTGCACGGCGCGCTGGATCTCACGCATGCGCTCGTTGCCCGTCGGACGCCCGAGCAGCCAGACGGTCAAGCCGATCCCGTACGCGACCGCGACGCCCGCGCAGATGAGCGCGAACAGGACGGCGTGGTCGTTGAAGAAGCTCCCGACGATCAGCCTTCGTACCCCCTCACAAAGTCCGCGCCGAGTGACCCCGGCGCGGGCAGGTTTCTATCACATGGCGCCTGTGCGAGCGCCGCTCGGCGCTAGACAGGATGGAGCCGTAGCCCGCGAGGGTGCGGCGTCCGGTTGTTGGGGGAGAGTGGTCGGCGCCTACGCATTTGTCGTGGGTTGCCGGAGTGGGTCCGGTAGAGCCACATACGGAGGTCGCCGACCATGTACGACTCTACGACGACGGTAGCGGTCGGGCTGGACGTTCACGCGCGGTCGATCCGGCTTGCGGCGGTCCGCGCCGACGAGTTGCTGGAGGAGTGGACGCTGCCCTATGACGAGGAGGCGGTCGAGCGGGCGGTGCGCCGCTGGCCGGGGGTGCGCTGCTGTTACGAGGCCGGACCGACCGGCTTCGGTCTCCATCGCTTCCTCGTCGCGCGGGGGATCGACTGCCAGGTGGTGGCGCCGGGGTTGGTGCCGCAGCGACCGGGCGATCGGGTCAAGACGGATCCGCGTGATGCACGCAAGCTCGCCCGTCTGCTCGCCGGCGGGCTGCTGGAGCCGATCTGTGTGCCCTCGCGTGAGCTGGAGGCCGCGCGTGATCTGGTGCGCGCCCGTGAGGACGCGCGCCTGGACCGGATGCGCGACCGGCACCGGCTCTCGAAGTTCTGTCT
>WNGF01007532.1_pt1 | contig 13107 bp, 11 predicted proteins | sample 5400641 | NCBI WGS metagenome assembly WNGF01 (sample SAMN13153371, study PRJNA577476) | soil metagenome | isolation source: 80 cm soil or saprolite under grassland replicate 2 | place: USA:California | collected 2016-06-15
TGCTTGTCGGCGGGACGCGATTCGGAGGTCCGCTTGTAGAGCGGCTGCTCGATCTTCTTGAGCGGCCGGTGGGGGTCGAAGCCCGTGGCGATCACGCTGATCTTGATGTCGTCGCCCATGCGCTCGTCGATGACCGCACCGAAGATGATGTTCGCCTCCGGATCCGCGGCGGCCTTGATGATCTCGGCCCCCTCGTTGACCTCGAACAGCGTGAGGTCCGGGCCGCCGGTGATCGTGAAGAGGACGCCGCGCGCGCCATCGATCGACTGCTCGAGCAGCGGCGACATGATCGCCTGACGTGCCGCATCCGCGGCGCGCGTCTCGCCGCTGCCATGACCGATGCCCATGAGCGCCGACCCCGCGCTCGTCATGATCGTCTTCACGTCCGCGAAGTCGAGGTTGATGAGGCCCGGCACGGTGATGAGGTCGCTGATGCCCTGCACGCCCTGACGGAGGACGTCGTCGACGATGCGGAACGCATCCACCATCGTCGTCTTCTTCTCCGCCACCTGCAGGAGCCGGTCGTTCGGGATCGTGATGAGCGTGTCGACCTTGTCGACGAGCTCCTGGATGCCCTGTTCCGCGATGAGCCGGCGCTTCGCGCCCTCGAAGCCGAACGGCTTCGTGACGACGGCGACCGTGAGCGCGCCGATGTCCTTCGCGATCTCGGCGACGATCGGCGCGCCGCCGGTCCCCGTCCCGCCGCCCATGCCGGCAGTGACGAAGATCATGTCGGCTTCCTTGAGCGCCTCGTAGAGCTTCTCACTGTCGTCCTCGGCCGACTTACGCCCGACCGACGGGTCAGCGCCCGCGCCGAGCCCCTTGGTGATCTTGTCGCCGATGCGGATCTTGTGTGGTGCGTCGGAGAGGAGCAGCGCCTGGGCATCGGTGTTCACCGCGATGAATTCCACGCCCATGAGCTCGGCGCGGATCATCCGATTGACCGCGTTGGACCCGCCTCCGCCGATGCCGACGACCTTGATGAGGGCGAAGTTCTCGATGTCCGAACGAAGCGGCATGAGGGGCAACCTCCACAGTTGTCCATGCCGCTGCCCCTCCCCTCGAGTGCGTGCATGGCAGGTATTCGATTGCCGCGAACTATAGCCCCGTCAACGCCGCGGCGGTACCCGTTTTCCAAGAGGCCGGGCTGCCAACCAGCCAGGAGTCGCACTCACCAGGGCCACCGCGCGGGTCGCAGGCGGGGACGCCGCTGGCGCTCATGGAAGAGACGCGAGAGGAACACCTCACTGATCGGATCCTCCCGCGGATGCGTGTAGTAGACGAAGTACGGAAGACCGCCCGGCAAGCGCCGTTGGCGGAGCACAACGCGCTCGTCCCGCATGACGACCGGCGACGCCTCCGGGGATCGCTCGATTTCGCGTTCCAGCTCTTCCAGCGCGGAGAGGAATCGGTCCAGCCACTCCTCGGGCGCGTTCTCTTGGAGCCAGAGGAGACGATCGGTGACGGCACGCTCGAAGGCCGGTCGTGGCCGGACGACCGGCACCGGCTACGTGCCGGTCCCCGCCCGGCGCCCGGCGGCGCGTTCTCGGATCCGAGCGCGAGCTCGCTCGCCGGCCTGGCGGATGGCATCCCAGCTCCCCACCGCACGATCCCCATCTGCGATGGCTTGGGCGTCCGCCCACGCCTGGGCGATCTGCCACTCCTGAGCCGCCGCGAGCTCCCGAACGAGCCGCTCGGTACGCAGACCACTCTTGAGGAGCACTCTTGCGGCGTCGGAAGTGCTGCCAAGGCCCTGTTGGCGGGCGAAGTCCTCGACCTCCTGCCAATCCTCGTCGGCGCAGGCGAAGCTACGCGTACGGAGCGGTCCTCGCAGGCTCTCTTGCCGAGGTGTCACACGTGGCTTTTTCGGCGAGTCCTTGCGCATCAGGTCGTAATCCTTATTGAGTCTCAATAAGGAATACCACATAGGCGTCGTGGGCGCCAACCCGTTAGGGCATCAGCCCGCGGAAGATCCGACCGATGCGGCCGCCCAGCCCGTCGAGGGACCGCCCGCCTGCGCGCTCGTCTTCGGCGGTCCAGTTCTTGACCCCCCAGAGCAGGAGACCCGAGGCCGCGGCGTAGGGCGGGCTGGACACCGCGTCGGTCAGACCACCGAGGTTCCGCGGCTCGACGACCCGCGCGCTCATCCCGAGCTGATCGCGCCCAGCCCGGCCGATCCCGCTGAGCATCGAGCCGCCACCGGTCAGCACCAGGCCGGCCTGCAGGCGATTCGTGGCGTTCGCGGCCGCGACCTCGTGCTGCACGGCCTCGAAGATCTCGTTCACCCGGGCCTCGATGATCTGGGCGACCGTCCGCCGGGTGACCCCGTGGGCCAGCTCCTCGCCGATCGAGGTGATCTGGACGACCTCGTCGGGGTCGACGTCGACCGGGAGGGCGCTCCCCTGCTTCAGCTTGAGGTTCTCGGCGACCTCCGGCGTGACCCGGAGGACGAGCCCGAGGTCGCTGGTGATCGATCGCCCGCCCATCGGGACGGTGGCGGCGTGGGCGATCGACCCGTCGTGGAAGATCGCGACGTCGGTGGTGTCCCCGCCGATGTCGACGAGGGCCACGCCGAGGTCGCGGTCCTCGTCGGTCAGGACGGCCTCGGCCGTGGCCAGCGGTGCCAGGACGAGCTCGTCGATCTCGACGCCGGCGCGCTCGACGCACTTCCGGAGGTTCTGGACGCTCGTCGAGGAGGCGGTGACGATGTGGGTCTCGACCTCCAGCCGGACGGCGGTCATGCCGATCGGGTCGCGCACGCCCTCCTGGCCGTCGACCACGTAGCCGCGCGGGATGACGTGCAGGATCTCGCGGGTGTTCGGGATGGAGACCGCACGGGCGGCCTCGATCGCGCGGAAGGTGTCCTCCTTCGCGACGTCATGGTGATGTCCCGAGACGGCGACCATGCCGCGCGAGTTCTGGGAGCTGATGTGGTTGCCCGAGATCCCGACGAAGGCGCTCCGGACCTTGAACCCAGAGAGCCGCTCGGCCGCCTCGACCGCGGCCGACACCGATTGGACCGTGCGGTCGATGTCGATCACGGCGCCCTTGCGCAGGCCGTCGGAGGGGGCCTGGCCGATCCCGATGACGTCGATGCCCCCGCTCCGGGACACCTCACCGATGAGGACGCAGACCTTCGTCGTGCCGACGTCGATCGCGACGAGGACCGTCTGCTCAGGCACGACGCGCTCCCAGTATCAGTCTCTCCCGCTCCTCACCCCGGCGATCACGTGGCCGCGGCACATGCTCAGAGGAAGTGCCGCCTGATGACCGCGACATTCTGGAAGATGCGCCACCCGAACGCAAAGAGCGCGACGAGGTACAGATCGATGCCGAGCCGGTCACCGAGGAACGCGAGCCCGGCCGCGAGCAGCGCGTTGGTATAGAAGCCGGAGAGGAAGATGCGCGTATCGAAATGCCCCTCGAGCTCGGCCCGGAACGCCCCGACGAGCGAATCGAGCGCGGCGAGGATGCCGACGGCCGTGTAGCGGGCGAGCTCGACCGGAAAATTGAGCTTCAGGGCGAGGCCGAGCAGCACTCCCGCGAGCAGGCCGAGGAGCGGAAGCCACACCCTGCGGCGTCGTCAGTTCGTCGGGCTGAAAACGATGCGATCGGCGCTGCGCACGTCGAGGTAGTCTAGCCGCCGAGTCGCGTTGTCCGCGAGGAATCTGCGCGCGAGCGCGAGCTTCTCATCGAGTCGATCCGCGCCGCCGAACCGGACCTCCCAGCCGCTGCCGCTCCGCAGGACCAGCCCGAGCGCGCCGCGGTCGATCCGCACCTCGGGTCGCACGAGGTCCGCGCGCAGCTCGCCCGGCTTGATGCGCGCGAGCCGGAACGCCGCCTCGACGACCGCCGGATCCACGCAGGCTTGGGGGCCGAGGCTCGCGCAAAGCCGGGTGGCGTCCCGATCGTCGGCGACGCGCAGGGCGGGGGCGCCGGCCGGGTCGACCGAGCCGAAGAGGTAGCCGTCGGCGTCCACGTAGTACTCGACGTCACCGATGAGCCACCGCCCGATCGCCTCGCGCTCGACGACCTCCACGCGCGCGGTGTTCGGCAGCAGGAGCGTGACCCGCGCCTCGCGCACCGCGGGAAGCGCGGCGATGGCCCGGCTGGCCCCGGCGGCGCTCGTGCTGAAGATCGGCCGGCCCGCCAGCCCGGTGGCCGCCCGGACCGCGTCGGGCACGAGGTGGTGCGCGCCGGTCACGGTGATCGACGAGACGCGCGGGTCGGGCTCGAGCGCCATGAGCAGGAGGCCGAGCGCGCACGCGGCGGCGACGCCGGCCCAGCGGCTCGGCAGCGGGACGTCGCGGCCTTGGGTCCAGCCACCGCGCCGCGCCGCGCGGCGGCTAGCGACCTCGTCCCTCCCTGTCGGCGAGCGCCCAGCCGATCAGGCGCTCGAGGAGCTCCGGGAACGGGATGCCGGCCGCGCGCGCCGCTTTGGGGACGAGGCTGTTCGCGGTCATCCCGGGCATCGTGTTGAGCTCGAGGACCACCATCCGGTCGCCCGTCCAGATGAGGTCGGTGCGCGAGATCCCCCGGCAGCCGAGCGCCCGGTGGGCCCGCAGGGCCGCGTCCTGCGCCCGACGCGCGACCTCGTCCGGCACGCGGGCCGGGCAGATCTCCTCGCTCGCGCCGGCGTCGTACTTCGCCCGGTAATCGAAGAACGCGCGCTTCGGGACGATCTCGATGACCGGGAGGGCGGTGAGCTCGTCGAGGCCGATCACGCCCACCGTCAGCTCGGTACCGGCGACGCGCTCCTCGACGAGCGCCCGACGGTCGTACCGCAGCGCCTCGCGGATCGCCTCCGGATAGCCGGCGGCATCGTCGACGAGAGTGATCCCGACGCTCGACCCGTTCTCGACCGGCTTCACGACGGACGGTGGCGCGATCGACACCCGATCTTCCGCAGCCGTCGCCACCTCGCCGCGGGGCACGTCGAGCCCATTCGCCACGAGGACGGTCTTGGTCATGACCTTGTCCATCGCGAGGGCGGACGCAAGGACACCCGAGCCGGTGTACGGGATGCCGAGCGTGTCGAGGACGCCCTGGATCTTCCCGTCCTCGCCCCACGGGCCGTGCAGCGCGATGAATGCGACGTCGATGCCGTCGGGCGAGCCGCTCACACCGAATGCCGAGGTCGCCGGCGCGAGGGAGGACGAGGCACGCCGCATCTGCTCGCGCATCTCGGCGGGAAGCTCGCGATCTCGCTCGGGCAGGGCCTCCGGAGCGGCGCCGCCGGTCGACAGGCGGACCGCGAGCGCGCGCTGTTCCTCGGTGAGCGCCGGATTGCGCGCCATGAGCGCCAGCGGATCGAGGAGCACGACGTCGTAGCGGTCCTTCGGGAGCTGCTCCGCGATCTGCAGCCCGCTCGCGAGGGAGATCTGCCGTTCGGCGGACGCGCCGCCCGCGAGCACGCCCACTCGGATGCGCTTCCGGCGCGCGTCGCCGCTCACCACTCGCCCGCCAGCTCGACCTCGGGGACGAGCTCCACCCCGAGCTTCGCCCGGACCTCCTCCTGGCACCGGGCCATGAGCGCGCGCACGTCGGCCGCGGTCGCGGTGCCCGTGTTCACGATGAAGTTCGCGTGTTTCTCGCTCACCATCGCTCCGCCCACGCGCGCGCCTTTCAGCCCGACGGCCTCGATGAGCCGGCCGGCGTGGTCGCCCGGCGGGTTGCGGAAGATCGAGCCGGTGTTCGGCTGCGCGAGCGGCTGTTTCGCGATGCGCTCGTTCGCCATCTCCTTGATCCGAGCGACGGCCGTCGGCCGGTCGCCTGGGGCACCGCGGAAACGCGCCCGGACGCACACGATCGGCGTGCCCTGGAGCGCGCTCGTCCGATAGGCGAAGCCCAGCTCGTCGACCCGCGCCACCCAGGTGTCGCCGTTCAGGTCGAGCAGCCGCGCGTCGACGAGCACGTCGACGACCTCGCTGCCGAAGGCTCCGGCGTTCCCGTGGACCGCGCCGCCGACGGTGCCCGGCACCGTCGCCATCCACTCGAGGCCGACGATGCCGTTCCGCGCCGCGACCGCGGCGACGTGGGCGAGCGGCGTCCCGGACGCGGCGTCGATCGTCGTCCCGTCCACGTTCGCCTCGCTCCACCCGTTCTGCAGCACGACGCCACGGATGCCGCGATCGGCGACGAGCAGATTCGTGCCGCCGCCGATCATGAACGTGGCCAGCTCGGCCTGGCGCGCGACGTCGATCGCGCCGACGAGGTCCTCCTCGTCGCGGACGCGCACGAAGAAGTCCGCCGGACCGCCGACGCGCAGCGACGTGTGTGGCGCGAGCGGTTCGTTCCGCGCGCCGATCGTGCTCAGGCCGGGCTCCCCGCCGCGAGCAGCGCCAGCAGCCGCTCCCCCGCGGGGCGCACGTCGCCGGCGCCGAGCACGAGCACGACGTCGCCCGGCCGGACGCGCTCGGCGAGGATCCGCGCCGCGGCCTCCGGATCCGCCGCGTAGCGGGCGCGGGCGCGCGCGGCGAGCCGCCGCGCGGCCTCATCCTCTGTCCGCTCGCGGGCCGAGGCGAAGGTCTCGACGACGATGCGCTCGTCCGCTTCGCCAAGCGCCGCGGCGAGCTCGTCGAAGAACGCGGCGAGCCGGCTCGGGGTGTGCGGCTGGAAGACGGCGTGGAGCCTGCCGGCGGTGCGCGGCCGGATCGCCGCGATCGACGCCCGCAGCTCCGCGGGATGGTGCGCGTAGTCGTCGACGACGAGCACCCCGCCCGCGTCGCCGAGCACTTCGAGCCGCCGGCCGACGCCCGCGAAGCCGTGGAACGCTTCGCGGACCGCGTCGAGCGACAGCCCGCAGCTCAGCGCGGCCACGATCGCGCCCGCCGCGTTGAGCGCGTTGTGGGCACCCGGCAGCTGCAGGGCGACCCGAGCCCGGCCCGCCGGCCCCTCGAGCGCGAACGACTGCGCGTCGGGATGCTCGATCCGCTCGTCGATCCGCCACGCCGCCTGCGAGCTCGTCCCGTACGTGATCGCGCGTGCCGGATCGAGGCCTCGCGCGCCGGGGTCGTCCGCACAGGTCACGAGCGTCGTGCGGACCCGCGCGGCGAAGTCCGCGAACGCCGCGTCGTACTCCGCCTTCGTCGGAAAGACGTCGACGTGATCGTGATCGACGTTCGTGACGAGCGCGATCTCGGGTGCGAGGGCGAGGAACGCGCGGTCGTACTCGTCCGCCTCGATCACGAGCGTGCGGTCGCGGCCCGCATGCGCGTTCGTGTCGAGACCGCGCAGGGGCGCGCCGCAGATGAGCGACGCATCGACACCGCCGGCGCGGAGGGCGAGCCACGTGAGCGCGGTCGTCGTCGACTTGCCGTGCGTCCCGGCGATCGCGACCACGCGCTCGCCTTTGGCGAGCTCGCGCCACGCGTCGTCGCGCTTCCACACCGGAATGCCGGCCTCGAGCGCGGCCCGGACCTCGGGATTCGCGTCGCCGTACGCGCTCGAGCGGAGCACGACGTCCGCGCCGGCAACGTGCGCCGCGTCGAATGAGCCGTGCACCGTCGCGCCGTCGCGTGCGAGCGCTTCCGCGAGCGGCCAGGATCCGGTGTCCGATCCGCTCACCCGATCGCCCCGGGCGAGCAGCAGCCGCGCGATCGCCGACATGCCGGCCCCGCCGATGCCGACGACGTGGATCCGCCGCTCGTCGCTCACGCGCATTTTCCTGCTCGATCTCTGGGCTTTGCCCAGAGACGCGCTCAGGGCTGGTGGTATTCGCTTCTCGCGGCGAAGCCGCTCGTCGCTCACGCGCATTGTCCGAGCGCGAGCACCTCGCGGGCGATCGTCATCGCCGCGTCGGGGCGGCCGGCGGCCTTCGCCGCTCCGGCCATGCGTCCGAGCCGGGCCGGATCGTCGAGCAGCCCGGTGACGACCGCGGCGAACCGGTCGGGCTCGCACTCGCTCTCGGCCAGGATCACGGCGGCGCCGAGATCGACGATCGCCCGCGCGTTCGCGGCCTGATGCGCGTTCATCGCGGCGCCGAACGGGATGAGCACGAGCGGCGCCCCGAAGGCGAGCGGCTCGGCGATGGACGACGAGCCGGCGCGGCCGACGACGAGGTCCGCGGCGGCAAGGGCGCCGCCCATCTCCTCGTGGAGATACGCGACCGGGTGGTAGCGGTCGCGCTCGCCCTCCGGCAGCCGGGCCCGCTGCGCCTTCGCGCGCTCGATGTGCGCGGCACCGGTGAGATGGACGACCGATGCCCGCCGCACGAGCCGCGCGAGGGCGCCCGCAACGGCGGCGTTGATGCGCTCCGAGCCCTGACTGCCGCCGGTCACGAGGACGACCGGCACGTCGGCCGCGAGCCCGAGCGCCGCGCGGCCCGCGGCGCGCGTCCAGCGCAGGAGCGAGCGCCGGATCGGGTTGCCGGTGATGCGGACCCGCCCGCGCGGCAGCTCGCGCAGCGACGGCTCGAACGTGGCGCCGATGCGGGTCGACCAACCCGCCAGCGCGCGGTTCACGCGTCCGGCGACGGCGTTGCCCTCCCAGAGGTAGATCGGCACGCGCAGCAGGCGCGCCGCGAGCAGCGCGGGGATCGCGGCGAACCCCCCGCTCGTCAGGCACACCGCCGGACGGAAGCGGATGAGCTGCCCGAGCACGTCGACCGCGGCGATCGGGATGATGAGCAGCTGGCCGACGAGCGCGAGGCGGGAGTCGGGGTCGCGCAGCGACGGCAGCGGCGTCGCGTGGAAGCGCAGGCCGGCGTGAACGGCGACGAGGTCAGCCTCGAGACCGCGACGACCACCGATGAACAGGAGCTCGACGTCCCGCAGCTCCCCCATCGCTTCCGCGACCGCGAGGAGCGGGCTCACGTGTCCGCCCGTCCCGCCTCCGACGAGGAGCACCCGACACGGTCGCGCGCTCGCTGGCGGGAGCGACCGCCTGTCGTCCAACGTTCAGCAGGATACCGACGGCAACGAGGCCGACGCAGATCGAGGAGCCTCCGTACGAGATGAACGGCAGCGTGATCCCGGTCATCGGCACGAGGCTCGCGACGACGGCCATGTTCACCCAGGCCTGGAACACGATCCACACCGTGATCCCGGTGGCGAGCAGCGCGCCGGCGCGGTCCGGCGCGGCGATCGCGATCCGCGTCCCCTTGTACGCGATCGCGAGGAACAGCAGCACCACCGTCAACGTCCCCCACAGGCCGAGCTCGTTGCCGAGCACCGCGAAGATCGAATCGGTGTACGGCGCGGGCAGGAAACCGAACTTCTCCTTGCCCGCGGCCAGCCCCTCGCCGAACGGGCCCCCGAGCGCGAGCCCGTAGAGCGATTGGATGGTCTGGAAGCCCGAGCCGCGCGGGTCGCTCCAGGGATCGAGGAACGTGACGATGCGCGCCATCCGGTACGGCTGGACCACCGCCGCGCTCGCCCCGAGGACCAACGCGAGGGCGGCGAGGGCGGCGAACTCGCGCAACCGGGCGCCGGCGACGAAATACATCGCGAGGCCGATCGCGCCGACGACCACGGCGGTGCCGAGGTCGGGCTCGGCGACGACGAGCGCCGTGATGCCGCCGACGAGCAGCGCGAACGGGACGGTCACCGACGGCCGGCCCATCTCGTCGCCGCGCTTGCCGAGCCAGAACGCGAGGTAGAGGACGAGCGCGAGCTTCGCGAGCTCCGTGGGCTGGATCCCGGCGAACGACGAGATCCGCAGCCACCGCGAGGCGCCGCCGACCCGCGTGCCGACGCCCGGGAGGAGGACCGCGACCAGCAGGACGAGCGCGACCGCGATCGCGACGGCCGCGACGACGCGGTAGCGGTGATAGTCGATGCGCGCGACGATCAGCATCGCGACGAAGCCGATGCCCACCCACACGGACTGCTGGACGAGGAAGTACCGGGGGTCGTCGAGGGTGTCGAGGGCCCGGATGCCGCTGGCGCTGTACACCATCGCGAGCCCGATCGCGAGGAGCGCGGTGACCACGGCGAGGAGCGTCAGGTCGTACCGCGTCGTCGGACCGGGAAGCCGCAGCTTCACGCCCGCGCTCCAACGAGCTCGCGGACGGCCGCGCGGAAGGCCTCGCCGCGCTCCTCGTACGAGGAGAACATGTCGAACGAGGCGCAGGCCGGGGACAGCAGGACGACGTCGCCTGGACGCGCGAGCCGGCTCGCCGCGCGCACCGCCTCCTCGAGCGTCGCGGCCCGCTCCACCGGGATGTCGGCCCTGGCGGCGCCGGCGCGCACGAGGGCGTCGGCGAGCTCGTCGGCGGCCTGGCCGATGAGGACGGCCCCGCGACCGTGGGCGACGACCGCGCGACCGAGGTCGGTGAAGTCCGCGCCCTTCGAGACGCCACCGAGGATCACGACCGCCGGCCGGCCGAACGCGGTCAGCGCCGCGATCGTCGCGAACGGTGTGGTCCCCTGCGAGTCGTTCACGTAGAGAATTCCCCCGGCGTCGGCGACGGTCTCGAGGCGGTGCGGCAGTCCGCCGAACGAGCGGAGCGCGTCGGCGATCGTTTCCGCCGGGATGCCATGGATGTCGCCGACGATCGCCGCGGCGAGCGCGTTGGCGGCATTGTGCCGACCCGGAAGGCGCAGCTCGCTCGCCGGGCAGATCGCCGTGCGGCGCGGGCCGTCGATCAGGGTGAGCACATCGCGCTCGTCGATGAACGCGCCACGCTTGGGCCGGAACGCGAGCGAGAACAGGCGCGTCTCGGACGGCACGCCGGTGTGCAGCTCGACCGCTTCGGGATCGTCGAGATTGAGCACCGCGACGTCGTGGACCCCCTGCCAGGCCACGATGTTCCGCTTGGCGCTCACGTACGCCTCGCGCGTCCCGTGATGATCGAGGTGATCTTCGAGGACGTTCGTCACGACCGCGACGTGCGGGCTGCGTCCGAGGGTCTCGAGCTGAAAGCTGGACAGCTCCAGGATGACGACGTCGTCGCGCACGATCCCAGGGAGCAGATCGATGATCGACGTCCCGATGTTCCCGCCCATCATCACCCGGCGAGCTCCGCGCTCGAGGATCCGCGCGATGAGCGTGGTGGTGGTGCTCTTGCCCTTCGTACCGGTCACGCCCACGATCGGCGCGGGACACAGCCGGAAGAACAGGCCGATCTCCGTCAGCACCGGGATCGACCGCTGCAGCGCGCGCTGGATCGTCGCCGAACGCGGACGCACACCCGGGATCACGAAGACGAAGTCCGGGTCGGCGAGCGCGGCATCGTCGCTCGACGGCCCGAGCACGAGCTCCACCGGCGTGTCGGCGAGGCGACCGATCCCCTCGGCGAGCTGGTCGCGCGACTTCGGATCGGTCACCGTCACGCGCGCGCCGTTCGCGACGAGGAACCGCGCGATGCCGGCCGTCGTCCGGCCCTTGCCAAGACCGACGATCGTGACCCGCCGGCCCGCGAGGTCGTCGGCGCCGACGTCGGGATCGAAGGTCAAGGTCACGCCGGCCGTCCGATGACCGCGAGCCCGGTGCCGTTGCGGCCGGCCTGGCCGCGGTAGCTCCAGACGTCCGCGCCGCCGCAGCGCGTGCAGAGCGCGGCGAGCTCGATCTCGCGCACCCCGGCCTGGGCCAGCTGTTGGGCGTTCGCGCCCCACAGGTCCATCCAGATGCCGTCGGGGGCTCCGGCTTCCGCGTTCCCGGCGGTGCGCCGCAACGGCTCGGACCGCAGCACATCGGCAGCATCCGCCCCCAGGCGCGCGCGCACCAGTGCCGCGCGCGCCTCGTCGATGACATAGCAGCACGGCCCGATCGACGGTCCGATCGCGGCCACGAGCCGGTCGACCCGCGCGTCCGCACGGACCATCGCGGCCACGAGCGCCTGGACGACGCGGAGCGTCGTCCCCCGCCAGCCGGCGTGCGCCGCCCCGATCGGACCCTCGGCATCCGCGACGAGCACGGGCACGCAGTCGGCCGCCGCCACGCCGAGCAGCAGACCTGGCACGGCGGTCCACATCGCGTCGGCCGCGGGCCACCGCTCGCGCCGATCAGCGGCGCCGGCGGCGTTGTCCGGCTCGTCAGCCGCGTCGCCCGCGGCGTCGTCGGCCTGGACCACCCGATCGCCGTGGACCTGGCGCAGCCGGATCACGCGCGTGAAGCCGAGCCGCGCGGCGAGCGCCCGCCGGTTGCGCTCCTGCTCGTCGAGCGGATGGACGCCGCCGGCCATGCTCCCGAGCGCGCGCGTCGTGAACCCGGCCGCGAGGCCGAGCGACGACAGCACCGGTGAACGGAGCAGCCCGTCGTGCTCGACCCAGCGCGTCTCGACGACGGTCATACGACCGGTGTCGCGAACGCGAGGATCGCGGCGACGATCCCCGCGAGCGCGCCGATGAGCCAGAACCGGATGGTCACCTTCTGTTCGGGCCAGCCGATGAGCTCGAAGTGGTGGTGGATCGGGGCCATCCGGAACACGCGTTTCCCGCGCAGCCGGAAGCTTCCCACCTGGAGGATGACCGACAGGTTCTCGACGACGAAGATCACGCCCGCGACCGGCAGGAGCAGGATGAATCCCGTCGTCAACGCGACGGTGGCGAGGGTCGCCCCAAGTGAGAGCGCCCCGACGTCGCCGAGGATGAACTCCGCAGGGTGGACGTTGAACCAGAGGAACGCGAGCAGCGCGCCCACGATGGCGGCGCACAGCACGACCAGCCAGGGGAAGCCGCGCGCCGCGGCGATGAACGCGAACGACAGGAACGCGAAGACGAGCGTGCCCCCGGCGAGCCCATCGAGGCCGTCGGCGAGGTTGACGCCGTTCGACGTGCCGATGATCGCGACGATCGCGAGGGCGACGAAGGCCTGCGCCCCGATCTCGAGGTCCCCGACGAGCGGGATGAAGACGGCCGTGATGGCGAAGTGCCGCTGGATGTACAAAGCCGCGACGATGGCCACGATGAGCTGCCAGGCGAGCTTGTGCCGGCCGCGGATCCCGACGCCGTAGACGATGTTCACGTAGTCGTCGATGAAGCCGAGGACCCCCACCGCCACGAGCGCGCCGACCGGCACGATCGTCTGGGCGACGTAGTCGCCGCGCTGCGGGTCCGGCAGCAAGGCGAACACGAGCACCGCGAGGGTGACGACGACGATGATCACGAGCAGCCCGCCGAGGGTGGGCGTGCCCTGCTTCGCGAGGTGCGACTCCGGGCCCTCGAG
>WNGF01007536.1_pt1 | contig 13105 bp, 15 predicted proteins | sample 5400641 | NCBI WGS metagenome assembly WNGF01 (sample SAMN13153371, study PRJNA577476) | soil metagenome | isolation source: 80 cm soil or saprolite under grassland replicate 2 | place: USA:California | collected 2016-06-15
CGCCCCCAGCGCGTCGACCTCGCTGAGGGACAGCGCGAGGGGCTGGGCCACCAGGCCATCCACCCGGAGCCGCCAGTCCTCTGGTGTGGCCAACCCTGCTGGCACGGGATGTGCCGGCAGCGCCTCACGTCGCTCAGGCTGTTCGTGCATCAGTCTTTCCTCTAGCGCACCATGGTTTCCACGGAGCTTCCCCCCGCCGCACTCTTCCGCATGCTTCCCCAGCAGGCACGATGCTCACGCCCCACTGGCAGCACCAGTTCGCGTGGGGAAGCGCGCCGTTTTCCCCAGCCTTTGTGGACAACCCGCAGCTGCGAGCGCTGGCGCTTGCCTGGTGACGGCCGCCGCGGTCTGCCCAGGCAGCGCCACGGGGCTGCCCTCGCTGGCGCCGCCAGCCGCGGGCGAAGCGCTGGTGGCCCGCGGCAGTGGCTCGCGCCCGAGCGGTCACAGCGGTACGCCTGTCTGCGCAGCCACCCGCGGACCGGTCAGTGCAGCGGCTGATGCAGCGTCGCCGCCGGACTGCCCCCGCGGACTGCTGGGCTGCCAGGCGGTGTTCCGGCCCCCCTGGTGGGGACAAAAGCGCTCTAGTGGACGCTGCGCCTTTGTCCCCACCTCCGCCCCCCAGGGGGCGCACACGGAAGGCACCGGCGCCGCTGCGCTCTGCCCGTGCCGCTGATTTCTCTCGCCCCCAATACCCCCTCACGGGGGCTTTGTGGATCGCGTACGCTCCTGGAGGTAAGCGGCTGTGCCGCGCCTGCCGGTTCCTGGGGCGGCTCTCCGCGCCGCCCTGGGCTTCCTCCCCACCGGGGACATCGCCCGTCACGGTGCGCAGGACTGTTCGGCCTGCTCCTGCCCCTCTGGTATCTTCCCTCGCTCCTTGCAAGGCTTCGCAATGTACTGCCGCAGGGCTCCTGCGTCAAGGCCCGGCCTCACTGCGCGCACCAGCAGGATGACCCCGCAGTCTGGCCGCCAGCGCAGGCCGTAGGGCGTGCCAGGCGGACCTCGGTGCTAGCGGATCGCGATTGCAGGCCTACGCGTGCCGAGGGATAGGAGGCGCACGCGCGTGCCTGACAAGGCGCGGGCGTGCGCAGGCGGCCAGCGTGGGGCCACGCGGCCCCACACCCCGCGCAGGTCGCTCCGCTCCATTGTTGAACGAATGGTCTTTGACTGGCCGGGCTGTGTGCTACTAACACGAAGCCAGTGGAAGGCTCCCCATGGCCGGGGCGTGTCTCGGAGGCCTCGGGGATGGGGTGCAGCTTGGGGGCCGCTCCCCTGGCCTGCGGCTGGCCGCTGCGGTTCTCCGTCCTTGGAAGGCCACGCAATGTAATCTTCGGTCGCTCCTGCGTCAAGGCCCGGCTCCTTCCGCTCCTCCGTCGCTCCAGTCGTGCTCTGGTCGTGCCTCCCTCCGCAGCCTTGACACCCGCTCCCTCCGATTGGCTTCGCCGCGTCAGGACGGCAAACAAAAACTGCAGCGACCCGCCGCTCAACGGCCAGGGGAGCGTAGCGCCTGTTGTTACCCCACCCCCTCTTGAGACACAGAGGCCATGGGGAGCCCAGCTACCCCTGTGTGTCAGCTGCAGCACACAACCCTCAGAAAAATACCTTCAGAGCAGATCTATTTTTTGGTGCAGGAAATTCTCTATGCGGGCGAGCTGCAGCGCCACCCGCAGGGCAAGAAAGGAGGCCTCCCATGAAGCTCATCATCGCCGGTTCACGCACGTTCACCGACTATCAGCGCCTGTGCCAGGTGCTGGCGCCGGATCGCCATCGCATCACACAGGTCATCACCGGCGGCGCCCGGGGCGCCGACCAGCTCGGCTACCGCTGGGCGTGGAAGCACGCCGTGCGCCATCAGCTCTTCCGCGCGGAGTGGGCGCGCTTCGGGAAGTCCGCCGGCATGCGCCGTAACCACCAGATGGCGCAGGCCGGCGACGTCCTCGTCGCGTGCTGGGATGGGCAGTCGCCAGGCACCAGGCACATGATCCAGTGCATGGAGCAGCTTGGCAAACCGGTGGTGGTCGTCAGCGTCGACACCACCGCGTAAAAAAAGGGGAGCTGGGCACGTGCGTCCAGCTCCCACCCCCGAGCCAGCGAGCCTCGCGAGGGCTCCACGGCTCGTCGCATCAACCCCCTTAGATAAGAAGGGAGTGATCCATGGCTACGAACGTATCACATCGCATCCCCACCGCGCAAGCGCACGCAAGCGCGGACCTCACCGGCTCTGACATCATCTATCTTACGGGCACCGAGACGCTCCAGGAGTTGCGCCAGCGCGGCCTGCCGGACTCGACGGCGCATGCGGCGCGCACACGCGGCTACTATTGTCCCCAGTACAACCGGCGCCGCTATCCGCAACACGAGGGCCTGGGCGGCTTTGCGGATCTCTACGATCCCCAGGGCTTCGTCGTCAATCAGCTCGCCCAGGCCCTCCGGAAGGCCGGCGCTCATCTCGACCCGGAGACGTTCCGTGATTGGACCCAGGAGCTGCTCCTGGAGTGCTGGAAGCGCCGTCATGCGCCCCATGTGACGCGCTTTGTCCCGTATTACCAGGTGATGCTCCGGGGCCTCGTCCGCCAATGGCTCACACGCCAGGCGCGGCGGGAGGCCCTCGAGGGCGCCCACGCCGCGGCGCAGCCGTAACCCCAGGAGAGCCTGCGCGCTCCCCGGGGCGGGGCGTGCCCCAGGCGCTCCATGGGGACGCCCGCCCTGCCGTCCCAGTTCCACAGGCAAAAGAAAGAGCGTGTAGCGCAACCCCAGCAAAGGACCGCCGCACGCTCCTCCACAACCCTCCACAAGGGAGAGATTGTCATGTCCACTCTACCACACGCTGTCCCATCCCGCATGACCCACAACGTCGCAGCCCTCTTCGGCCACAGCGACGACACCCTCGTGGCCTGGCAGCAGGCCTGCGCGCACGTGGCGGACACGTTGCAGCCGCCGCCCGACCCGGAGCGGCTGGCGAAAGCACTGGCCCTGGCACAACATGGCGCCGTGGCCATGGAAGACACCGGCGCGGCCCTGGTCACCAGCGGCGGCACCCGCTATCACCTCGACGTGGACGGGACGTGCCACTGCCCAGACGCGCAACACCGGAGCGCCACGTGTAAACATGCGCTGGCAGTGCAGATCCACCAGCAGGCCACGGCACAGCTGGCGCCCAGCGCCAGCGCGGCACCGCCGCGAGCGGCCATGCCGCCACCAGCCCCCGCGCAGGGCGCCCGCCAGGAGCGGCTCCCCAGCGCCGACCGCTGGGATGTCAACGAGGCGCCCGCCAGTTGCTGCCTGCGTCTCCGCATAGGCGATCTTGAACTGATGTACACCATGCGCGACATCAGCGACGCCGAGCTGACCAGCCGCGTCCAGCACCTGGTGCCATGGGTACAAGACGTCCTTGACCAAGCCCGTGAGCGGCAAGCCCACCTTGAGGCCCTCCGCCAGCAGCGCGAAGCAGCGCCCACCGCGCCAGCCGCGCCAGCACCGCAGGCCCCCCAGGCCACGAGCGCCCCTGCCGACCTGCAGGCCCTCCTCCAGCAGGCGGTCCAGCAGGCGCTGGCCGCGCAAGCCTCCAGCACCACCACCCCGCCCGCCAACGGCCAGGCGCCCAGCGTGCCACCGCCTGCACCGCCGAGCACCGGCACGGCAGCCGCCAACGGCGACCCGCCGTTCTGTCAGGCGCATCAGGTACCCCTGGAGCTGCGCAGCAATGCGCGTGGCTCGTGGTGGTCGCATTGGCTCGCTGACGAAAAGCGCTACTGCAAAGGGAAAACGTAGCGGTGTAACCGAGCGGAGGGTTATGCCCTCCGCCCCAACGTGAGGAGGAGACGACGATGCTCCGCATGGACCACTATCCGTATAGTCGGTACTGGGCAATCTGGGATGACCAGGACCTCGTCGCCGTGGTCGTGTACAAGAAAGGCCGCGCCACGTAAGGAGATAGGAGGAGTGCTCGCAAGAGCCAGTTGTGCTGACATCGACTGTACCCACCAGCGTTAGCCGCCTCCAGTAATGGAGCAACGCCCGAAAGGGAGCGGTGAACAGAGCATCGCTGGAAAATGCGGTTAAAAGCGAAATTGTCTAGCGTATAGCCGTAAGGGTAATGATGCATAGGGTTAAGGCTACACTGCCTCAACTCCAGCCTAAGGACGGAATTGTAGACCAGGCTCACACGACAATTAACGTGAGTCGTCGGGAAGTAGGGATGGCCTCTCCTTTCGGCCACCTGAACCCTCCGGGTTCACTCCTAGCCAGTCTTCCCGAGCCGCCACAGATGAATGGTGGAAAAGGGCGAAAAGAGAACCCTCAAATGCATCGCATCTTTGCCTATCTCAAAACGTGGGATTGCCTAAACAGGGTACTTGGAACATCGAAGGCCCTGCATGGTAACGGAGTCACCATAGTACCCAAGGTGCAGGCTGTAATGGCCTGGGCAGCCAGAACGATATTGGCCACCAACGAGATATAAGCATGCGAGGAGCTGTGAAAATCTCCAGAAGTGGGGGAAGGGTGACAGCCCTACTACCGAAGAGCGGCATAAGGGGATAACAAATGTTATCAGAAAGTACCCTCATCAAGCTCCAAGGAATCAGGAAATGCTCCAGGAATGGGCACAAGGTCAAGCATCTGTTCCAGATTGTCTTGAACGCACCTGATCTATGGACACAGGCCTATGGCAACATCTCTCACAACAAAGGAGGTATGACCCCGGGTGTTGACGGGCTCACCATAGATGGATACTCACATGAACGCGCAGCCAACCTACGCGAACTCTTGAGAGAAAACAGGTATGTGCCATCGCCAGTAGAAAGAGTGTACATCCCAAAACCCAATGGGAAGCAACGGCCTCTTGGGAAGCCAACCACGAACGATAAACACGTGCAAGAAGTCTGGCGCATGATCCTCGAGTCCATCTACGAGCCAGTGTTTAAGGATAGTTCGCACGGGTTCAGGATGAAAAGATCATGCCATACAGCACTCAAAAGTATCGTAAGTACCTGGGCAGGGACAAAGTGGTTGATAGAGTTCGACATCGAAGGCTTCTTTGACAACATCGACCATAAAATACTTATGGGAATGCTGGAAAAGAAGATTGATGACAACAAATTCTTGAATGTCATCAGAAAGATGCTAAAAGCCGGATATATGGAAGAATGGAAGTATAACGGATCTTCCCCCCCAATCCAAAGCGCTAGAAGTCAGTTAAGTAGCTGTATTCACTGAAGCATACGTTCAGACTGCAGTTTTTTCTTAGTGGACACCCGCACACCAGACAGGGAAAAGGCCTTGGGGAGCGTGATGTCGGCGCTGTGCAGTAAGCGCGCGATGGCGTCGCGAGGTGTGGGGATGCAGTGATAGCTGGGGGCATGCGGTGGCGCTACTTCAACGAGACACAGCGTCGTCAGGGCGTGGAGGCCTTCTTCGACCGTGACGTCGAAGGCGCTCCAGCAGGACGCCAGATAACGAATGATCTGGTAGGCCAGCATCACCACCAAGGCATGGGCCCGGGTGCGTGCTTCGCGGCGTAAGAAGAGGGGGCGCACTTCGAGGTGTGCGGTTTTGCAGGTCCGAAACGCGTGCTCGACAGACGCCAGATCTTTGTAGCGGTCATGCACCAGCTGTTTGTGTGCTTGTTGTGGAGTCAGATCGGTTTTCAGCACATAGCAGCCATCGAGTTTGGCGGCTTCTTGCTGTGCACTTGTCTTGACGGTCAGCGTGATGGTGCGCTCCTCTATGGTCAGCTCGACCCAGTCAGCGATGCGCAGGGTTGTGGCGCGGGCCACGAGCTTCTGCACCGCCCCCTGGGCATTGGCGCGCGGATGGTCTGTGAGGTATTGGTTCTGCTTGGCGACCTGGGCCTGGAGCATCGCCAATTTCGCGTGCCGGGTGTCCCTTACTTCTTGAGCACGCACGGGATTACGCCGCAGCACGTATCGGATGCCCTCCTCGGTGCGCACCTCGGCCAACTCCTGATCGAAGAGATCCATTTGAAAGGTCCCGGTGCGCAGCAGTTTTTCAATTTGTGGTTTGGTAATGGCGGTAATGTAATGGAACCCGTGCTGCACGAGGTCTTCGATTTGCTGGCCCTTGATCATGCCACGGTCGCCGACGAAGGTGATCTCTGTGGCACCAAACCTGCTCTTGACCTTCTCAAGCTGCGCCGCAAAGGTGCGCGGATCTTGGGTATTGCCTGGAAACACTTCAATGGAAACCGGATGGCCGTCCTCGTCGCAGAGTAAGCCAATGACAATCTGCATCTTCCCTTTTTTGCCATCACGATTGTAGCCAAAGGCCGCTAGTGCGTTGTGTGTGCCTTCCACGTAGCTACTGGTCACATCATATAAAAAGAGGCTCACCGGCTTTAGCCGGTTGCGCTTGGCAAAGAGCGTGTCCTCGACGGCGGCCTGCCTGTGGGCCAGCCAATCGAGATTCTCATAGAGGGTATCTTCATCAAACGGGCCTAATCCCAGCACGTCACAGGCAGCGTGCGACATGGCCAGACGCACGGCGGAAAGACGCGAGCCTTGATCAATGACCCGCGCGATCACTTGCCATAGGGCCAGTTTACCTTCGCGCGTCGTCCCCAGCGCTTGCTCTATCCCCAGGCGTCGGGCCACGTGGTACACAGTCCATACCGCCCCAAAGGACAACCCTTGCTTGAGGATGAGCGAGTCGGTGAGCGTGCCCAGGTGTTCCAGGTCCTCCTTGTGGCGCAGTGCCAAGCGTAGCGCCTCGATCTCCGCCGCGGAACAATGACTGACATTCGCAATGGTGCGATGGAGAACCTTGCCGTGGGCGCGATACGACTCGCGCAGCAGATGCCGCGTATAGGTTTTGCCACCACGAGTGATGCGAGAGGTATCGATATACATAGTGGCTACTATAATAGCATGTTTATAGAATAAAAATCAAGATAATTTTTCATTATAAGCTCATTTTATAGTGGCTACATCATAGAGCAAGAATGCAAATAACCCTCGGAAATTGTTCGCCTTTCTCCAAAATGGGCAGGGAAGATCCGGTATAACAAAACATATAGCGGCACGCCGCAAGGAGGAATCGTCAGTCCCCCTACAAAGTTGCAAACTTTTTTTTTCGGGGTCCGCGTCGCCAGAGTACGGATCGATCCGAAACACGATATTGACGCCATCTCGAGCTACTTCCACCCTCTTTACGAGGGCACGGATTAAGTCGCGTTTACGTCCCCAGTCGGCCGCCGCTAAGCCGGTGTGCACCTGGGCTGCGAAATCTTCCAGACGTCCAATAATCAGCTGCAATTCTGTTTGGAGGGTCTCGGCATCGACGAGCTGTTGCCGCTGCTCCTCCGCTTGGGCGATACGACGCCGCAGGCGGAGGATACGGGGCTCAAACTCCTGCTTGTCAATGAGGCCGTCCGCATAACTGTCAATAAGCCGCGCGAGCCCCTGGCGCAGCTTACCGAGGTGAGCTGCCACCGTCGCACGCGCAGGGTGCTTGGTGGACGATGCTGGTTGTAGCCGACGCCGGTATTCCTCAGCGAGGCGCTCGGGATGGGCGAGCAGCGTTGAGACCTCGCGCCACACGGCGACATCGAGCAGATCGGTCCGCACTTGAGTATTCTGACAGATCCGCTCCCCGCCAAAGCGGTACGCATCCGTCCCGAGGCAGCGGTAGTACGCGTACGCCCGCGGCTTCCCTTTGCGCGCACTGGGGCTGAGGCGTTTCCCATAGTAGGCATAGCCACAGTGCTGACACTGCACCAAGCCTTGCAGCAAATAGAGGGCGCCGCGCTGGGATTGCCGTGCATGGCGACGATTTTCCTGCCATTGCGCTTGGACTGCCGCAAACACCTCGGGGTCGACAATCGCGGGGACCGGGATAGAAAACCAGTCTTCTGGGGGCATATCCACGGTCGAGACTGCACGCCGGGGTTGGAGTGCGCGTCCTCGCTGCGCCCGGAGCCGTGGGCGCAGCGGTTCCTGACGTGTTTTGCCAAATGCTGCCGTGCCGATATAGGCCGGATTTTTTAACATGCCCCACACCATACTGCGGTCCCACACCGTCTTCCCGGTGCGGGTCACCTCGCCAGCCCGCGTGAGCCGGCGGCAGACCTCCCCAATCGTTTGGCGGTCGCGTCCCACCCAGTCAAAGACTTGGCGCACGAGACGAGCTTCGTCGGGAACGATCTCCTATCGCGCCTGTCCACCGCCTGCATACTTCGCGACATAGCGGTACCCATATGGCGCCCCGCTGAGCACGTTCACGACGCCCGCCTGTGCCGCATGCCGCTTGCCACGCCGGTGGCGTTCGATGATTTTGGCCCGCTCATACTCCGCGATCATCCCTTGGACCTGCAGGAGCAGGTCGTCTTCCGGGCTCTGGCCCAGGGCCCGGTTCAGGAAGATCACCTCCACCCCGGCGCGCCGGAACTCATCCACCAACAGCACTTGATAGGCATATTTACGGGCTAATCGGTCCGGGGAATGGAGATAGAGGCGATCCACTGCTCTGGCTGCAATGACATCGCGCAAGCGCTCCAGGGCGGGCCGGATCAGCGTTGCTCCACTGTAGCCCTCATCAATACACTGCATGGCGTCGGGCAATGCAAGGCCCTCTTTGGCCACCCGCTCACGCAATGCAGCCACCTGACTCGCCACGGTTTGGGTCTCGGCTTGATGGTCGGATGAGACCCGCGCATAGATTGCGACTTGGGTTGAGCTCATGATCTGTGTCTCCTTCCTACACGTTGGGTCGGTGATGCCCCCTCCTCCGAGCGGAGGTCGGCCCCGGCGCCAGTGGGACGGCGCCGGAGTGGCACCACTTGCTCGTAGGCCTGTATCGTACAGGCCGAGCTGACACGACTCGGTTCAAACGTGATGCGAATCTCCCGCGTGGGGAGACGTGGGCGTGCTCGACGTGCCACGACGGCCTCCTCGCGGCTGTGATGGAGGCTGCTCCGGGAGGAAGTCCGTCTGGAGCGGGGCTCCCAGAAATCCGTCTCCATAGCCGGGTCGTAGTTGTGTGCGTGGAATACTCGTCGAGAACTCTAGCACCATGTTTGCCACTTTGTAGGAAGTGTACTTTCCCCCATACTGGCCAACATCTACCTTCACGAACTCGATTACTTTGTGGAATCACTGATTACGAACTTCGAAAGAGGAAAAGTAAGAAGAGTGCCCACAGAGTACCGTCTGCTCCAAAATCAGACAGAAACGCTCACCAGGAGAATTGAACGGGAGAAAGACGCAGAAAAGCGCCTACTACTGCTCAATGAGAAGAAGGCTCTGCAACGACGTAGGATGGAAATACCAAGCACAGATCAACACGACCCAGAATATAGGCGGTTGAGCTACTGCAGGTATGCCGATGACTTCGTGCTTGGGGCCATATGCCCAAAAAGTGAGGCAGAGGACATTTACAGAAAAATTGAAGTCTTTCTGCAAGATGAACTCAAATTAAAAGTCTCACAAGATAAAAGCGGCATCAAGCACAATACGGAAATCATTCGGTTCCTCGGCTACGACATCGTGATAAGACATACCGAAAAGATCACGAAGGTCGCAGCCTCCACAGGAGGCCGTCCATATAAGAAACGTACCATGAAAGGCACAGTACAGCTCAGAGTGCCCGACGCAAAGCTGAAAAGCTTCGCAGATAAACACGGGTATGGAAATTGGGAAACACTGGTTGCCAAACATAACACGTTTCTGACCCATGCGAGTGACACGGAAATTGCCATGCGTTACTCGGCAGAGATGCGAGGCATAGCGCAGTACTACACGTTAGCCAAAAACTTCACCACTGCACTCAGCAAGCTAAGAATCCTCTGGATACGAAGCTTTCTCAAAACAATGGCGAATAAGCATCAAACGTCAGTGCAGAAGATTGCTACCATGCTCAACCGTGGTTTGTATATGGCGGTGAGAGAAACGGGGAGTAACGGAAAGATAAGGGAAACCAAGCTCTTTCAGTTAAAAGAGATGAAACGAGAAGCCACGCTCTACGGCGAGGTTGATCATCCACCACTCACCTTCAAGTACACAAACGGAAGCGAAATCCTGAAAAGGTTGGACGCCAACAAATGTGAATATTGCGGGACAGAGGGTGGGTACTTCGAGATTCATCATATCAGGAAACTGGCGGATATAAAGAATGGGAAGCAAGCCTGGGAAAAGCTGATGATAGCACGAAAACGCAAAACCCTGGTTCTCTGCGTAGAGTGCCATCATCAGCTCACAGTAGGAAAGCTACCTGACCGGAGATATTTGCTGAAGTAGGGGGGGGAGCCGTGTGCGGTGAAAGGCGAAAGCACGGTTCTGCGGGGGGGAAAGGGTTCCTACGGGATCGCCTGCTCTACCCGGCGGCCGCCGAGCTGTTGCGGCGACTCCAGGCGCCCGCGCCGCCGCCCGCATCCGCTGGAGCCGCGGCGCCAGCAACGCCCACCGCTGCCGTGCGCCCTGGAGACCGCCGGGGCGTGACCCGGCGGTCACGCCGCCTGACGCAAGGGTAACGCAGGGCCAAGCCCACCGCGACGTACGACACGGCAGGCGCTCGGCCGTGCGCCTGCCAGGCGTGCCCCTGGACGAGGCGGACGCATGGGGTATACTCCCCGGTAGAGGGCCCGCCTGGGGCCCCTACGGAAGCACCACTGCCAGGGAAAGGGCGAGGCCGTCTATGCTGGGCTGCGTCACCGTGTTTGGGCTCCTCCTGGGGGGGATCTGCGGGTGTGGACTGGGTCTCGGCCTCCTGCTGCACTGGCTGGTGCCCACCATCGACCGCGGGGTGGCGACACTCTGTGGCCTCGTGGCCACGGGGGTGGCCCTCCTGGCCTTTGGGCAGCTCATGACCCTCGCTGAGCCGTTAGAGGCCGAGGAGGAGTCCCCGCCTGTCTGGCGGCTGCGGTCCCTGCCCCGGCCATCACGCGCGGCCCGGCGCCCGCGCAAGCGCTCCTGACGGCCGGGCGCCAGGGCTGGCGCGCAGGCCAACCCTGGCCAGCAACGGGGTCGCGCCGACCGGTGCGCTACCCGCCACGGGGGTTAGGTGGAGGCGTTGCCAGGCTCCCCGGCCAGGTCGCCACGCGCCGGGCGCACCTTGAACACCTTTTCATTGCGGATGTGCACGGTGCCGGCTTTCGCGCCGCGAGGCTTGCTGACGTCCCGGACGCGCGTGCCGGAGACCGCCACGACCCCCGCATCGCGCGGTTTGCTATGGTACGCGGCGATCGCGGCGACGCGTTGGAGGGTCGGGCGATCAGGGTCTGCGCCCAGTGGGCCCTGGAGGATGACGTGGCTACCCGGCATCCCGCGCACGTGAAACCACCAATCCTCCGGCCTGGCCACCCGGAAGCTCAGGGAGTCATTGTCAACGTCCGTGCGACCGACCAGGACCTGCCAACCGCCTGGCAGCGTGTACGTGATGAGGCGTACCTTCTGGTTGTGCGGCGATGATTGTGCTTGTGCCATGCAGGTGTCGCCTTCAGGATGCCTGGAGGGTGTGGCTTCTCTCAATCCCATCTCTCACCGCAGGAGCGCCCCACGTGTGGCCCCATGCGCGTCGTCGTGATGTGGGTCGTGTGCCGCCGTTGGCAGCGCACCAGCGCAGGAGCCGTGCGGCGAGTAGAGCGCAGGCCACCACGCCTGGAAAGGCGGGGCGCACGGGGCTCCTGCGCCCAGGACCGCGCCCGGCAGGGCAGGAGGCCGCAGGAGCCGATCGCGCGGCGGGAGCCGGCGCCAAGCCGCCCCCTGTCATACAACGCGGGCCGTCGCCCTGCGGGCGCGGACGCACCAGTGGCCGTGCGGCGATGGGGCCCTACGCGCGGCGTCGACGCGCTGACAGCCTCCTGGAAACGGCCCCCTGGCGGGGGAGGACAGCCGGAACCCCTGGATGGCACCACACCGCCGTGGTGGTCTCGGATACCGGCCATGGCCGCCGGACGGACCGCGCACGTCTGGACGCGGCGTGACGTCGTGCGCGTGCGGGTGCCCCCGTGACCTCAACCATCGGGTGTGCGCACACGTGGTGCGAAGCGGCCACGGGAGAGGGCCTGCGCCAGCGACAGGCGTCCACACGGCCTCCCGCGAGGGCGTCACCAGAGGGGAGAGGGCCGCTGGGATGCCATGATCACCCGCTCGTCTCTGCCTTGTTGCCACGGGGGATGACGGTCGGCGGGTACGCCGGTGGTCTGTCTCCGCAGCAGGCAGGGACACGGCCGCACACCGCACAGCAGCCATGCCAGGAGCGCTCGTCTCTTACGGCTACGCTTCGTCGGTTTCACACTGATCACACGGGGCTTCGATCACTTCGAAATCAGGCAAGGGGACGCGTTGATAGAGCGCGTGGATACGGGCGATCAGCGCAGCAGGCACCTCGGTCCACCGCTGGTGGATCATGGCGAGCAACCGTTGATGCGTGCTGCAATAGTGGAGCGCCATAGCTTCCCTCGGCGCGGCACCCGCCTCACTTGCTCGCGGCCGTACCCCCGAGGACGGAGGTGGCCGCGTCTCAGGTACTCTCCCAGCTGCTCCCGGCTCCCCCCTGTCCTACGGGGCAGGCTCGGGTCAGCTCAGGCTCCTCATTGGTGCGCAGGGCCTGTGGCACCCGGTCGCGCCATGGCGCGACCCTTTGTGCAGGCAGTCAGACGTCTGAGGCCTTCGAGCCATTCGCTGTGACATGGACCACGCCCGGCTCGGCCCGGCGGCCGCGGCCTGGTTTGTCTGCCAGACCCTCTACGCCCTCCTGCAGAAACCGCTGCACCCACTTGTAGACAAAGCGCCGGCTGATCCCGACGGTGTCGGCGATATGGGAGATCGGCACCCGATCGGCCATCAATAAAATCACCCGGCCCCGGCGGGCCCGCCCCGCCGGGATGCTCGTCGAACGCTGCCAGGCCAGCAGCGTCTGGCGTTCTTTGGTCGTGAGACGGATCATGATGGTGGTGTGACGTCCACGTGCCATACAGAGACCTCTCAGCAAGGGTGACTATCCTTCTGTGCATAACAGCAGCGCCGGGACACAGGCTCAGCGGGGCCTGCACCCTGCCTCATACCCACGCCCACAGAACTAGACCACCGCTGGCTGCTGGGGCGTTGCCACGCCGATCCCCAGGGCTGGGCACCCTGGAGGCTCCCCACCCTCC
>WNGF01007537.1_pt1 | contig 13105 bp, 11 predicted proteins | sample 5400641 | NCBI WGS metagenome assembly WNGF01 (sample SAMN13153371, study PRJNA577476) | soil metagenome | isolation source: 80 cm soil or saprolite under grassland replicate 2 | place: USA:California | collected 2016-06-15
AATACCTGGGCCACGCCGCTGGGGTTTTCTGCGTTTGCACATGGCGCGGACATCTCGCTCCACGCGGGCACGAAGTACGTCGGCGGCCACTCCGACGTCCTGGTCGGCCTGATCACCTGCAACGAGGCGACATTCCCCGCGCTGCATCGTTGGTGGACCGACATGGGCGTCGCGCTCTCCAGCGACGACGCCTTTCTCGCGCTGCGCGGCTTGCGCACGCTCGCCGTTCGCCTCGAGCGGCACACGCAAAGCGCGTTGACGATCGCGCGCTGGTTGCGTGAGCAGCCGGAAGTCCAGGAGGTAATTTTCCCCGCGCTCCCGGGCTCGCGCGGCCACGAGTTGTGGCAGCGCGACTTCACCGGCGCCTGCGGGCTGTTCGGCGTGATTCTGAAGCCCGTTGCCAAGGCGCGCGTCGATGCGATGCTCGACGGCTTGCGGCTGTTCAGGATGGGCTGGAGCTGGGGCGGCTTCGAAAGCCTGATCATTCCCGCCAATGTCGAGCGCGCGAAGCGCACGATCCGCTGGCAACCGGGCGGACCTTACCTGCGCTTGCACGTCGGATTGGAAACCGTCGACGATTTGCTCTCCGATCTCGCCGACGGGCTCGGCCGTTTGCGCGGGTGAGCGAAGCGAGCGCAACGCTCACTGATTGGCTAGAGCGCGCTCTACGCGCTGCGCGGTCGCTGGATGGGTCGAGAGATAATCCAAAGTGTGCTCGCCGGACGCCGACTTCTTTGCGCCGCCTCCGTCGGTGCGAAACTCGTCGAGCCGCGTCATGATCTCGGCGAAGACTCTTGGTGACAGCCCGATCTCCTTGAGCCGCTGGAAGGCATAGCTGTCGGCCTCATCCTCGAACTCGCGCGAGTAGCCGCTTTGCAGCAGTATCATCGGCAGAGTAGCGGCGAGACTCGTAATCGAGATTGCGTCGCCGGCGAGCGCACTGATCAGCGCGGCGAGCCCGGCCGCCTGCAACGCTTGGCGGAGACCGTGGCGGTGGCGGACATGGCCGATCTCGTGCGCGAGCACCGCGGACACCTGCGCGTCGTTCTGCGCCAGTCTGACGAGGTCGTCGGTGAGCACGATCGCTCCGCCGGGTAGAGCGAATGCATTGGGTCCCATCCCGCCGCAGGCGCGCAATTCCAGTCGGTAACGGTGGCCGTCGTCGAGCCCGGCGGTAAGTATGTCGAAGGCGGCGTGCAGCGATTGCTGCCGCTGGACGTCGAGCCTGCTGGGATTGCAGAGAGTGGCGTCGACCGAGGCGAGTGCCTGGTCACCCAGGTTGGCCTCCAGCTCCGGCGGCACGAATCCGGTGGCGAGCTTCGCGGCGAGCGGCAGCCCATAAATCACGCACCATGCGCTGAGCACGACGACGACAACCAATCCCGCCAGCGCATGGCGCCAGTGGCGTTCGAGGCCGTACACCCACCTTTCGAAGCGATTGGCGCTTGGGAACAGCGCTTCCAGCGCGCCGTGATCGTTGGTCTGCAGCTGCCCGCCGCCAGGCAGATGGATCGCGCGACGCCCGCCCGGGACTGGCGAATCCACGCTCGCCGAGGCGAGCGGCACGTTGAGGTTCACCGCTTCGCCTGCAATGTGCAGGCTGCCATCCGCCGCACGCACACGCACCACGTTGCGCGCTGACGTCTTGCCGTCGTAGTAGACGGCATCGAATTCGGTCACAGCGCGATGTCGATGTCGAACATCTCACCGACTTCCTGACCGGTGGCGCTGACCTATTGCGCTTCCGCTTGCACGAAAGTGTCGAGCGAGCCGGAGGCGATTACCGTCGTCTTCGAAGCGCGGTAGCGATGCGTGCGCACCACGGCCCACGGCGTGGCGAGTCCCAAGGTAAGCACAATCGCCGCGAGATTGCTCATGTAAAGCCAGATCAGATCGCGCGCGCGAAGCGTGGAGGCGAAGTGCACGGTACCGATCCAGATGTTGTTCCACACGGCGTTGATCGTCCGGGCGCGAATATAGGCGTAAATCAGCAGGGCAGCGAGGTAGAAACCGATAACGGAGAGGATCTGCGGCGCGTATTGATCCGCCGCGGCCTTCCCGAAAATCGCACCCGACGCGGCCAGGCCGAGGCCAGCCAGGATGAAGAGCCCGTACCCTACTGCGTACGCGTGTATGAAAGGCTTCTTGAAATCGAGCACTGTGAATCGCGTCGCGCCGTAGAAGTGGTTTTCGGCCGCGAACTGCACCAGTCGACGCTTGAAATACGGATACGCGATCGGCAGGAGCAGCACCCACAAGTACTTGGCGACGATCTTGAGGCAGGCTCCATAAGTGGCGCCAAAGCGCAGCCGGATGTTGCGGTACGCGGTGTTGTAGGCATTGAACTTCAATGATTGGACGACAAGCCAGGGCCCGACGATGACGGCAACCACGACGAACGCCAGCTTCCCGAGCAGGGGCTGTGCCGCGAAGGCAGGAACGAAATTGCCGACAGCGAAGACAGCGATCACGAAGCCGAGCGCGATCAGCCGTCCCTTGAGGATCGGCCAAGGCTTGGCGCGGTACTCGAAACCCTCGCCGCCAATAAGCGTATGGCTATAGAGGTAGCGCCGCTTGCGCACCTTGGCCCACGCCGAGTAGATGCCAAGCGTTACGATCGTCAGTCCGAGGTTGACGATCCAGATGCGGAAGTACTCGCCCGCGGACGCGGTGAACTCGACCGGGTAGCGTTCCTCTGCCGGCAGCAGGTCCGCACTGGGATCGGTCCTCATTTGTGCGGAAGCTTCGCCAAGCTGCCGTAGCATCGTCCCTTCGTCCTTGCTACCAAGCTGCGCACATCGACACCGGAACGGGTCCGTACCCTTCGGCGAGATAACCCTTCGCCAGCATCTGGCTGCGGATCGTCAGGCTCGTCGTGTAGCGATGATTGCTGTCCGCGCGATTGTTCCAGAGCCGATAAACGGGCACCGTGCCCGCCGGACAGGCGCCGGTGTTGAGGTCGGGAAGCGCGATGTAGAAAGCGTTTTGCGTCTCGTAAAAAAGCACCGGGAATTTCACTTGTACGGCCGCGCATTCCTCGGGCGACGCCGAGAAGTAGTGCGAATCACCGTAGGCCGCGGGGATGTAGAAACGGCACGCCCGGCTCGTGATTCCGGTGGCTTGCGGGTACGCGCCGAAACTCTGTCCGGTCCGGGCCCAGCCGCCGGGCGCGGACGCATCGAGAGCGGCGATTTCGGCCGGATTCGCCGTGATGAAATAGTGATCGCGCGCGGGCCAGTAGTACTCGATGACCTCAATCGCCGGCACGTTATTCACCAAGGCGGATAACGCCGCTCCAGCGTCGAGCATTCCCGCACCGCAAGTGTAGGCGGTGCAATAGCACTGCAACTGGTCGACGGGATTGCCGAAGCTGTCGTACTGCGGCACCGTACACTGGGGCACGGGTGTGCCGTCTCCATTGTCGCCGCCGGTGGTCGGGAACGGTCGCGTGGTGGTTTGCAGCACCTGCCTCACCCGCTGCGGCGTAAGCGCAGGCTGCACCGAGAGCATCAGCGCGGCCGTGCCCGACACCAATGGCGCCGCGAAGCTCGTGCCGACCGAAGGCTTGAAACTGTCGGTGTAGATCGGACCGATCGGCGTGGTCGTACCAGCGTCGGAGGTGGTCAGAATCGGGTACAAGCAAGGCGAGCCCGCGGTGATGTTGACGCAGTTGCCGCCGGGCGCGCTGATGGCTACGTCGAGCCCGAGGTCGGAGAACCCGACCTTGGTGCCGGCATGGCGCAGCCCCGCCACGGCGATGACGCCGCTGCAATTTGCCGGCGTGCCCGCGGCATGCCCCGTGGAATTGCCGGCGGAAGCCACGATGACCGTCCCGGCGGCCGTGATCTCGCTTATGGCGTCGGCGTAGCCGGCATGGCAGGCTCCCGGTCCGCCGAGGCTCATGTTGATCACGCGCGCGGGGTACGGGTTGGCGGGCGCGCCGGGCACCGGCAGGCCGGCGGCCCAGCGCATCCCGGCGATGATGTCGGAGTCATAGCCGCCGCACTTGCCGAGCACGCGCACTGGCAGCACGCGCAGGCTGGGTCCGACACTGGCCATGCCGATCCCGTTATTCGTGATCGCGGCGATGATGCCGGAGACCTGGGTGCCATGCCACGAGCTATCCTCGGCCGAGTACTTCCCGGTGCTCGGATTCAGCACGGTGCATCCATAAAAAAAACCGAGATGATTGTTGGCCTCGGCAGCCGTGATCCAGTCGCCGGGGTCCGACGCATCGGCATCGCGGCCATCGCCGTCGTTGGCCACGCTGATATTGCTGATCATGTTGTAACCCGGCAGCAGCTTGCCCCCGTCCGCCGCGGCGAGCAGGTCGGGATGCTCGAAACGCACACCGGTATCGAGGTCGGCGACCACTACATCCGGACTTCCGAGCGCGACGTTCCACGCGGGTTCGATATCGATCGACGAGGTCACGGCGCCGCTCGGCGCCCGCAGGTACCACTGACCGACGGCGGGGCCGGTTCCGGAGACGCCGTCGGCGTACAGCGGGTCATTGGGCGCCGTGAGGAGGCGCCGGCGCTCGTCGGGCACTGCGTATTCGACATCGGGCTCGCGCGCCAGGCGCTGTGCCAACTCGACCGACGTGATGCCGCTGGCGAAGATCACCTGTGCGCGCTCGGAAACGGCCGCGCCGTCGTCCATCGCCATACCCAGCCGACCGCCGAGCGCCTTGGCGTGACTGGGTTTCTGCGCGGTATCCGAGAGCGCCTTGGGCAACAAGGGCGAGTCGACTCTGAGCTTGACGATCACGCGCGCAGCGCCACTCGCGAGAGAGGTCCCATTGGTCTGTGCCTGAACTTGCAACGGGACTGCTGGGAGGAGTGCCGCGCTCAACGCAGCCAGGCTCGCCAGGATCTTGCGCATCGAAATCATCTTTGCTGAAAGGGGACGAGAGTGTACGCCAAGGATGACGATTGGAATACCAGCGGACGAACCGGTGTAGTCGGTTGTGAAACGCGAGCATAAGCAATCCTTGACCCTCTAAAGGCGAGGGCGTAGGGTCGCCGTGTTTATTCTCGATCTAAGGTCAGTGGGCAAGAGCGGGGGGAAGCTCTCGCGCCCGCCTGACATTCTGCTGACAGTGAAACCGGCGAAGGAGCGTCGAAGGTGCGCGCCCTGTTAGCTGCTCTTGTGTCGACTCTATTGCTTACCTTCACGGCTGCGCAATCGCAGAGTCTCAGCCGCGAACAGGCCGTGCAGTCTCTTTCCGGCGCCGACGCGCAGACGCGCCGCGATGCCGCCACTCGCCTGGGTAAAGTCGGTTCGATGGCCGACGTGGCGCTGCTCGTAAAAGCGCTGCGCGATCCCGACGAGGACACGCGCGATCAGGCCGAGCAGGCATTATGGCGCATCTGGGCACGCTCCGGCGACCCGGAAGTGGACAAGCTCTACCAGACAGGTATCGAGCAAATGAATGCCGGCGACCTGCAACGGAGTATCGTCACCTTCACCCGCATCATCGAACTCAAGCCCGATTTCGCCGAAGGCTGGAACAAGCGCGCTACCCTGTATTTTCTTGGCGGCGAGCTGCGCAAGTCGCTCGCCGACTGCGACGAGGTCATGAAGCGCAACCCATACCACTTTGGCGCGCTCTCCGGCTACGCCCTGATCTACATTCGACTCGAGTATTACGACCGTGCCCTCGAGTATTCGCGCCGCGCGCTGGAGGTCAATCCGAACATGGATGGGGTCAGACGCAACATCGACCTGCTCGAGCGCCTGCTCGAACAGCGGCGCGGTCGCATGATCTAGCTCGAGCTTCTCTGGCGGCGAGCACTCGCACACACCATAACATCCACCACTTGGCAAGGCCGGCTACTCGTCAGGATCGGCTTCGCATGGCGGCAAAGTAGCCGACATTCTGGCAGCCGTTGTTGGTGCTGTTAAGCGAATACGACGCCGCCAGTGCATTCACTTGAACGTTGAGGGCCGAGACACTGGCGGCGCCCGCATCGCCAAAGTCATCGGAATAGGTGCCGAGAACCGTGCCAAACTGTCCACTTTGGCTAAGCGTCCCGGCGATGGCAGCAAGCGTCGTGCTGAGGGCCGAAATCGTGATCCTGAGAGTCTGTCCGTCTTGAACCACTGAGATAGTGGTAATAGGGATCTCCCCCGACCCGTTGTCAGCAGCGTTGGCGCAGCCAGTAATGGCAAAGTGGATGGCGCCCAAGTACGTCCCACTGTAGTCATCGAACACGAGGGTTTGGCGAACAACGTTTTTTGTCACCGCGACCCCGTCAACGACGTAGCTAAGAGTGCCCGTCTCGACCGTCTGCGCCACCCAGGTCATCGTTCCAACCTTGGTCGCCACGACATTCCCCGGGTTGAATGGGACAGTTCCAAAGTAGGGCCCGGTCGTCGCGTAGAGATCGCCGGTCCACGTAAAATTGCCGGCGAATTGCATCGTTGCGACGTACCACGTCGGCGTGTTCGATGGGCCGTAGACGAACATGGTCCCGAAGATAACCGAGCCCCGCTGGACGAGTTGAATCCCCCATCCCGATTCAGCCCGTATGTAGTAAAGATCGCTCTGGTCGATGCTGAATGACGTGGAGGAAGCAGGCGACGCAAGAAAAGATGCGGCGACGAGCAGGACACAGGCCGTGCGACGAAGCGTCGTCATGGTTTTCCCCTCAGTAAGGGCGGCCACTCTCCGGGGCCGTCGTCCGGCTGGAAACTCCGAGGGTTAGGTTACGCCGATCCGGGCCCGAAGTGGATCCTGACGCGCCGACTGCGATGAGGTCATGAAGCGCAACCCATACCGCTTTGGCGCGCTCGCCAGCTACGCTCTGATACGGGGTGGCCACATGTCTTGGCTTTGAAGCGCCGCGACGTTTCTGCGATTCGCTCCATCATTACTGCTGAGCTCATACTCGTCTCTCCCTACGCGAGGGATTGCAGCAAGACCGCATGTGATCAGATCGGTCCTTGATAACGGCGCAGCCGCACCGCAGCGGCGAGAAACGCCGCGGCGAATGCCAGCCCGATCCAGAGACCCGGCGTGCTCAGGAATTTCGCCGGGTCGAATGTCATCAGCGGATGGACCGGGGCGCTACCCGGCGCCGTGAAGTGGAAACCCTCCGGACCTGCCAAGCGGTGCCCCAGTATGGAGGCGATATACGAAGTGTTGAACGCAATCTTCTCGACGATTTGGATCGCGACTACCGGCAACACAGCCCATAGAAATACCGCGCGCCGCGCCCAGCCTGAGACCAGCAGCAGCCAAGCGTAGATGGGCGCATGCCAGAGCACATGCACGGTCACAAGGTGATAGAGCAGCACGAGCGACATCTGGAACAGCGGCAACGGTGTCCATAGTGTCGCGACACCTAGACCGCTCATCAGCAGTACTGCGGTGCTCAGCAGCAGCATGACCAATTGCATCACAACGATGATCGCGAAGGTGAGCAGCGGCAGAACCACGAGTGGAATACTCGCCTTCGAGAGCACGGTGGTCAGATCCGAAACCGGCAGCGACTTCCAGAACAGGATGCTGCGATCGCGCCGTTCTCCATGCAGCGCGTCGAGACAGTAGAACACCCCGACGATAAAAGCGGTCGCCATGATCACACCCGCTGCGAAGTTGTTCCGCTCTACGAGCACGGCCGCCCTTTGCGCCGGGTCGGCCGTCGCCACAGCACGACCAATCGTGGCGATCAAGAAGCCGAGCAGCACGACGCCTGCGACGACCAGCGGCGCGATATAGATCGAACGGTTCTCCCACAGTTCGCGTCGGATCGACCAGTACAGCGGGCGAGTCTCCGACATGGTGGTTGGCGTGACCGCCCGCGGGTCGAGGGGAAACTGGGGCACGGCGTTCGATGGAGTATTCATGCAGCTGCTCCTTGTGCCGCACCGGCCTGATTGCCCATCACCGCAACGAACAAGTCGGCGATACCGGGCGTGCGCACTTCGCCAAGTGCCGCGAGTCGGTGACGATCGACACTATCGAACAGCAGAATGCTGCGGCCGAACACCTGGCGCTCGTGAATCGGCTTGAGCGCACGTGCCGCGGCGACATGCTGGGGATGCACCATCACTTCCAGATAGCGCGACTCGAATTCTTCCATGCTGCAATCGAGGACGATGCGGCCGCGGTTGATGAACATCACATCGGTGAGGATGTGCTGGACCTCTTCGACCTGATGGGTCGTCACGACGATGGTGCGGGTGCGATCGAAGTAATCGTTCAGGAGTGAATCGTAGAACTGCTTGCGGTACAGGATGTCGAGGCCGAGCGTCGGCTCGTCCAGCACGAGCAATTTCGCGTCGATGGCCATGACCAGAGCGAGGTGCAACTGGGTCACCATGCCCTTCGACAATTCCCTGACTTTGCTCGCGCGCTTGATGGTGGTCTTCGCAAGAAAACCTTCGGCCTTCGCGCGATCGAAGCGCGGATGCACGCCCGCGACGTAATCGAACGCCTGCGAAACCCGCATCCAGCGCGGCAGCACGGCGACATCGGCGATGAAGCAGACATCGCGCATGAGCTGATCGCGCTCGCTCCAAGGGTCGCGGCCGAGCACTTTCAGTTCCCCCTGATATTGCGTAAGTCCGAGAATCGCGTTGAGCGCGGTGGTCTTGCCCGCACCGTTGGGACCGATGAGTCCGAGGATATGGCCCTCGTCGACACGCAAGTCGACCCCGTCCAGCGCGATAGTCGTGCCGAAAGCCTTGCGCAGGCCGTGTGCTTCTATGGTTGCCATCGCTTCAGCGCTCCTTTTCAGCAGCCGACGGGTTCCCGCCGGTTGCGACAGCGTCCAGCAGGTCTTTCGGTGTCAGGCCGAGCCGCTGAATGGTCGAGTGGATCGCGGGCCACTGTTCCGCGAGAAACTTCTGGCGCTCGCCCTGCAGCAGCAGATTGCGCGCGCCGGCATTGATGAACATGCCGAGACCTCGCTTCTTCTCGACAAGCTGCTCGTCGACCAGTAGTTGATAGGCCTTCAGAACCGTGAGCGGATTGACTCGATATTCGGCTGCGACATTGCGCACCGACGGCAGCGGATCGCCTTCGTTGAGTACCCTGTCGAGTATCATCGCGACGACACGATCGCGAAGCTGTCGGTAAATGGGCTGACTGTCGTTCCACTCTCGATCCATGATGGATTCCAGATAGCTGACCGCCTATTGGTCAGTCGCTGGACACGCGGACGATTGCGGGCGAGGTCGTCTTGGTTAGCCGTCCGGAGAGCGGTTTGGCTTCGCCGATCCGCACGGAAAGCGTGGACGACCCTGGTTCGCGTGCGGAGACGACGTCGATTCTTGTGACGGTAGCGAGCCCCTTGAACGCCGGTGCAGTTACCTTCAACGCCGCGAGCATCCGAGGCTCGCGACTGCCGGAGTCCATTTGCGCTGGCAGAATCACCCCTACGGCGAGGGTGATCATCGTTATAGCGACCGCGGCTATAGCGAGCGCGACACGCGGGGTAGATGGTTGGTAGTCGTTCATCGATATCTCCTCAATTAAAGGCCGGCGTTCGCCGATAGCCTGGATTCGACCGACAGCGCGCCGGGCTAGAAGTCTTCTTCAATCTATTCAAAGATTTGGTCATTAGGATCCCCTTGATTTCAAGTATTAGTGTTATAGTGTACCATAACACCATCTCGAATGCAAGCCCCCATTTGCATCATTGCTTGATCGTCCTCGGCGCTAATCCGATAAGCGCCTGCTCCGCACGCTGCAGATCGTGCGTGTGGGCACGCGTGTGCGTGCGCGGTTTGTTGTGGAATGCCGGGCGGCCGGCGTCGAGGCCATCGACTGCCTCTGCACGTTTCGTGACGCGCGGTGCTGCGGCCGACGCGCGTTACGCGAAGAGGTCCCGATCTACGCGGTGGCGACGCTTGCTCGCCACGCTGAACGATCGTTGGCGTGCCATGCGGCCAATGCGTCCGACGAACCTCCGGCATGGCCGCACGATCGAAGAGGCTGCGATCGCCATTGGCCGCATCGACAATGCGTAGCTTAACGAGATCACACGCCCGAAGCTCGATCGCGAGATCGAAGAGCGGCGAAAGGAGCATTCAACCACGGTACAATCTGACGACCACGCACCGCACCCGATCGCCTGTTCGACGTCATCGGAATCAGCGGTCACTCGGCGGAATACGTGCGGATGGCAGTCTGGCAAATACAGCTTTTGGGCGGCTTGCGCGCGACGCACGGCAACGCCGTGATCGCCCAGTTTCCGAGTCGACCCATCGCGATGCTGTTGGCGCGGCTCGCGCTGCAGCCGCAACGGCGCCACGCCCGCGAGGAGCTCATCGAGCTGCTTTGGCCTGACGTTGAACTGGATGTCGGCCGCAATCGTCTTCGCCAGGTTCTCTCGACGCTGCGCCGACTCCTGGACCCCCCGACGTACCGCCGTATTCGGTCCTGAATGCGGATCGTCAGACGATTGGACTAACCGCGGACGCGGTCAGTTGTGATGTGCGCGAGTTCGAGCAACTCCTTCGGCAAGGCGCCATTGCCCAGGCGCTGGACTGCTATCGCGGCGATCTGCTGCCGGGCTTCCTTGACGAGTGGATCGAAGACGAACGTGCTCGCTTGAGTGCGCTGTACGAACGCGCGCTCGCGCGAGACAGTGGCGCGGTCGAGAAGGCGCGGACTCATGAACCGCCTCCACGCCGGCGCGATGCGGTGCCCGTGAAAGCCGCTGAACGTGGGCCGCAATTGCGCAACTTGCCCTTTTATGTGAGCGTTTTCTTCGGCCGCGAAAGCGACAAGCGTTGCGTCCTCGATGCCCTTGCGCAGCACCGCCTGGTAACGCTCACCGGATTGGGTGGCTTCGGCAAGACGCGTCTGGCGGTGGAGTCTGCCCGCGCTGCAGCCGACTTCGACGCCGTGACGTTCGTGCCGTTGAGCGAATGCAGCGATGCCGATTTGATCGCGGATTGCGTCCGCAGCGCGCTGCGCATGGAAGTCTCGCAGGAAGATGCGCTGGCACAGTTGTGCGCCTTTCTGGGTGAGCAGGACGTCTTGCTGGTGCTGGACAATTTCGAGCAACTGGTTGACGGCGGCACGGGTGTCGTGCTGGACCTGCTCGAACGGCTGCCGCGCCTGCGGTGTCTGGTGACATCGCGTCGTATCCTCAATATCCCGGGCGAGCATGTACTCGTGATCGACCCGCTTCCGGTGCCGCAAGCTTCCATGGATGCGGCCGAAGCCGCGGCGACGCCCAGCCTCGCCTTGTTTATCGATCGCGCACGCGGCGCGCGCGCCGACTTTGCACTGACCGATGACAATCGCCCGGCCTTGATTCAGCTTTGCCGTGCGCTCGAAGGTTTGCCGTTGGCGATCGAGATCGCCGCATCGCGCATTCGCACGTACTCCCCGACCGAAATGTGCAACGCGCTTGCCGAGCGCTTCGACTTGCTGACGCGACAGGGACAGCGCGGGGCTCGCTATGGGCGCCACGCGTCGCTTCAAACGACGATCGAGTGGAGCTGGCAACTGCTGAGCGAGGCGCAACAGCAGTTCTTTGCGGCCTTGTCGGTGTTTCGCGGTGGCTGGACCGCCGCTGCCGTCGAATCGGTTTGTGAAACCGGGGACGCACGCGGGCAGCTCGAGACGCTCGTGTCTGCGTCGCTGGTTCACGCCGAGGCGGACGAATCCGGCGTCACGCGCTTCTCCATGCTGGACACGCTGCGCGAATTTGCTCAGGAACGGCTTGATACCGACACGCGCAAGCTTCGGGCACGCCATCGCGCGTACTTCCTGCAGGTTGCCCGCCAAGCCGCCACCGCAGACAGCTCAATCGCAGAGTGGGAGTTTCCGAATCTGAAGCAGGCGCTCATTACGGCGGTTGAAGATGCGGACTTCGCCTACGCGCTCGACCTCGGCGTGGCGCTGCGGCAGTACTGGGAGGCGCATGGCACGTTACCGGATGAATTGCGGCTCCTCAAGCAGGCCGTGGCGAGCTGCCCGAACGACGAACCCAGCTTGCACGCGGGCGTGAACCTGCTCGCACAGCTGACCTTGATGGCCGGCGATACCGAGCAAGCGCGCGGCTACGCGCAACGCGCCTTGGTGGAAGCGGGTGATCAACCGGTGCGCAGGGCGGCAGCGCTGGTCACCTTGGCGCGCGTAACCTGGGAACGCGATCAGCGCGACGATGCAGTCGCCGGAAGCCTGGATGAAGCGCTCGCCCTGGCAGCGACTGCCGGTGTCGCGGAGGTGGAAGCCGACGCGCTGCGGGTCAAGGCCACGGTCGTTCTGAAGCACGGCTCGATGCATGCCGATTACCGGGCCGCGAATGCGCTGTTCGAACGCGCGGAAGCGCTCTACACACAGATCAATCAGCCCCGATGGGCCCATCGGGTGCTGCTGTCGCGCTCAGGCTGCCTGACTGGGCTGAAGCGTTACGACGAAGCGTGGGACACGCTCGCCAAGTGCGAGCAGTACTTCGCCAGGCTCAATTCAGTCGCCGATCTGATCGCGGTGGCCAACATGACAGGCTATCTCGAGTCCGGGCAGGAGCACTGGCAGGAAGCAGTTGTCGCCGGGCGACGCTGCGTGCAACTGGCCTGGGATCGACACGCGCACCTGCCGCTGGCCCTGGCGTTGTGGAACCTGCCGCAGCCGCTGGTCATGCTCGGAGAGGTCGCGGTTGCCGCCCGATTGATGGCGTTCGCCGCGCACTTCTGGGAACGCGGCATCGGCCCGCTTACGGCGAGCGATGTCGGCACCGTCGAGCAGGTACGCAAGCGCGCGGCCAAGCGTCTCGGCGCCAAGCGTACCGCTACGCTGTGGGCCGAAGGCGCGAAGCTTTCGCTGGCCGAAGCGGTCCATCTGGCCTTGACTGGCGGCGGCTAGGCAGCGTCTGCCGGTCTCCTATGCGAACCCGCCGCCTTTGGCGACAGGCCGGCGCAGCTACTTGCTCTTGGCCGCCTCCGTGGACCGAGGAGCGCCCGCAGGCCGCAAGGTAAGCGTGTGCATGGTCGAGCCGGGGAGAAACGGAGTTGCCGCGCCGGTGACCCACGCAGCGTTCGCGTCCCGGTAATGCGGCGACAACGGGTGACCACTCTGCCCGGTGGGCATGTGGAAGTAGCCGTCCTGCTCGCGCCCCGGTGAGACCGCGAAACGTTC
>WNGF01012330.1_pt2 | contig 13097 bp, 11 predicted proteins | sample 5400641 | NCBI WGS metagenome assembly WNGF01 (sample SAMN13153371, study PRJNA577476) | soil metagenome | isolation source: 80 cm soil or saprolite under grassland replicate 2 | place: USA:California | collected 2016-06-15
GCGCACACTCACCTATTCGACGTTTTCATTTGCTCGCCACGATTGAATATCTCTTCACCTGAACGTGGCTGTGGGAAAACAACACTGCGCGATGTGGTTTCGCTATTCATCCCTCGTCCGATCCTAACGGAAAACCTGAGCGTTGCAGTTCTGTTCCGTCTAGTGGACGCGGGCGCCCCAGTGATTCTTGCGGATGAGTATGACGCATGGCTTAGGGACAATGAGGAACTGCGCGGCTTGTTAAACGCGGGACACAGACGCGGCGCGAAAGTTTATCGTTGCGAAGGTGACGGCCACGAAGTGCGCGCGTTCAAGGCTTACACTCCAGCGGTGTTGTGTGGCATTGGCGCGCTGCCGGTCACGCTTCACGATAGGTCGATCGTGCTCCGACTGGAACGCGCAAAGCGAGGCGAGCTAAGAGCGCGATTCGATCCGCGTCGTGTTGATAGCGAGGAGGAAATCCGCCGGAAGCTCGCGCGCTGGTGTGCTGATAACCGCGAACGAATTGCGGCCGGTGATCCAACATTACCTGAAGGCCTGTTTAACCGCCAGGCTGATAATTGGCGTCCGTTGTTTGCGATTGCTGAAGCTGCAGGCGGGGATTGGCCGAAGCGGTGCGCGGACGCGTTTGCACAAGTGACCAATCGTAACGACGCTGATGCCGAAAGTCTCCGCGTGAACTTACTGGCCGATATTCGGGAGCTTTTTGCCTGCGAACGGATGTTCTCCAAGGACCTTATCGACACCTTGCGGCAAATGAGCGAGCGCCCTTGGCCCGAAGTCTGTCGCGGTAAACCAATCACTGAACGGTGGCTCGCGCGCAACCTTGCCGGTTTTGGCATACATTCAAAAACGCTGCGCATCGGTGACGAACGAGCAAAGGGCTATGAAGTGGCGGAGTTTAGCGAGGCATTTGAGCGCTATTTGCCGCCAGAGGAGGGGGATTCTATCCGTGACAGCGTGACATGCGAGAGAAAGATCGATTCTCTGACCCGTGACAAAATAGAAAATGTCACGGATGAAAGGACACCCGATATACAGGGAATGTCACGGTGTCACGATCGTGAAGGCGGGGAGGAGATCCCCTTTTAGACCTATCCCTAGCACAAAGGGTAAGAGAAAAGAGACGGCTGAGCGCTTTTAAAGTTTCAGGTCACAGTGTTTTATCGCTGTTTATTACCAGCTAACTGTTAACTCAGTTGATGTCGATCTAGTGCATAGCTGTTAGAATCAATAAGCCTTAGGACAGTGCACTCAGAGCCTGTGCCGGGGGTCAACAGCCTTTGAGCAGTCGAAAAGGATGCTTATGGCTAGGAGCCTAACCATAACAGTTAGCCTTAAACCGACGCTCCTTAATAGGCTTATGGTATCTGGGTCGGGCTGCTAACGCGAGCACCTATTTTGTATCCCTACGTTTTACAGTTAGGATAAAAAGGCGCCCCCGCTGGTCCGATAAACCCAGAGGGTCCGTTACTCGTGGCGCGTCCGGCGCCTTATCGCTTACGCGATGTCCAGCCAAGGCAACAGGCCTCGGTGAGTCACTTTCAGGCGCGTGAGTAGAGCACTGCCGCGACCAGCCCGAAAAGAATGACAGCAACAACAACGTACTTCCATGGAACGCCCAACACCGAGACCCACCAAGGAATCGCTTTGCGATTAATTTCGTATTCCGAATCTACAATGTCTCCGGATAAAAAGTATGGGAGCCAGTATTCTTCGACGAACTCCTGATTAAAATAATCGCTGTGTTTGTAATTATGGAATCGGTCCTGAACCCGGGGAGTACCAAACCCAAAAGCGCCAGAGTCGCCGTAGCCCCATGTAGTGGACTTAGCGAGAACCGGCCAGATGTCTCGACTTCCACATTCGTTGACGACCTCCGATTCGAGTCGTCCGGCGAGGTGATCCCACCGGAAATCGTTGGGGACAATTGATCCGCAAAGGACGAGTCTGTGAAGAACAATGTCGGGGTAATCGTCAAGAATCCGACATATCGCGTACGTTCCAAAGCTATGAGCAATAATAGAATACGACGCGCCGGGGTATGTCGATCGAGCGTCTAGTATGCGACGATATATTTTTTCAATTGCCCGGTTCCTTGTCCACAACGGGAACCAAAACTGAAACACGTCCATAAAACCGTAACGCAACGGAACTACAATCCTCTTTGGTTTGTCCTGCAACTGGCTGCGGACCATTTCTTCCCAAGTCGCATGCGTCCGGATGCCATGCACGAGTAATACGATTTCTGGTTTCACCGACTGTTGTTTGTGATCCGAATCCCGCATCCGCGTAGCAGCGTCAGGTTGAGACGCGCGACATGAATTTCCTGCTCACGCAAACTCGAAGGGAAGAAGCTCGAGCAATCGACATCCCACACGTTGTCCGTCTGCGTCAGCTGGCTTGCGAGCGGTGGCCGATGTGCTAAACCTGAGCGTCCAAGGCACCGCTTGCCGGAGCGCTTGAGTTCCTCTGAGGCTCCCAAGACTGCATCGCGACCGCTATAGAGTACGGTAATGCGATGGCTCAACGCGACCATAGCCGTTCCGTCGTTGTTATCTAGAGCGCCCGCGTCGAAGAGATCGTTGTCCACATCAGCGGCAACCATCACCAGCTGATTAACCAAACTCAAACGCAACTGATATCTGCGTGCCCATGCTATCGACATCGCTTTTTGTAGAACATAGTTTCCTATGCCGTGTGCGATCAGTGATACTTTCGCCCTGCACGCAGCCGCGGGATCCCTGGTGGCGTCGTCTCGTTTTGAGACGAGCCAATCAAGAAGCATCACTAGAATATCAGCCAAATCTTCCGCGCACATTCGGGCATTCCGACGGTCCGACTCCCCAGCAGCCAGCGACGGCCAGTCAAAGAGAATGCAAAGACCGAGACTGTTTGGACCCTCGAAAAGTCTACCGCAAAGGCTCTCATAAAAGCTTGTCGCTGAATTAAAACCATTGCTGGATTCGGGGATCAGAATGGCGATGTGGCTCTGGTTTTCGGTTTCAGCGGGGCCCAGCAACGGGAACTGATCAGAGACCTCGACTAACAACGTCTGGAACTTGCTGGGAGTCTCCTTCTTCCAGTTCGAAATGTCAGTTAGCGGTCCGGCATCGCTCACCCAGTAAGTAAGCCCGTCATTGTTTCTGTGTGAGCCATTACCGCCTCGGTCGCGGTCGCTGATCAACCAGTACTTCGGCATTAAGACATTCTACCGGCCCCGGCCGGTTCGGTGCAAGACCGCAATAAGCAGCGCGTGGGTCCATCGACGCGACCCGAACATCCCCGCAACATTGGTGTCCCCAACTTCGTCCAGGGCGATTCGGGCAATCCAGTTTGACAACATCGGCGCACAACAGAACGATGGGCTTGACCTACGGTTCGTTTTGCTGGCTTACTTGTAGACAACCTCCAACGGTATGGCAACACTCCAAGTCGCAACAATTGCCATTGGTTATTGCTCAGATCGCTTGTCACGTGCTCACGCCAGGACGTCCAGGGAAGATGCTATAGAATCTTATGCTCGATAGCCTGGATTCACTCATTGCCTTTGTGCTGATAATGCTTGTGGTCAGCTTGGTTATCACCATTGCGGTGCAGATGACGTCCGCTGCGTTTAATCTCCGCGGACTGAACCTCCTCAATGGCTTGTCGAGCACCTTTGCTGCAATCGCTCCGGACCTTAAGCAAAACACAAAGGACCTCGCGCGGTTCATTTTGAAGGGTCCAATACTTTCGGACAGTTTCCTGCCGAATTGGCCAGTTATTCGCTGGTGGCGGCACTCCTCGGCTATCCGAACTGACGAAGTTTTCGATGCCATTCACCGAATCGCGACCGGAAGGCGATCTGCAACTGACACTCAGAAACAGAGCGCGCAGGCGCTCCTCGTCGCACTAGGCATGGACGAAAAAACTATCGATGATGCAGCGGCGAAGATTCGCGTCGCGCACAAAACTGCGAAGAGCTTTGCCGGGACGGCGAACGACACCGTTCGGTCACCGTCTGATGAACAGGTACGGGCACAAGTACAAGTCGCCTATCAAAAATTCCAATACTGGACCGGAATCTGCCAGGAACGCGTGCAGCAGTGGTTCACTATGCATACCCGCATCGCGACGATCTTTTTCGCTCTCGTTTTTGCGTCTTGGCTGCAACTCGACACGGTCGATATCTTCAAGCTCGTCTCATCCAACCGCGCTTTGCGCGAGAAACTTGTCGCCCAGTCCACTCTCATCGCTTCACAAGCCGAAAAGGCTCTCGGCGACAGCCCAAACATTTTGCAAGAGGCCTATGAGGCTTGGCGGGACCAAGGTGACGAGAACGTGAAAACTGCTGTCGCTTCAATCAAAGTCGGGCCTAACGATACCCGTGAAAAATTGACTGGTCGCATCGAACAAGCCTTGGGATCGGTCGGCAACAAAGGGGCATTACTGAAATCGTTTAACGACGCCGTCGACAGAACTGTCACTGATACGCTGAAGAAGCAAGCGAGTGACTACGCCGCCGCGAAGGCCGACTTCGATAACACTGGTTTTGACTTGTTTCCAAGGAATAATCGAGGCCGCTGGGGAAACCGTTGGTACGATGGTTGGGAAGGTCATCTCTGGGGAGTTCTCTTTTCAGTAGGGCTGCTCAGTCTGGGTGCACCTTTTTGGTACAACGCGCTCAAAAACCTTAGCAGCCTTCGCTCCACCGTCGCGCAAAATATCTCAAACGAGGAAAAACACGCCCAGACGCAGGGGGACAGAGGCAGCCAGTCCAAGACGCCGCCTACGGTCTTACCTTCTTGAATCCTTGGAAAACCTGTAGGCAATCACTTCCTGGCCATTCGTCAACCGCACTTTTGCGACCTTGAGGAGTGCAGAATTCTATAAAACAAAACTAGGTTATGCGGATTCTCCCCAGCGGTCGGCGGCTACACACCTGGAATGAGAAAGAACATGCCAGATGCGCGACAAGTGCAATAAAACAACGGCGGAGTTTGAAGCGTCGTTCGAAATCGTGTTTCCCCTATGGCCATGCCGTGCCACGGGTGTATCCGAGAATATCCAGAACCCCGCGATCCACTCCGCGAAGGATTTCCCGCATAAGGTGGAGGACGCCATCCGTAAGAAAGTACGCTCCATAGATATCGGTGCTCGGCACGCTGCTGGGAAAAAAACTTGAACAATCTATATCCCATACATTGTCAACCAGTGGCGGCTGGTTCACGACGGGCGGACGATTCATCAAGCCTGAGCGCCCCAGACGCCCCCTACTTGAATCACTGAGCCCAAAGGAGAGCAAGCCTGCGTCTCGACCGCTGTAAAGCACCGTGATGCGACGGCTAAGATTCAATATACCAATTCCTTCGCCGTAGCCCGGCGTTCCCACGTCGAAGAGATCGCTCTCGACATCGGCAGCAACCATCAATAGCTCACTAACCCAGTTGACGAGCACGGGCTGGTACTTGGTGTTCCACGTTACCGACATCGCTTTTTTCAAAACAGCGTTTCCCGCACCATGCGCGATCACCGATAGTTTTGCTCTGCAAGCTTCGGTAAAAACCGTTGGTTCTTTCCTTGGCACCCAATCCAAAAAGCCCGATAAAACATCAGCTAACGCTTCGCCGCTAGCCCGTGCGTACCTTTCATCGATCAAAGGCCAGTCGTACAGAATACAAAGGCCGAGACTAGCCGGCCCTTCAAAAAGTCTGCCGCAAAGGTCCTGATAAAACTCGGTGGCGGAAGTAAATTTGTTATTGAATCCGTGGATTAGAATCGTGAGGTGGCGTTGATCTTCGCCTTTATCGGGAGGAAATTGGTCCGTTGCTGCCTTGAGCAGAGTTTGGAACTCAGAGGCACTTAGGTTATGCCAATTAGTAATTTTGTCCAAGGGCCCGCCATCGCTCACCCAAAAAGTGAGACCGCTGTCGTTTCTACGTGGCCCGGTACCTTGCCCGTCGCGATCGCTGATTAACCAATACTTTGGCATCGGCTGAGTATATCACTGCGGTCGCTTCCACCAAGACCGAAGTCGCACGGAAACAAACACGCACAGAAGTTTTTCCCATACCGTATAGTGTTCAGGCTTGGCGCGCCGCTTTGGATGATCAGGTTTCCGTCGCGAACGGAGGCATGGGTTTAATTTCCTTCAAAATCCGAAACGCGAGTTCGCGAGTGATTTTGTTGAAAGGATAAGCTGTGAGCACCACTGAGGGAATGAATCGCTGCGTTATGTCAGAGAATGTATAGACAACTTCCTCTCCATCGGTTTCACGAATAGAAGTAGACCAATCTTGAAGCAGGGCCGCTTACTGCCGTTGGACAAGGCGTTTCAAAGCTCGGGGATGCTTGCCCCGCGGCTTCGTCTATTGCAAGAGATACAACATTTCCGCTGTGAAGGGTCCTTCCAGAGCATTAAACTATCAATGAGAGAATATGAGGCTGTTACCGGCTAGGTAAAGGATACTAACACAATGACAATGAAAGAGGATAAACAACACACTAAAGCTCACCCTAGCACTAGCGCCTAACGAACAGGCAGGGACGAGACAAATTATCCACGGATATTAGCAACATAAGCGTCCAGCAGCGAATACGTTGGATTGTAATGCCTTTCTTCGGTGTTCCCATTAGCGTTAGGGTGCCATGTTCGGGGTTACGGAGTGACTCATGAGCTTCTTTTTGCTTAAGGCTGTCGTGACTGTAGAGCGTCCTAACGTGATAAGCCTTCTTTGGGCTAGACATACGCCTAAAATTTGACCCCCTACACCCCCGCGAAAGGTGGTCACGCCCAAAGCCGCGAAAATGCCTTATATGCAAGGCTTATATTTTAGAGGCCTACCCCCCTTGGGTAGAAAAAAAATTGGGCGTGTCCTGGTCTTGGGCTGCCACCGCACCGCAAGTTTCCCGTTGGCGCTTGATGAGGCGCTTTACCGGTGAAGAGATCGACAGCTTTGATACGCGAGCACTGACCAGCGCCACCGCCCCGGCATTGCTCGCTCGACGGCAGCGCCGAGAAGTGCAATATGACGGCCGAGAATTTTTGGAATGTAAGCCTCTATTCATCAAGAATAGGCAGCAGAATTAGCCTGTACAAGGTCGATGCTTCAGGATAAGTTAGCCTTGGAAACAAGCGATATGCGTTATGGATCAAAATCTAGATTTTCACTTTTCTGTGCCGAAAATACCCCAAGGCGAAGCACTCACTTTCGATGAGATCGAAGAGCGCTGCCTGAAGCAGCTTCAGGAGAAGGAGGGAAAGTGTGTTCAATCATTAATCAACCTCGCGAAACTTTATTCGCAGGCAAAACTCCACGACAAGGCTTTCCGCTGTGTCGAACGGTTGATCGCGCTCTCGGATGATCCCGAGGAGCACGGAGGGTATTATCTGGCATTGGGTGGTTTCATGGAACAGATTCGCGATTATCAGGGAGCCGTCGGATTCTACCGTCAGGCTTTGGCATTGGAGCCGTGTCGGAATGCGACTTGGTATTTCATCCACAACAACCTGGGCTATTCATTGAACCAACTGGCGGATTATAATGGTGCCATTCCCTATTTGCGCCGCGCCATCGAAATCGATCCCAGGCGCCCTAACGCCTACAAAAATCTCGGACTTGCATTTGAAGCGAAGGGGAATTTTGAGGAAGCCGCTGAGCTTTTTGTCGTCGCTACTCGGGCGAATGCTTCAGATTCACGTTCCCTGGCTCATCTTGAGAATCTGATGTCGTCCCATCCCGAATTGGAGATCGATTTGTCTGATCTGCCCACTCGACTAGAAGCCTGCCGAGAAGCCGTGAAGATTGCACGAGCTCAGCAGCCTGACTTGCGGGCGATCTGGGCGAAAGACCGCCAAAGGCAGAAGCAGAAGTAACGCCGGTCGGCCTGTTCGCTTCTAGTTCTTCACTTCAGTCCGAAGGTTTCTTTGGGGTGCCTGCTCAAGAAGCCGCATCTGAAAAGCAAGCGCTTCTGCTGCGGGAATGGCCATCTTGGCCATGGGAGAATTGCCTAGGAATTCAATCGCGCCTTGCCAAGCTTCGACTATGGCACGCCATTCAGATTCTACATGCTCAGGATTCGTAACAAGCGACCACCACTCGCTGAATAATGTTTTGGACATCTTTGTCTGGACTAGGCCTTGGGAGCGTGCCGTGGCGAATAGTTCCTCCGGCGAAGGAAGGCGAGCCCAAGGATTAAGCCAAAAGCGTTTAAGCCGATCGGCTTCGGAGGCGAGGTCAATGTTTTCTGCAGCAGACAGGTTCCGAAACACGATCGCGAACGCGTCGAGGTGTTGGGTAAGTCCTCCCGTCGAAGGAATCACAAACGTGGGTTCACTCTGAAAAATGCGAGACGAACTGCCGGGACCTCCCGTGGTTGAGTCGATCACTGCTCGAATCAGGTCGTCATGAGGCATATCTGCATTAACGGTGCCCAACGCATCTGTTGAATTTTCGAGCGGATTGGATGTTTTCAAAAAGATTACTTTGGCCTTTCCGCTCGGATCAGTGGCGAGACAGAGTGATTCCACGGTGGGACCAAACGGATTCAGAATTCCCCACGTCATCAGCCGTTCGACACTGGGTGCCGCTTCGAGGAATGCGCAATCCTCTACGTCCTCTTCTTCTTTTGGCTGCCCGTCTTGGAGACGGTCCAGTAACTTGGACCAACTCGATTTATCGTTCTCACTAAACATGTCGTAAACCGGCGGGAGATTTTGTCCGTCGTAGGGACAGACATCAGGATTGCTGTGTGGATTTGCCTCCGAGCCACTGGACGAGCGTTTTATCTCTTCGACTACAGTCTGCATTGCTCGGTCCCCCACGCGTAGAATCAAGTCTTCCAAGTTGTGCGGGAACTTTTCTGCTTTCGATGTTTTCTTTCGCCGCTTTGAAGTTGGTGTTGATCCGCCTTTCATTCTCGAAACATCGTTTTTCATGGTGGCTTTCTTAAGTTAGATGCGCACTGGTAGCGAACGAAAAAGGCCGCTGCTCACATCAGGAACAACGGCCTTCGCCCGGAGATTTTGTTCGGAAGTTTACTCACTCCCGCGCATCAGTTGAGAAATCGGTTCTCAACCAAGCCACCGTGGTTATCTCCTACCCGGTTGGCAGACCACCGCTTTCGCGGCGGCCATTCCTAATGCGTAGCTAAATAAAATGGTTCCCGTGGTGGCTGGCAACCTTAATTTTGGAGAGAATTGGGTCTTTAGCGCGCACAGCCGTTAGGAAGTGCGGTTCCCATCAGTGGGCGAAACTTGGAACTCGGACGCTAATTAAATTCCGGATTTCCGGACAAGTCCACGAGGAGGCCGAAATCTTTTTCGAAGGCAAGAGATAGTATTTCGTCGCTATCGTCCGGTGAGATTGCCCACAGGCCCCTGCGAGCGGCTTCACCGAGACATACGCCCTGCTGACCTTGAAAATCACCACTTAAAATCAGCACGCGGGCGCCCTGCATTTCGTTGCGTTTCACGCGACTTATCACAACCTCGAATAATTGACGTTTGGCGCCCTTCGCGCAACCTCGATGCGTCGAACTACCTTTCGCCAATTCCCGCGATGAAGCTGGCACTCCCAAATGCGCAGAACTTTCCAGCCGCTAATTCGAAGGGCGCGCGTGACGATCCTGTCTCGGGCCACATTGTTGTCGAACTTGCGCTGCCAGAATGCGAGCCGGCTCTTGGGAGTATATGCGAGTTTACATCCTCGATGTCGGTGCCAGAAACATCCGTCCACAAAAACCGCGAGCTTCTCAGACGGAAAGATAAAATCTGGTTTGCCGAAGACACGACGATTTCGCCGCCACCCGGTGATACGATTTGTTCGAAAAATTGAAATCAAACGCAGTTCCGTGTCGCGATTTCCGCGCGCGCGGATACGCGACATAACCTGCGATCTCTTCTCTGCTGTAAAAACGTCTGGCACTACTTGATTACAGGACCGGAGAAAAATCCGATTTCAGGTTCGAGTGGTGTTCCCATCAGCATTGCCCTATCCAATAATCGGTTTCCTTCTTCACAGGAGGTTTCAGGCAATAAGCAACAACCGTGGCATGCGGCAAGATTTGTGTTATCTGCGCCTTGACCAGGACTTTCGATACACACGGGATCGGACGAGCACCATGCGGCTTGCTGAATGGCACGTAATACAATGTTCTCGAAAGTTCCGGATTGCGCTTGTCTAACCAAGCCCCCCATTGACCCTTCTGAATCTCCCGACGCGGTATAGATCAATACACCGGACATCGGATGTGATGTGTCGGAGAAATCGCAATAAATCCGTTCCCGCAGAGAAGCGCTGCCGTAGCCGCATTCAAATGAAAATTGATTAATCAGGACGTGTGCAAAGGTGTGCATCAGAACAAACTTGGGACGAATGCTTCGTGGCGCTTGGCCCTGCTTAATTCGCCGGTCATTGTAATAAGTATTAAGAGAATCGATCCGCTGTTTGATGGCTGGCGTTGTGTTTAGCCATGCGTCCAACCGCGCGACATCAAACTCCAAAAAGATTCCCTCGCCGCGCACGATGACCGCAGGCAACCAGTCGACCCGTTGATCCAATTTTATCTCGCGTAGCCGATCGCTGCCTAGGTTCCCGTCGGGCGGAAGAATTCGCGTAAAACCAGCCAACGCTCGTGTTTCGCGAAGTTTATGAACAAGGGCAAGATGAGAGAAGAAGGAAGTAACGGAAGGGTCGTATCTATTAAGAGGTGCGCGTTCGATCATTAAATCAGTCTGTGGACCGCCCCGTTCATTGCGTAGTGCTTCGAACTCACTTCTTCGAAAATCCTCCTCGCTTTGGCTGCTGATCACTGAGGGTTCGACCTCGCCATCGAGTTTTTTCTGCGCTACAGCGCGTAACTCTTCTGCATCAAGGTTGCGCATAGAGGCAACCATCTCACATCGAGCGATGGAAATTTTGCCGTCTACCAATCCCGACGAGAGCGGACCCCAGACCTTTGGGTCTTCCAATGCCTTAACAACGCCGGTCGTCGCGTCTTCTGCCCATAGTGGTAAGTAGATTGAGCTAACGACATGTGGAAAATAGGTGTTCGACGCGCCGCGCTGGACAACCTGCAAATATTCTCCGCAACCGTTTGGATTCTCCCACTCTCCAAACCATGGTCGATAACCAGCACAATCGCAGCCAAGTCTGTGAAGGGCTCCACCTTTCTGGTCGTTGAAATCAAAGATGCCGCCAAGGCTGCGTCGCTCCCCGCAACTACATTCAACAGCGATGCCGGTGAGACCCGCAGATGAACGGCCTGCTCGCAAACGCAGGCGACAACCATCCGCCTTAGGTTTCCGGAAATGAACCCATTCCATGAATGGAAAATCCTGAATGTGACCTTTCTGGCACGCTGCAACGAATCGAACCGGCATGAGCCAAGGTTTCCTTTTGCGTTCAACGCAATTACGCTTCGGCCACGGCCATGCCTTGCATTGCTGCCGTCCACCAAAAAGGGGTAACTCCTCCATTCCGCCGCAGTAATGGCAATAATGCCAACGGGGGAAACGCACGAAAGGGACATCTTCGTTGGGATACGTGACACCTTTGGCGGGATCGCGATGCTCGGGCGGCAGCCGCAAGTGAGTAACACCCAGTCGCGCTTCTAAGCGTTTCCACGCGTCGAGACCAGCAGTCATAAGCGATTCGTCGCGCGGGAATGAAACCATGGCGCCGACACCAAAAGGCGAAATCAATTGGCCTCGGCGGATTGGTTTGTCGGCGGGCATTATTGTTCTTCCGGCTGCGGGAAGCGACCAATGACGCGTGCGTCACAGGTTGAATCCACATTCCGCAACGAACTGGGCGTCGGATAACAAGGCTCGCTCCAATCAGCCAACTTCTGCGTCCCGCTTGGATACATGAGCGGTGTCGTTGGCGTTGCTGGTCGAAAATCGCCGTATCGCGGCGGCGGGTTCCGTCGCCAATCTTCAAAAATTTCCTGAACATTCTCTCGGGTTGAATTCGTCTCGCGCGTATCGACGGCAGTTACGCGATTGAGAAGTATATCCGTAACGTACTTAACCAGTGCCGGTTTAGGTGACGGTTGTGGTGAATTTCGGGTCGAGTCATCCCCAAAACAGCGAACGAGAGCGATGGCCAGAGCATGGAGCGCACGATCACGAACGGGAAACACGACTCGTCGCCTGAATATATTCGGACGTTGTCTTCGGCTGCCCAACTACTGTCATCAAGCCGAGACGGGGAACATCGAGTCCGACTTGAATCATGTTTGTCGCAAGACAGACATCAATCGGATATGACTCCCGTGTTCCATCGTATCTTACAAACAATTGCTGCAAAACTTCAGGTATCTCGCTGCTCTGAACACGACTCGTAAGCTCTTTGTCGCTGTTGATGAACCGTCGTGGATCATTGGTTGCGTCAGCGCGTATTTCGAGCCGATCCCACATCGCATTGAGATAATCGGTAATATCCGCGCGGATGAGAGTAGCGGCATGACCCAACTCTCGAAGGCTGTTAAAGTAGGACATGAGTGTCCAATAAGGATCGAGCTTCGATGGGTCTTTTTCCGGTATGCTCTTAATTGCTTGGAGCAAAGCAGCCATGACTCGAATCTGGGCAGTTACGTGCGATGAAAGCGCAGTAGCAAACACACCAACAAACGTTCGGCCAACCGCATTTTTCTTCTCCTCAGCGAAAAAAGAATCGCCTGCGCGTAGCCCCTGCGGCGGAAACAGAAAGACATCGCGCGCATAAAGATTATGGACCTGCTCGGGAGCGCGACAGATCGTTGCAGTCGAAGCAATTATCTTAGGCTGCAGCGACTTGCCCTCTTTTTCGGAAGTGCACAAGACATCAACGACGGTCTCGTAATGGCCTACCATTGATCCGAGTGGTCCGGAGATTAGGTGCAGTTCATCCTGAATAACGAGATCAGGCGGGGAGATGATTCCATTAGTATCCCTTCCAAAAAGTTGCCGTGCCTCTGGATACCAAGGAAGAAGGGCGAATTTATCGACAGTGCCAATAATCAGGGTGGGGCGTGTTGAATAGATCGCTTCATCCACGACATGTAACGGTAGACCGCTGCTGAAATCGCAATCCGGGTCGTCGCAACAAAATTCCACCCGCTGCGGTCCGGAT
>WNGF01024100.1_pt1 | contig 13097 bp, 8 predicted proteins | sample 5400641 | NCBI WGS metagenome assembly WNGF01 (sample SAMN13153371, study PRJNA577476) | soil metagenome | isolation source: 80 cm soil or saprolite under grassland replicate 2 | place: USA:California | collected 2016-06-15
AGGACATGAAGCTTCCTTACGCACAAGATGAATTGCTGCGCCGTATTGTCGAGGCCAACCCGCGCACAATTGTGGTTCTCCTGGGCGGTGGGCCGGTCGAGATGGGCTCATGGCTCGCGCGAGTTCCGGCGGTGCTGCAGGCCTGGTATCCCGGCATGGAAGGTGGCAATGCGCTCGCCGGAGTGCTCTTTGGAGATGTAAATCCGTCAGGCAAGCTCTCGTGCACGTTTCCGAAGCGCCTTGAGGATTCACCGGCTCATTCACTGGGGGCGTATCCGGGCAAGGATGGCACGGTCCGTTACGAAGAGGGATTACTCGTAGGCTATCGTTGGTTCGATACGAAGAACGTCGAGCCGCTCTTCCCCTTTGGCTTTGGTCTCTCGTACACGAACTTTGAGTACTCGGATCTGAAGATTAATCCAGCCAGGGACGCGCGCGACGGGGTTGTAACGGCAGAGTTCTATCTTAAAAATGTAGGAACGAGAGACGGCGCCGAGGTGGCCCAGCTTTATGTGCAGGACTTAAAGCCCAGGCTGGTTCGACCCCTCAAGGAGTTGAAAGGCTTTGCTAAGGTCTTTCTCAAAGCCGGTGAGAGGCAGGCAGTTTCAATCTCACTCGACCGCAGCTCGTTTGCGTTCTATGATCCCGTGAAGCAGAGTTGGGTTGCTGAGAAAGGTAACTTCAAGATTCTGGTGGGCAGCTCTTCGCGCGACATTCGTCTTCAGGAAAGTTTTCAACTAATGCGAACGAGTCTGGAAAAGTAAAAAAGGCTGATGGCAGGCGTTTAGAGTTCAACCTTCGTTACTGGTTCAATTTGAACTCTTAGGTCCTTCGGACCTGTAGCCTGCTGGCGATTGAAACCGACCAGTACCTAACCTTCAGGTGATGCGCTCGGAAGAGGCAAGCTAAAGCTTGGAGTCTAAACGTGTGATCACTTTGTTCGACTACGAGAGAAAAGTTATGCGTAAACTTCTGTTCATTTTGGTTTTGTGTACGGCCCCTTGGCTGGCGCCACGAGCGGAGGCTGAGATTCGCGTGCCTTCGATCATTGGCGACAATATGGTCCTGCAACAGAGCCACAGAGTGCGCGTGTGGGGCACGGCCAAGCCGGGCGAAAGTGTCACCGTTACTTTTGCCGGACGAACTGAGCGCGCGATAACTGACGCACAAGGTCATTGGCAAACGTTGTTTGGGCCGCTCAAAGCTGGTGGTCCATTTGTCCTGACGATCGCCGGCAGCAACACGTTGACTTTTAAGAACGTGCTCGTCGGCGATGTGTGGATCTGTTCCGGCCAATCCAACATGGAGTTCCCGTTAGTGAATGCTACCGGCGGGGCCGAAGCGATGGCGCAGGCCAACTATCCGGAGATCCATCTCTTCACGGTGCAGAAAAACACAGCCGCTTCATCTCTGGACGACGTAAAGGGCCATTGGGTAGTGACGACTCCGGAACAGGTTGGACAATTTTCTGCCGTCGGGTACTTCTTCGGACGCGAACTTTATCAGCATCTGAAAAGACCTCTCGGTTTGATTCACTCTTCCTGGGGTGGGACACCGGCGGAAGCCTGGACCAGTCACGAGGCGCTGACTTCGGTTCCCGCCCTTAAGCCGATTCTGGATCGGTACGAAAAGAGCATGGAAAGAGCTCCGCAGCGTCAGGAGAACTACGAGCGCGCGCTGGCTGATTGGGAGCGAAACAATCTTTACGAGGACCCCGGCAACAAAGGCGAGCCCTTGGGCTACGCCGATCCAGCGCTTATCGAAACAGGTTGGAACCAGATGAATCTGCCGCAGTTTTTCGAGACGGCTGGGCTAGTCATCGATGGCGCAGTCTGGTTTCGCAAAGAGATCGATCTACCCGCCTCATGGACGGGAAAAGATCTGATGCTCAATCTCACGGCGATCGACGATTTTGATATCACTTACTTCAACGGCACGCGCGTTGGTGGGACGGGCAACGATACGCCGAATAGCTACCTGGTGCCGCGCCGCTACAGTGTTCCCGGCTCGCTGGTGCATGCGGGCCGTAACATAATTGCGGTGCGTGTTTTCGACCGCGCCGGCGAAGGCGGTTTTGGCCGCACGGACCTGATGTCGCTGGCACCGGTAGGCACGAAAGAAACAGAAGCGATTTCTCTCGCTGGTCCCTGGAACTACAAAGTCGAACTGGCGCTGGAGCCAAAGAAGCCCGACTACGGATCACGGCCGGAACTACTTGGACCAACAAATCAGAATAGTCCCAGTGTTCTCTACAACGCGATGATCGCCCCGCTCACGAGCTATGCGATTCGCGGCGCGATCTGGTACCAGGGCGAGAGCAACGCCAGCCGCGCTTACCAGTATCGTACGCTCTTCCCGGCGATGATCCGCGATTGGCGCGCCGCGTGGGGCCAGGGTAATTTTCCTTTCTATTTCGTTCAACTCGCCAATTGGCAGCCGGTCAAGTCTGAGCCGGGCGACAGCGAATGGGCCGAGCTGCGCGAGGCGCAGACAATGGCCCTGCAAGAGCCCAACACTGGTATGGCGGTGATCATCGATATTGGCGAGCCGAATGACATCCATCCACGCAACAAGCTTGATGTTGGCAAGCGGCTGGCGGCCTGGGCGTTGGCGCAAAGTTATCATCAGAGAGTCGAGTCGTCGGGCCCCCTCTATGATTCATTCTCAGTCAAAGACGACAAGCTTCGGATCAAGTTCACGCACGCCGGTGGCGGACTGAAAACCTCCGATGGTGGACCACCAAAAGGCTTCGCAATTGCCGGGGCCGATCACAAATTCGTTTGGGCCGAGTCCCGCGTTGAAGGTGACACCGTCGTCGTTTGGAGTATGGGATTCCCCGAAGTATAGGAATCTTAATGTCGCGATCCTTCTGGGAAGAGCCGATGAATTCGCATGCGAATCGCAGTTCCATGGCATTGCCGGCGTTTATCGCCAGGCTTGCGCTTATCGTTCTGTTCGCCACGGCAACGATTGCGAAAGCAGAGGACGGCTACCGCTTATGGCTGCGCTACGATCCGCTTCCCACCAGGACGATTGAGATTTACCAGACGCGCGTGACTGAGCTGGTGGTGCCTGGCAATTCCGCAACGCTCGACGCGATTCGCACGGAGCTCGTGAACGGTTGCTCGGGGCTGCTCGGCAGCCCTGTTCCGGCGAGGGACCACGTCGAGCGCGACGGCGCGGTGGTGGTGGGTACACCCCGAAGCTCTACGTTGATTGCCGGTCTCAACTGGCAAAGGGAATTGATGGACCTCGGACCGGAGGGGTTCCGCATTCGTTCGATCAAGAGCAGCCGGCGCAGTCTGATCGTGATTGCTTCGAATAACGAGACGGGCGCACTCTACGGCGCCTTCCATTTCCTGCGGCTTATGCAGACACTCCAGCCCCTTGGCAATCTTGATGTGATGGAAAAGCCGCTGCTGAAGTTGCGCGTGCTGGATCACTGGGACAACCTCGATGGCAGTATTGAGCGGGGTTACGCGGGGCGCTCGTTGTGGGATTGGAGCGCCCTGCCTGAAAAGGTTGATCCGCGACTGCGCGATTATGCTCGGGCCAATGCGAGTTTGGGAATCAATGGATCGACCCTGAATAACGTCAATGCCGACGCCAGGATTCTGAGCGCCGATTATCTGCGCAAGGTTGCGGCGATCGGCGATACCTTCCGACCGTACGGCGTGCGTGTCTATCTGTCCGCTCGTTTTTCAGCGCCGATTGATTTGGGTCGTTTGAAGACTGCCGACCCGCTCGATCCTGAGGTAGCCGCATGGTGGAAGAAGAAGGTGGATGAAATTTACCAATTCATTCCAGACTTTGGCGGATTTCTAGTGAAGGCAAACAGTGAAGGCCAGCCTGGTCCGCGCACTTACAATCGCACCCACGCCGACGGCGCTAACATGTTGGCGGCGGCGTTGGCGCCGCACGGCGGTGTCGTAATCTGGCGGGCTTTCGTCTATGACATGAGGCCCGGTTATGACAGAGCAGCTGCCGCCTACGATAATCTGCAGCCCTTCGACGGCAAGTTTCGCGCGAACGTTTTGCTGCAAGTGAAGAATGGGCCCGTGGATTTTCAACCGCGCGAGCCTTTCCATCCGCTATTCGGCGGAATGCCAAAGACGCAGATCATGCTCGAAGCGCAGATAACCCAGGAATACCTCGGCTTCGCCAATCATCTGGTGTTTCTGCCGCAGCTGTGGCGCGAGGTGCTCGACTCCGACACTTACGCGAGAGGTCGTGGCTCTACTGTCAGCAAGGTGATCAGTGGCAGCCTTTATGGCCAACGTCTGACGGGCATTGCAGGAGTGGCAAACACGGGCTCCGATCGCAATTGGACTGGACATCACTTCGGCCAGGCGAACTGGTATGGCTTTGGCCGGCTCGCCTGGAATCCAGATCTTGCTGCGCGGCAAATCGCCGCAGAGTGGACGAAGATGACATTCACCCGCGATGCCAGGGCTGTACCGGCTATCGTCCAGCTGCTGCTCGAATCGCACGAAGCTGTAGTTGACTACATGACGCCACTCGGCCTGCATCACCTGATGTGTGGCGGTCATCATTACGGACCAGCGCCGTTGTTGAACACCGAGGCTCGTGACGATTGGAATCCGGTTTACTACCATCGCGCCAATGAGCAAGGCCTGGGATTCGATCGCACGCAAACCGGAAGCAATGCGTTGAGTCAATATCACAAACCAGTTCGCGATCGTTTTGCTGACCTCGACACTTGCCCGGAAAAATTCCTGCTATGGTTTCATCACGTGTCCTGGGACTACCGGATGCGTTCGGGCCGCACGTTATGGAACGAGTTGGCGCTGCACTATCAAGGCGGAGTCGATTGGACGCGGAAGGCCCGTCAGGAATGGACCGCGCTCGCGCCGGTGATTGATCCGGAGCGTCATTCTGCGGTGGCAAAGAAGTTGATCATTCAGGAGCGCGATGCGATTTGGTGGCGGGATTCGTGCTTGCTGTATTTTCAAACTTTCTCAAAACGTCCGCTTCCGGAGGGCGTCGAGAAGCCGGCGAGGACTCTGGAGGAATACAAAGCGAAAAGTCTTCCATGGTAAAAAACCATTTTCCATTTGTCATTCGCATTTTTCATTTGTCATCGCTGGCATTCATCATGCTCGGAACCAACGACGATGGCATTACAACGGCGGCGCGCCGTTTAGAAAAGCGGACTTGTCCGCCTCGTGCGGTGGGGCACAAGTGCCCAATCTAAACGGCGCATCTAAACAGCACGCCCAAGCGGCATCTAAAACGACACGTCGAAACGGCGCGACTAAACGGCACGCGGAGACATTCTTGGACCAATCGCAAATGAAAAATGGAAAATGGAAAATGTAATAAGTCGGAACGCGTAGGTATCGTCTTCAGGAGAAATCATAGATGAGCTCAATTGGATCAATTCGTGTCCTGGTGTCGCAGAGCAGGTGCGCTACCAGGTGTTTCTTCGCGACGCTGGTTCTCGTTTCGCTGGCAATAGGGACCGGCGAAACTCACTCGCAGCAGAATGCGCCGGACTATAAGAACCCACGGTTAGCGGTTGATCAGCGTGTGGCAGATCTGCTCAGCCGCATGACGCTTGAAGAGAAAGTGGCCCAAATGCTGTGTTTGTGGACTGGCAGGCCGCAAGCCAAGCCACAGACCGATTTCTCGACGGATCGCGGTGACTTCTCGCCTGAGCAGGCCGCGCAAGTGATGAAGTACGGCATAGGCCAGATTGCCCGCCAGCGAGAGCGCAAAGATCCACGCCAGGGAGCCAGCTTCGCTAATGCCGTGCAGAAGTGGCTGATCGAAAACACTCGGCTCGCTATCCCGGCGATTCTGCACGACGAGATATTGCACGGTCACATGGCGCAGGGGAGCACCAGCTTTCCCCAACCAATAGCGCTGGCGAGCACCTGGGATCCGGAATTCATCGGCAAGATCTTTGCCGCGGGCGCGTTGGAGACCCGAGCGCGCGGAAGTCACCAAGTGCTGGGCCCGAATCTCGATGTTGCGCGGGAGCCGCGCTGGGGCCGAACGGAAGAAACATACGGCGAGGATCCTTACCTGGTCTCGCGCATGGGAGTCGCAGTTATCAAAGCCCTGCAGGGAGCTGGACCAACGATCGATGGCGATCACATCATCGCGACTGCTAAGCATTTCGCGGCTCACGGCCAGCCCGAAGGCGGCACCAACATCGCTCCTGCCAATTACTCTGAGCGAGTCCTGCGAGAATTCTTTTTGCCAAGCTTTAAAGCAGCGGTGACTGAAGCCGGAATCATGAGTGTGATGGCTTCCTACAACGAGATCGATGGGGTTCCGTCACACGCAAACAAATGGCTGCTGGAAAGAGTGCTGCGGCAGGAATGGGAATTCAAAGGTAACGTCGTCTCGGATTACTATGGTATTCCGCAATTGCAGGACTTGCATCATGTCGCCTCAGACAAAGCAGAAGCGGCCCGAATGGCGATCGAGGCGGGCGTCGACCTCGAGCTTCCCGATCCCGATTGCTTTCCGCTGGTAGTGCAGCTCGTCAAGGAAGGAAAGGTTGCCGAAGCCACGCTCGATAAAGCCGTTGCCCGTAATTTGAAGCTCAAGTTCCTGCTTGGCCTGTTCGAGAATTCTTATGTCGATCCCGAGCGCGCAGTCCAGGTTACGAACTCCCGGGACCATCGAGAGTTGGCGGCAGAAGCAGCACGCCGTTCGATAACTCTGCTAAAGAATGAAAAGAATCTGCTACCGCTCGATCGGAACTCTTTAAAATCGATTGCCGTCATTGGACCAAACGCAGATCGTGCACACCTCGGCGGCTACAGTGATAATCCCGGGCGCGGCATCAGCGTGCTGCAGGGAATCAGCGATAAAGTAGGCAGCAAAATCAAAGTCTCGCACGCTCTCGGTTGCCGCATCACCCAAGAAGGCGGCGATTGGTGGGCCGACACGTCACATCTCAGCGACCCGGCCGAAGACAACAAATTGATCGCTGAAGCGGTTCAGGTGGCCCGGTCCGCGGACGTTTCAATACTCGTGTTAGGGGGCAACGAAGATACAAACAAAGAAGGCTGGGCCGACAGCCACCTGGGCGATCGTGATAGTCTCGAGTTAGTTGGCCGGCAAAACGATTTGGCAAAAGCCGTGTTGGGGACAGGCAAGCCGACGATCGTTCTCTTGATTAATAGCGGACCGCTCTCAGTCAATTACATCGCGGAAAAGGTTCCCGCCCTCCTGGAAGGTTTCTACCTGGGACAGGAAACGGGATCAGGCGTCGCCGATGTGCTCTTCGGTGATTACAACCCCTCAGGCAAACTGCCAGTCAGTTTCCCCCGCTCGGTTGGGCAGTTGCCCATTTATTACAATCGCAAGCCAACCGCGAAAAGAGGCTACCTGTTTACGAGTAAGGAACCGCTGTTTCCTTTTGGCTATGGCCTCAGCTATACAACTTTTGAATATTCGAAATTGAGTATCAGCCCCGCACAGATCGGACCGGCGGGCCAGGCAAAGGTAAGCGTCACGGTCACCAACACAGGCAAGCGACCGGGTGATGAAGTGGTGCAGCTCTACGTCCACGATTTGGTAAGTTCCGTGACCCGTCCCATCATGGAGCTGAAAGATTTCAAACGCATCTCTCTCGCTGCGGGCGAGAGCAGGATCGTCGAGTTTGTGATCACGCCTGACAAGCTTTCATTCCTCGACGTAAACATGAATCGGATCGTTGAGCCGGGTTGGTTCGAGATCATGGTGGGCACGAGTTCAGTGAAGTACCTGACGGCGAGGCTCGAGGTTGTAGCGAGATGATCCGCAACCCGCGGAGCGCCGCGCTTCACGGGCTCAGGCACGTCTAGCTGAATTCAAATGAAAAATCATCTTCTATTAAAGTTTGCCCGCCTACTTCTTGTCTCTTCAATTACGCCGCTGCCCTGCTCATTCAGCGTTGTGGCTCAGAACGTTGCTGTCGATCAGAAGGTTTCGCCAGTGCGAACGATTGCCGCCGATTATTCGAAAGTGAAAGGCAAACACGACACCTTCTTTCGCCAGGTAGTCGGCGCGGGTCGTGCCGCGGAAGGCTTGCGCGCTGATTGGCAGCGCGATCTTGCGCTGGTCCATCGCGAGTGTGGTTTTAAGTACATCCGTTTCCACGGTTTATTGCAGGATGAACTCGGCGTCTACAGCGAAGACCGGCAGGGCCGGTCAGTCTATAACTTCCAATACGTCGACGCGCTTTATGACGCCATACTGAACATCGGCATGAAGCCTTTTGTTGAACTCAGCTTCATGCCGCAAGCGCTGGCTAGTGGCGCCAAAGACGTGTTCTGGTGGAAAGGCAACATCACTCCGCCAAAGGACTACGACAAGTGGCAACACCTTATTCAAGCCCTGGTCCAACATTGGACCTCGCGTTATGGAGCCGAGGAAGTTAAGCAGTGGTACTTTGAAGTCTGGAATGAACCCAACCTTGATATTTTCTGGTCAGGTGATCAGGCAGAGTATTTCAAGCTATACGAAGTGACCGCAAAGGCGATCAAGTCCGTAGCGCCGGATTATCGTGTCGGTGGACCAGCGACAGCCGGACACGCATGGACTTCGGAAACCATTGGCTTCGCTGCTAAAAATCGTGTCGCCCTTGACTTCATTTCTACGCACGACTATGGAGTGACGGGCATCGGGTTTGACGAAGGCGGCCAGCAGCTGCAAGTGATTACTGATCCTATACGGAATGGAGCACCTCTTATTCACCACGCGATCCGGTTCACGATTCCTACATCTCGGCGCCTTACATCCTTTCGAAGCTTAAAGGAACCGAAGGCTACGCTGACTCAATGTCTTATTGGACGTTCACTGATATCTTTGAAGAGAACGGCCCAGTGCCGTCGCCATTTCACGGCGGCTTTGGCTTGCTGAATTTCCAGGGGCTGCGCAAACCCGCGTTCTATGCCTACCAGTTTCTGAACCGCCTGGGCGATGTCGAGGTTGCTTCAAGCGATTCCGATAGTTGGGCCTGTCGAGACGCACGCGGTTTCCAGTTATTGTTTTGGAACTACACCGCGCCGGTAACCAGGGAGAGCGATCAGCAGTTTTTCAAGCGAGACCAGCCGGCCAAAGACTTCGGACCCGTCCGCGTCCTCGTGAAAGGTCTTCCGCCCGGTGCTTATCAGATGAATATTTACCGAGTAGGCTATCGTGTCAACGATGTCTACACCGCCTATCTGAAGCTGGGCTCTCCGGCGAACTTAAGCCGGGCGCAGGTTCGCGCGCTGGCTGAGCAGAATGATGGACGCGCCATTAACACGGTCCACGTCCGCGTTGCCGCGGGACAACCTTTTGTACACGATGTTTTGTCAAGAGAGAACGACGCATATTTGATTACGCTCGAGCGACAGGGTTCCCGTTAGTTGAAATTTGCCCGAGCTCCGGAAAGAGATTTACGCGAAACATACCTGCCGGCTTTTCGCGCCACTGTCGTCGAAGGCAGGGCGGAATCGGTTATGTGCGCTTACAACCGGACGAACCATGAACCCTGTTGTGCGAACAAGACATTGATGACTGACATCCTGCGCCAGGAGTGTCGCTGAACGATGATGTAACGCAAACTGTTAATCTCCTGGAAAGGAAACTATCCGCAGACTAGCCAGATTACACCGATTAAGAGAATGGGCGGTTGCAAACTGGCGTGAGTTGTGAGCGTTCACTCTGTTTTTGAAATCTGTGTAATCGGCGTAATCTGTGGATGTTTCTTCTGAGAAGTTGTCCTACTGCAAGGAGCCAGAGTTTTGAGAAAGCTGACTAGTCTCTGCATTGCCTTCATCCTGTGCCATGCAACCGCAGCGGAAATGCTGCTGGCACAAACACTGCGCGAGCGGGCCGACAAGGCCGGGGTGCTTGTGGGAACAGCGGTCGTGCCTCAGCTATTCAGCGAAGCGCCGTATGCCGCGACGCTGGCACGCGAGTTCAACATGATCGAACCGGAGAACGCGATGAAATGGGGCGCCATACGAGCCAGCCGCGACAGTTTCAACTTTACGCCCGGCGATCAAGTTGTGGACTTTGCAAAGGCGCACGGCCAGAAGGTGCGCGGTCACTGTCTGCTTTGGGGGAAATACAATCCAGCCTGGCTTGCCAGGGGAAAGTTCACGCCGGCGCAGTTGTCTGATTTAATGCGGGAACATATCACCACTGTGGCGAAGCACTTTACTGGTCAGGTTTTCGCGTGGGACGTTGTCAATGAGTCGTTCGATGCGCAGGGGGCAATGGAGCATTCGATCTGGTATGACAGCCCCGGCATCGGTTTAGCCGGAAAGGGAACAGGTTACATCGAGCAGGCCTTTCGCTGGGCGCGCGCAGCGGATCCAAAGGCGCTCTTGTTCTATAACGATTACGATACGGAAGGTTTGAAAGCAAAGTCGGATGCCGTTTACGCGATGGCCAGTGACTTCAAGAAACGCGGCGTGCCTATCGACGGTGTGGGCATACAGGCGCACATCTTTAACCTGAGTATGAAAGAGATCGCATCGCTGGCGGCAAACATCAAGCGTTTGACAGCGCTGGGTCTGCAGGTGCATATCACCGAAATGGACGTTGGTCTGCCGCTCGATGCAAAAGGCGCCCTGATGGACCAGGCAGACTTTGTGCGCCAGGCCGATATCTATAGATTTGTCGCGACCGCCTGTCTTCAGCAACCGGGCTGTACTGGGTTCCAGACCTGGGGCTTCACGGACAAGTATTCCTGGATTCCGGACTATACAAAAAGAAGAAAGGGTGCAGGTCTGCTTTTCGATCAGGACTATCACCCAAAGCCGGCTTACAGGGCACTGCTCGAGGTCTTTAGTGCGCGGCGAGCGAAAGGGAGACGCTAAACACGAGCGGACAGAGAAATAGTCTGCGGATGTTAGTGGTGAGCACTAAGCCGCCATGATTCGGTAACCAAATTCGTTGAGCGCCACTTGTGTTCCCCGAAGCATTTCGTCTATATGGTCAACCTTCTCCACTCCAACCACAAACGCGTCTACGGCACTTGAAGCAATCTGAAAGCGAAAGCAAGTTTCCGGAGTTAGAGACTTAAGGCCATCGACAATGTCGCCCTGACCGACGACTTTCATGCCAATCATGCCCTGTCCCCTGGCGCGCATCTTGCGAAAAAGTTCCCCAAGGGTTTGCACGTCAGCATCCATATGCGCGGCGCGGGGATTCCAGCGCACCTGATTAATCTGCACCCAGTCGCTGGCGGCGGCTGCCCGATAGCGCGTGGTCCAATCGCCCTCAGTTACGCAGTGAATGATTAACGAGTCAATATGATCGGTATCCAGCTCTTTCAGAAAACGATCGATATCCGCGCGGGCCCGCTGCGGATCGCGACTGTTGGTCTTCGTCTGAATGACATAGCGATCGCGCGGCACGCCTTTCATGGCACTGCGGAAATATGGGTTAGAACCGTACTGGTCGGCGAGATCAAAGAAAGTAATGCCGCTGTCCAGCGCGTGGCGCGTCAAGCGAGTGAAAGCCTCTTGCCCCAGCCGCGTTTGATTCGAAGAGTGGCCCCAGCCCATCGAGCCAGTGCCGATGCCGACCAGCGAAACTGTTAAGCCACTCTTGCCCAGCCGGACGCTGTCGGTTGGCTTTGTGATCGAACGATCAACACTTGCGGAACCGACGACAATGCTCTCCTCAGCACGAGGCTGCTTGCCGATCATTAGCCCGGCGCCCGCAATGGCCGTGGCCCCAATCGTGGCTCCGATAAAATCGCGCCGGCTGACTTTACTCATGACTCTCCACTCCCCCACAGTTTCACACGAAACGAATACTCCTGCGCCGCTGGTACTCTATATTATTTCACTGTCGGCGAGCACTGACCAGCTTTCGCAGGGCACCGCGCGACTATTCGTTTGCCTTAGTGGTTGTGACATTTCAACCTCGTTTAGTGATCCAGAAACTCCTTCAAAGCCGCGCCTACCTTCTGAGATTCGCATGAGGGCGCAAGATGCCCACAGTCGCTTTGCAACTCGAGTACTTTCGCTTTAATAAGGGCCGCGAATTCCAGAGCCGGCCCCGGGGTGACGACGTGATCAAGTTTCGCCACGATCACAAAAACTTTAGCCTTCACCGTGGCAGCGGCTCGCACCATCGAGCCGCCATATGGTTCGGACACGTCCAGGGCTATCATCGCCTGCACTTGCCGAATTTTGTCGTTCGCGTCAAAACCTGGTAACTGCCTGGATTTTTCCAGTTCGTCGAACACCTTTTGACGCGTCATATGTTTGTTGTAATTGTCGGGCGTAGTAAGCAGTAAGGCGCCAAATTCAAACTCCGCCGCGCGCGCGGGATTCGCTGAATAGTTGCCGCCGTCCCAGCCGCGATCGTTCATGATCGCATCCAGCTGCGCTTGCCAAAGAAGCAGATCGTAAGGCGCCAATCGCGGCGAGCCCACTATCGGTATTGCTCGGTCCATGAAATCCGGGTAAGAGACCAGCCATTGAAAAGTCTGCATGCCACCCATCGATATGCCAATTACCGCCTTAACATGATTCAGGTGCAGCACCTTCAAGAGCAATTCATGTTGAGTGTTTACAGTGTCCCGCAGAGTGAACCTGGGAAAGCTCATTCGTGGTTGTTGCCTGCTGTTTGAAGGTGACGAGGAGACGCCGTTGGCAAGGGCATCGATGGCGACGACAAAATACTTGTCGCTGTCAATCAAGTTGGCGGAACCGATGATCGATTTGGCTTGTTCTGTGGTACCCGAAGCCCAGGTGGTGAACACGATCACATTCGACTTGTCGCCGGCAAGCTTGCCAAACGTGCGGTAGCCAAGGCGACAGTCGCGAATTACCGCTCCGCTTTCCAGTTTGAAATCGCCAAGCTCGGCGAACTGCAGTTCCTGGGCAAAGGCAGGAGCAGCCGACAGCCACAGAAAAGAGAGGCAGATCCTAAGGCCAAAAGGAAATGGAGCCTTCATTCAGTAATAAAACATTCCCAAGCCCCACGAAGCCTCATGAGACGCCGGCTAAATGGAACATGAAAGTGGCGTTTTTGTGCGCCCTTGCCATAAAGTACTGCGCTAGACTATAAGCGGGAAAGTATAAGAGCAGCGCTTGCGGTTAGCCAAATCACGATGTGATAAGTTAGAG
>WNGF01010411.1_pt1 | contig 13087 bp, 8 predicted proteins | sample 5400641 | NCBI WGS metagenome assembly WNGF01 (sample SAMN13153371, study PRJNA577476) | soil metagenome | isolation source: 80 cm soil or saprolite under grassland replicate 2 | place: USA:California | collected 2016-06-15
CAGCCGCCGAGCGGACCGGTCGCGCCGGGCACCGAGGAGCGGGTGCGGATCGACCGGCCGGCCGAGCCTCCGCCGCCGCACTCGCCGCTGCGCCGCGCGCTCTGGCCGCTGCTCCTGCTGCTCGTGGTTGTGGCGATCGTGGTATGGCTGGTGTTCCGCAGCGGCCATCAGCCGGCGCCGAGCGGCCGCTTCCAGTCCGGCGGCCCGATGCCGGTCGGCACGGCCAAGGTCGACAAGGGCGACATGCCGGTCGTCTTGAGCGCGCTCGGCACCGTGACGCCGCTCGCGATGGTCACGGTCAAGACGCAGATCAATGGCCAGCTGATCGAGGTCGCGTTCCGTGAGGGCCAGATGGTCAACAAGGGCGATCTTCTCGCCCAAATCGACCCGCGCCCCTACCAGGTCGCGCTCGCCCAGGCGGAAGGCCAGCTGGCCAAGGACCAGGCGGCGCTCAAAAACTCCGAATTGGACCTAGTGCGCTACCGGACCCTAGCGGCGCAGAACTCGATCGCGCGGCAACAGGTCGATACCCAGGCGGCGCTGGTGCAGCAGAACCGTGGCGTTGTGCAGGCCGACCAGGCGCAGGTCGATGCGCAGAAGCTCAATCTCACCTATTGCCGGATCGTCTCGCCGGTCACCGGCCGGGTCGGGCTGCGCCAGGTCGATCCGGGGAATTACGTCCAGACCAGCGATGCCAGCGGCATCGTCGTGATCACCCAGCTCCAGCCGATCTCGGTGATCTTCACCCTGCCCGAGGACAATTTGCCGGTGGTGATACGGAGCACCCGCGGCGGCGCGAGCCTGACCGCCACCGCGTTCGACCGGAAGGGTGTGACCAAGCTCGACACCGGCCGGCTCGACACGATCGACAACCAGATCGACACGTCGACCGGCACGGTCAAGCTGCGGGCGATCTTCAACAATCCCGAGCAGATCCTGTTCCCGAACCAGTTCGTCAATATCCAACTGCTGGTCGATACGCTGCAAGATGCCACGCTGATCCCGAATGCCGCGATCCAACGCGGCGCGCCCGCGCCCGGGACTTTCGTCTATCTGGTCAAGCCCGACCAGACCGTGGCGGCACAGCCGGTGACGCTCGGCCCCGGCGACGACCAGCGGGTGACGGTCACCAAGGGGCTGGAACCGGGCCAGCTCGTCGTCACCGACGGCGCCGACCGGCTGAAGGACGGCGCCAAGGTGCGGCTGGCGGAGAATGCGCCGGCCGGCGCCGCGCAGCCGGAGGCGGGCACAGCGGCCCCGGCCGCACCGGCGACCCAGCCGCCTCGCGCCGCCCAGCCGACGGCGGCCCAACCCGGCGCGGCAGCGAACCCGCCGGAGCAACCTGCCGGCCAACGCCGCCGGCGGGGCGCGGAGTGATTTTGCCCCTCCCGCACCGCGGGAGAGGGTGGCCGCCGCGACGGCGGCGGCCGGGTGAGGGTTTTGCGGCGAAGACACCCTCACCCGCCTCGCTTCGCTCGGCACCCTCTCCCGCGGTGCGGGAGAGGGGCTCGTACGTGCGGGCAGCCGCGTGAGCCCATCGCGGCTGTTCATCCTGCGGCCGGTCGCGACCTCGCTGTTGATGGCGGCGATCATGCTGGTCGGCATGGTGGCGTATCGGTTTCTGCCGCTCTCCGCCCTGCCCGAGGTCGATTACCCGACGATCCAGGTGGTGACGCTCTATCCCGGCGCGAGCCCGGATGTGATGACCTCGTCGGTGACGGCGCCGCTCGAAGTGCAGCTCGGGCAGATGCCGGGCCTCAACCAGATGTCGTCGGTCAGTTCGGCCGGATCCTCGGTCATCACCTTGCAGTTCAGCCTGGCGCTCAGCCTCGATATCGCCGAGCAGGAGGTCCAGGCAGCGATCAATGCGGCCGGCAATCTGTTGCCCACCGACCTGCCGGCGCCGCCGATCTACGCCAAGGTCAACCCGGCCGACGCACCGATTTTGACGCTGGGACTTACCTCGAAGACATTGCCGCTGACCCAGGTCGAGGACCTCGCCGACACCCGGCTCGCGCAGAAGATCTCGCAGCTGACCGGGGTCGGGCTGGTCAGCATCAGCGGCGGGCATCGTCCGGCGGTGCGCATCCAGGCCAATCTGCGCCAGCTCGCCGCCTATAGCCTCAACATCGACGATTTGCGCACCACGCTCGCTACCGCGAACGTCAACACCCCCAAGGGCAATTTCGATGGCCCGACCCGGGCCTACACGATCAACGCCAACGACCAGCTGAAAAAGGCCTCCGACTACAACGATCTGGTGATCGCCTACCGCAACGGTGCGGCGGTTCGCCTGTCCAATGTAGCGCAAGCCAAGGACGGCGCCGAAAACACCCGCCTCGCCGGCTGGATGAATACGACCGAGGCGGTGATCATGAACATCCAGCGCCAGCCCGGCGCCAATGTCATCGAGGTTGTCGACCGCATTCAGGCGCTGCTGCCGCAGCTGCGCGCCGCGCTGCCGGAGGCGGTCGATGTCGCGGTGCTGACCGACCGCACCAACACGATCCGCGCCTCGGTCGCCGATGTGGAATTCGAGCTGGCCCTCGCGGTCGTGCTGGTCGTGCTGGTGATCTTCCTGTTTCTGCGCACCGCCTCGGCGACGGTGATCCCGAGCCTCTCGGTGCCGCTGTCGTTGGTCGGCACGCTGGCGGTCATGTATCTCGCCGGGTTCAGCCTCAACAACCTGTCGTTGATGGCGATGACGATCGCGACCGGCTTCGTCGTCGACGACGCGATCGTCATGATCGAGAACATCACCCGCTACATCGAGGCGGGCGATTCGCCGCTGCAGGCGGCGCTCAAAGGCTCCGAGCAGATCGGCTTCACGATCATCTCGCTGACCGCGTCGCTGATCGCGGTGCTGATCCCGCTCCTGTTCATGGCCGATGTCGTCGGCCGGCTGTTCCGCGAATTCGCGATTACCCTGGCGGTGACGATCATCATCTCGGCGATCGTGTCGCTGACTTTGGTGCCGATGATGTGCGCCAAGCTGTTGCGCCATCGCCCGCCGCACCAGATGTCGCCGGTCGCGCGGCGCTGCCAGGAATGGTTCGACCGGGTGATCGCCGAATACGGCCGGCTGTTGAACTGGGTGCTCGACCACCAGCCGCTGACCTTGCTGGTCGCGGTCGTCACGCTGGTGTTGACCGTGTTCCTCTACGCCGCGATCCCGAAAGGGTTCTTCCCGGTCCAGGATACCGGTCTGATCCAGGGCATTTCGGAAGCTCCTCCCTCGGTGTCGTTCGCGGCGATGGCCGAGCGGCAGCAGGCCCTGGCGGCGGCCATCCTGAAGGACCCCGATGTCGTCAGCCTGTCGTCCTTCATCGGCGTCGACGGCACCAACGCGACGCTCAACGCCGGCCGCCTGCTGATCAATCTGAAACCGCGCGACGAGCGCAGCGCGACCGCCAGCGACATCATCCGCCGAATCAACAGCGAGATCTCCGGGGTCAGCGGCATCGCCCTCTACATGCAGCCGGTGCAGGATTTGACGATCGATGCCACGATCAGCCGCGGCCAGTACGTTTTTGCCTTGCAGGACGCCAATCCCGACGAATTCGCGGTGTGGATCCCGCGCCTGGTGCAGCGCCTGCAGCAGCTCCCGGAAATCGAGGATGTCGCTACCAGCTACGCCGAGAACGGGCTCTCCGCCTATGTCCTGATCGACCGAGCCACCGCCGGGCGTTTCGGCATCACTCCGGCGACGGTCGACAACGCGCTCTACGATTCGTTCGGCCAGCGCATCGTCTCGACGATCTTCACCCAATCGAACCAGTACCGCGTGATCCTCGAGGCCGATCCGAGCTATCAGCAGTCGCTGTCGTCGTTCGGTGCGCTCTACCTGCCCTCCTCGACCGCCACCAACGGCCAGGTGCCGTTGTCGGCGATCGCCCAGATCCTCGAGCAAACGGCACCGCTGTCGATCACCCATATCGGCCAGTTTCCGGCGGCGACGATCTCGTTCAACCTCGCCGCCGGGGCCTCGCTCGGCGCGGCGGTCGACGCGATCCGCAATGCCGAGCGGGAGATCGGGCTGCCGGCCAGCATGATCACGACCTTCCAGGGCGCGGCGCTCGCCTTCCAGGCCGCGCTCGGCAACGAGCTCCTGCTGATCATCGCGGCGATCATCACCGTCTATATCGTGCTCGGGGTGCTCTATGAGAGCTACATCCACCCGATCACGATCCTGTCGACTTTGCCTTCGGCCGGCGTCGGCGCGCTGCTGGCGCTGATGGTCGACGGCAGCGACCTCAGCATCGTCGCGATCATCGGCGTCATCCTGTTGATCGGCATCGTCAAGAAGAACGGCATCATGATGGTCGATTTCGCGCTCGAGGCGCAGCGCGAGGAAGGCAAGGCGCCGCGCGAGGCGATCTATCAGGCCTCGCTGCTGCGATTCCGGCCGATCATGATGACGACGATGGCGGCATTGTTCGCGGCACTGCCGTTGATGCTCGGCACCGGCACCGGCTCGGAATTACGCCACCCGCTCGGCGTCACGATCGTCGGCGGGCTCATTCTGAGCCAACTGCTGACACTGTTCACGACGCCGGTCATCTATCTCTATTTCGACCGGCTGGGCCGGGCGGTCAGGCAGCGCCTCGGTGGCGTATTCAACACCGAGAGTCCGGCCGAATGAGCCTGTCGACGCCGTTCATCGAGCGGCCGGTCGCGACCACGCTGTTGACGATCGGCTTGGCGCTCGCCGGCGCATTCGCTTTTTTCAAGCTGCCGGTATCGCCGCTGCCGCAGATCGATTTTCCGACCATCTCGGTCTTCGCGCAGATGCCCGGGGCGAGCCCCGAGACGATGGCGACAACGGTCGCGACGCCGCTCGAACGCCATCTCGGCATCATCGCCGACGTCGCCGAGATGACCTCATCCAGCACCGTCGGCTCGACCCGTATCACCTTGCAGTTCGGGCTCTCGCGCAACATAGACGGCGCCGCGCGCGATGTGCAGGCGGCGATCAACGCCGCCCGGGTCGACCTGCCGACGAGCCTCAGAACCAACCCGACCTATCGCAAGATCAACCCGGCGGACGCGCCGGTACTGATCCTGTCGCTGACCTCCGACACCCGCACCCGCGGCCAGACCTTCGATGCCGCCTCGACGATCCTGCAACCGGCCTTGTCGCAGATCGAAGGCATCGGCCAGGTGACGATCGGCGGCGCCGCGGCGCCGGCGGTGCGGGTCGAGCTGAACCCGCTCGCCCTGTTCAAATACGGCATCGGCCTCGAAGACGTGCGCGCCGCGTTGGCCTCGGCCAACGCGCACAGCCCGAAGGGCGCGGTCGATGACGGCCCGCGCCATTTCCAGATCTATACCAACGACCAGGCGACCAAGCCCGAGGATTACAAGCCGCTGGTCATCGCCTACCGCAACGGCGCGGCGGTGCGGCTGTCCGACGTTGCCGTGGTCGAGGAGGGTCCGGAGAACCTCCGCAACGCGGGTCTGGCCAACGGCAAGCCCGCGGTGCTGGTGATCCTTTACCGCCAGCCGGGCGGCAACATCATCGAGACCGTCGATCGGGTCTATGCGCTGTTGCCCGTGCTGCGGGCATCGTTGCCGAGCGACATCGATCTCGAAGTGGCGAACGACCGCACGACGACGATCCGCGCATCGCTGCGCGACGTCGAGCGCACGCTGATCATCTCGATCGGGCTGGTGATCCTCGTCGTGTTCCTGTTCCTGCGCAACGCGGCCGCGACGCTGATCCCGAGCGTTGCGGTGCCGGTGTCGCTGATCGGCACATTCGGGGCGATGTACCTCATGGGCTACAGCCTCGACAATCTGTCGCTGATGGCGCTGACGATCTCGACCGGCTTCGTCGTCGACGATGCGATCGTCGTCCTGGAAAACGTCACCCGCCACATTGAGGCCGGCATGTCTCGGCATCAGGCGGCGCTGCTCGGCGCGCGCGAGGTCGGCTTCACCGTATTGTCGATGAGCGTCTCGCTGATCGCCGTCTTTGTACCGATCCTGTTGATGGGCGGGCTGGTCGGCCGGCTGTTCCGCGAATTCGCAATGACCCTGTCGATCGCGATCCTGATCTCGCTGGTGGTATCGCTGACCACGACGCCGATGATGTGCGCCTATCTCCTGACGCGTCCGCCGGCACAGCGCTCGCGCTGGTATATCGCGGGCGAACGCGTGTTCGATGCGATGCTGCATTTTTACGACCGGACATTGCAGAGTGCGCTGCGCCGCCCGGCGCTGGTCGTGCTGATCCTGCTGCTGACGGTCTGCCTCAACGTCTATCTCTTCATCCTGATACCGAAGGGGCTGTTCCCGCAGCAGGACACCGGGCGGCTGGTCGGCGGCATCCAGGCCGACCAGAGCATCTCGTTCCAGCTGATGCGCCAGAAGCTGCGGCAATTCATCAGAATTGTCGGACAGGATCCGGCGGTCCAGAGCGTCGTCGGCTTCACCGGCGGCGGCCAGACCAATTCCGGCTTTGTCTTCGTGGCGCTGAAGCCGCTCGCCGAACGCGATATCGCGGTCGACCAGGTGATGGCCCGGTTGCGCGGCAAGCTGGCCCAGGTACCCGGCGCCCGGCTGTTCTTGCAGCCGGTGCAGGATATTCGGGTCGGCGGCCGGCAGACCAATGCGCTCTACCAATACACGCTGCAGAGCGACAACCTCGCCGAATTGTACAACTGGGCGCCGAAGGTCACCGCCGCGCTGGAGCAGCTCACCGAACTGACCGACGTCAATTCCGACCAGCAGCAGAAAGGCCTGCAGACCGACCTGGTGATCGATCGGGCGACCGCAGCACGGCTCGGCATCACCACGGCGCAGATCGACAACACGCTGTACGACGCCTTCGGCCAGCGCTTCGCATCGACGATCTACGCGCCGCGCAACCAGTATCATGTGGTGATGGAGGTCGCGCCGGAATTCTGGCAAAGCCCGGATACGCTCGACAAGATCTATATCAGCACCGCCGGCGGCGCGGTCAAAGGCACCCAGGCGACCAACGCGATTGCCGGGACGGTGACAGCGAAAACGACGAAGCCCGGCACCGCCACCGCCAGCAGCACGGCGGCGCAGATCGCGGGCGACGCCGCGCGCAACCAGGCGACCAACGCGCTCGCCAATACCGGGCGCGGCGCGACCTCGACGGGCGCCGCGGTCAGCACCGCGCACGAGAACATGGTGCCGCTCTCGGCGGTCGCGCATTACGAGCCCGGCAACACCCCGCTCGCGGTCAATCACCAGGGGCTGTTTGTTGCCAGCACGATCTCGTTCAACCTGAAACCCGGCGTCTCGCTCAGTGACGCCACCCGGGCGATCGAGCGGGCGATGACACAACTTCACGTGCCGTCGACAATCCACGGCAATTTTCAGGGCGCGGCGCAACTGTTCCAGCAATCGCTCGCCAACGAGCCGATGCTGGTCGCGACGGCGTTGCTCGCGGTCTATATCGTGCTCGGCGTGCTCTACGAGAGCTACATCCATCCGATCACGATTCTTTCGACGCTGCCGTCCGCCGGGGTCGGGGCAGTGCTGGCGCTGATGCTGTTCAACACCGAATTCAGCATCATCGCGCTGATCGGTGTCATCCTGCTGATCGGCATCGTCAAGAAGAACGCGATCATGATGATCGACTTCGCGCTGGCGGCCGAGCGCAACGAGGGCCTCGGCTCGCGCGAGGCGATCTACCAGGCATCGCTGTTGCGGTTCCGGCCCATCCTGATGACGACTGTGGCGGCAATGCTGGGCGCGCTGCCGTTGGCGGTCGGCTTTGGCGAAGGGTCCGAACTGCGCCGGCCGCTCGGCATCTCGATTGTCGGCGGGCTCCTGGTCAGCCAGGTTCTGACGCTGTACACGACTCCGGTCATCTATCTCTACCTCGACCGCTTTCGCCTGTGGGCGCAGCAGCGTTGGGGAGGCCGCCGCCGGTTGCGCGGCCACGCGGCCGAACCCGGCGAATGAACGTTAGCGGGATCAACGCGAGCGCGTCCTTCGAGACGGCCGCTCCGCGGCCTCCTCAGGATGAGGTCTGTCCTTAATGCCATCAAAGGCATTCCTCATGCTGAGGAGCGACCCCGGAACTAATCCGGGGGCGCGTCTCGAAGCACGCACCGGGTCGATGCAGCGCTTGTCGCGAGCGATCATCGCGGCCGCGGGCAGTCTTTGCGCCTGCACCGTCGGGCCGGATTACGACCGGCCGGCGGCGCCGGTTCCGGCTGCCTACAAGGAGGCCGCGGCAAAAGAGGGCTGGCAGGTGGCGCGGCCGGCCGACTCGATCGACCGCGGCGCCTGGTGGTCGGTCTACAAAGACCCAGTGCTCGACGGTCTTGAGCGTCAGGTCGACATCTCGAACCAGAACCTGAAATCGGCCGAGGCGGCGTTCCATCAGGCCGAGGCGATCGTCGCCCAGGCGCGCGCCGGGTTCTTCCCGACCGCTACGATCAACGCCCAGGCGCAGCGCTCGCGCACCAGCGGCAATCTGGGGCGCGGGCCGGGCGGACCGGGCAGCATCCAGAATTTCTTCAGCGTCAGCGAGAACGCGAGCTGGGTCCCCGACCTTTGGGGCAGGGTCGCGCGCACCGTTGAGAGCAATGTCGCGAGCGCCCAGGCGAGCGCCGCCGATGTGGCCAGCGCGCGGCTTGCAGTACAGGGCCAGCTCGCCAGCGACTACATGCAACTGCGCATCGCCGACGAACTGAAACGGCTGCTCGACGCGGCGGTGAAGGCCTATAGCGAATCATTGCGGATCACCCAGAACCAATATGAGGCCGGGATCGTCTCGGCCTCGGATGTGGCGCAGGCGCGCACGCAACTCGAAAACACCCGGGCGCAGGCGATCGCGACCGGCATCCTGCGCGCCCAACTGGAACACGCGATCGCAGTGCTGATCGGCAAGCCGTCGGCCGAGCTGACGATTGCCGTGGTTTCCACGGTGCCGGCACTGCCGACGATCCCCCCCGGACTGCCGTCCGCGTTATTGGAGCGGCGGCCGGACGTCGCCGCCGGCGAGCGCCGGATGGCGGCGGCGAATGCGCAGATCGGCGTCACCGAGGCGGCGTTCTTCCCGACGATCACGCTGTCGGCCAGCTCCGGCGCAGCCGCCGAGCAGATCGGCAAGCTGGCAGCGGCCGCCAGCCGGACCTGGGCGTTCGGCTCGACCCTCGCTGAAACCATCTTCGACGCCGGCTTACGGCACGCCCTGGTCGAACAGGCGCGCGCCGCATTCGACGGTGCGATCGCCGATTACCGACAGACCGTGCTGATCGGTTTTCAGCAGGTCGAGGATCAGCTCGCGGCCCTGCGTATCCTCGCCCAACAAGCCGCGGCCGAAGACATCGCCGTCGCATCGTCGCGCGAGGCGGAACGCATCTTCACCAACCAGTACAAGGCGGGCACCGTCGCCTATACCAGTGTCGTCGTCGCCCAGACCGCCGCGCTGGCCAATGCGGAGACGGCCGTCAATATCCGGCAGAGCCGGCTGCTCGCCAGTGTCGCGCTGATCCAGGCGTTGGGCGGCGGCTGGGATGCCTCGCAATTGCCGAACCGCGACAAAATCGAAAGCGACACTCCGCTCAATTTCAACCCGCTGCCGCCGGCCGATGCATGGCCGAAGCTGTGGTAGGGCGAAGCCTTGCCAGGAGCTTGCACCCGAGCTGGCGCGATCTGTTGTGCCGTTGATCACCGAGCAACGCGGCGCCGGCCGACTACGACCGGGGTCGGCGAAAGGGATACGCCACCCCAAGCATGATCAGCTTGGCGAGTGCCACTCCTTCGATAAGCAAGAGTGCGCGATCGGCGCCGAACATGCGGAGCGCACTTTCGATCTTGCTCGCCCAATCGAGTGGCAGGAGGCTCGTTACCGCCTTCACCATGCGCAGGTTCTCATCCGCGGCCAGGGTGAGCACCGAGGCGTCCCACAACCAAAGGGCGATAATGAGCACAAATGCTCCGACGAGCGCAGCGCCTTTGAAGAGGCCGCGCGCGACCCACGTCGCCATGAGCATCGTCGTACCTTTCACGCTCGGGTGAACGGTACGAGCCGTGCATTCACTTCATACCGGACGGTTCCAGGCGCTTCAGGGGCGGTACTCCCGGCGGCCCGCGATCACAGCGTCAGCGCGGCGACATAAGAGGCCAACTCGCTCTGCGCCGTGGCGAGCGTATTTTCCGCCTTGGCGATCGCCGCGGCGGCGGCGTCGATCGCGGTGACGGTCTCGGTGAATTTGTCGAGCAGGCGCTTGCGCAATGCCTGTTCGCGGCCGAGCGCGGTCAAATCGTCGCGCAGCCGGGTCTCGTCGGCGACGAGCTGCTCACGCTGCTCCTTGAGCCGGTCGAGCTCGGCGCGTTGCCGACCAACCGCCTGGCGACGGGCGGCGAGATCGGTCAATGCCTGGCGCAATTTGCCGTCGAGCTCGGTCGAGGCGGCAAGCGCGCCGAGCTCGTCATCCTCGATGTCGAGAAGGCGCATCGTTTCTTCGAGCGGCTGGTCCTCGACGACGCGCAGCGCGGCTTCGCCGCTCGATAATCAGCTGCGACGGCGCGGCGCTGGCCTTGACCCCGTAAGTGGTGGTCTGGCGTAGCAGTCGGGTGACATGCAAAACGCCATCGGCGACACTCGCCTTGAGCAGAAGCTTGCGCTCCGCGGTGCTGCGGTCGATCGTCACCTTGCTGTCCACGGCATAGCTCAACAGCCGCTTGTCGCCGGCCGGAAAGGCGGCGAGGCGCGCGTCGCCAAGATAAAGCGCGCCGTGCTGGGCATTCTGCTGATAGAGGGTCAGGACACCCGGCGGCAGACCGGTATCGCCATTGTTGGTCAGGGCGATCGCGGCTAGCGGATGCTGCCGGTCGACGGCGGCCTGGTACACATCGATGCGGCGCGCGGGCAATTCCCGGTCGAGGATCGGCACGAGGAGGCTCTGGCCGGCCCCGACGCTGACCTTGTAAGGCAAGGTGAAAGCGATCTGGGCGGCGCCCTCGCTCGCCTCGGCGCTCTCGATCGCGGCGGGCGGCGGGGACGCCGCGACCGCCTCGCTGGTCCTTGCAGCCGATGCCGGCGGCGCGGGTGCGGCCAGTCCTGCCGGGGGTGGCGCCGCCTTTGCGCTGCGGCGCAGATTGTCGGAGGCCACACTGCCGGTGTCGGCTTGCGGCAGGACGCGGCCATTCATCTCGACCGGCACGGTCGGGCGCGTGACATAATAGCTCTCGTACAGCGCCGCCGGGTCCCGCTGCCGCGGCTGTGCAGGGTCAACCGGCGGACCTTGTCGGCTTGTTGTGTCGCCATCTGCGCCAGCGTGGCGGCAAGCCGCTTTTGCAGTTCGGCATCGGCAAAGGCAATCGTGCCGATATCATCCAGGGCCACCTGCCGCAGCCCGGCATCCGTCATCAGCGCCAGGTGAAAGCGCGTTAGCATCACATTATCGGGAGCGCGCTCGGTTTGCGCATAGACATGCACCAGGCGGCCCGACGCCGGCTGCGGCCCATCGATCCGCAATTCCGCCCCGGACAGGCGGTTGAGCAGGTCGGCCAGGGAATTCAGCGCGGCGTCCTCGAACGGGGTGCCGCTGACAATCTTCGTCAGCGGTTCCCGCCCAGGCAGCGTGATCTCGCCGGCCGTGCCGCCGCTATCGTAAACGACGAGGCTTTTCAGCACGTCGTCGACCTGATCGAGCGCGACATCGAGGCTGAGCGCCGCATCGCCGGTCACCTCGGCGTCATATTCGAAATAGCCGACGCCGCCGGTCGACAGCACGACCCGCTTCAGCGCGAGATCGGCGGCAGCCGGCGGCGCCGTGCCGAGCAACAAGACCAAAGCCGCCAACCCGTATCGCGATCGCCGCGCCATCAGCCGCCTCCCACGCGTGTTTTCCCGATGCTGGGTGGCGAGAATGGCGAATTTACGGTGCCGCGATGCTCAATTGTGGCGCGATCTGCTAATCTCAGCCTCGCGTTGATGGTGGGAGGGGAGCATGTACCAAGCCGCCGATCGTCCGCGTTATCTCATCCCCGGCCTGGCCGGAGTCTGTGCGGGCGTCGAAACCTACTCCTGGCCGCTGATCTCGATCGCGATCCTGATCCGCGGCGGCGGCGCCCTGTCGATCGATCGGCTGCTCGGCCGCGAGATCTGAGCACATTGACAGGGCCGTTGCCGACGCCGAACACTCCCCCGCCTTTCGCGGCGGGACGAGGCGCGGCGTGGCAGCGGGTGAGAAGATAAAGGGGCGGCTCGGAGTCGATATCGGCGGCACCTTCACCGACGTGGCGCTGGAAATCGCCGGCGAGCGGTTCAGCGCCAAGATCCTGACCACCCCGGAGGCGCCGGAGCGCGGCGTTATCGCGGCGATCCAGGCGGTGTTGCGCGAGGCCGGGCTCGGCCCCGGCGATCTGTCGATCATCATTCACGGCACGACGGATCAACGCCCAGGGAAGGATCATCGTGCCGCTCGACGAGGGCGCGGTCGAACGCCTGGCCGAGCGCCTTTCCGCCGACCGGGTCGAGAGCGTCGCGATCGGCTTTCTGCACAGCTTCACCAATCCGGCGCATGAGGCGCGCACCCGCGACATCCTCGCTGCGCACCTCTCCGGCGTGACCTTTACGCTGTCCTCCGACGTCTCGCCCGAGATGCGCGAGTACGAGCGCTTCTCGACTGCCTGCGCCAACGCCTATGTGCAGCCGATGATGGGACGCTACCTGGCGGGTCTCGAAGGCCTGCTGAGGCAGGAGGGGTTTCGCTGCCCGCTGTTCCTAATGCTGTCGGGCGGCGGGTTGACCACGGTCGAGACCGCGATCCGCTTTCCAGTGCGGCTCGTCGAAAGCGGCCCGGCCGGCGGTGCCATTTTCGCCAGCCACATCGCCCGGCAATGCGGGCTCGACACGGTCTTGTCCTACGACATGGGCGGCACCACGGCGAAGATCTGCCTGATCGACGAGTTCCAGCCGCAGACCAGCCGCGCCTTCGAGGTGGCGCGCATCTACCGCTTCAAGAAGGGTAGCGGCCTGCCGTTGCGCATCCCGGTCATCGAGATGGTCGAGATCGGCGCCGGCGGCGGCTCGATCGCCCGGATCGACCGGCTGAAGCGGATCAGCGTCGGCCCGGACAGCGCCGGCGCC
>WNGF01011226.1_pt1 | contig 13085 bp, 15 predicted proteins | sample 5400641 | NCBI WGS metagenome assembly WNGF01 (sample SAMN13153371, study PRJNA577476) | soil metagenome | isolation source: 80 cm soil or saprolite under grassland replicate 2 | place: USA:California | collected 2016-06-15
TGTTCGACGCTTTCCTTTCGAGGATTCGGAAGGCTCCTCAGCCTTCCTAGCGGCCTTGTCCAGCAGGCCGAAGAAGTCCTTACGCTTGGGGATGGGGATTTCCACACCTTGGTCCGTCGTCTGCGAGGGCTCGCCTTCTCGGACGAGTGATCGCTTGCCGTTTCGTTTTGGCATCGTGCCTCCAGTCTAGTCATGTCGGCCCCAAGCCCGCTGTATGTCAAGCAAGCGCTCACGTCGAGCTGCCGCGCCAAGATCGCTCGCGGTGACCAGCACCTTGACGCGCTCTACCGCGAGACCGACGGGTGGGGCAATGATGATCCGTTTGTTGTAACGAGAGAGAGCAATGCTGACGGCAGCGAACACGTGTTCCGCCTTCGCTACAAAGTCCAGCCCGACGTCTGGCGCTGGGCGGTCTTGCTCGGGGACGCGCTCTACGACCTCCGGTGTGCACTTGACCATATCGTCTACGCGCTCGCCATTAACCAGACTGGGAAGGATCCGCCCGATGACGATGCGAGTCTGGCGTTCCCGATCTGTAACAAACCCGGCTTCTTCGAGAAGGCCCGGTGGCGGATTGCCTCCTTGAACGAGGTCACGCAGGCAGCGATCCAGAAGTCTCAGCCGTACAAGCGACTCAAGCCTGGCCAGTGGTTCGCTCCCCTCTGGTGGCTCGGCCAACTCAACGACATCGACAAGCACCGTTCTTCGTTCCTCGCCGTTACCGCTGCCCATCCCGACGACATCGCTACCGATGCCCGGCCCGGAACCTTTCGCGCCCTGTGGAATCAGGGGCCGCTCATAGACGGAGCACCAATCCTCCGGCTGACCCTCACCGAACCGAACCCGAACGTGTACGTGGACCTGAAGGCCACCGGCGCGGTAGTCCTCAAGGTCGAAGACTTCCCACCAATGTCCCTCTACTGGACCACCAAACACATCCGTCGAGAGGTCGGGCTGGTCTGCCGCTACCTCTCGCGATGCTTGGTCTAGATCCCGAGGGATGGGCGGGCTCACCTAGCCCACCCCTGAATGATTTGACTCGACTTCAATGCCGATCAAAGATTGAGTCAGCCCGGACAAGGAGGGAGAACGTGGCGATTCCATCAGCCCCGTACCACTCGACAAATCCGACCGACCCAGACGTGTATCACGTCTTTTCGGATTGCCCGAACGGGCAGCAGATTCCTCCAGAGAACTGGGCGTCTGGCACAAACAATTGGGATCTATGTGGGTCGTGCGAGAACATGGGCGGGAAGCCCGCCTGAACCGCATCTCCCAAATCGGCCCAACCGGATGGTCATTCTCCACCCGCCATACTCGGTCGAGCCGCGTGACCTCAAGTCGGTAGGTAATCGCAAGCTCAAGGGCTCGCCATCCTGCCGCGTCGGTCCCGTAGAACCGAACGCATGGATAGGGATAGGCGTGGCCCACCCCACCTTCGCACGACTCATAGGTCTCTATGCCGTTCTCGCGTAGAACGATGACCGCGTGGGCAATGCCAGGATCTAGATCCTGAGGGATGGGCGGGCTCACCTAGGAGCCTGCTGAATAAATCCGCTCCCCAGATGCTCGCGATCGGCCTGTAGCACCTGCAGACTGCGGGCATGCAAGGACACAGCGACCCCAATCGTGAGCTTCTCGATGCCTCGGCGTTGTGCCGTCAGCTCGTTCCGGATGGCACCGTCGAGGCGTTCTTGGTCGACCATCGTCAGGAGCTGTTCCCCGATGAACTGTTCGCCGACCTGTTCCCCTCCGGTCGGGGTCGGCCCTCGGTGCCCGCCGATGTGATAGCCACCGTGATGGTCCTGCAGTCCCTGGAGGGTCTGTCCGATCGCGATGCGGCCCGAGCCCTCAGGGACCGGATCAGCTGGAAGGTGGCCTGCGGCCTGGCCCTGGACGATCCCGGGTTCCACCACTCCGTGCTCACCTACTGGCGGACCCGGCTCCGGGCCTCAGAGCGCCCCGAGCGCCTCTTCGATGCGGTTCGTGCCGTGGTCGATGCCACCGGAGTGCTCACGGGGAAGACCCGTCGAGCCCTGGACTCCACCCTGCTCGACGACGCCGTGGCCACCCAGGACACCGTGACCCAGCTGATCTCGGCCATCCGGCGGGTCCGCCGGGAGGTCCCCGAGGCCGCTGGGATCGCCCTGGCCGCTCACGACTACGACGCCGGGACCAAGCCCGTGATCGCCTGGGACGATCCGGTGGCCAAGGAGCACCTGGTGAGCGCGCTGGTCAACGATGCGCTCACCCTGATCCATGCGACGGAGGGCGCCGAGCTCACCGCAGAGCAGCACGACGCCGTGGGCCTGCTGGCCCTGGTGGCCGGCCAGGACGTGGAGCCCGGGGACACCGAAGGGACCTGGCGGATCGCGGCGGGGGTGGCCCCGGATCGGGTGATCTCCACGGTCGACCCCGAGGCCCGACACATGCACAAGAGCCGCTCGGAGTACCGCGACGGGTACAAGGCACACCTGGCCGTCGAGCCGGAGACCGGCCTGATCACGGCGGCCGCGCTCACCCCGGCCACCACCGGAGACGGGCCGACCGGGATGGCCCTACTGGCGGGCGAGGACCCTGGGCTGGAGGTGCTGGCCGACTCGGCGTACGGCTCTGGGGAGGTCCGGGCCGCGCTCAAGGAGGCGAAGCATCGGGTGGTGATCAAGCCCATCCCCCTGCGCCCCGCCGTGCCCGGCGGGTTCACCATCGATGACTTCACCATCGACGTCGATGCTCGCACGGCGACCTGTCCTCGCGGCTTCACCGTCCCCATCGCTCGAACCGGCGGCGCCAAGTTCGGCTCGAGGTGCCAGGGATGCCCTCTGCGCGAGCGATGTACCCGGTCGAGGGGGGGTCGGGTGGTGACCGTTCACGCCCATCACGACCTCATGGTCGGCGCACGGCTCCACGCCCAGACCGAGGCGTTCCAACGCACGTATCGACGACACCGCCCGATGGTCGAGCGCTCGATCGCCTGGCTCGTCGCCGATGGCCACCGCAGGGTTCGCTACCGCGGCGTCCTTCGCAACCAGCTGGGGTTGTCGCTCCGGGTCGCCGCGATCAACCTTCGAAGGCTGATCACCCTGGGCCTGGACCACCAGGGGGGATGGGTCCTGGCAACCTGACCCGGCAGTGGTGCGGGCCATCGACATCCCGCCTTTCATCCCGGGTGAAGACCCCCGGCTCGAGGACCTATCCCTCCATCCGTCGATCAGTCAGGTCCCAGATGACCGTTGTTCAGCAGCCTCCTAGGGCGCCGGGCAATTCGTCGCTGTTGCTGAGTCCGCCGTGCAGCAACATCACCGTCTCCGAGCCCGCACCTCGGCCCACGATCTCCACCCACGTCGGATGACCATATATCGATGTACTGGCCCATGTCGCGATACTCCCAATCGTCGACAGCCCGCGTCAGGGTCCCTCGGGCGTGGCCGGGTAGCTGACGAGCATGTCCGCCAGTTCCGTCGGGCGGCTGAGCGCTACGCAGTGGCCAGCGGCGATCTCGTCGGGAGTGATGGCGAGACGCTCGGAGACGACCCTGCGCATGAAGTCAGGTGGGAAGAAGCGATCCTCGGTGCACAGCACGAACCTCGTCGGTACGGTCGGCCACGCGTCGAGTGGCCACGGGCTCTGCCCGGGGGTGTCCGACTGGTGGCGCCCCCTGCCCAGCGCCTCCTCGGCAAGGGCGCGAGGCACGTCGTGGTAGAAGGTGACGAAAGGGTCGTCGCTGCCGGTCTTGCCACCGTCTCGTCGGGCTTGGTCCTGGACGGCATGCGTGTAGCCGGTGTTGGCCGGCCAATCCGCAGGTCTCTCCCCCGGAACGGGGATCATTCCGGCTACCAGGACAAGAGCGTCGACCGGAACCCGATCCGCTACCAGCGGTGCGGTGAAACCGCCGAACGACTGGCCAACGACGACCAGGTCGCGCCGATCACCGATCGCATGAACCACGGTGTCGACGTACTCACGGAGGCCCGCGGCGTCGTCGTCGCACGGCAGGTCGGGCGCGACCACCTCATGCCCCCGCCGGTGCAACTCCCTCTCGACTAGGTGCCAGTACCACCCCACGTCTCCAGCACCATGGATCAACACGAAGGTTGCCATCCTTTGGACCTCCCCCGATGATGGGCAGCGCTCGACCGTACAGGCCGGAGGGGCGCAGGCCTATCCGCACCGCGTCGATCTCTGTAGCCCTCACGCACCCCGTCCCAGAACGCGCTTGGCCTCTCCGAGCCGGCCTGTCGGTCTGGTGCCAGCCTGTGCCCTTCCGTTCGGTAGCTCAGCAGGTCGGACCCAGGGCTGTTGGCCGCTCGCGTTCGATGCTAGAGGCCCCACTGCCTCGACGATGCCGCGCTTATGGATGCTCGATCAAGCCCTGGGCCTCCGCAAGAACCCCACAGGTCGCGGAGGCACAGGAGTACTGACTCCGGCTACGATCGCCTTCTCGTGGGCCCGCACTCGCGCCAGGAGGTGGCTCGGAGGGCCGGGGTCGACCCCGATTACGTCGACCGGTTGGTCGAGCTCGGGCTCCTTACGCCTGGCACGGGGGACGCGTTCTCGCCGAGTGACGTGCGCAGGGCGCGTTGGGTGCGGAGCTTGGAGCGGGCCGGCGTGCCGCTCGACGGGATGGCCGCCGCCGTCCGGGACGGAGCTCTCTCGTTCTCCTTCCTGGATGTAGCCGCTTTCGATCGGTTCGCCGGGCTCAGCGGCACGACCTTCCGCGAGCTGAGCGAAAGGACGGGCGTCCCCTTGGACCTCCTGAAGGTGGTCCGCGAGGCGGTCGGCTTCGCGGAGCCACGGCCGGCGGACCACGTCCGCGAGGACGAGCTATCGGTCGTGTCGGCGATCGAGCTCCAGCTCTCCAACGGCTTCCGGCCCGTCGTCATCGAGCGGTGGCTTCGGGTCTGCGCGGACAGCCTGCGCCGGATCGCCGAGACGGAGACGGACTGGTGGCACACCGAGGTCGAGCTGCCCCTCCTCGAGGAGGGCATGACGGAGGGCGAGATGCTGGAGGCCCAGGCCGACCTCGGGTCAAGGATGGCCCCCCTCTCCGAGCAGGCCCTCCTGGCCATCTACCAGGGGCAGCAGGAACACGCCTGGAGCACGAGCGCCGTCGAGGTCGTGGAGGGTGCGCTGGAGAGGGCCGGCCTGTACAGTCGGTTGCGTCGGCCGCCGGCGGTGTGCTTCCTCGACATCACCGGGTACACCCGGCTGACCGAGGAGCGGGGGGACGAGGCCGCGGCGGACCTGGCGGCGAGGCTGGCCACCCTGGTCCGGAGGTCCTCCCAGGAACACGGGGGGCAGCCGGTGAAGTGGCTCGGCGACGGCGTGATGTTCTACTTTCCGGACCCAGGCCACGGCGTGCTGGCCGCCCTCGACATGGTGGAGGGCGTCGCGACCCACAGCCTTCCGCCCGCCCGGGTCGGGATCCACGCCGGGCCGGTGGTCTTCCAGGAAGGTGACTACTTCGGCCGGACGGTCAACATCGCATCGAGGATCGCCGAGTACGCCAGACCCGGCGAGGTGCTGGTGAGCCAGGAGGTCGTGGACGCGGCCGACGGAACGCCGGTGAAGTTCACGGGGATCGGGCCCGTCGAGCTAAAGGGCGTGTCGGGCACCCTCCCCCTTCACACAGCCCGGCGGGCCGCGTGAGCTTCCCGGGGTGGCGCTCCGAAGGCGTGTTCGATGGGATCGTGTTGGGGAACGGCATGCGATGAGTTTCGCGACGCCATCCGGTCCATCTATCCGCAGCCGATCGGAGGAGGAGGTGAGTCGCTCAACACCTGAGGCCCACGCCGGACCGAACCCAAGGAGATGTCCGGTCGTTTCCCGTTGCACTCGCGGCCCCAATGCGGCCCCAGCTCGGTCCGTTTGAGGGTTCGATCGCTGTCCGCCTCCATGCTTGCACGTACGCCTCGACGTCGGGGGGGTGGTGCCGAAGGCCAGCGCGGAGCCGTTTCGGCTGCGATGACGAGGTCGATGAGAGGGCGCACTTGGTCGTTTCCTGCTGTTTCCCGTCCTCTTGCGGCTCGAGCGCGGCCTGACGGAGGCCGCCAGCCCAAAGCGATGGGGGCCGAGATCGTTGCGACGCCGACCGCTTAACTGCATGCGAGTTCGATTCCCCTTCGCCTCCGCTGCGCTGACCTGCAGATACAGTGGGGCGAGGACGACTCGAACCTCCGACCGACGGATTATGAGTCTTAGGGCGTTGGTGCTGATGCCATGGCGTGCCGGCCCGTCCAGGTCAAGGGGCCGTCTTCAGCCTGGTCGGGACGTCCTGTGCGTCCTGTGCGCTCCCGTTCGGTACACGGTGGGTAGCAGCGAGGCCAGCAGACTCTCGGCCCCGATCACCCGCTATGCACTCGGCCCGCTGGGGCCCTCGGAGATTAGGAGACTCCTCCTCGCGGCGCTCTCCAGACTTCGACCATATCCGGGTTGCGCCGTCGGCTGAACATTGTCATTGTCGATCGATCCATCGTCTCACGGCATCGAGGGTTCAGGGCGCTGCGTTTCGTCAATGCAGTTCGTCTAGGAAGTGCCCGAGCGCGCGCACGAACGCCACTGGCTGCTCCATCGGATCTCCGTCCACGCGTCGATGACCGACACGAGGAGGTCCCGCTCCCGAGCGAACCGGACGGCCAGGGCGACGTCGTGGCACCGGCGCACAGCGCGATCAGCGCCCGACCCCGATCGATGGCCCATTCCAGATCCGGCAGGCCTCCTCGTAGGCGTCCTCGCCCGGCTGCAGGAGGGCGCAGCGGAACCCCGACCGAAGGTCCCCGACGGCCCGGATGGCTTCGTCTGCAGGAATGATGTGGGATCACTCACGGCGTCAGGGCGCTCTTCAGGAACTCCTCGAGCTGGGTGGGGGTCGTGCTCTCTGACGTGCGCTGCACCTCGTCCATCACCCGGTTCTCGTTGATCGCGATCTGGAGCTCCACGAGGAGCGAGGCCACCTCCTCGGACATGCCGATGCCCTGAAGGGCCGCCTTCACTCCTTCTGGGGGGAACTCGACGGTACGGAAGATCCGGCATCCCCAGGGCAGCGCCGAGCGCGCGGGTCGCCTCGTTCATGCTCCTATTCTCGGGGCCGAGGATCGTCTCGATGGTGTGGCCCGTGAAGTCGCGGTGGAGGAGGTGCCGGGTGGCCTCTCGGCGATGTCGACCGTGGCGATCATCGGGAACCGGTGATCGCCCTTGAGGCGCTCCCGTTGATCTTCTGCTCCTTGATCATCGGGAGGCTCGCCAGCAGGTTCTCCATGTGCCAGGCGGCCCTGAGCGAGAGCACGTTGGCGTCCTCGAGCCCGAACAGGAGCCCCTCGAGCTCGTGGAGCCCGGCCACCATACCCACCCCTCGGTCTCGATCCGCCCCGATGCTGCTGGCCAGCACGACGTGGCTCACCTGCTGCTGGCGCAGCGCCCGGGTGATGGCGCGGCTCATCGCGGAGCGGTTCGACACGTAGTGCGGATCGGAAACGTCGCCCGAAAGGACCACCAACGCCGACTCGGCACCCTTGAAGAGCATCTGGAGGTCACCGAAGTTGATGGCATCGCCCACCACGACCTCGGCCCCCCGTCGGCCGAAGGGCTCGAGCCTCTCTGCCGACCGCCCGAACACGCGGACGGCCTGTTTCTCCTTGAGCAGCAGATTGGCCACCTTGCTGCCGACATCCCCGGACGCTCCGTTCACCGCGATCATCCCGGCCTCCTTCCTTCACCCCTGTTTCATCCTGACCGGTACCCCACGGCTGCGCCAATGGAGCTCCGCGGGGCCCCATCCCGACGGACGATCCGCACGACGTTGTCCGAAGAACCCGGACAAGGATCACCCGGAAACAGGTGTCAAGGAACACCCGGAACCGTGTCAAGCCTCAGGTGACGCCGGAACCTCCAGCATCACCCGAAACACGACACTCCCCCTGGGGCGGCGAGGACTCGAACCTCCGACCGGCGGATCATGAGTTTTGCGGCCTCTGTGCTGCCCCGTCCATCTGGTGCCGCCTCGTGCTGTCCCGTCCAGGTCCGGAGGTCCTCTTCCGCCCATTCGTGACGTCCTGTGTCGTCCTGTTCGTCCCCGTTCGGTAGCACGGCGGGTAGCAGCGAGGCAAGCCAACAACAGCTGTGGAGCCCTCAAAGTGAGCTCCACCGGCGCTCTATGGCGGATCGCACCAGGCTGAAGAAGAGCCTTCGGTGCGAGGCCAAAGCGGTCAGTTAAGACGGATGAAGTTCGCGACCATGTCGGCGGTTCGGTCCGGGTGTCCCAGCCAAGGCCCGTGACCTGCGGGCACCAGCTCCAGGTGAGCGTCGGGGATTCGGTCGGCCGCGGCCTGCGCGACCTTCGCTCCCCCGACCGGGTCGTGTTCTCCCCACACCAACAGCGTCGGCATAGTGAGCCGCCCGAGCTCGTCAGGCCGCAAGCGCAGCTCCCGTCGATACCCGAACGGCGAGAGGACCGCGCGCAGCTCGGCGAGGTTGACTCGAGAGGCCACCGGGTCGTGTCCGGCGGCCGCGGTCAGGCCACGAGGTCGAACCAACCGCGGGCGGAGAGGGGCAGGTCCGAATGGATCAGGGCCTCGAAGCGTTCGCCGTCCAGCATCACTTCGACCAGCTCCGCCTCACTGTTTCCGGCCGGGGTGACCACCGGCCGGGAGCCCCGTCGCTCCAGGCGCACGGTGATCACCTCGGGCTCGAGTGCGGCCCCGATCCGCACGGCGGCCACATCGCTCCGGCCCGACGTACTGAGGAGCCGATCCACCACGAGCAGCGAGCAGGGGGAGGATGACCACACTGCCGAGGCGCCGGGCACCGTCTCGGATCGTTCCTCGCCAGGCCTCCCGGTCACGACCTCGATCCCGCCTGTCGCCAGGGTGGCCACGATCGACGTGCCGCTCTGGTCCAGGAGGCGGTACCGGACCAGGCCCCACTCCGCATCGACCACGTGGTCCACGGTGAACAGCTCCTCTTCCGAGTCAGGAGGATGAACCCGGCCGAAGTATCGCCAGCCTATCGGTCCGGGGGCGGCCACGAAGGACTCCAGGAACTCCCGCCGTCCGTGCCACACCCGGTAGACCCCTTGCACGACGGCGGCCTCACCCCTCTGCCATGCCCTGGTGACCAGTTCGTTCCAGGGCCCAGGCCGGGACTTCGCGGCCGGCCGCGTCATGGAACTCCCTGATCACCCGCCTGGCCGTCTCCACGGCCCACCGAGCCGTCTCCTGGTTGGCAACGACGGTGGGAACTTCGGGCGGCGGGGTGGTGGCTCGGCGGTCCAGCCGCTCGGGCTCTCCCCGGTATCCGACGACGGCGTCCCGGACGGCTTGCAGGCGCTCAAGGTCGGGGGCGGCCTCGAGCTGCCGCCCCAGAAGCCGACGGCAGAGGTCATGCCACTTCGGAAGGAACCTGGCCCTGTAGTTGAAGCTCTGAATCTCTGCGTCCCCCAGGCGGTTGACCGTGGCCTCGAGGGCGGCATGCGCCGCCAGGACCGCCTGCGCCGCGTCCCCCGGCTCTCCTTCGGCCCGGCGGGCCAGCTCATCGGCCAGTTGCAACAGCTCAACGGGCTGCACCATCATTCCCCTGAAGCCCGATTATCCGCTTCTGACAATTGAGGAGGCGGCGTTGTGGGTACCAGCCCAGGAGATACGGCCCAGCCCGAAGCGCTCCAGCGCCTGCTTGATCCGGTCATCGTCCATGCTGAACCCACCTCCCGGTTCCAGCTTCCCCGGCTTGCGTTGGTTAGAAATTCTGTCTACCTGTGCCGGGCCAGAGCCACAAGCGCGGGGATCTCGTCGATCTTGGCCTAGTCGAGGTCGGACCACACGATCCCGGCGGCCGCTTCTTGGCGCCGGTGCGGATCACCTCTCCCGGAGTGACGATCAGGTCCACCCGGAAGTCGTGTTCTGTCTCGGGCAGGTCTTCGTTCACTCGACTCGAGGGGGGCTGTAGTTCACCATCCACATGACCCCGAACTTGTCCTTCAAGGCCCCGTAGTAGTCTCCCCACACCTGGTCGGCGATCGGCATCTCGATCTCAGCCCCTTCTGAGAGGGCCTTGAATATCCTGTCGGCCTCTTCCTTGCTCATCGGGTGGACGGACACGTAGACGTTGTTCCCCTGCACCAGCTCTTGTCCGAGTGACTGAAGGGTGTCGCTTGCCATCAGGATGTTGTCCTCCCCGATCGGCAGGGCGATGTGCATGATCTTGTCCTGGTCTTTCTCGGGGATGCTCACGCCTCGATAGGGAAATCCTTGAACCGGACGACCGAGGAGAACTCGCCCCCGAACACGGACCTGTAGAAGGTAAATGCCTCCTCGGCATTGCCCGCGAAATTGAGATAGCTGTGGAGCCTTGTCATCCTGTACCTCCTGCTCGCGCTTCCGGGCCCTCGTACGCCCTCCGCAGCTCTGCGAGATCGAACTTCTTCATCTTCAGGAACGCCTCGGTGACCCGCGCCATCTGCTCCTTGGTGCCGCCGCGCAGCATCTCGTCCATGGCGGAGGGCACCACCTGCCAGGAAAGGCCGTACCTGTCCTTGAGCCAGCCGCACTGCTCAGCCTCGGGAACCGCGGAGAGGCTGTCCCAGTAGTGATCGATCTCCTCTTGCGTCTCGCAGCTCACGAGGAACGAGATGGCCTCGTTGAAACCGAAGTCATGGTCGCGAGCGCTGTCCATCGCGGCGAACTCCTGGCCGTCCAGCAGGAAGCTGGCGTACTTGATCGTCCCCTCCTCATCGGGCTCTTCACTCTTGTCGTAGCGAAGAATGGGGCCGACCTCTGAGTGGGGGAACACTGAGGTGTACAGGTTGATCGCCTCCTCCGCCTTGCCGCACACCTTCCCGACGAACATCAGCGTCGGCGTGATGCGTTGTCCTGCCTGCTCCTCGCCCACGAGCATGATCTGCCACGAGAGGCCGTACCTGTCTTCCGTCCACCCGTAGCGCTCGCTGAACGGGTAGGACTCGAGAGGCATGTGCACCGAGCCTTCAGAGAGCCGTGCCCAGAGCGTATCGACCTCCTCCTTCGTGGTGCAGGAGATCAGGAACGATGCCGCCGGGGTGAACTTGAACAGAGGACCTGCGCTGATCGCCATGAACGACTGGCCCATGAGTTCGAACGAGACGATGTCCGTGTCTCCCGACGGGGTGTCGTGGATCGTGGTCACGTTGGTGACCTTGGAATCCGGGAGCGCGGAGGAGTAGTAGTCGGCTGCTTCCACGGCTTCCGTATCGAACCAGAGGTGTGGTGTGATCTTCTGCATCTCAACCTCCTCATAGCCGGGCACGGCCTCGTCACGCTACCTCTCTATACGACGGCCAGGCGAGCCGAAAATCATCGGAAGCCGGATCCCGCTGAGCACTCTTCTGGCCAGCTCCGGAACCGAGAGTCGAGAGGCCGATCCTGCGAGCACCGGCCATCCGGCAGCACGGCTCCTTCGTCACACGGTGACGACGATCTTGCCGCGGGCGTGGCCTCGTTCGAGTTCACGAATCGCGTCGGCAGCCTCGACGAGCGGATGAGTCCTGCCGACGACCGGGGTGACCTTGCCGGCGTCGACGAACGCCGCCAGCGCAAGGAGGTCCTCCTGGTTCTCCTTAGAAATCACCGGGCGCATCTTCTGCCCGGAGAACGGGGACAGTAGCGGTGCCCGGAGCATCTGCCGGAAGAAGCCTCCGGTCCAGCGTCCGCCGCCTTCTCCTCCGACGATCGCGAGAGTGCCCTTCGGCGCGAGGGCTCGCCGCAGGTGCCGACCGATGGCCGATCTGGGCGACCGTGGGCCACACCGCCGGGGCGCGGGTGTACTGGCTCTGCGACGTCATCGGCGAGCCCGGCGCGGACACGACGCCATTCCCGGACGCCGCCACCACCGGCTGGGAGGACGACCTCGACCATCCGCGCGGGGCCCACGAGCTCGTGGAGGCCCTCGATTCGACGTGGCGCCTGATCGAGGGCTGCCTGGACCGATGGACGCCGGAGATGCTCGCCGAAACGTTCCATCGCGACTACAACGGCCAGGCCCAGGTGCACACTCGCGGCTCAATCCTCCAGCGGCTCTTCACCCACGACGCGTACACTGCGGCGAGCTGTCGCAGACGCTCGGCATCCACGGGCTGCCGCAGATCGACCTCTGGCGTCCCGATTGAGGACCTCTATGCAGTCTCTTGGTCTGTGCGAAAGATGACGTCAGGTGCGCGCCTGGCTTTCACCTGGCACGTCGTTCCATCAGGCCACCCGGCCCAGGAGCGGGTGTCTACCCAGAGCGCCGGACCCGGTTCTCCGGTGTTCGTACGCTGTAACGTTCGCCTCCGCTACCGAAAGTGGCCTTTGACCAGCAGCTTTGCGCTGTGGCGGGCGCGACGTAGATGCGGGAGGGGGCTCGGTTCGAGTCCCGGAGATCGCTTCTACCACACAAGTCTTTCGGTGTTCCCTCTGCCCGTCACCGGACACGTCTTCTGACCGCCCGAGCGACTAAGAAGCTGTTCCCGCGCGGGACGTGTTTACTGCGTTGGATCGCGAATGCGAACGGGTGTGGCCAGGAGTGAGTGTCCACCCAGAGTTCAGGCCCGGGTTCTCCGGTGTTCGTACGCTGTAACCTTCGCCTCCGCGGCTGGGAATAAAACCTTGGTGTGGAACGACGTCCGCAACGCGGCTAGGCCGCCCAGTGTGTCAGAGTCAGCGCCTCAAACGCAGTTGCAGCCGCTGTCGGAGCCGCACCAACCTGCGGAGGTCTGATCCGACTCCCCCCGGGGGCACGGGGAGAACATCGTGCCTTCGTTCCGCAACCGGACGATCTCGGCGCGCTGCGCCTCGATCACCTCCCGCATCAGCCGGTGCTTCGCAAGCACCCCTCCAGCGGAGGATCGGCTGGGTGGCGTCCGGTTCCTCGTCAGAGACCGGGACGCCAAGTTCTCGGGGCCGTTCGACGAGGTCTTCGCCTCCCAAGGCATTCGGGTGATCCGAACTCCGATTCGGGCACCGAGGGCGAACGCCTTCGCCGAGCGGTTCGTGCGGACGATCCGAACGGAGTGTCTGGACCACGTGCTGATCTGCGGACGCCGGCACCTGGAGCGCGTCCTGCGGACCTACGCCGACCAC
>WNGF01007555.1_pt1 | contig 13084 bp, 13 predicted proteins | sample 5400641 | NCBI WGS metagenome assembly WNGF01 (sample SAMN13153371, study PRJNA577476) | soil metagenome | isolation source: 80 cm soil or saprolite under grassland replicate 2 | place: USA:California | collected 2016-06-15
GTGCTTGTCGTCGACGACGAGCCGCAGATCCTGCGGGCGGTGCAGATGAAGCTTCGCGGGGCGGGCTACTCGGTCGACACGGCAGCGAGCGCGGAGGAGGCACTGATGAAGGCGGGCATGCGCCCGCCCGAGGCGATCATTCTCGACCTCTTGCTTCCCGACGGCAGCGGGACTGAGGTGTGTCGCGAATTGCGTCGCTGGAACACGGCTCCGATCCTCGTGCTCTCGGCGGTGGGCGAGGAGAAAGAGAAGATCGAGGCGCTCGATGCCGGAGCAGACGACTACGTCACGAAACCCTTCAGCGGCGACGAGCTGCTCGCCCGGCTTCGCGCCGTCCTGCGCCGCGCCACCCCGTCGACCGAGCCGGTGATCACAGTCGGCGAGCTGCGTATTGACCTGGAGCGACGTGAAGTGGCCATCGACAGTCGCCCGGTCGCGCTCACTCCGATCGAGTACGACCTGCTTCGACTGCTCGCCGAAAACGAAGGCAAGCTCCTCACCCATCCGATGATCCTGCGCGCGATCTGGGGCCCCGCGTACCAGGAGGAGTCCAACTACCTGCACGTGCATGTCTCGCACCTGCGGCGAAAGATTGAGCCCGATCCTGCACGGCCTCGATACCTGCTCAACCAGGCCGGCGTTGGCTACCGGCTGGTTGACCCCGCCGACTCTTAGGTCCACGTTAATGGAGCGTCGCGAGCCTTAAGCGGAGCTTAGGACCGCTGGATCTAGCTTCGATGGCATGGCTCGGTCACTCGGCTACCGAAGGATTCTGGTCCCGGTCGGCGACAACGCCGAGTCCGAGAAGGCAATGGACCTTGCCTGTCGGCTCGCGGACGGGCGTCACGCCTCGATTACCTGCGTGTCGGTCGTCGAAGTTCCACAGCTGCTCCCGCTCGATGCCTACATGGTCGACGAAGAGACGCGCGCGCACCAATTGCTCGAGAGAGCGAGGGCGGTAGCCGATTCGTACGGAGTCGCCTTCTCGCCTCGCATGGTGCGGGGTCGAGAGGCAGCCCGAGCGATCCTCGATCAGGCCACCGCGAGTAGAGCCGAGATCGTCGTGATCGGTGCGCCGCGCAAGGAACGACCGAGGAACGGCGCGGCCCCGTTGGGCACGACCGTCGAGCACGTGCTCAAGCGGGCGACCTGTCGCATCATGGTGATCGAGGCCACATCCCAAGCCGCATCCGCCGCGCCTCGCGCGGCCGCCTAAGAATCGCTGTCCGCTCGTTAGGCTCGCGGGGTGCGGACCTACCTCCGCAGTCTGAACCCGCAGCTGTCGCGCGACGTTTGGATCCTCCAGGCGGGCGGGCTCGCGAACATGTTCGGGAACGGCGTCATCGGGCCGTTCCTGATCATCTACCTGCACAACGTGCGCGGAATCTCGCTCGGCGTGGCCGGCCTCATCGTCGCTTCGAACTCCGCGGCCGGCCTCGTCTCGAGTTTCGTCGGCGGCGCACTCTCCGACCGGCTTGGCCCGCGACGCGTCCTGACCGGAGCCCTGCTCGTGATGGCGCTGGCGTTCGCGCTCTTCCCGCTGATCCGCACTCCCTGGCACGCATTTGCGCTGAACATGCTCGCGGGCGCCGGCAGCGGGTCCTTCTGGCCGAGCCAATCGACGCTGCTCAGCTCGCTCACAACGCAGGCGCGACGCCATGCGGCGTTCGCACAACAACGTATGACGATGAACCTTGGCATCGCACTCGGAGGTCTCGTCGCGGGCGCGATCGCACGCACGGACAACCCAAGCACCTTCACGCTTCTGTTCCTGCTCAACGCGGGGACGTTCCTAGCGTTCGTGGCGGTGTTGCGACTCGTCCCGGCACCGCGCTACGTCGAGGCGCATCACGAGCCGGGCCGTTATAGGGACGTGATCCGCAACCGCGTCTTCCTCTCCTACGTCGTCCTCAACGTCGTCTTCATCGGCGCTGGGATCGCGGTCATGGTCGAGCTGCTGCCGCCTTTCGCCAAGAACACGGCGCATGTCAGCGAGCCTGCGATCGGCGTGCTCTGGTTCGTCTTCTCAGGTGTGGTCGCGGTTGCGCAGCTCCCGTTCGTGAAGCTCGTCGAGGGGAAGCGGAGGATGCGCGGGCTTGCACTCATGGGGGTCGCGTGGGCCGGAACGTTTCTGGCCGTCCTCTTCGGCGGGAACTCGTTCACGGGCACGCAGGCCGCTGTGATCTTCGGGCTCGCGGTCGCGGTCTTCGCTCTGGGCGAGTGTCTCCACGGCGCGATCTACGCTCCGCTCGTCGTCGACCTCGCGGAGCCGCGCCTGCTGGGCCGCTACATGGCGTTCTCCAGCTTCTCCTGGCAGCTCGGGTGGCTCGTCGGACCGGCGGCGGGCGGATTCGCGCTCCAGCATGAGCCACTGGCACTGTGGCCCGCGGCCGCCGGGATCTGCGTGCTTGCATCCATGTACGCGCTCGCCCTGGAAACTCGCATTCCCGCACACCTGCGACTGACCCCGCACGTGGATTCCTTCGCAGGCGTCCCGGGTACGATGCCGAACGTGGTGCTAGCGACCGACGATCCCATCAGTACCGATGCCGAGCCTGCCCCGCATCCGGCGGACGCGACCTCGCGGTTTCGCAGAGGCGGTCGCCCCCGGTCCGGCACCACGCGTCGCTGAGCTCAGCGCCAACGGCCTAACCTGGATCCACCTCGACCCGCCGGTCGACCCCGAGGCGGTCAACGAGCTGCGCGAGCGCTTCGGCTGGCACCCACTGGATGTCGAGGACGTCCTCTCGAAGCGCCAGCGCCCGAAGATCGACGACTACGCGGACGAGGGCTATCTCTTCGGCGTCCTCCACTTTCCCGCGTACGACAAGAGCGTCCAGCGGCTCAACGCCGGCGAGCTCGACTTTTTCCTCGGGCCCGATTACCTGGTGACGATCCCAAACGTCGAGCTACTGCCGGTCACCCGGCTCTTCAGCCGCGTGCAGGAGGACGAGCGCTTCCGCGAGCAGCTGTTCGGCAAGGGCTCAGGACGTTTGCTGTACGAGGTCCTCGACGACCTGTTCGACTACTGCTTTCCGATCCTCGACAAGATCGCGTACAAGCTCGACTCGGTCGAGGACGACATCGAGGACCGCCGCTCCGAGGAGATCGTCACCGACATCTCGAAGGCGAAGCAGGAGATCATCTCCTATCGCAAGATCATCAAGCCGCAGCGTCCTGCACTACGACTGCTCGAGCGGCGCATCGAGCGCTTCCTGCCGGAGGAGCTCGACCTCTACTTCGACGATCTCGTCGACGCGTCCGAGCGCATCTGGGACCTCCTGGACAACTACAAGGAGGTCGTCGAGGCGCTCGAGAGCACGAACGAGTCGGTGATCTCGCACCGGCAGAACGACGTCCTGAGGATCCTGACCGTCTTCAGCGTGATCATCCTGCCGCTGACGCTCATCTCCGGGATCTTCGGCATGAATGTCCTCTTCCCGGGTGAGGCGACGCACGAGGCGTTCTGGGTGATCGTTGGCCTGATGGTGGCCGTGATTGCCGGGATGGTGGCGTTCTTCCATTACAAGCGCTGGCTGTGAACAGAACGCCCTAGCCAAGCGGCCAGCAGATTTCGCGCGGGATCAAGTTCGAGTGAGGCGGTGGCGCGCCCAATCGATGTCGAGGGCGACGCACCTTTTGTGGGTTGTCGTGGCGGCGATCCTGCTTATGTGGCTCTCGTTTCTGTTGATTAGCTCGTTTCTATAACCACCGCGTCGCAGGTGTCATACTGCTCTTCGCGGCGTCGACGTCCACTTCCGGAAGCAACCGCTCCGGCAAGGAGGAGGGTCATGTCTACTACAAGCCGGACGAGCGGCTTCAGAGCAGCACTCGTGCTGAGCGGCGTGCTGCTCGCGCTCTGCGTCGTCGCGACGGCTACCGCACGCTCGGCCGGAAGACCCTACAAGTCCACGGTATTCCACCCTGCATTCCGGCTCGAGCTGCCAAAGGGATGGGTTGTCGCCGAACGCGGCCCGGATGTCGCGCAGATCTACCGGCGGTGCGGCCGCTGCGCCCACGAAGGCGAAGAGCACGGCGAGATCACGTTTGACATGGCCCTCGCGAAGCTGTCTCCGGCGAAGGCGATCGCGCTTCTGCGCCGCACACCCGGCATTCGCGCCACTCGCGTCGGAAGCGTCACCTACGGCACGCTACGCGGGCTCGGGTTCACTGCCAGGCGCACCGGCGGCGGGTTTGAGTTCCCGCGCAGCGGCTACCGCAGCGACCCGACCGGCGCACCGCTGAAGGTGTCGGCGGTGCGTGCGGCCGGCAGCACTGTGACCGTGTTCATCGACCCACACGAGTTGGCTCCTGCAAGAGCGCCGGCATTCACGAAGGACGCGATCGGAATTCTCAAGACCGTTCGCTTCACGAAGTAGCAGTTCGCATCGCGGGCGGCGTTGCGATCGTCCGCCGAGGATTAGACGCACCTCCCGGTTCTAGGCGGCACCGGCTCCCCCTCCGATAGTCGGGCCAAGCTCGCGAACCGACCACTGCTGCCACGGGCACCACCGGACCGGATCCGCCCGTTTCACGACCTGCGGCACACGGCGATCACGAACGACGCCGCTGCCGGCTCGAGCGAGCACGCGTTCATGGCGAAGGCCGGACACCGGAGCATGTCGACGACGAAGACCTACCTGCACCTGGCTGGCGTCGTCTTCTGTGACGAGGCCGAGGCCCTTGAGCGCAGGTTGCTAGGTCGGCCTGGCTTTCGCGGCCCCGAGGCGAACGTCGTCGTCCAGCGGGTCGGGCGTGGTCTCCGACGAGACGGAGATGACGACGAAAATCCTGCCGAGCTCGTCCTGGATGATGTCGTTGGGGACGAGCTCGCGGTCCGAGGAGAAGCGGAAGCTCAAGTCAGCCCCGCCCTCGCTCTCGACGACATCGATGTAGTAGCGGAACACGATGCTCAAGGGGTAAAAAGTTCTACCCACCTGAGCGGATCTCAGACGATGCCAGCGAACCTAAGCCCGCTTCGTAGGCGTCACGACGAGCCAACTGACTCGGCAAGTTAGAAGCGCTGGCTCTAGACCGATTTTCCGCACATCGGTTCGGCTGAGTTGGTTGTTGGCTGGTTTGGCGTGATCAGATCTCGAGGAGTTGTGGGAGCAGTTGCTGGGCCGGTCTGGGCTGGCTGAGGCGGAGGGGGCCGTCGCGGACGCGGACGGCGGTGAGGGTGCGGAGCTGGTCGAAGATCTTGCGGCCGGTGGCGCGCCCGACCCGTTGCTGAAGCAGCCGTCGCTGGTCTGCGTGGAGCGTTTCCAGGCCGCGGCGGACGGTGCGTTCGACGAGGCCGTAGAGCAGGAGGGCGAGGCTGATCACGGCGACGAGGGCGGCGACGCGTCGGTTTGTGTGCAGGAAGACGGGACGGACGGCGAGGGGGCCTTTGAAGTCGGCGAAGCGCCCCTCGACGAGGTGTTGGCGCTTGTAGGCGGCAAACAACTCGTCAGCGGCGAGGCTGTGGTCGTTGGAGACCAGGCAGTAGCGGCCGTCGAGCCGCTCGGCCTCGGCGATCGCGACGTGATCGTGCTCGAGCCGGGCCTGCGGGTATCCGCGCTGCTCGATCAGCGCCAGTCGCGTGAGCGTCTCGACCCGCCGCTTCTCGACGATCGCGCGTGCTCGCCGCTCGACGTCGTCGGCGCTTCGGTGCTTCTCGGGCACGCCGCGGTTGAGGCTGGCGATCTCCTCCTCGGCCCGGGCCAGCTGCCGCGCGCGCTGAGCGCGGGCCGCGTCGCGGTCGTCGAGCGAGAGCACATACAGCGCCCGCAGCGCAGCGCCGCCGACGTGCAGCTCGTCCTCGCAAGCGAGGTAGCGCGGTTCGTCGCTTCGCTTGTGCCGCTCAGGCCGGTAAGCGAGCGGCCGAAACACGCTCTCCTCGAGGGCGGCCAGACGCCGCTTCATCGGCCCGTGCTTGAGGTGCGGGCAGCAAAACCGCAGCCCTCGCAGCTCGAACGCGCGGACGTTCCTGGCCGAGAGCAGTTTCGAGTCACCGACCACAAGCGGCGGCTCGCTCTGCGGCAACGCTGCGCGAACAGCGTCGAGGCGGGTGAGCGCAGGCTCGACCGAAGTCGCGTCCGGCTGGTTGCCGTCGAAGCTCTCCGCGATCAGCGGCACCGCACCGTCGGCACTGACCAGCAAGCCGGTGCGCACCTGGCGGACAAACGTCTGCTCCGGCGTGCGGCCCTTGCGTACCCGCGGATAGTCGTCCTCCTGCGACCGGTAGCTGCCGGTGAAAGAGAGATGGGTCAGATCCCAGTGCAGCTCGGCGAGCGAGATCCCAAACCGCTCGATCGCCCGCCGGCCAATCAGGCTGAGCACCTCCGGCAGATGCTCCGCCAGGGCATCAAGCGCTCTCCCGAGTCGATCGTCGTTGAGCTTGCAGGAGGCGATCCCGAGCGTCTCCGCGACCGCAAACTCCTCGCCCCACTCCTGAAAGCTCGACAATGGCCGCGGATGCGTGAGCCGGTTTGCAACCAGCGCGAGCACAACCTGACCGTGCGTGTAATCGGCGACCGAGCGGATCGGACAGAAACGATCGACCGCCTCGACAACACCCAACCGCTCGGCGAGCTTCGCCACCACCGGCAACGCGCCCGCCGTCCGAATCACGAGCTCCCGCTCGTACTCCACCGACGACCACTTCGCCGCCGCCCGGCGGGTCCCTACCAGCTATGTGCGGAAAACCGGTCTAGAGGAGCTGCCGGGAGGCCGATACGAGAACCATGAGGGCCTGGCTCTTGGAACAGACCCGATCCACGCTCGCCGTTATCTGGGCGCTCTTTGTCTTCTTCTGGCTTCTGTTCGCCGGTCTCGTCATGGGAGTGACTCGGGCATTCGCGTGCGGGGGTCTCTCGGACGCGCCCTCGCCTGCGGGCGGGTATTGCGGCACCGCCCATGACTACTTCAAGTCCGGCGAGCCCGGGGAGCTCACGACGGCGCTCGTCTACGTGTGGCCACTCGTGGTGCTCGTCGGACTGGGCCTGTACGGAGTCCGCAAGCGCCGCGCCGGATTGCTCGTTGGGGTTGCGGCGGTCGCCAGCGCCGCGCTGCTGCTGCACGTGGCCTTGGCTTTCACGATCTAGTGGTGACTCCCTCGATCGAGTCATTCAGACCCGCGGGCCGCCGGGCCGAACCTAGGGATATGTCCGGGCCGCATGGACGCAGGGGTCTCGCTCTGCTGGTCGCAATCACCGCCGCACTCGCGGTCGGCAACGCGACGCATGCCGCCGATCGCGCGACCTTGAAGCAGCTCAGCGTCGCCGGACTGGGACAGGGAACGGGTCCCGTCCGCTCGAGCGTCCTCACAAAGGGCTCGAGGCGCCTCGCTGCGCAGCCGGGCGCCTGGGGTGGCGTCTACACGGGCAAGAACGGCTCGCACGTCACGATCTATTCGTCCAGGTACTACCCCGTCGACCCGGCGGTCAACCAGGCCGCGGCAGACTTCGTCGACGGGCTCGTGCACGGGACCGAGATCTCCGGGGTCAAGATCTACTTCGCCCCGCCGGCCGAGGTCGAAATCCTCTGCTACTCCAAGGATGTCGACGGCTGCTATTTCCCCGCCAGCGGCGAGATCATCACACTCGGCGAGGACACCCAATGGAGCACCGTCGAGGAGGTCGTCGCCCACGAGTACGGCCACCACGTCGCGAACAACCGCCTCAACGATCCGTGGCCGGCCATCGCCTATGGCACGAAGCGCTGGGCAACGTACGAGAGCATCTGTGCGAAGGAAGCCGCGGGAGCCACGTTCCCCGGCGATGAGGGCGAGCATTACCTCCAGAATCCCGGCGAGGCGTTCGCGGAGTCGTTCATGCACCTGAACGAGGTCAAGCTCGGCATGCCCGAGACCCCCTGGTTCTACGACCCGGCTCTTGCGCCCGATGCTGGCGCGCTCGCCGCGATCGAGCAGGACGTCCTCAAGCCCTGGAAGGAGGACGCGATCAAGCGCTGGAGCGGCCGATTCAGCCGGCGCGGCCAGCACAAGACCTACACGTTCAAGACTCCGCTCGACGGCGTCTTTGCTGCCGAGTTGAGAGGGCCACGCGGCTCGACGCTCCGCGTGACAGGCGGGTCGGAGGTCAAGCGCATCTCCCCGACGCTCTCGGCTGCGCTGATCTGCGGCCAGCGCAAGGTCACCGCGCGGTTCTCCGCGGGTGCCGCAGGGCGCTTCGCAGCCGCAACAGCGATTCCGTAGCGCCTCGACTCTTTTAAAGGAGTCCGCAGCGCGCAACCGAAGTCATGGCTCAGCCGATTTGGCCTAAGCCATGCTCAGCGCGATCCTGCTCACCTCCTCCCTCCTCCTGATCCTGGGCATGGTCTCTGCGTTGACCTGGCTCTCTGCGATGCGGGGACGCGCCGAGCGCGCGGGCATGCGGGTCGAGCCGGGCGAGCCGGTCTGATACAAGCGGCTGCGTGAAGCAGTTGTGGGCGCCCTGGCGCCTCGAGTACATCAAGTCCGCCGACGAGGACACCAGCTGCGTCTTCTGCGCCGCCGTCGAAGGACACGACCAGGAGAGGCTCGTCGTCCGGCGCGGCACGCGGGCCATCGTCCTGCTGAACAAGTTCCCCTACGCCTCCGGGCACTTCATGGTGGCGCCGGTGCGCCACGTCGGCGAGTTCGGACAGCTCGAAGACGAGGAGGTGCTCGAGCTGCACCGACTCGCATCAGCCGGCATGGGCGCGCTCGCGGAGACGTACGCCCCTCAGGGCTACAACGTCGGCTGGAATCTCGGGCGCATCGCCGGTGCGGGAGTTCTCGACCACGTCCACCTGCACGTCGTGCCGCGCTGGGCGGGCGACACGAACTTCATGCCCGTGCTCGCGGACACGAAGGTCCTGCCGGAGCACCTCGACGAAACGCGGCGCCGTCTCGCTGACAACTGGCCGCGCTGAGCCGGGCGAAAGCTGCGCTTTCCCCCGGGGTTGCGTACGCCGCTTTGCGGGGAACGTGCGCCGGCAAAGCCGGCGCACTCCTACTGGGTCGCGATTCGCGAGAGGTCGTGGTCCGCGTGCAGCGGCGCTTCGCGGTCGCCGCACGCGTTAGTCCGGTCTACGGTTAAGCGGCTTCGCTCGCTTAACCTCCGACCCTCTTCGTTGCGACGATTAGGAGCGCCTCGGCGCCGCTACGCCGCGACGCCTGCACCATACTTCGTGCGCAGGTACGCGACGTACGGCTTGGGATCGAGAGTCGTTCCGGTCGCGCGCCTGAGCGTCTCCTGCGGAGAGAACTTCTTCCCGTGCCGGTGCACGTGCTCGCCGAGCCACTTTCGGAGTGATGCGAACTCGCCGCGCTCGATCTGCTCCTCGACCGTCGGGAGATCCTCGAGCGCCTTCTGCCAGATCTGCACGGACATGACGGTCCCGAGCAAATAGGTCGCGAAGTATCCGATCAACCCGGAGGCCCAGTGAGTGTCCTGGAGGACGCCCTGCGCATCGTCGGGAACGTCCACGCCGAGGTACTCGCTCATCCGCTCGTTCCACACTTCCGGCAGGTCGCTCAGGTCGACGCGGCCGTTGATGATGTCCTGCTCGAGCTCGAAACGGAGGACGATGTGCATGCCATACGTGACCTCGTCCGCCCTGATCCGGATCAGTGAGGGCCGCACACGGTTGATGCCTGCGAGAAAGGCGTCCAGCTCGACCGCACGCAGCCGCTCAGGAAATGCTTCCTGCGCGCGCGAGTAGAAGAAGCGCCAGAAGGGGCGGCTGCGGCCGACGAGGTTCTCCCACAATCGGCTCTGCGACTCGTGGATTCCGAGCGAGCAGGGCCCGCCGGTGGGAAGGCGTTCGAGGTGCCGGGGCAGCTGGTGGGTGTAGAGGCCGTGCCCGTACTCGTGCATGGTCGAGAACAGGGACTTGATCGAGCCCGGGTCGTAGTGGGTCGTGATGCGGATGTCGTCCACGCCGGCCCCGGATGCGAACGGATGCTCAGTCGGATCGAGCCGCCAGGTGTCCGGCCGGTAGCCGAACAGCGAGACGACCTCCTTCGCGAGGCTTTCCTGACGATCGATCGGGAACGTGCCCTGCAGGAACGAGTCGTCGACGTCGTCGTTGCGGAGCTCCGCGATCAGAGGAATGAGCTCTGCCTTGAGCTCCGCGAAGATCTCACGCACCTCGGCGGTCGTGGTGTGAGGCTCGAAGTCGTCGAGGAGGATGTCGTAGGGCTCCGCCACGTTGTCGAAACACGCCACGTACTCGTGTCGCAGCTCGACGTTGCGTTCGAGCGCGGGCAGGAACTGCTCGAAGCTCGACTCCGCCCTCGCCTTGACCCAGATGGGACGCGCGTGCGCGCCCGCGCGGGTCATCTCCGCTCGGAGCTCGGCGGGCACGCGCACCGCCTTCTCAAAGTCACGGCGGACAAGCCGGATCAGAGCGCCGTCGTCGGAATCCGCGTCAAGCGATTCCTCCAACGGGCGGAGCTCGTCGAGCAACCGGCCGGTCTCGTCGTCGGTCAGGAGTTCGTGCGAAATCCGGCGTAACGTCGCGAGATGCTCGGCACGATGGCCTGAGCCGGCTGGGGGCATCATCGTCTGGTGGTCCCAGCTGAGTACGCGGCCAATTCGTTCGAGATCCGTACTCTTGGTGAGCCGCTCCTTGAGCTGCGTTAGTGGATCGCTCATGGGCCGCTCGGCAGCCTATCGAGCCGCGCGAGCAGTTCATCAAAGCCGCGCTCGAGGTGTTCGAGGCGCTCCTCGATGGTCGCCACGCGGTCGCCTTCCTCTCGTGGCGGAGCCTGCGGAGTCACAGCGGCAGGTGCCTCGGCCCCGCCCTCGCCGAGCAGCTGCGCGTACCGCTCCTCCTTCTGGCCCGGTCGTCGCTCGAGGCGGGCGACGAGCTCGCGTTCCGCGAGGCCGTCCAGCGCTTGCCGTATCTCTGCGAGCGAGTCGAAGCGGTGCAACCGCTCGCTGCGCTGCTTGAGCTCACCGAGCGTCTGCGGACCGCGCAGCATGAGGATCGCAAGCAGAGCGAGATCTTCGTCCGAGAGTCCAAGCGCCTCGTCGAGTAGGTGCCGGTACTTGAGCGCGCGGCTGCTGGCACCGCTCGCGAACCGGGTCCAGCCCCGATCCGACATACGTTCGAGGGCGGACTTGATCTGCCGCTCGTCGTAGTCGACGACGGGATCGCGGTTCGTCGCCTGGTTACACGCGAGCCGGAGCGAGTTCAGCGAGAGCGGATAGGCGTCAGGGGTCGTCCGCTGCTTCTCGATCAGGCAGCCGAGAACGCGGATCTCGACGGCGTCGGCATCCATGGTGAGAGCCTAGTGGTCCGCGGAGCTAAACTGGCGCCAGCGCGGACGTAGCTCAGTTGGTAGAGCATCAGCTTCCCAAGCTGAGGGTCGCGGGTTCGAACCCCGTCGTCCGCTCTCTTTCTTTCCTTCCTTACATCCTTCCTTTCTTTCCCTCTCTCCGACGGTCCTTTAGGCCTGATCCTCCTTCCAGAGGGCCTTGAAAGCTCCAGCCCGTCTCTAACGAGAGCCTTTGTGAGTTTTCTCCACTTTTTTATGGTTTCCAAGGCCCCTTTATATGAGTTTCCGAGAGCAACTCTGTGGAGTTTTGTAGTACTATCCGGCGGTTCGGTGCGATAGCACGTTGCCAACTCTGCGGTTTGCAGCAGTCGCATCGGCAAAGCAGGACGGCGGTCTGCGGCATGCGTCCGCCGGATCAGGAGGAGAATCCATGATCGTAAGCAGGCTTCGGCCAGGCTTCGCCCTGGCCCTATTTTCGGTAGGAGCGCTCGTGGCGCTCGTACTCGGCGGCGCAGCAGGTGCTAGTACCGTCGTCACGACACCGAACGGCACCTGGACGGCCTATCCCGGCCAGAGCACGACCTACCAGACAACGGTGCAGCAGCCGATCAACGCGGACGGTTCAAGCAACTTCAAGGCAAACGGGAAGGCCGTCATCCCGGTGAAGTTCGCCCTGTCCCAGGGGACCGGTGCCTTCGTCTTCGAGTCGTACGCCGATTCCGACCCCTCCACGTACACCTACTCCTTCCTCGAATTCGATCCAACTACGCTGCCTACCCTCGCGCAGATCACCCAGCTGATCGCGGTCTATGGCTTCGAGTTCGGCGACTGCCATGCAGGATCGCTCCGGTGGACCCTGTATCTCAACGACGACGGGGTGACCCGGAAGCTGGACATCCACTACCAGCCGGGTCACGACAGCCTGTCGGATCAGTTCTGCCAGCCCGACACGAGCGGCACGAATAGGGTCGACATGTCCTCGCTGGATCCTTACGTCGTGATCGACCAGTTCACGTATGCGGGAACCCCCTACACATTCACGTCGGCGAACCCCGCGTACAACACCACCTACGCCGACGCCGTGTCTCAGCTCGGCGATCTGCAGGTGCTCGGCATGAACCTGATCGTCGACAGCGGCTTTGCCGGAAACCAGAAGGTCAACCTCACGAGCGCGACGGTCGGCGTCGGAGGTACCACCCCCTACAGCGAGACGTTTACGCCGCAGCCGGCCAGCGCGCCTACACCGACCTGCGACCTCCCGGCGAACGCCACGATCAAGATCACGAAAACGGACGGTGTGCCGAGCGGCGACGTGAACGAGCCGATCAGCATCCAGCCGAATGACACAAACCTCACGTTCCGGGCCGTCGACTGCAAGCTGATGTACAACCTCGCCACCAGCTCACTGAGCGGCGTTGGAACCTACACGGTCTCTGCGGTCATCAACGGGGTGACAGCGGCCAACCCCGCCGTGTTCGACCTCAAGTAGACGACCTACCGATTCGCTGCTGAGCGGTCCCGCATTGCGGGGCCGCTTTGCTGCGTCGTCCCCCCTTTGGAGGTAGTGCCCAGGGCGCGGCGCCTATGGCTCACGCCGCGACTCGGTCATCCCCGGGGAGACTTGGGCGGCCGAGCGGAGACCCTGGGCACCTGTGCAGTTCGCCACGAACCGGCGGCTGCCTTCTAGCGGATGAGCGGGCTGCCAGTCACTGCCAGCCGGCGGGGTTCGGGCCTGCAGCGCGCGAGAGCAAGTTCTTGCCCATTCGCGGGTCTACTCAACCGTGGGAAAGCAGCGGAAACAGCCATCGCCTGCCACCGAGGGGCGCTTGGTCGAAT
>WNGF01008739.1_pt1 | contig 13078 bp, 15 predicted proteins | sample 5400641 | NCBI WGS metagenome assembly WNGF01 (sample SAMN13153371, study PRJNA577476) | soil metagenome | isolation source: 80 cm soil or saprolite under grassland replicate 2 | place: USA:California | collected 2016-06-15
TAGGAGGTGTCAGGAAATAAGTGAACGAATCACCTGGGTTCCGGCATTCCGTAGGAGGGCGAGAATCGTCAGTCCCAACTTACGCCGTTGACGCTCTGCATCGATCATTGATCATCTGACGGCGCCTTAGTCTCCCGGCGCCCGGATCGCTCACTGGCGAGTCCCGCCGGCGAACGGCGTGCGTGCATCGGCGCCCGGCTGCCCGACCACGGTCTCGAGGAAGGCGTCCACCGCCCGCACCCATTCGTCCGGAGAGGCCGTGTACAGCGACTCGTGCTTCAAGCCCCGGAACTCGACGAAGGTCTTCGGGCCACGGAGTTTCTCGAAGACCCGCCGCCCCTGTGCGCAGGTGGCGCGGGGATCCTCGCTGCCGTGGAGCATCAGCACGGGGGTCCGGATGGCGCGCGCATACGCGGCCGGGTTATGACGGCGCGCCGTGAAGCCCATCTGGACGCCGCCCCAGAAACCGAGGAGCTCCGCGAACGGGAACGAGGGCACGCCCATGGCGTCGAAACGGTTCCTGATGGCGTTGAGCATCTCGTCGTACAGACCTTCGACGATCACGGCGGCGGGTTCGCCGACCGCGGCCGTCGACACCGCGCGAAAGATCGACACGGCCCCCATGGACTGTCCGTAGAGCACCAGCGGCGAGAGCATGCACAGGTGGTTGCGCACATAGTCGGCGGCCGCGGCGACGTCGGCCACTTCGTGATACCCGATGGACGTCCAGTGGCCCGAGGACCCGCCGTGCCCGCGGTGATCGACGAGGAGCGTCGAGAACCCGAGCGCGTGAAACGCGCGCGCCTCGCCGAGCATGGAAGATTTGGTGGCGGCGTAGCCATGGAACAGGACGACCACGCCTCGCGGGCGGGGATGCGCGGTCCACCAGGCCTCCAGCTCCATGTGGTCCGTCGTCGGCACGCGATGGGTGGCGCAGGGCCACGTCAGACCCTCCGGGAACTGGTCGTTTCTGGGCTTGGGTAAATCGATGCCCGCCACGAGCACGTGGGCCCTCTCGTACCACGTCAGCCGCTCGGGCGGTTTCGTCCGCTCCCGGGTGCCGCCGAAGTGCAGCATCCTCCACGCGTGAAACCAGGCCAGCGCATTGAGCAGAACCACCCCGGCCGCGACAGGCGCCGCGCCGAGGAGGATACGGACCGTGCGCCGGCCCAGCATCGATGGCGCTTTCGCCGTCAGCGGCGGCTTCGCCACGGCGGCGGGTGTCGCTTCGCGTGCATGCCGGGCCCGACGACGGGATCGGGGCGGACCCGATGGAGATAGCCGTATGGACAGCGCCGGGGGATGAGGGTGCGGCACGGAGTCAGGCGAGTGGTGGTCAATTCTCCCCCGTTGACCACAAGGGCCCGTCGATCATGCCGGCGAAAAAGCCCTGACGGGTACAGCGGCTGGCAGTCGACCCGATATCCCTCGGCGCGATAGCTCGATGCGGCCAGAGCGTATCCCCGGTCGGCGAGGTGCGAGGCCAGCGTGCCGCGGAACCCGTGGGCGTAGAGGACGAGCCCGCCGTTCCAGCCCGCGGGCACCTCGATCACGTACTGTCCACCCCGGCCCTGTCCTCAACACGCGGTAACGTGCGGGCGTCAGCCCGAACGCCGATTTGAACACGCGGGTGAAGTGCGCCTGATCGGCGAATCCCGCGTCGCATGCGATCTCGGCCAGGGGGCGCTCGAGCATCCGCTCCCGCGCGAACTCGAGACGGCGCATGAGCAGATAACGGTAGGGGCTGGTCCCGCACACGATCCTGAACTGGCGGGACAGATCGTAGCGTGTCATTCCCGTGATCGACTCCAGCTCCGTTGAATGCACGACCCGGGTCCTCTCGGCGTCCAGGAACTGTCGAGCGCGTTCGATGGCCCGGACGTCGACGCGTCGCGAGACCACGGGTCCGGCAGCCCCCCGCTCTCCGGCCAGCAATCCACTGGCCAGGTCCACGATGAGGCTATCCACGGCCAATGATTCCACTGGAGCGCGAAAGGCGCCCTCGATGGCTTGCGACAACCTCTTGCTGGTCGACACGGGCTCGCGCAGGAACGGCAACGGACAGGACCTTCCGCGGAGCACCCGTACCGCCTCGGCGAGCAGAGACGGTTGCACGTAGACGATCCGATACCCGAACCCCTCGGGGGTGCCCGCGCGTCCGTCGTGGGCCTCATCCGGATACAACACGACGACCTGCCCCGGAGTGCTGGCCTGGACCGATCCCCGGTAGTCGAAGACCTGCACGCCGGAGTCGGTCACGCCGATCGCATACGTGTCGTGACGATGCTTCTGGTAGGCCTCGCCGGCGAACCACGCCCGGAATAGCTCGACGCCGCCTACGGGACTCGCGCTGGCGATCCAGCCCGCGACCGAGCCCTGGCACGATCGTTCAAGACCCTCGCCCCCCGATCGTGTTTCCTTGAGGTGCATCGCTCGCATCTTCGAACGGGGCTCTGAGGAGGCCTGCCGATCGGGTGGGAGTAGCGTATGAGCACGGAGCAGATCGTGGCGTTTCTTCTCTTCGCCGTCGTGGCCGCCGTCACGCCGGGTCCCAGCAACATCATGCTGACCGCGGCGGGCGCGCACGCGGGCGTCCTGAAGGGACTGCCCTGCCTGTTCGGCGTCACGACCGGCATGGGTCTCATGATGTTCTTGGTGCCGTTCGGACTGGGCAGTCTCGTCCTCGAGCATCCCCTGGTGCTCAAGACGCTCAATTGGGGTGGCGCCGCGTGTCTGCTCTGGCTCTCGTGGAAGATCGCGTCGTCCACCCGCATCGACTCGACGCCGGAAAGGGACCCGGTGGGTTACCTGGGCGCTGCGGTCTTTCAATGGATCAACCCGAAATCCTGGCTTGTGAGTGCGAGCGCCGCCGGCACCTTCCTCAGCACCGACGCGGGGAGGCCCATCGTGCAGGCTGCCGCCCTCGGGGGCCTGTTCGTTCTGGCCGCGTTGCCGAGCTGCTTCCTGTGGCTGGCGTTCGGAGCCGCCGTCCAGCACGTCCTTCATAGCCGTCGCCGATTGAGGCTATTCAACATCGTCATGGGAGCCCTTCTTGCCCTGTCGATCGCGCTCATCGTTCGGTAGCAGCGCCCGGCGGACGGACCTGTCGGTGCCGGGGGGGCGCCAATGACACCCGCCACCAGCCCGCCGGAGCCGGAACGCTGGCTCGGGCCCCTTGTGCCTCCCTGGCATGCCTATCCTACTCGACAAAGGCGCCAAGGGACAGATTCAGCCCGTGTTGTGACCATGACGAGGTGCCGATCCGGAACCGTGCGCCGGCTACGTCAAGCACTACCGACAACGCCGGCCAGGACGATGCGGCCCTGGGAGCTCATAGACCAGGCCCACCGGTAACGGGCCCCGCAGCTCGCCGCGGCGCGCCTTGTTGAGCAGCCCTCCGCGCAGGCGGGCGTGCCGTTCCTGGGACCCGCACGCTTCTTGACTACCCGCTCGCCTTGGCGCAAGATCCCAGGCGCAACAGCCCGGCCGCTGGCGTGGAATCCGCGCCGTCTCGCGGGGGTGGAAAGGTGGGAAGCGGCCCGAACGGGCCGAGGGGGGCCGGGGATGGCCGATAAGAGATCTTCGACCCATCCGGTTGACTCAGCACCAGCCAACCCGTCACGGGCCGTCGGGCCACGCCGACGGGTCAGCCCTACGTCAAAGAGCGGACCAGCACAGGGAAGCGAACTTGGAACTCCGCCCGGACGGGGGATCCTCGGTTCTCGTGCCCCGCGGGCCACGACGCCTCGGGCTTGCTGAGTCAACCGGATGGGTCGAAGAGGTCTTACGTCTCCCGGCGAAGGCCCTCGTGCTCCCCCGTGCGATCCGGGCACCCCAAGCTCAGGTAGTCCGCTGCTCATATTGGGCAAAATCGCAAGGAGGAGCCAATGATCCGACGGTGTGTGGTAGCAATCTCGATTGCGTTGAGCGTCGCGGCGATGCCGACGAGTGGCAGCGCCGCGGACAACGGCGTTCCGCAGCAACTGCAGCAGATTCAGGAGCAGCTGCAGGCGATCCAAGCCGCTCTGACCGGGCAGGGAGACAGCCTGACGCAACAGTTGCAAGCGCTGCAAACGGCGCTGGTCGGCCAGGCGCAGCAACTGCAAACGCTGCAGACCACGCTCGGCGGGGTCGCCAAAGCGCGCAAGTTCTACTTGACGAGGGAGAACACCTTCGATGGCAGTGAGGCGCCGAGCGCCTGTGCAGCGGGGTACCACATGGCGAGCCTGTGGGAAATCTTCGACCCGAGCAACCTCGTGTACGATACAGCGTTGGGTCACCCCTCCGGGGATGGCTCTGGGCCGCCCGAATTCAACATCGGCTGGATCCGCACCGGTGGCGGGTCCGGGGTCGGGCAGAACGATACGCCGGGTGAGCGCAACTGTGGCGCGTACACCATCAATGATGCGGACACGAAGGGAACCGTGGCGGCGCTGCAAACGAACTGGACCTCAGGAGCTGGCGTCATCGACCCCTGGGTTGCCAGCACCCGCGCCTGCGATCAGCCGGTATTCGTGTGGTGCGTGCAGAATTGATGCGAGAGTCGACCAGTAGTATTGGACAATGCCAGCTGGGTCAAGCCCTTCCATGCTCATGATGGTATAGCGGACGCCACGCTGGGTACAGCCACCGGCGGTCCAAATTCCCGCGCCTTCTCGTGTCCGGCAACCGCTGGCCCGCCCGCTGGCCTTGGAGTAGGATAGGCCCGCCAGGGAGGCCCGAGGGTCCCGAATGGTGAGAACGACGAGCACGCTGCCGATCGTCATGACTTACGGAACGGAGCCCGTCGCCAGCGGATTTGTGGCGAGCCTCGCGCGGCCGGGTGGCAACATCACGGGGTTGACCGCGGACGTCATGCCTGAAACGTGGGGCATGCGACTTCAATTTCTGAAGGAGATCAGCCCGAAGATTTCGCGCGTTGCTGTACTTTGGAATGCTGACGTTGCGGGGGTGGTCAAGTCGTGGCAGGCGACGGAAGACGCCGCCAAGCGGCTCGGCGTCACACTTCGATCTCACCAGGTTCGCCGACCCGATGATCTTGACACCGCATTCAGCTCGATCGGCAAGGAAGCCAGTAGTATCCATTCGCCGACGTAATGACCATGGCCAGGACGTATCACCTGGGCCGCTGGCGGCGGCTGAGGAACAAGTTGGTGAAGAGCTTGCTGCGAGTGGGACTCGGTCCCCGCCACACGTACATGCTGACAGTACATGGTCGTCGGACCGGTCGGCCTTACTCGACCCCTGTGACGCTGGTGGAGGAAGGTGGGCAACGCTGGCTCGTGGCTCCCTATGGGGAGGTTGCGTGGGTCCGGAACGCCCGCGCTTCGAGAGAGGTGACGCTGAGTCGCGGGAGACGGCTTGAACGGGTCGCCCTGTTCGATGTCGAACCGGTCGAGGCAGCTACGGTCTTGAAACGCTACGTGACTCAGGTGCCGATCACGCGGCCCTTCTTCGACGTCACATCCGAATCGGGCCTCGATGCCCTCGTCGCCGAAGCGCCACGGCATCCTGTGTTCCTTCTCGTATCAGAAGACGAGTAGCAAGCCACAAGAAGAAAAGCGATGTGACCCTGGGCGGACGCGATGTGAAGATCTACCGTCGTTCGTATCCCTTCTCCTCGCCCTTCGAGTCCGGCCTGCTGTTCATCTCCTACCAGGCGCACCTAGACCAGTACGAGGCTATCAAGAAGAGCATGGTCGAAGCGGCCAGGGGCGGGCACGATCGCCTCGAGGACTTCTATCACGCGGTGGAGGGCGGATATTACTTCATGCCGCCTCGGCCCAAGAATAGGGGAGAGTTTGTTGGTGATTTTCTGTTCCGGTAAACCAACTGAGCTCTCCGGGACCAGCACGCCGTCATGCACTCAGCCGCCGTGGGCGGCAACAAGATGTCGGCGGCGGAGCGAGCCTTCGCCGGCCTGAACGACGAGCAGATGCGCGTCCGTCCGCGCGAGGACCTCAACTCGCTGGCGTGGCTCATGTGGCACATCGCCCGGGCCGAGGACATCATGGTCAACACGATGCTGACCGGGCGACCCCAGGTTTTCGACGCCGCGTGGATGAAGCGGCTCGGCATCACCCGCCGCGATTTCGGCATGGGCATGACCAGCGCCGAGGTCACGGAGTTGACACGGCAGATCGACCTCGGCGCGCTCCGCGAGTACCGCGACGCGGTGGGATTTCGCACGCGCGACGTGGTGGGTGGCTTCAAGCCCCAGGACTGGGATGGCCAGGTGACGGCCGAGGCCGTCGAACGCGCCGCGGCGGAGGGGGCCTTTGGCGTCCGGACCGAATCAGTGGTGAAGGCCTTCCCCGGACGACCGCGCACGATGATGCTGAGCGGCATCGCCCTGTTTCACCCAGCCGGACACATGGGCGAGGCGGCAACCGTTCGCACCGCCGGCGGGTTCGGTACCGGGATCTGAACCGCCTGGCATCATCGCCCTGACCGCGCGTCCCGGATCGCCCGCCACACCCGCTCGGGCGTGGCCGGCATGTCGATGTGCTCGACACCCTCCGGCGCGAGCGCACACAGGATGGCGTGGATACCTCACCCCGGGACAGGCCCGCGGTTCCGCGGCTTGCGAGATCCAGGACTCCGGCTCAGGGGCGGGGCGTCGGTACGCCATGCCCGGAGGCGAACGCGACGGGAGCAAGCTCATGGCGCGCATTGACCTGATCAACGTGGGCAAGACGCTCAGGGACCGAGCCGGGCCGGGAACGATCACGCCTCAGGCCGTGCCGGATGTGGTCCCGGCGCCGCGAGGAGGTGGCCGGGGATCGCCGTTCTCCATCCAGAACCTGAATCTGCGGATTCCTGATGGCGAGACCATGGTCATCCTGGGGCCGAGCGGGTGCGGCAAGACCACGCTCCTGAAGATCATCGCCGGACTGATTCCGCCGGATTCAGGCGAAGTGCGCTACGCCGACGTGGACGTGAGGGATGTTCCTCCCGGCGACAGGCGCATCGGCATGGTCTTCCAGAACTACGCGCTCTACCCTCACCTGAGCTCGAGAACGAACATCCTGTCCTATTTCCTCTTCAGGAAGAAGACGCCGGAACTGGACGCGATGGCCAGGGCCAAGTACCAGAGGACCAGCGAGCTCATGGGGGTGGACCTCGCGTCTCTCCTCGATCGCAGGCCGCCCACGCTGTCCGGTGGCGAGAAGCAGCGGGTGGCGCTGGGCCGCTGCATCACCAGAGATCCGGCCCTCTTCTTGCTGGACGAGCCCTTCTCCAATCTGGATCAGGCCCTGCGGGAGAAGTATCGTGTCAACCTGAAGATCCTGCTGCGGCAGTTCAACATCACCACCGTGTACGTGACCCACGATCACTACGAGGCATTGATCCTGGCCGACCGGCTCGCGATCATGGATCGAGGTTGCATCGAGCAAGTCGGAACATACGAGGAGATCTACAACCTGCCCCGGAACGTCTTTGTGGCCGGTTTCCTGAACCGGCATGTGGGGAGCGTGCCCATCAGCCTCGTCGACGCCAGGGACATGGCTGGGGGTCGGCGGCTGGGGGATGTGCGAGTGGGTGTGCGTCCTGAGGATCTGGGGGTGTCGAGGGAGGCGCGAGAAGACAGCACCAGGGGAGTCATCGCCGGGAAGCTGAGCGTCCCCTTGCTGAACGCGACCGTCCTCAGCATCCAGGTGGGGGAGCACGAGGTCCACGCCCAGACGTCAGGCGATTCCGATCTCCTGACCGGCGATCCCGTGTGGCTCACCTTCCGGCGGTATCACGTGTTCGACAAGGAGTCCGGCGTGAGGCTGCACACTCATCCGGACAGTACCGCGGTCACGAGCGTCCGCCCGGCGGGGACCTGAACCACCTTTCGGGCAGGATGGGCGTCGGACGGCGCCCGATGTCACCGCGTGGTGACGGCGGCGAGAGCGGCCCGGATGTCGGCCGGCGCGGCATCAGGGCTGACGTCGCGCCCCAGCCGGACCACGGTCGGCATGGGCTCGCCGAGATCCCGGAAGGCGGCATCGAGGAGATCGAGCCAAACTCCTCGGCCGGGCAGACCCTCCAATGGGCAGGTCGGCAGGCTTGGCACCCGTCAGGATAGGTCAGCCGCGAGACGTTGCAGCTGCTCAGGGTCGCCCTCCGCCGAGCGGCGTTCGATCATCATGTTACGGCCTCGACGATCCCCTCGTAGCAGCAGCGATGGCGAAATCGTCAGACCGAGCGCCTTGGCCCTCCTCATGTTGATCACGAGGTCGAACTGCGTCGCCTGCTCGACGGGGAGGTCGGTGGGCTTCGTGGAACCTCTGGACGGCCACAGACCCGTCGCGACGAGCACGAAGGCTTGCGATCCTTCAGCTATGAACAACTTTCATCGACTCGCAGCGTCAGGCGCGCCGTCTCTTCCCATGACCAGACAGTTCCGACAGGCGTACCACCGCTCGCTGAGTCCGTGGTCTTCCATCTGTTCAGGCGAGGCTGATGATCGAGAGTTTGGGCGTCATCACGGCGAAGTCTTCGCTGGCTCCACGGGTGGTATCACCTCAAAGTTCGCCTGCGCACTAGCAATGATCCGGTACCGTTCAACCTCGGTGAGTAGAAGGTGCCACGTGTACGCTCCCGGGAGCATTCCAGCAAGAGGCAGGTTGAGCAGGGGAGCAAAAGAGGTGCGACCCCGCTGAAGATAGACCGCTCTTGCCAGGGGCGTCCATCTGCAGTCTCCGCCACGGACGAGCCGTTGACCATCGTAGAACCATAGGGTCCCATCCGGCCCTCGGAGGAGGAGATACGCGTCAGCCGGCCCCGAGCGCTCGGCGACACTGCCCGCAAAGCTCAGGCGAAGGAGGTCGCGTGCCCCGTATCGAGGTCGGTCCACGGAGAGTGCGAAGCTTGGGGAGTCGTCGGCAAGAACCCGCAACTGTTCCAACAGACTGAGGAAGGCATCGGCCTGCTCCGGCAACGTCGGGGCCGCGTCGACGGTCACAGCTATCCGGATGGGAGGACTCCCAAGTTCGGAAAACCACGTCACGCGCTCGCTGACCAGGCCGACCTCGAGGAGATACGTACCAGGCGCGGGGGGCGCTACGATCGAGGCCCGGAACTCAAAGGACTGGCCGGGGAGGACAGAGAAGCTGAGAGGAGCTCGGCCTTCTCCCGTAGAAAGGGATTGATCGCCCTTGTACCACCGCCACCCCAGCCTTACCACGCCTTGGCCGCGCTCGCCCTCCGCCAGCCATACCGCGCGTCCGCCGTTGGTGGCGTTCACTGAAATCTCAATTGCTTTGCAGTCGTTGGTCGTGAGGGTTGGGGCGGAATCCGTCCGATAGAAGGCCGACAGGAGCGCCGGAGCTGTCCGGCTCGTGGGAAGGCGAAGCGTGGCAATTACGGCACGGGTGAATGCTTCTCTTAACGGGTTCACAAGCTGGTTATCCGTCCATGACCAGAGACGCTCGAGAAAGTAGTCGCCATCCGCATAACCATTCCAAGAACGATCATCCACAAAGGCCCCGATTGAATGGGCACCGACCGACCACGCAGCGAGAATAACGAATGCGGCCTTGAGTGCGCGCCTACTCCGAAGCATCGCGCTGACGGGATAGAGACAGAGCGCCAGGACCGGACTGAGGTCGGCGAGAAGCCGAGGTCCATACGATCCCCCGCCCCACCAATTCCCCCACTTGCTGTAGACCACGATTGTGAGGAACACGCCGGGGCTGGCGTAGCGAAGGAGGAGATCGCCGTTTCTCCTCCAGGCGAGTCCTATCCCGAGGACTGACAGGAGAAACACCGGTGAGTAGATGAAGAGCCCTCTCCCAGGGCTCAATAGAATCCCGGCGAGGCCCTTCCAGAACGGAGTGCTCCAAGCCTCCGCGCCAAGTGGAAGGCCTCGAACGGCCGTTGAGAGAGTGAAGAAGAATTGAACCCGGAAGGGGTTGCCGAAATATACCGCGTTGTACCAGAGTTGAAAGAAACCCGGCGCGAGTGCCCCAAGCAGGAATCCCCAGACGTGCCGCCGGTGGTGCACGAGGACGTAGATGCCGAGAGGAAGGGCGAGAAGGACATCGGTCGGTCGGGAGATCACCGCAAACGCCAAGGGAAACCCGGCGAACGCTACCCAATCAGCTTCTGTGCGCCCTCGCACCAGGCAGTAGAGGGCGGCTGTCAGGGCGAGTTGGCTTGCGCCGTGCTGCCAGAGGGCCTGGCTGCTTTCGCTGAGGCTGCTCGTGCCCAAGGCGTAGAGTGCTGTGACGAGGAGGGAACCGCTGCGGCTTGTGAGCCGGCGAAGGGCAACGTAGAGCACGACGGCGGAGAGAGCGACGATGACCGCCGCCGAGAGCTTTTCGAGATCCTCGACCAGGGAACTTTGCGGGTCGACGTGCCCGAGCGCTGACGGCAGGTAGAAGGGGATGGCCAGAAGAGCCGCCCCCACCGGATAATCTGACACATAGTGCCCGTTGACGAGTCGGAGATACCAAGGGTAAGGGAACTTGTCCCTGTCAAAGAGAAATGGAAACTCATCGAGGTCGAAATTCCCCTCTCGGAGAATGCTCAGGGGCAAGTACCTCGCGGGGAGCGTATCACCCGACCAAATGGTTCTACCATTGGCCAGATAGATAATCAGGAACGCCGAGAAGAGGATGGCGGCATCATGAGAGAGGAACACTGCCGAGGAAAGCGACCGGTGTCCGACCGAAAGGCGCAGGATCACGAGACCGAGGAGCAGAATGATGGGAAGCGTGATGTCGTGTCCCGCAATGGTGATCCCGTACGCCTTGAAGGTATACCCGCCGGTAAATAGAACCAGGAGGACGTGGAGGGCGAGCGCGGAGGTTATCGCAGTGAGGAAGAGATGAAGGAATTCAAAGCGCTTCATCGTTACTCGCCACGCTTCATAGTAGCCACGAGCTTGACGCGTCCGGTCAGCGAGTGTGACGCAGAGCCTCTTGACGAATACTCCCACGCATCGAACGAGTGGCGTTACCCACCCCACCTGATCGACGGCGCAAAGGAATGATTGACGCGGGTTCCGGGGCGGCTACTGGGCGATCCGGGGGCCAGCCACCGGGCCACCCCTCGCCTCAGTCCCGAAAGCGTCCACCTGCCGAGGGAAGACCGCAACGTATCCGCGCGCCGGTGCCTTCTGGGTCGAGGCGATCTTGCTCTCGCCGGGGCGGGCAGTCAAGGCGGGAGTGGGAGGGTCCCGGCGGGGGCTCCGCGAAGGCGCATCCGGTCAGTGCGGTGGGGCGAGGGGATCGTCATCGTCGCCGCGGGCTGGCCGGCCGTGATGCCGCCGTCGATGATCAAGTCGTGGCCGTTGATGAAGCGCGCGTCGTCGGAGGCGAGGAACACCGCCGGCTTGGCGATGTCCTCCGGATGGAACATTCCCGGCGGCGCTTGCACGATGGTCAGGTAAAGCGCTCCGGCAATCAATTACTCCGGAGCTAGTGCGGTGGTGGACGGCATCGCGGCAGCCGTGGTGCTCGTGGAGGCCCTCGCCCGCCTCGGGTTCAGAACCTCGAAGCTCGGCGGCCCCGCCCTTGCCCAAGATCATGCGCGGCTTACCGGACCTAGCGTAGGACCCTCGGCGGGGGGGCTCCGCCCCCCTTCCGAACCTCCCCTCCCAGGACAGGGTTGCGCTGGCAAAGCCGACGCGCGAACAACGCTCATCACGCCGCGCTGGATTTTCGCCGACAGGCTCTAGCTAGGCCCATGGTCAGCGCGATGGTGAATACGGATGGGTGGCGATCCAGTGGCGCGCGATGTCGATCCGCCGGCAGATCCACACGCCCGAGTGCTTCGTGATGTAGTCGAGTGCCCGTTCCAGCCCCGCCGCCCGTGACGGGTGGCCGATCAGGCGCAGGTGGAGCCCGAGCGACATCATCTTCGGGTGCCGGCGACCCTCCCGGTAGAGCACGTCGAAGCCGTCCCTCACGTAGGTGAAGTAATCCTCGGCCGTGCCGAGCGTGCCGCGGCCGAACTTCATGTCGTTGGGCCCGAGGCTGTAGGGCACGACAAGATGCGGCTTCTTGCCGACCTCGACCCAGTACGGCAGCTCGTCATTGTACGCGTCCGAGTCGTAGAGAAAGCCGCCCTCCTCGACCAGCAACCGCCGGGTGTTGATGCCAGGACCGTAGCGGCAGTACCAGCCGAGCGGCCGCTGGCCGGTGGTGGCGGTGAGCGACTGGATGGCCTGCTGGATATGCCGCCGCTCCTCGTCCGGAGCGAGGTCGTAGTGCTTGACCCAGCGCCAGCCGTGCGAGCAGATGTCGAAGCCCGCCTTGACGAGGGCGGCCGCCGCCGGCCTGTTGCGCTCCAGCGCGAGCGCGCACGCGAAGGCGCTGAGCGGAAGGCCGCGCTCCTGGAAGATCCTCATCACGCGCCAGAAGCCGACCCGGCTGCCATACTCGAACATGGACTCGGCGGCAAGGTCGCGACCCTGCCGGCCCGGATCCGCGGCGGCGACCTCAGTCAGGCTTCCCTCCGAGATCCCGTCGCCATCGGGGATGGAGGGTTCCGATCCCTCCTCGTAGTTCATGACGAAGTTGATGGCAACTCTCGCGTCTCCCGGCCACTTCGGATCGGGGGGGTTCTCTCCATAGCCGATCAGGTCGCGTGCATACGCTTCGGGCATGGGATCTCCTCCGATCTCGGGGCAGGTCATGGCACCGCCTGGCGCGAGTCACGCCGCGCGCGGTACGCCGCACATGATAGCGCGGCCTGCTCGGGTCCGAATGCCCACGATCGAACTACATCAGCAAGGACCCCGATCCCGGCTTCGTCAACTTCGCCCTCCTCGAAGCGGTGATCAAGGAGAACCCCGAGCTCTGGAAGAAGGCGCGGGTCAAGTCCGTGTGATGGAGGCTGGCGTCTCGCCCGCGACGGGAGCCCGGCGGGCGCTGCCGGCGCTCGGCGTCTGGCCCATTCGCCCCGGCTCCCGCACGGTCGCGCTTCTCAGGTCGGCCGGCTGGTGGATGCTGTCGGTGGCCATCGTGGCTGGCCTATGGGAGCTGGCGGGGTTTCTTGACACGGCGAGCCGGGGCATCCTAACGTGGTCTCAAGGAGAACGTCATGCGCCACCACTTCTGGCTCGTCCTCGGGTTTGGCTTGT
>WNGF01019363.1_pt1 | contig 13074 bp, 11 predicted proteins | sample 5400641 | NCBI WGS metagenome assembly WNGF01 (sample SAMN13153371, study PRJNA577476) | soil metagenome | isolation source: 80 cm soil or saprolite under grassland replicate 2 | place: USA:California | collected 2016-06-15
TTCACCGGCGCGCGCGAGCCATGGGACGTGTACGTCACGCGCGAGCGCATGACCGAGCCGCGCCGGCTCACGCGCTCACTACCCGCGACGATCGATCCGGCGACGCTGGTCGAGCCGATCCACGTTCGCTATCCCGGCGCGATGGGAACCGAGATCCCGGCCCTTCTCTACGTCCCGCACGCCGAGGCCGTCCGCGGCGACGGACCGCCCCCGGCGATCGTCCACGTCCACGGCGGACCGACGAGCCAGCACTACCGCTGGTGGGACCGCGCGAGCCAGTGGTTCGCGAACAACGGGTACGTCGTGCTCGCGCCGAACATACGCGGGTCGACCGGCTACGGCCGCGAGTTCCAGGAGGGCAATCGCCAGGACTGGGGCGGCAAGGACCTGGGGGACGTGATCCAGGGTCTCGACTGGCTCGCGAAGGAGCGCATCGCGGATCCCAAACGCGTCGGCATCTACGGCGGTAGCTACGGCGGATACATGACGCTCATGGCGCTCGCGTTGTATCCCGACCGCTGGGCCGCGGGCGTCTCGGTCGTGGGTGTCGTGTCGTGGAAGACGATGTACGAGACGACGCGCGGTGATCTCCGCGAGTATCTCGTTCGCGAGTTCGGTGATCCCGAGCGCGACGCGGAGCGCTATCGCGACCGTTCACCACTCACCCACGTCTCGAAGATCGATGCGCCGCTCCTCGTCCTGCAGGGCGAGAACGATCCGCGCGTGCCGCTGTCGGAGGCCGAGCAGGTCGTCGCCGCGCTGCGCTCCGCCGGCAAGATGCACGAGTACTACGTATACAAGGGCGAGGGACACGGCTTCCGCACGCGCGAGAACATGATCGACTCGGTCCGTCGCGCGGGGGAGTGGTTCGACCGCTACCTGCTGCGTGCCTGATGCGGTCGTTGTCGGGTCCGGTCCCAACGGCCTCGCCGCGGCCATCCAGATCGCGCGCGCGGGCCATTCGGTCGCGGTGTACGAGGCGAACGACGAGATCGGCGGAGGCGCGCGCTCCGCGGATCTGACCCTTCCCGGCTTCGTGCATGACGTCTGCTCCGCGATCCATCCCATGGCCGCGATGTCGCCGTTCTTCAACGGGCTCACGCTGGCACGCCACGGTCTCGAGTGGATCCAGGCGGACGCGCCGCTCGCGCATCCGCTGGACGACGGCAGCGCGGTCATGCTCGAACGTTCCGTCGATGCGACCGCCGCGCAGCTCGGCGCCGACCGTGACGCCTACCGCGGCCTGGTCTCGCCGTTCGTGTCGCGCTGGGAGAGGTTCGCGACCGAGGTCCTGCGGCCGGTCGCGCACGTGCCACGGCATCCCTTCCTCCTCGCGCGCTTCGGGCTGCACGCGGTGCGCTCGGCGCGGGGCCTCGCGTCGTCGTTCCACGGCGAGCCGGCGCGCGCGCTCATCGCCGGGTGCGCGGCGCACTCCTTCCTCCCGCTCGAGCACCCGTTCACGGCCGCGTTCGCCCTGATGTTCTTCATCACCGGCAACGCGGTCGGCTGGCCGCTTCCGCGCGGCGGGTCGCGCCGCATCTCCGAGGCGCTCGCGTCGTACCTGCAGGAGCTCGGCGGCACCATCACCACCGGCCGTCAGGTGCAGCAGCTCTCCGATGTTCCGACGGCGCGCGCCTACGTCTTCGACACGTCCCCCTGGCACCTCGAGAGCATCGCGGCCGAGCGGCTGCCCACCGGGTACCGGCGCGCGCTCCGGCGCTACCGCCGCGGTCCCGGCGTGTTCAAGGTCGACTACGCGCTCGACGGGCCGGTCCCGTGGCGCGCCGCGGACTGCCTGCGCGCTGGCACGGTCCATCTCGGCGGCACGTTCGACGAGATCGCCGCGTCAGAGGCGGCGGTGTGGCGCGGCCGCCATCCCGATCGGCCGTTCGTGCTTGTTGCGCAGCAGAGCCTTTTCGATCCGTCGCGCGCGCCGTCGGGGAAACACACGCTGTGGGCGTACTGCCACGTGCCGAACGGCTCGACCGAGGACATGACCGAGCGCATCGAGGCGCAGCTCGAGCGTTTCGCGCCGCACTTCCGCGAGCGCGTCCTTGCGCGCAGCGTGATGAACACGCACGACGTCGAGCATCGCAACGCGAACAACGCCGGCGGCGACATCGCCTGCGGATCGCATTCCGGGCTCCAGCTCCTCATGCGACCCACGATCACGATCGATCCGTACGCGACGCCGGCGCGGGACATCTACCTGTGCTCGTCGGCGACACCGCCCGGCGGCGGCGTGCACGGCATGTGCGGCTACAACGCCGCGCGCAGCGTGCTCGCGCGCTCCCTGAGCTAGACGTGCTCGACTGCGCTCCCTACCTTGTTCGCCGTGACGGAAGGTGACCTGACGCCGATACGAGGCGCGGCCGTGCTGTTCTGGTTGATTGCCGCCGGCTTCGGCCTCTTCGCCATCCCGACCGCCGCCTATCTCCTCGAGCATCGCGAGCTGCCGATGACGATGTTCGGCTTCCGCGCGTTCGGCGGCGGGTGGTTCGAGCGCTTCTCGCCCGAGGCGTTCGCGATCCTCCTGGGCGTGTTCGTCGGGATCTGCGCCGTCGAGGCGTTCGCGGGGTGGCTGCTGTGGAGCGGCTCGCGCGCCGGTGGGATCCTTGCGCTGGCCCTGCTGCCGCTCGAGCTCGTCTTTTGGAGCGGCTTCGCGGTACCGATTCCGCCGATCGCGGCAGTCATACGGATCGGCTTGTTGGCAGCCGGCTGGAGCGCGCTCCGATAGATCCGGCGGCTCCCGCTGGACGCCCTGCTACACCCGGACGGTCAGGTTCTCCGCCGCGACCCGGAGCGCCGTCGCGCTGAGGCGCTCGGCGATCGCCTTCGCCTCGTCGCACTGCGCCTGCGCTTGCTCCTCGCGCCCGGGCACGCCGCGCAGCGCGCGCGCGAGATCCGCGAGGGCCACGGCGCGCTCGTAGTCGAGACTCAGCGTGGCGAAGGCCTGCACGGCGTCGAAGAGCAGCTTCGCCGACTTCGTGTTCTCCCCGGCGTGATACGCGCGGACAGCCTCCGCGTGTGTCAGGAGCGCGCGGCCGCGCGCGTGCCCGGTCCGCTCGATCACCGCCGCGACGCGGTCCTCGAAGGTCTCGTCTGGAATGTGCCAGCGCGCCGCCGCGAGGACGAGGAGCGGTCCGAACAGGGTGAGATCGACGATCGCCTTCGGTTGACCCGCGCTGCGCACTGCGTGGTACGCGCTCTCACTCTCGCGCAACCCGTAGTACGCCGCAAGGAAGTCCGCGAGTGCAAGCTCGGCGGGCGACGCCTCCTGCTCGATGAGCAGATCGCGGTAGGTCTTCTCTTCGGGCGATGCCATCGCGGCCGCCGCGCCGATCGCGACGCCGAGAGTCGAGGGCCACTTTGTCGGCGTCGCGAATCGCTCGCGACGCGCGGCGGCCGTGAGCGTGCCGGGAAAATCGCCGGCGAGGAGGTGCGCGAGGGTCTCGGTCCGCAGCGAGTGCGCGCCGAGACGCGGCTTCTCTGTCTCGATCGCGACCTCGCGCGCGCTCGCGGCGTGTTCCATCGCCTCCGCCATGTTGCCGAGCGCGAGCGCCGAGATCGCGACCATGGTGTGCGCGTCGATGAGCTCGTCGCTGTCCTGCAGCGACTGCGCGATCGGCAAGCGACGCTGGTTCGCGAGGTACGCCTCGCGGAAGTTACCCAGCTCGCGATACGCGTAGCCCACCGCGTCGAGGCATAGCGAGCGCTCGCGCAGCAGGCCGAGCTCCTCGGCGATCGCGAGCGCCTCTTTCGCGGTCTCGAGCGACGCCTCCCAGTCCGCATCGGTGGCCTTGGGACCGCGGCGCGGCATGAAAGACTTCGCCGCGAGAAGCAGGACACGCTCTCGGGACTTCGCGTCCCCGACGATGGCGAGGCCGCGCTCGATGAGCCCTTCGAGATCCGGATGCTTCGCGTCCCAGCGCGTGCAGAGCTCGGCCATGTGTGCGAGGAGGATCGCGACCTCGCCGCTCTTCGGATCGCGGGTCTCGAGTAGTCCCAGCGCCCGCTCGTAGGCGGTCAGAGCCGCGTCGTTCTCGCCGCGGTAGCGGCGCACCCGCGCGATCAGATACAGGGCCTCGACCGCCGCGTCGATCCGGTTGATCTTCTCGTACAGCTCGAGCGCCTGCTCCGCGAAGCGCAGCGCCTCGATGTACGCGTGGATCGCCGTCGCGCGCTGCGCGGACTTCCAGGAGTACTCGGCCGCCTTCTCCGGTACGTCGCCGATGAGGTAGTGGTGCGCGAGGGCGGGATAGAACTCCTTGAGCTCCTCACCGAGCACTTTCTCGTACGCCGCGGCGACCCGCCGGTGCAGCTCGACGCGGCGTCGCACGAGCAGCGTGTTGTACGCGACCTCCTGGACCACCGCGTGCTTGAACCGGTAGCGGCCCTCACGCCGCTCGCCAGGTGCGGCCTCGAGGACGAGGTCGGCGGCGATGAGCTGGTCGACCGCGTCGGCGATGCGATCCCCGCCCGCCTCCCGCAGCACGCGGTCCCCGAAGCGCGTTCCGATCACCGCCGCGAGCTGGATGCATTCACGCGCCGTCGGCGGCAGCCGGTCGATGCGCGAGGCAACCACCGCGTGCAGCGTGGCCGGGACCTCGAGCGCCGCAGGCCGCTCGCGAAGGTGCCATTCGCCGCTCGCGTCCTTCTCCGCCGCGCCCGATTCCACGAGCGAGCGCAGCGACTCTTCGATGAAGAACGGATTGCCGCCCGCGCGCGCGACGATCCGGTCGCGCAGCTCGTCGGGGATCCAATCGAGCGTCGCTTCGACGATGCGCGCGGCCTCTTCGTCAGACAGCGGCTCGAGCACGAGCTGGCTGAAGTTCGTACGGGTCGGCTTCGGCTCGGGCGAGCCCGGTCCCAGGCGCTGCGCGAGGAGGAACAGGATCGGTACGCGCGAGGCACGCGAGGTGAGGAACCACAGGAGGTCCAGCGACGCCGCATCGGCGAAATGCAGATCCTCGAGGACGTAGAGCAGGGGATGCTGACGGGCAAGTGCCGCGATGACGTCGTACACAACGATGTACATGGCGCGCTTCCACTCTTCCGAGTCACTGGCGGGCTCGCTCACGCCGGGAAGGTGGAGAAACTGCGCGAGCATGGGCGCGACCGTGGGACCGGGGTTCGCGAAGCCAAGCTCCTGGAGCTTCTCGCCGACGCGCGTGACGCCGTCCGGGTCGGACGGCTGCAGGTTGAGCTCGACGAGGATCGGCTCAATGAAGCCCGCGTAGCTGCGCTGGTTCACGCGCGAGAACGTCCAGCGCATCACGCGGGGTGCGTCTGCGGACTTCGCACCCTCCTCGGCGGCGGTCGCGAGGCCGATGAACTCCGAAACGAGCCGGCTCTTGCCGATGCCCGGCTCGCCGGCGATGAGCACCAGCTCGGTCCTGCCGAGCCGTGCGGACTGGTAGGCGAGGTCGAGGCGGGAGAGCTCCATCCAGCGACCGACCAGCGGTGCGGCGATCTCGATGCTCGGGCGCACATCGGTGCGCTCGCCGATCAGGGCGTACGCGAGGATCGGCTTGTCCTTGCCCTTGAGCTCGATCGGGCCGACCTCGCGGAAGCTGAACTCACGGTTGGTGAGACGGAACGTGGTCTGCGTGACGTAGATCTCGCCGGGTCCGGCGACGGACTGCAGGCGCGACGCGACGTTCACCGTATCGCCCATGACGCCGTACTCGGCGACGCTCCGGACCGCGCCCGCGACGACCATGCCGGTATGGATCCCGATGCGCAGGCCGAACTCGACACCGCGCTCCTTCTTCACCCGCGCGGCGTGGTCGGCGAACACGCGCTGCATCGCGAGCGCGGTGCGCAGCGCCCGCTGCGGGTCGTCCTCGTGCGCCACGGGCGCGCCGAAGACGACGAAGATCGCGTCGCCGATGAACTTCTCGATGGTGCCGTCGTGTCGCACCGCTTCCTCGGCCAGGTCCTCGAAGATGCCGGATACCAGCACCTGCAGCTCCTCCGGATCCATCTGGTCGGCGAGCTCGGTGAATCCGGCGAAGTCGGCGAACAGCACCGTGACGAGACGGCGCTCCTGGGGCTGCTGCTCTAACACTGCTGCGACCAGAGTTTGTTCTCGGAGATCAGCGGTGGTCCCTTCTCCGGCGCCTGGATCGTCCGCTCGACGTAGATCAGCTCAAAGCTGACGAGCGGCGACTGGCCGGGCGCGAGGCGCGAATTACGCGCACGGCAGAAGTAGCGCGCGTACGAAGGACGATAGCCCGAGTAGAAGCCACTGGCGATGCGTTCGGTCACCTTGGCCCAGCGCGTGTAGAGCGGGTCACTGTATCGCTCGCCACGGTCGTCAGCACTCCGGGAACTCAGCAGGTCGAGTCGTGTCCCGTTGGCCAGCGTGGCCGGCGCGACCAGCCACCCGTCGGACCGCGCGGCGTTCGGCGAGAACATGTCCCAGCGCTGGAACGAACAAGACGCACGCGGCGAGCATGACGAGCGGAAAGTTGCCGACGTTCATCAGGACGAGGATCCCCAGCTGCATCGCAGCCGCGCCCAGTGCCGCGAACAGCCGGGTACGTCGAAACGGCAGCATCGCGAGTGGAAGGAACGACAGCTCGACGGCGACCGTGTACCAGCTGATCAGGTGCGACAGGATCGGATCGACGGCGAACGCGTGTGCCCACGGTCGAGCGAAGGTGTGCTCGAGCTGAAGGGCGTAATACGCCGCGGTGCCATCGATCCAGTCGATCCCGCCTAGCTTTTCCAGGCCCGTGGCCAGATAGACCCATGCGATCTGGAGCTCGAGGATCCGGATCGGAAGCGCCCAGCCGCTGACGACGGGCGCACCGCGCCGGCGGAGCGCGTCGATGGACCAGCGCTCACCCGCGGGCGTGAAGGCCAGCCACAACGGCACGAGGCGAAAAACGAGATCGCTGCCATCGAGGATCAGCGGGTCCCGCCAGGAGAAGCTCGACACGAGAGCGAAGGCCAGCAGGCTCATCGCACGGGAATGCCAACCGAGCGTCAGCGCGAGCGCAACGACGCATGAGATCAGCCAGATGATCGCAACGAGCCACCAGTCGCCGGACAGGTTGAGCAGCGAAAGGCGGTCGGCATCCGAAAGTGCTTGCGCCTGTCGGGGAAGGATCCCCTCGTCGGTGAAGAACGCCGTGAGATTCGGGAAGAGCTGCCAGAACCAGTTGAAGAGGAGGAGTCCGAAGAGGATCCGGAAGAGCACCACCGGCGCGATGTCGGCCTCGCCGAACCAGAACTCCCGAAGCCGGCCCATCGAGGGCTAGGTTCGCACGCGCGAGGCAGGCCCCGTCGGGCCTACGGGTCAGCCGATGTTTCGCGAGGCCTGCGGAGCAGCCAAACCCCGACGCCGACGAAGACGCCGCCGAGGGCCGTAAGCGGGATGTTGATCTCGGTGCTGGTCTGCGGCATATGGCGAGCTTCATCCGCATACGCGACGGTCACGCCCGCCTGGAACAACAGCACAAGCGCAGCTATGAAGCTGACAGCCCCTTGGCTTTGCGCATGCGCACTGGGGCCGGCGGCACGCAAGTGGCGCTCCACGGCTTACGCCGCTGGTAACGCGATGACGAAACCAGGTGCTGGAATAGGTAACGCGCGCCGCTCAGGTTTGCGAAGGCACGACGCAGCGCTCGCGCCGTGCGGGACCCGTAACGCGGGTCCGCGGTGATTACCGACCGGTAGGTAGAATCGCGGGATGCCGCAACGGAAGCGTCGGCCGGCCGGCTCGACGCGCGAACGTGTGCTGCAGGCCGCCGACCGCCTGTGGGGAGAACGTGGCGTAAGGGGCGCGTCGCTCGACGACATCGCGCGCGAGGCCGCCGTCACGAAGCCGACCGTGTACTACTACTTCGCGGATAAGAGCGCGCTCTTCACGGCCGTGGTCTGTAGCGTCCTGGAGGAGCATGGTGGTGCGCTGAAGAGCGCCGCGCGGCGCGGGGGCCGCTCACGCGATCGGCTGATCTCGGCGCTCGCCTATCTCATCGGAGCGCGCTGCAACGGCCCACGTCTGCTGCGCGACGGCGGCGTGACTCTCACAGTCGACCAGAACAGCCAGGCCCGCAGCGCCTTCTTCCGGCACTTCTTCGCACCGCTGCAGCAGATCCTCGACGACGGCGTCGAGGCGGGAGAGCTGCGCCAGATGGACACCGCCTTCGCGGCGCAGGCGCTCCTCAATCTGCTCGATCCGTGGACGGGACGCGATCCGTTGCCCGGCGGCCGCGAGCCGCAGGAGCTCGCCACCGACATCGTCGGACTGATCGTCGACGGCATCGGGGTCTAGCCGCCCTTGCGCCCTACTCTACTTACCTACCGGTCGGTATGGCGGCGGTCGTGCCGGAGTGGACCCAGTCGCGGATGCGTTCGACGGCAAGGTTCAGGTTCTCGAGGGAGTTCGCGTACGAGAGGCGCAGATGGCCCTCGCCGACGGGCCCGAACGCGGTGCCGGCGAGCGCGGCGACACCGGCCTCGTTCAGAACGCGGTTCGCCACGGTTGCGGCGTCGCCGAGCCCGAGCCCTTTGATGTTGGGGAACACGTAAAAGGCACCGTGTGGAAGCCGGCAGGTGATCCCTTCGATGCGGTTCAGCCCGGCGACGATCGCGTCACGCCGCCGGCGGAACTCCGCGAGCATCACGTCGACCTCCGCTGGGCGCTGTGAGATCGCGACGACTCCGGCGCGCTGCGTGAAGGTCGCGGTGCACGACACGGAATTCGTCAGGAGCTTCGCGACCGGATCCACGAGCGCCTTTGGGAACGCGCCGTACCCCAGGCGCCATCCCGTCATCGCGAAGGTCTTGCTGAATCCGTCGAGCAGGATCGTGCGCTCGGCCATTCCCTCTTCCGCGACGATCGAACGGTGCTCGCCCTCGTAGATGATCTCGGCGTAGATCTCGTCGGACAGCACCCAGAGGTCGTGCTCGCGCGCGACCTTCGCGATCTCGCGGATCGCCTCAGGCGATAGGACCCCGCCGGTCGGGTTGTGCGGGCTGTTGAGGATGAGCAGCTTCGTTCGCGGCGTGATGAGTCGTCGCAGGTCATCGAGGTCGGGAACGTAATCGTTCTCTTCACGGAGCGCGAGCGGCACGCCCCGCGCGCCGGCGAACGAGATCATCGACGCGTAGATCGGAAAGCCCGGATCGGGGTAGATCGCCTCGTCGCCTGACTCGAGAAGCGCGAGGATCGCGTAGAACATGATCGGCTTCGCGCCGGGCGTCACGATGACCTGGCCCGGCTCGACCGAAAGGCCGCGTGCGCGGTTCAGGTAATTCGCGACCGCCTCGCGCAGCTCGGGGATGCCCGCCGATGGTGTGTAGTGCGTCTCGCCGCGCTCGATCGACGCGACGCCGGCGGCGACAACGGACCGCGGCGAGTCGAAGTCGGGCTCGCCGATCTCGAGATGCACGATGCTCCGGCCCTTGGCCTCGAGCGCCTTCGCGCGGGCCAGGACCTCGAATGCGGTCTCGGTGCCGAGCCGCCCCATGCGGAGCGCGAGCGGGCGCATGGCGGCGAGTTTAGACCTTGCCCTCGACGCAGACGCATCCTTCGCTTCCGACTCGCGCTGCGTGTGGGGTACCGGCCGGAAGCACCATACGATCACCTGGCCGCAGCGTCAGCGTGCGGCCATCATCGAGCAGGAAGTCGATAGAGCCCTGCGTGCAGTAGAGCAGCTTGTGATACGCATGCGCGTGCTGCTCGTAGCGGTCCCCTGGTCCGTTCGACCATCCGTAGACGTCGCGGGCTTCGGCGCGCAGCTGCGCCTCGATGTGCTTCGGCTCCGGCGGGGCGCCGGTGTGACGGTCGACCTGGACATGCATCGGTCGACAATAGTCGCGCGATGTCCGGTCTCAGAGAACGCGGTTTCCACATGGCTCGCGACCTACCGGAACTTCTCGCGACGGTCGGTGGTGCTCGCGCATCCTCCGATCCGCACGCGTTCCTTCATACCGGCGGTCTGCAGTGGCTGCTGCGTCGACTTGGCCGCGAAACGTTCGGCGTGTTCCGATGGGTCGACGGTGATGCGCTCGCCGGCTTCACCGTCGAGGACGACGGCTACGTCATGATCCAGGCGGCCAGCCCCTCGCTGGATCAACACCTCGCGTTGCTCGATCAGGCGGAGTCGCAACTCCGGCGAAGGGGTCAGGCTGCCATCGAGGTCTCGGTGTGGGATGGCGACCGAGAGCTCCTCGCCGCGTTGGAGCCGCGCGGTTACAAGCTTTCGGGGACCTACGGCCACGAGCTCGTTCGCGAGCTGGCGGACGAGCCGTCCGCGCCCCGCCTGCCCGCAGGGTTCTCCATGGGGTGGCTCGAGCCGCAGCTCGATGACGCGTATGTCGAGCTTCATCGCGCGTCGTGGTCGACGAAGGCACCATCCACCTACGACCGTCGTCTGCACGCGTCCGTCACGGCGATGCCGGACTTCGAACGAGAGCTCGTGCCCATCATCGCCGCGCCAGATGGGACGCTCGCCGCGTACTGCATAGCCTGGTTCGATCCGCGAACGCAGACCGTCGAGATCGAGCCGCTCGGGACCCATCCCGACTACCGGCGTCTTGGACTCGCTCGCGCGATCGTCCAGGAGGTGCTGCGTCGGAGCGCCGCGCGCAATGCGAAGTCGGTGATGGTGTGGGGTGCGCACAGGAACGATGTGGCAATTCATCTGTATGAGTCCGCCGGGATTCGGAGCCGGCGCGTTCTGCGCGAGTACAAGCGGACGTTGTAGCGCGCCCGCGCGTTACTCGGCGTGATGGAGAGCTTCTCCGGCGTGCGCACCGCGCTCGTCCGTCTGGCGGTGGCCGCGGCGCTTGCTGTCGCGCTGTTCCCGGTGAGCGGAAACATGGCGTGGGCCTGCAGTTGCGCGGTGTTGGCTCCAAAGAGGCGGTGGACAACGCGGACGCGGTCTTCACGGGCGTCGCACGCGGTCGGATCGCCCCGGAGCGCTTTGGCTTCGAGGAGCGCGTCGAATTCACCGTCGAGACCGTCTACAAGGGCAAAGTCCCCAGTCGCTGGTCGGTGAGTATCGAGGCGACGTCGTGCGGGTACGTGTTCACCGAGGGCCTTCGCTACACCGTGTTCGCCGCAGCAGGTCGCACGAATCTGTGCATGGGGAACGTTCAGGGCGCGATCGATCCTGCTTCTTACGGCGCGCAGCCGATCGCGCTCTATCCGAGCGGTCAGCTGATCGACTTCGCCCGGGACACCGACCGCCTCGCCATCGCGGCGATCCTGCTCGTGGCGATCGGTGCCGTCATGGCCATTCGTCTGCGTCGCATGAGGTCCCTCTAGGCGACGATCTCGCGGAACTGCCTTAACGCCTGTAGGTGCTCGTCCAACGAACGGTAGCCGGCGCCCATGGTGTTGAGCTCGACGCTCGTCATCCCCATCTCCTGGAACGCCTCGATGCCGCGCTTCCACTCTTCCGGACCGCTCTTCGCCGCGGGGAGTCGGCCTTCGACGGGCACCTTCGCTGGATCGCGCCCCTCCTCCCGCACCAGGCGGCGGAAGGCGTCCATGACCGCGCGGTTGTCGTCGTTCGCTGGCAGGTGTGTGAACCAACCGTCGGCGATCCTTGCGATGCGCCGCAGTGCCGGCTCGACGATCTTTCGCTCGAACCGGTCCCAGCCTCCTCCCATCCAGATCGGGATCGGACGCTGAACGGGAAGAGGATTTAGCCCCGCGCGATCGATGCGATGCCAGCGACCTTTGAAGTCAACGACCTCCCCCGTCCAGAGCGCGCGCATGACAGCGATCTGTTCCTCGATGCGCCGGCCGCGATTCGTGAAGCTCATTCCGAGCGCCTCGTACTCGACCGCATTCCACCCAATGCCGACCCCGAGGATGAGGCGGCCATGTGACAGGACGTCCACCTCCGCGGCCTGTTTCGCGACGAGCGCCGTCTGCCGCTGCGGGAGCACGATCACCGCTGTCGCGAGCCGGAGGCGCGTCGTGATCGCCGCGATGTAGCCGTACAGCACGAACGGCTCGTGGAACATCGAGCGGTGGTCGTACGGACCGGTCCAGCCTTCGGGTCGGCTCGAGTCCGCACCGAGGACGTGATCGAAGATGACCAGATGGTCGTAACCGAGCTCCTCGACCGTTCGCGCAAACTTGGTGATCGCGTCGGGATCCGTGCCGATCTCGAGCTGTGGGAAGACCGCACCGACCTGCATTAGGGCTTGGTGATGCTGACGGGAACGCCGACGCCGCTGACGCGCACCAGCGTGCCGCCCGCGAGCGGCCGCGCGTAGAGACCGCCGCTCGTCGCGAGATAGAACCAGGCCCCATCGGGCGACCAGCCTGCGAAGCGACCGTCGACCTGGGCGAGGACCGCACCGTTCACGGCGTCGCGGATCGTCGCGACCGGCTTCGGCTCGGTCGGCGTTCCGGGGATGCCCTGGCCGCCGGAGGTCAGCGTGTAACCGATGAGCGGGCGCGCCGGCGACCAGGCCTCGTCGCCGAAGCGATCGGCGAGGATGTACTGCGTCGCCGCTCCATCCGATGCGCGCAGCAGGACGAGGAAGGGCGTCGCGGTCGTGCCGAGGAACGTCACGCGAGCCGCCGCGAACGTGCCGTCCGACGCCGCGGTGATGTTGTTCACCGAGGTGATCCCTTTCGTCGTCGATGGTGCCTCCGCGCGGGGATCGCCGATGATCCGCGCGACGGTCGTGACGGTGCGCTTCTGTGTACCGATCCACAGCTCGATGGCCTGCTCGTCACGCGCGCGGTCGTTGGCGCGGATCGTCCCATTGGTAAGAACGAACAGACCCGGCTTCGTCCACACGACCTCGCGTCCCGGAAGTGTCTGGCCAAGGGCGCCATCAGCGGTCACCACTCTCACGTTGAGCTCGCTCTGGAGGATCGACGGATCCTGCGGTGAGGCGGGCAGTGCCACGGCGGCGATGAGCGACCCATCCGGTGACCACGAGACGGCGGGTGCGACGGATGAGAGCGCGGTGAGGCGCGTCAGCTTGCCGGCACGGTCGATCGTGACCGGGATCAGCTGCTGCGCCGATGCCCCGGTTCCGAGGCTCTCAACGGTGAGGACGCGATCGCCCGCGGGCGACCACTGCGGAAGG
>WNGF01010615.1_pt1 | contig 13073 bp, 12 predicted proteins | sample 5400641 | NCBI WGS metagenome assembly WNGF01 (sample SAMN13153371, study PRJNA577476) | soil metagenome | isolation source: 80 cm soil or saprolite under grassland replicate 2 | place: USA:California | collected 2016-06-15
TTGGTCCTGCGGACCGGCCGCGCGTCGGAGTGCCACCGGGGCGGCATCAAGTTCTACGCCGTCCTCCCGGCCCCAACCGCCTCGCCGACCTCCTAAGACTCTGACGCAACAGTGACGCACCCTGTCGCACGCTGACCCGCCCTGACCGACCTCACGGTCCCTGACGTGCCGTGACGCCGCTCAGTTGCCGCGCAGCACGGCACCGGTGCGCCGGGTCGCTTCGGCGACGGCCGCGTCGCGGGCAGCCGACGCCTCACCCGCGGTGAGAGTGCGGTCGGGTGCGCGGAACCGGAGGGTGTAGGCGAGCGACTTGTGCCCCTCACCGACCTGCGCGCCGGTGTACACATCGAAGAGCCGGATCTCCTCGAGCAGACCCGCGGAACTGCTCACCGTGATGCCCGCGCGCAGCGCTTCCGCGACATCGGCGGCAGGTACTGATGCCGGGACGACAAGGGCCACATCCTGTGTCGCCACTGGGTGCGGGGATATCGGCGGTGCCTGAATGGCTTCTTCCGCCGCCGACTCGAACGCAGAAAGGTCAATCTCCATCGCGCAGGTCCGAGGCGGAAGGCTGAATGCCGCCACGGCGCGCGGGTGCAGCTCGCCCGCGTAACCAACGGTGCGTTCCTGCCCATCAGCCGTCAGGACCAGCAGTTCCGCGCACCTGCCCGGGTGCCATGGCGGGTGGTGTGCGGCGCGTTCTGCCAGCCGCACACGGGCCGCATCGGCAATGACGCGGGCCGCGGCGACCGCATCCGCCCAGCACGCCTGTCGGCCAGGGCCCCACCAGCCGGGTGGCTCCCGTTTTCCCGCGAGCACCGCCGCGGCGTGCAACGGCTGCCGGGGCAGCGCCGCCTCAAGCGACGCGACCTCCTCCACTGTCGGGCCGCGGTCGACCCCCAGTTGCGGCGCCCGGCTAGGCCCGCCGTCGCGCGGAAGGTAGACCAGCCCCATCTCATAGAGAGCCAGGTCTGCGAACCCACGGCCGAGATTGCGTACCAGCGTGCGCAGCAAAGCGGGCAAGAGCGTGGTACGCATCAGCGGCTCGTCGTCCCGCAGCGGGTTGGCCAGCGCTACAGCGCGGCGGCGCGGGTCGCCAGCCGGCAACTGCAGCGAGTCGAAGTCGGCGGCCGAGATGAAAGGAAACGACAGCACTTCGACGTATCCGGCCGCTGCGACCGCCCGGCTCACCGCACGCCGCATCCGCTGTTCCCGCGTCAGGCCCCGGCCCGCGGGGGCGCGCGGCAGGCGCACGGGCACGTTCTCATACCCCTCGAGCCTGATGACCTCTTCCGCGAGGTCGTTCGGCATGGTCAGGTCGGGTCGCCAGGAGGGCGGGATGACCTCGAGTGTCTCGGCGTCCTCTTCGCGCCGCTGGACCACGCAGCCGATCTGGTGCAGCCGCCGCAGCGTCACCTCGGCGCCATAAGTCATTCCGGCGACCCGGTCCGGGTGATCGGCTCGCATGCTGATGACCACCTGCGGCACCGGCACCTGGGCGTGCGTGCAGCCAGGAACCGCGGCTGCCCCGCCGAGTTCGGCCAGCAACGCGGCGGCCTTCGCGGAAGCCCGCAACGGCATCTCGGGGTCGACTCCGCGTTCGAACCGGTACGACGCCTCGCTGCTCAACCTGTGCCGACGGCTCATCCGGGCGGTACCCACGGCGGAGAAGTGAGCCGCCTCGATAACCAGGTCCGTCGAGGTCTCGTCGATCTCCGTGTTCAGCCCGCCCATGGTCCCGGCCAGCCCGATCGGGCCGGACGAGTCGGTGATGAGGACGTCGCAGGGATCGAGCGTCCGCACCACGTGGTCGAGCGTCTCAAGCCGTTCCCCCGGCTGGGCGCGCCGGACCACGATGGGCCCGCTGAGCTTGGTCTTGTCGTATGCGTGCAGCGGCTGGCCAAGCTCGAGCATCAGGTAGTTGGTGACGTCCACTGCGAGCGACAGCGGCCGCAGGCCCGACCGGGCGAGCCGGATGCGCATCTGGATCGGCGTCACCAAGGATGGTTTGAGGCCGTGTACCTCCCGCAGCACGAAGCGGTCACAGGCGGTGGGATCCGCGATGCTCGCCGGTTGGACGTCACCGCCCTCGGCCTGCCAGCCCGCGGTAAGCCCCACATCGGCCGGATCGCGAAACTCCGCGTCGAAGGCGATCGCCGCCTCCCGCGCCAGCCCGCGGATCGAGATGCCGTACCCGCGATCGGGCGTGACCGCCACGTCAAGCACCTCATCACGCAGACCGGCGTAGCCGCCGAAATCGCTGCCGACTTGCGCGGTGCCGGTCAGCACCAGGATGCCGGAGTGGTCATCCCACAGGCCGAGTTCCGCGGCGGAGCAGATCATCCCGTCGGATACGTGCCCGTACGCGGTGCGTTTCGAGATCTCGAAGCCACCCGCGAGCACGGCGCCCGGCAGCGCGACAGGCACCCGCGCGCCAACGGCGAAGTTGACCGCACCACAGATGATGCCGCGTGGTTCGGCCTCGCCGGTCGCAACCTGGCAGTACCTGATCGGCTTCTTGTGCCCGGCCAGTTCTTCGATGGCGAGTACTTCGCCGATGACGACGCCGCGGATGTCCTGTCCCACCGGGACGACCGTCTCCACTTCCAGGCCAGCGGCAATGAGCCGGCGCGCGACCTCACGCGCGGGCACCGGGGGCAGGGCCGCGTACTCGCGCAGCCACGACAGCGGGAACCGCATCAGATCTCCATCCCGAACGCCGTGGTCAGCCGCACGTCGCCCTCCACGAGGTCGCGCATGTCCGCGATCCCGTGCCGCGGCATCAGGGCTCGCTCGATGCCGAGCCCGAACGCGTAACCGCTGTAGACGACGGGATCGATACCGCAGGCGACAAGCACTCGCGGGTTGACCATCCCGCAGCCGCCGAGCTCGATCCAGCCCTCCGACTTACAGGGGCGGCACGGCGGCGCTCCTGCGCCGAGTGAGGCGCCACGGCAGATGTGGCATTCCATGTCCACCTCGGCCGACGGCTCGGTGAACGGGAAATAGCTCGGCCGGAACCTGGTGCCCAGCCCTTCGCCGAACATCGCGGTCACGAAGGCGCCGATCGCGCCGCGCAGGTCAGCCATGGTGAGGCCCTCGTCCACGGCCAGGCATTCGAGCTGATGGAAGACCGGGCTATGAGTGGCGTCGAGTTCGTCGGTACGGAACGCCTTGCCCGGGGCGACCACGTAGACGGGCAGCGGTCGGCTCAGCAGGGCGCGGGCCTGCATCGGGGAAGTATGCGTGCGCAACACAACTCCCGACTCGCCCGCCGGCCCGGGCGCCGCTTCGACGAAGAAGGTGTCCTGCTCACTGCGGGCCGGATGATCGGGTGCGATGTTGAGCGCGTCGAAGTTGAACCACTCGGCCTCGATCTCCGGGCCCTCGGCAACCTCGTAGCCCATGCCGATGAATACGTCCGCCACGCGCTCCTGCAGGGTCGTGACAGGATGGCGGGCACCGCGCGGCGCCCGGTCGAAGGGCAGCGTGACATCGACGGCTTCCTCGGTGAGCACCCGCTGGTCTCGTTCGGCCTCAAGCTCCGCGTGCCTGGCGGCCAGCACGTCACCGACTTCGGCGAGCGCAGCGCCGACCCGCTTGCCCGCCTCGGCGCGCGCCGCGGGTGGCAGCACCCTGATCTCACGGTTCGCGAGCCGGAGCGGCGACCGGTCGCCTGTGTGCGCGAGCCGCGCCGACTTGAGCTCATCGAGGCTGCGCGCTGCCGCGATAGCGGCCACCGCCTCGCCAACCATGCGCTTCAACTCCGCGGCCGACAGCGGCTCGACCGGGTCGCATGAGTTATTTGGTGCGGACATGACATGTGCTCCCAGTGCAGGCCGTGCACCATCGTAGGTTGCCGCGGACTGTTTGGATCCTTAACGGCTGCCGCGGCGTGGACCACGCATGGCCGTGCGGACAAGGCTCCGGCGTTTACGCCCGCCGAGACAGGATCGGCTTCAGGCGAAGTCAGGGGTCCCGGCGGGCAACGTAAATCGGAACTCCGCGCCTCCGCCGTGTGCCGCCTGCACGGTAATCGTCCCACCGTGCGCCTCGACCAGCCCTTTGACAATGAACAGCCCCAGGCCTGTCCCGCCACGCCGCTTGGCCCGCCAGAACTGACGGAAAACCCGCGGTGCGAGTTCCGGCGCGATTCCCTCACCCTGATCGCACACGGACACGGCTGCTCCACCCCCGGGACCGGCATTCGGCGCAGCTCGCACCATGATTGTCACCGTACCAGCACCGTGGCGCAGCGCATTCTCAATAAGGTTGCCCAGGATCTGATCAATCTTGTCGGGATCCAGCCACATCTGAGGGATCCCGTCGTATTCCTCGAGCCTGAACCGATCCTGGTTCTCGCCAGCCGCCACCCACCCTGCTATCAACTTGCGAACGCGGTCGGCGATGTCCACCACTTGGCGGTGCACCTCGAGCCGCCCGGCTTCGATGCGCGATACATCGAGCAGTTCGGTGATAAGCCTGGTGACACGGTCGGCGTCAGCGTTGACGGTCTCCAGCATGACAAGCTTCTGATCATCGGTGAACCGGTGCCATTTGGCGAGCAGGGTGGCGGTGAAGCCCTTCACGCTGGTGAGCGGGGATCGCAGCTCGTGCGCAACGGTGGAGACAAGGTCCGCCCGGCTGCGCTCGAGACGGGCGAGCCCCGCGGCGCCGCGCAGGCAGATCGTGAGCCCGCGGACCCGGTGGCCGCCATGGCGCTCGCGCGTGTACCCGACGGTGACCAGCACCGCGATGCCGTCAAGCAGCAGCGGCATCTCAGGGTGCCGGGTGCGGGTGTTGAGGCCGCCGTACGGGTCGGCGTACGCCCACCAGTCGCGGCCGTCCCGGTCTCGCAGCGGCAGCACGGCACGGACGTCGGCACCGATAGCGTCGGTCGGCGAGATCCCCGTCAGCCGCGCGGCGGCCCGGTTGAACACCGTCACGCGGCCCCTATGATCTGCCAGGACCAGGCCGTCCGGCAGATCGTCGGCGTACACGAGCCGACTGGCCGTATCGGCGCTCTGCGCGAGATCGCCGCCCTGCACGAGGGCGAGCCGCCCCCGGACCGGCGGAGCACTGCGGGCGCGCGGAACCTGGCCCGAAGCGACGCGGCCCCCCGTGCCCGTCACGCCACCGTCGGAGCATCCGGCGGCACGGTAGGTTCCGCTGTAGGTCGCGCTCGCACCCGATCTGCCCGGACTGATCCGGTCCACTCGCTCGAATCCTCCGTTCGGCTCTCGATCGTTACTTCTGGCCACTCACATCAGGCATCCGCCATGCGGCCACACCCGCCACATGCGCGTGACGGAATGTGATCAGACTCTAGCGTGTCAGGACGCCGGGACGGCACCCCCTGTCTTGGCGCCTGCTGTCTTGGCGCCTGCTTGGGAACCCCGGTTCGCCGCGCTCGCCTGCGCGCCTTCGGCACGACCTAGAGCGGGACAGTACCGTTTCGCTGTTGCGTCCGGTGCGGCACTGACCTCCGGCCAGCAGCAATTGTGACGACAATGTCACGTTCGGCAGCCGAACCCTTCAGCCGCGCCGTGCGCGGGCCAAGCCGCTCAGCCGCGCTGTGCGCGGGCCGATGCGTAAAGGCACACCGCTGCGGCAGTGGCCAGATTCAGGCTCTCCGCACGGCCATAGATGGGAACGGCAACGACCTCGTCGGCCAGGCTGAGCAGGTCCTCAGGAAGGCCCCACGCTTCGTTTCCGAACAGCCACGCCGTCGGCGTGCGCAGGTCGCCCCTCGCCGCGGCATCGTCGAGTGACCGCCCGCCATGGCCGTCCGCGGCCAGGACGCGAAATCCGGCCCCGCGCAGCGCCTCCGCTGCGGCCGCCAGGCGGACCCCGGCGACGACAGGAAGATGGAAGAGGCTTCCAGCCGAGGCCCGCACGCACTTGCCGTTGTAGGGATCGACGGACGCGTCGGTGAAGATCACCGCGCCTGCTCCGGCCGCGTCGGCTGTCCGCAGTACAGTACCCGCGTTTCCCGGGTCGCGCACATGGGCGAGTACGACGACCAGCGGCGGTGGCGCGGCGATCACCGACTCCAGCGGGACATCGACGAACCCGCAGACCGCGAGCATCCCCTGCGGCGTCGTGGTCTGCGTGAGCGCAGCCATGACCTCGCCGCTGACGAGGTGGACCGCAGCGCCCTCCGCCGCGGCCCTTACCGTGATCCAGCCGTGCCGCGCGGAGGCCTGCGCGGTCACGAATAGCTCTGTGACGCCGGCACCCGACGCTAGCGCCTCCCCCACTACTTGTGGGCCCTCGGCCAGAAAGGCGCGGTCCCGTTGGCGCATCGCACGTTTGCTGAGCCTGCGCGCGGCCTTGACCCGTGGCGAGCGCGTGCTGGTGAGCTCAGCTGCCGCCGCAGGCATGTCAGGGACGAGACTATGTGCCGCTCGTGTCACGCCACCGCCGTGTCCGCGGGCGCCCCGCCGCCTCCGGCCTCCGGCAGCGCCTTCTTGGCCACTTCCACGAGGACGGCGAACGCTTTCGCGTCCGAGACAGCTAGCTCGGCAAGCATGCGCCTGTCGACGTCGACCCCTGCCGATCGAAGGCCTTGGACAAACCTGTTGTAGGTAATGCCGTTCGCGCGGGCAGCGGCGTTGATGCGCTGAATCCACAGACGGCGGAAAGCGCCCTTGCGGTCCTTGCGGTGCGCGTAGGCATACGTCATCGAGTGGAGAACCTGCTCTTTGGCCTTGCGGTACAGTCGCGACCGCTGGCCCCGGTAGCCGCTCGCCCGCTCGAGCACGGTCTTGCGCTTCTTGTGGGCGCCTGTCGCCCGCTTCACGCGTGCCATGTTGTGACTCCCTCGGCCGGGCCCGGGCTACTTCCCGAGCAGTTTCTTGACCTTCTTTGTATCCGCGGCAGATATCACCACGTCGTTCCACAGGCGCCGGGTCCGCCGGGACGGCTTGTGCTCCAACAGGTGATTACGGTTCGCGCGGCGGCGCATCACCTTGCCGGTGCCGGTGAGCCGGAACCGCTTACCGGCACCGCTGTGGGTCTTCATCTTCGGCATGTCGCCGTCGTCTCCGTCCTGTCCCGTGCCGTCCGGCACGGCGCTGTCGTGAGTGCCCTCCGGCACACGTTCTTCTTCCGTGCCCGCTGCGCGTCCTTCTCGCGCGGGCGTCTTGCGTAACGCTCGCAACGGTCGTCGTGTGCGCCTTTCCTGCACAGCCTCACCCTCGGCACGCAGCCGAGACCCACGTGGGCCAGCGACCCGCGATTGAGCGAGCCCGCGACGCCCGGCACGTAGACACCGCCACGGCTGCGCAAGGTGACAGCCGTGGATTCGGGCGGCACCGCCGTAGGCGCGGCCCTGACGACCCGGGGCGTCCCGGCCTTTGCCTGGGCAGCGGCACAAAGGTTAACCGCTGTCAGGCGCTGGCCGATGCCTCCGGACCGCGCCGCGGGCGGGGGACCGAACGTGCCGCGGCGCGCTCAGCCCTTGCCTCGCTCTTCTTCCGGTTCGGCCCGATGACCATGACCATGTTCCTGCCGTCCTGCTTGGGCTGCGCCTCAACGAACCCCAGCTCCTCGACGTCGGTAGCGAGCCGCTGCAGCAGCCGGAACCCGAGCGCGGGGCGGGACTGCTCACGCCCGCGGAACATGATGGTCACCTTTACCTTGTCACCCTGCTTCAGGAACCGCTCGACATGTCCACGCTTGGTGGCATAGTCATGTGGGTCGATCTTCGGCCGGAGCTTGATCTCCTTGATGACTGTCTGCGCCTGGTTCTTGCGCGCTTCCCTGGCCTTGAGTGCGGACTCGTACTTGAACTTTCCGTAGTCCATCAGCTTGCACACAGGGGGACGCGCGGTTGGCGCCACCTCCACGAGGTCAAGGTCGGCTTCCTGCGCCAACCGGAGCGCATCACCAATCGCGACGATCCCGACCTGCTCGCCATTTGGGCCGACAAGTCGCACCTCGGGCACGCGGATACGCTCATTAATTCTCGGTTCGGGGCTGATGTGACCTCCTTGAACTTCACGCCTGCCGCCGCTGGTGCGGACAGCAGAACCTGCCCTGACCCACTGCGCGAGCCAACGCTGCGGCCTCCTGCGCCAAAAGCCTCGCACGTGGGCCGCTGAAAACGCCCCTCGGCCAAGAACCCCTGCCGCAAGAACCCTGCCGCAAAGAAGCCCCGCACGGCATGCATGCGGGGCCTATCGCGGCCGTGCCGACACGGCGCTTGAACGAATGAACAGGCATCGGCACGGCATCTCGCCCTGCCGACTACCGTCCATCCGCATCACGCGGACGCACCGGTTAGCGACCGTTACCCGCCAGCCAGCGGCTGGCCAGGTGGGAGATAGTCCTCCGCTTGCATGCCCGGCACACAAAGTACCGAGCTGGTCCGTGAAAGTTTACCCCACCCAGGCGCAACAAGGGTGGCCACGCGATCGCCATCGACTCGGACCCGCGTCTGCGCGGACACGTCAGTCCTGTTCCCGTTCGATCAGGTCGCTGAATCTGCCCACGGTGGACAGCAGGAACCTGCGAATGACTTGTTCGTCTTCGGGATCGAGATAATCGAAAGCCGTGTGCCAGCGCGCGGCGACATGCTCGCGCGCCTCCTGCAGCTTTTCGCGGCCTTTGTTGGTCAGATGCAGGTGCACCACACGACGGTCCCTGGGATCTCGTCGCCGCCGCAAGTATCCATTGCGTTCAAGCACATCCGCGAGATAACTGACCATGGGGGGTGTCACCCACGATCGTGCCGCTACCTCGCCTGACCTGAGACCATCCTCTTCCTCGAGCGCGGCAAGGACGCCGAGACCAGCCGCGGTGACGCCGGTCCCTTCCGCGGTGTACCACCAGTAAGTGGTGATCAGCCTGGCGGCCAGGCTGGCGAGCCGGGAGACCGGAAGCTGGCCGATCGGCTCATCGTCCCATTGATCGCCCCATCGGACCCCGTGCCCGCGCGCGGTATTCGGCCGGACCGGGTGCCCCGTGTCCATCTGGTGCCCTCCCGAACCCCCACCGCTATTGCGGTCGGGTACGGCCGCCGCGTCGGTCGACGCCGTCTTGTTCATCCTCGCAGCCTGATCTCGGAGATACTCAGCAGTCAAATTATTCAGCGGTTAAGAGTTTGTTGCTAACCCCGGTTCGCAGCCTGGACCGTGACATCCACCGACCTTGACGTGGCGCACGCGAGCCGGATACCGACCACTAGGTACTCACGGCGCGTGAAGCCAGCTCCGCCAGTCCCGCCTCGCGCATGGCCGGAAGTGGCGCGCGGTGCCCCGTCATCAGCTCGACCTGCCGTCCGGCCTGATGAAGGAGCAGTTCAAAGCCGCCAATGACGGTCGATCCGGCCGCCGCGGCCGCCGCCGCCAGCCGCGTCGGCCATGGGTCGTACGCGACGTCGAAAACCACACGGGGCGGTTGTGGCCGCCCGCACAGCCAGGGCACGATGGCATCGGCGGCATTGGGCGGAATCGTGCAAATCGCAAGTCCGATAGGATCCGGCGGGGCGGTACTTGGCGACGTGCCAGCGGCTACACCATCGGGAACTGCACCACCCCGGCCTGTCTCGCCGGGTGACGGAAGATCGCGAAGCCAGACGGTGACACCAAGCCGTTGCGCCGCGGCCAGCAGCTCCCCTGCGCGGCTGGCACTGCGAACCGCAACAGTGGCCTTGGTTATTCCCACCTGCCGGAGCGCCGCCAGCGCCGAGCATGCGGTCGCACCCGCCCCGATCACCATGGCGCCGGCATCCCCGACGTCCGCGCACGTGCTCACCCCGGCGCCGCCAAGCGCGTCGACCATCCCGCCGATGTCGGTGTTGTAGCCGCACCTGCGGCCGCCACGCAGCACGACCGTGTTGGCACCGCCAACGGCCGCGGCCGCTTCGTCAGTCTCGTCAAGCAACGCCAGCGCGGCGCGCTTTAGCGGCATTGTCAGCGACACGCCCGCCCAGCTGTGGTCGAGGCCACGCAGGACCCCTGGCAGCCGGGCCTGGTCGCAGTCGATCGCCACATAGCTCCATCCGCGCAAACCCAGAGCGGTGTAGGCGGCGCGGTGCAGTGCCGGGCTCAGCGAATGGCTGACCGGGGAACCCAGGACAGCGGCCTTCATCTCACCTTCCCACCGCCCGGCTCGCGCCGGTCAGCCTCCCTGTCCAAGGTTCTTCTCTAGCTCAGCCCTGAGCCGGGCGAATACATCCGGGCTGGACGTGAACTTCGTGACACCGGCCTTGGGATCCACCGTCACGAAGAAGAGCCAGTCGCCTCTCGCCGGGTGCAGTGCGGCATTGATCGCGGCTTCGCCCGGATTGTCGATCGGGCCGGGCGGCAAGCCCGCATGCGCGTAGGTGTTGTACGGCGACCGGGACCGTGCTGTCGAGCTGTAGCTTCATGCCCATGTTCAGTCGGTTGTAGATCACACGTGCGATCTTGGGGAAGTCGGACAGCCTGCCGCCCTCCGCCTGCACGAGGCTGGCCACGTTGATGACCTCGGCAGGAGTCAGGTTCACCTGCCGGGCCGTCGACGCCAGCTGGACCTTCTGGGCCACGTTGTTGAACTGCTCCACCATGGAACGCAGCACGTCCGCGGCCGTCATGCGCGGCTGAACCGAATAAGTGGCGGGGAAAAGGTACCCCTCGGGCCGGTTTTTCGCGTACGAAGGCAGTCCCAGCGTGCCCGGACTAGCGAGCGCTTGAAGATAGTCGCGCCGAGCTATACCGGACTTCGCATTGAGCGTGTTAACGATCTGGCTGACGCGCAGTCCCTCTGGGACGGTGATCCGCAGCTGAACGCGAGCGGCCGGGCTGAGCAACAGGTCGAAAGCGAGCGCTGCCTTCATGTGCCGGTGCAACCGGTAGAAGCCAGGCTCCAGTCCCTTCTGATGCGGGCTTTGCTCGGCAGCTTTGATAAACGCCCGCGTGCTCGCGACGACGCCGTCATGAAAAAGGGTCTGCGCCACATCGGTTGCGGTCTCGCCCTGCTTGACCTGAACCATGACCGTGCCGATGCCCGGCCCGGCATAGTCAGGCGGTATCACATACGCGCGCAAGAAATGGTAGCCGACGACGGCCCCGCCGGAGAGGAAGGCCGTGATCACAAGCAAGGCGATCAGCGGGGCGCTTCGGCGGCGACCACGCCGCCGAAGCCGGCCGTTCCCGCGGCGCCGTGTTGACTGCCCCATCGGGACGATGGGCCCGCTGTCTTCGTGTGCCCAGCCGTCCTCGTCGTCCACATCCTCGTCTTCGGCGGCGACGCCATTGCCACCCCGCCTGCCAGCCCACGGGGCCGACCCTGCGGCACCCTCCGAGGGCCCGAAACCGGACGGCGCGGCGCGGGCGGGGCCGCCGGTGAGTTGCGGGTCGGCCCCGCTCTCCCCAAACTGTTCCGATTCCTCGGCGAACGCAGCCATCGGCCCAGAAATTGCCGGGCAATCCACCCATGGCGTCATGGGCAGAGGGCCGGAGATCTCGGGCGGGCCCTGCGGCATGGGACCCACCGTGAAGTGGCCGGAGTCCAGCGGCTCCGCCGCCCAGTCGCCGCGCGCGGCGAGCCGGTACGGATCAGCGGGCCCGGCGTACCTGGCTCCGGCAACGACCCGAGGCAGCGGCCCAGACACCGCCGACGGCGCCCATGATCCGTCCGGCGCATGGGCGTGCGGAAGGTGACCTTGAGGTTCCCGCATCCCGTATGGACCAGCGAATCCGGCGCCGTCGTCTCGAGAACCGTACGGATCCTGATACGCACCACCGCGATAGGGATCCGGCAGAGGTTCGTTGTACGGGTCCGGGGCAGGCCCGGAATACGTGTCCCGCGGGAGGTGGTCGCTGTACCGGTTCGGGTGCGCGCCGAGGTATGGGTCGGAGGGCGAGCCCGCGTATGGATCGCGCCAGGTCCCGCCGTCCCGTGCGGATGACGCAGGCGGATATGGGCCGCCGTTGGCGGGGCCAGGCACGGCGGAGCCACGTGGCCCCGCGAGATCGGGCCTGAATGACGGTCCGGCCGGATAGCGGTCTGGCGGCCCAGCGGATGGTGGCGCGGGGAACGGACCCGATGGCGGCCCAGCGGATGGTGGCGCGGGGAACGGACCCGATGGCGGCCCAGCGGATGGTGGCGCGGGGAACGGACCGATGGTGGCGCAGGGAACGGACCCGATGGCGGCCCAGCAGGAAATGGCCCAGATCCAGGCCCTGTCGGCAACGGTCCGCGCTGGTAATGGCGCTCAGCCCGGTTATAGGGATCCGGGTCCTCGGCCTGATGCCAGTGGTCGGGCCGCGGTGAATCCGCAGGCACGCCGCGCTGACGGGCGTGACGCCCCCGGGCACCTCGATCACGTCGCTGGTCACGTGGCCATTCACGTCCGTCGCTCACGGTGCTACCTCGCAAGGTGAGTCGGATGGAGCAGACACGAGTTCGCCTGGCGGTCGACCGGAGGCGCGCTCACTGTCGAGAGCCGCTTGCAGTAGGACCGCAGCCGCCGCCTTGTCCACCACGTGCCGCCTGGACCGCGCGTCCCGGCCAGTTTTCCGCAGTGCGCCGTGTGCGGTGACCGTCGTGAACCGCTCGTCGAGCAGCCGCACGGGCACCGGGGCAATCCACGCCGCGAGGTTGGCCGCAAATTCGCGTGCGGCCACGGCAGCGCGACCCTCACGACCCGACAGGCTGGTGGGCAAACCCACGATTACCTCGGCCACCGCATGTTCGGTGGCCAGCGAAGCGATGGCATCCATGTCACCGCGACCGCGGTGGATGGTGCCCAGGGGGGTCGCGAGCAGTCCGCCTGAATCGCTGCGAGCCACCCCGACCCGGACCGAGCCAACGTCGATACCCAACCGCACCCCTGCTCTCACAGGGCGGTCTGGGCTCGCCACGTCCTCCGCTGGCTCAGGCACGCTCTCACGTTACGCTGCGCGAGACATCGATGTCGCGCACAGCGCTCCGAACGGCGCTAAATGCGGCGTCGATCGCACCTGCGTCATCCGGCCCGAGCGGCGCACCCCCGCCCTGCGCGACGTCGTCCCTGCCGCCGCCCCCGCCGCCGAGCGCCTTCGCGGCCGCGCCGGCCAATGCGCCGGCCTTAAGCCCCGATGAGC
>WNGF01007562.1_pt1 | contig 13072 bp, 6 predicted proteins | sample 5400641 | NCBI WGS metagenome assembly WNGF01 (sample SAMN13153371, study PRJNA577476) | soil metagenome | isolation source: 80 cm soil or saprolite under grassland replicate 2 | place: USA:California | collected 2016-06-15
CCATCCCATTCTGCGATCATCTGTTCCGCATGAGCCAAGCCAGCCGGACTTGGCGTAATGACGAGCACGACGTTCTGATAGACGCGCGTTGTGCCTGGCTCTTTCTGCCGGAGAAACTTCTGCGCCTCGGCGTGCGCCGGATCGTTCGCTGCGCCCGCGAAATCAGCTCCGAGCACGACGAGCCGAAAGGTGCCATCGTCGCCCACGTCGGCGGGCGACGTCACAATCTTATGCGGAATCACATCAGTCGGGAGATCGTGGTAAAGCGCTGCGCACTTGTTTTGCGCAAGGTCGTCAAATTTAGATCGCGCCGATTTGAGCGCCTCTTTGCGGTGGCCATCGTGAAGCTGGTTGAGATTCGGACGCGGACCAAGCCGCCAGAACATCGGCACGTTCGTGACCGCCTCCCGCTTCTCGCACTCTTCGAGATACCACGACGCTTTCGCCCAGGCGTTGAGGCCGAGATTGATCGGCGCAGGCATGTCGCACGCAGCGGCGAGCAGCCAGCGAAGTTCGGGAAGTTCCGCCTGTTCGTTTTGATCGAGCGGTTGCGAATAGATGAAAGCGGCGACGCAGGCGGACTCGATCTCTCGGCCCGAAAGCGTCGGCGTTTCGATTCTTTGCACATCTGCCACTCGCGGCAGTTCCGTCTTGAGAGCCTGCGAGTAATCGGCATTCGGTTCGCCGCTGGATCGCTGCGTGATGTTCGCGAGCTTTTGCAGCGCGGTGCTCATATCACGGCCCGGTGCGGGGAGCAGAATTTGCGTGCTAATGAGCGGCGATTCGTCCCACGCCTCCGCTTCGCGCAATGCATTGGCGAAAGTCTGGAGCACACCGCGCGTGCGCTGAAACTCCCGCACGCCCGTCCATTTTCCAAAAAATCGGTCGAGCATGTCCGGGTGAAACGGATATGCCTCAACGATCTTCTTCATCGCGGCTGGCTGTTTCGCGCGAGTGGGGTCCATTGCCTCAAAGCGCGGCCAAAACGCCAGCACATGCTGCTGCTTGTCGGCTTCGGTCTCTGGGTAGCTGGAAAAAAGGCGGCGTCGCAGCAGTTCCGGCAGATCGTTTTTCTCCACCGGCGAGCGGTCCTGCGCCACGCGGCCCAAGCCGTTGTTGCACTGCGCGAGGATTTCGCGGCCGACTTCATCGACTTTCGACGGCTCTGTAGCGAGGAGCGACACGACCAGGCTCGAACGTTGCGACGAGGCCACTGCTTGCGAGAGGCGTTGAAAGAAATTCTTGAGCCGCTCATACCATACCGGCCCGCGGCTGGAGTCGGCAGCATCCGGCGAAGCTGCGTCGTGCGCCCACATCAAAAACTCATCCAGGAGGATCAGCGCTCCACTCCCCTTCGCCTCCACTTCGGCGAGAAGCTGCGACCAAAGCTCGTCCGATGGCGGCGTGTCGTATCCGGATTGCGTTTCGTCGCGGTTCAGAATTTCCAAACCTTGAGCGCCGAGAAGCTGCCACGCGATCAAGTTCCACGGCATTCGAAACTGCCGCACTTCGCCCGTTGGCGACTTGGCGCGTCCGCCGCCTTTCCAGTCCACCTTATCGAACGAGACCGCCGCCACACGCGCACTGGGGGCGTCTGTTAGTTGCGCGGCATTCAGGATCGTCTCAACCGTGTTATCCCCGCGCGGCAGTTTGTCGCCGAGAGTCGTGAAATAATAGAGCGTCGTTAGCGTGTGCGATTTCCCGCCGCCGAAGGTCTGGCTGACATTGATGATCGGCTCGCCGCCTTTTTCGCCCGCCAGCCGACGCAGCACGGCGCGGCAGAAGTCGCGCAGGTTCGCGGTGGCGTAGCTCGTCGCGAAAAACTGCACCGGATCGCAGTAAAACGGCAGCGTTCCTCCGGGCACGCCGAAGATCACTTTGTTCAAGTCCACCGCGAAGTCGGCTTCGCCCAACTCACGGTCGCGGATTTCCTGCCGCAACTTGCACGGCTTCTTCCACGGAACGATAACGGTTTTTGCTGCTTTACTCATATTATTGGCTTTCTGCGGGAACTGGTATTGGCTCACGCCCTACTTCCGGGCTCCACCCTGTCAGTGTCGATTCTTCACTTACGACACCGGCATTAACTACCGTGCGACGATTCAGCTTAAGCTGCGCGGCAAGCGCCTCGATCAGCTTCTTTTCCTCCGCGCGGCGTTCGCGGTCGGCCAGACTGTGCAGCGCTTGAATGAGCGGCAAAAAAGCGGGCTCGGCGGCGAGGCCCCAGTTTTCAAAACACTCCTGCACTTGCGCGGCGCGATTGGCGGAAAGCAAGAACATCAATCGGTGCAACCGATCAATGAGCGGCGCGGGTAACCCAGCACGCGACTCGCCCAGTCCTTCCCGTTGTGCGCGCGCGCGCCAATCGACGAGCCGATACTGGTTGCCCTTGCTCTCATCTTCGTCATTCTCCGCCTCTTCAGTCCTTCGCGCCGCCGCATCTTTCTTACCGCCGCCTTGTTCAAGAATTTGCCATACGAGTTTGAGGGCCGTTTCGTTGAGTCCGCAGCCGTTTGCGTAAAGGATGCAAGCGCCCGCTGGCGCGGCATCGAGGCCGAAAAAGGCGCGATGCAGAAGGTAGTACTGCGTGACCGGATCGAGATCGAGCGACTCTCCGCGACCGCTAGTCTCGCGGCTCACTTCGCGAAAGCCTGGCAGTTCGCCCAAGCTGAACTGGAGCACGAGCCGCCGCACCTGCTGAAGAAACTCGGCTACTGTCATTGTGCCGCCGCCCTGTTTCTTCACGAAGCTATTCGCGCTGTAGGCCTCGAGCGCTGGTCCGAGCGCCGCCCAGAGAAAATCGGGACCGCGAATGCCGAGATCGAAAAAATATTGCAGGATGTTGCGTCCGCCGAGTGTTTCGCGCGGGTTAAAAAGAGTGTCCCGCATTTGCTCGAGCACCGTCTTGTCCCAGCCAGAGCCAGCGTTGACTAGACGTTTGCGGCAAACGATCCAGACTGATGTCGAAAGATTCGCACGCTTCTGCGTAACCTTGTTCGGCATCTCCGTTTGAATTGGCCAACTGGCTGTAACGGTTGCGCCTCCTTTGATTAGGCCACCGATAAGTGTTTCCCAAGCGTCGACATCCTTGTTTGCAAAAACCACAACCATGCGCCCGCAGGGCGTAAGTGACGCGAGTGACGCGCTGAATGCGCGAGCCATGCCATTTTCGTAAGAGTCTTTCGATGCCTTCTTGTTTCCGCCGAATCGTGTTTCGTCGTCGATTAGTTCACCGTCTGCTTTTTCGCTATCCCATTTAGGACCTGTGTCCCGTTGGAGAAGCTTCGAGAATGACAAATCGAGATCGCAAACAATCCTTTTTTGCCAAACCAAAAAGTAATCCATCAAGTCCGAGTAAGGTATTGCGTCGTAGTAAGGCGGGTCTGTCATTACAGCATCGAAGCTTGCGCTTAAGTTGCCTTCTAGAGCACTCTGGCATTTGACGCTCGGAGACTCAGCCAATGCAGTTGCTGCTAGGAGATGCTGAATTACACGACAAGCTACCTCTAACCCTCCAACGTAGAAGCGGGCGGATGCTGTGAAAGGATTAGCTTCTGCTACATCCCAAATCATCGGCATCGCGAAGCGGCTAAATGTATTTTTGATCTCGCCGTTCTTGCTTTCCCAGCGGCATTCCAAACTCATGTAGTCCACGAATCTTCCAAAGGTGATTATTAGCCCTGCCGCGATCCCTTCAACGGTGTCGGGTTGATCGGGGTAGAGCTTCCGCAACTCGCGAATCGCGTGTCGCGTGTGTTGCACAAAGACCCCGAGAGCCAAAAGCTGGCGCGGTGAGAAGAGATCTCGCCATCTTTTCATTCCGTAAGTGTGCAGAGCAAACGCGCGCGAGGCTCCGCTTCCGCCGCCTACTGGCGTCGGCTCATTGGGAATTCCAAATGGGATCTCATCGAATACATCGTCGAGTTCTTCTTGCTCGACTGCCGTCGCCCGCAATTCCTCATCAGTCGGCAATCGGTAACGTTTGCGCGTCTTTTTTCCCACCGTGGCTTCGACAACCACAGCAGTCATTTGCGTCCCGAGCAGGCCCTGTTGGCCTTGGCGCCGAAGGTCGCTCATCGTCAGGGCGATCATCCCTGGCCGTCCACTGGCGGGACACCAGACGCCAGAGCGATTCATCGTGCCGCGCCCAAGAAACGACGGCAACGTCTCGGCGGTAACTTCCCAAGCTAGGAGCTGCTGATTCTCCCTAATGACGCGGGGGAGATCGGCCAGCTGGCGTTCGCCGAGTAGTCGGAACTCGACCCCCGAACCGTCCAGCAATGGCACCGGTAGGAGAGCGGCACGGTTGCCCGCTTTCTTACAAAGCCAAAAAGTCTTGAGCAGCGGGATTCGAGCAGTTGTAATCTTGTCGCGCGCGGTGCGAGCGTGTAGATAAGCGACGGTCGGCTCGTCGCCGTGTTCGGGATAGCGCGGGGCGAGATCGGCGCGGGCTCTTTCCAGCACCCATCGCCCCCACGCGCGCACATGCCACGCAAGCGTCGCGTCGTTCAGTGTGCCGCCCAAGCAAGCGGATGTTTTTTCCGAAGGAGCTTCGGCATCAGGCGAAATCTTCGAGGGATCAAGTTGCGGTTGTTGCGAGTCGGTAAAGTGCGCTCGCTTCGCTCCTCTGCGCTTCTTTATTTTGCCGCCAAGGAAATCCTCGATGAAGTCCGGCCAGTGGCGCGCAAACTCCGGCAGGGGCCACTTCCTTCCCGCAAACCGCTGTGGGTAATCAAGCGTGCATTTCAGGATGAACCACGCGACCGGATTGATATCACTGGCCGTCACGCGGCAGCCGAGACGCATCGCCTCAAGCGGAATAGCACCGCCTCCCGCAAACGGATCGAGCACGCGCGGAGATCCGTCTGGAAACTCCGCCCGAATCGCCGCCCGAAAATCATCCATCGCTTCATCGCTCTCATTTCCCCAAGCGAGAATGCCGCCTTCTAGTACATCTTTCTTCTCCGCGACCTCTCGTCCATCCGCGTCCGTCTCGGTGACATACTTGGTCGTCACTTTGCCTCCAATTTTGTTGAGCAAGTCCGCGCGCTTCACCGGATCGCCCGGATCAGGCAACAACGTCGCCAGCAACGCCGCGCGGCAAGCCGCCAGCGGCCGTCGAGCCGGCCAGATATGCAGCGTCGAAATATGCCCATGTCGGACATTCTTCTCATGCACGCTGGCGAGCGAAGCTTGCTTGAGCGGGAACGCGACTTCGATGAGCCGGGGTTTGTCTGTCATAGTCAATTGTAGAGCGATACGGCCGGACCGTAGTCAGCCCGAATCGGAACGACGCCGGTGTGATGCCAAAGATGAGTGCCATCCGGATAATGCGTGCTGAAGACTTCCGTCCCGACATTCTGAAATGCAGTAACCACCTTTTTGCGGGGATGCTTTCTCGTTCCATCCGCCGACACAAAAGCAGCCTTTGGGCAGAAGAACTTTATCAGCTCTTCATTGATGTTGCGTCGGCTACCATGATGCGGAATCTGCATCCACCGACACGAACGAAGATCAGGAAAGGAATTTGCGGCGGCATATAGAGCTGGCAACCCAGCGTCACCGGTGAAGAGGAACACGTCCGTGCCGAATCGCGTAGCGAGGATAACAGAACTGTCGTTCTCAGGTTCGGTAGGCTCCGTGCCAAGCGCCCCATCGGCCAGACTGTCACTGAAAAGTTCGCTGACGCGCTCCGCCGCCATTTTGCGTTCGTAGGCAGCGAGAGCGTCCTCGAATTCGGCGAGGCGATCCATATCGCTAAAGTCGGATACGAGGCCCTCGTATAGAGATTGTGAAGGTCCGCAGACAGTCAGAAAGCCAATCTGTTTACCCGAGAACGGTTGATAAATCAGCTCCTTTCGTTGCCACACCGCGTTCGCAAGATCCGAACTCGTTTCGAGCGACTGGTTAATGATCTTCGCAACACGCGTTGCCGAGGTTGCGCGCAAGGCTTCATGCAGCGTTTGCAAGTTCACGTGTTTCCAAGGGAGGTGCATCCAGAAGGTGCCAAAATCGAATCGCTTATCAGTAACCAATTCGATCAAGCCAGCGGCATGATCGTCGTGGGGATGCGTGCAGACAATATGGTCGAGATACTGGATCTTACGATTTAGCAAGAACGCTTTCACCGTCGCAGCGCTGCCTTCGTTGCCACCGTCGATTAAAACGCGGGTTGCCATTCCGTTCGTCCAACGCGTGACGAGGATCGAATCACCATCGCCGACATTGAGCATGTCCACGTCGACACCGTTGAATGTCGCAAGCGGCACATTCATTGTGTCACCTTCGCTTTCTCGAGTTGAAGGAATTGCACGAACAGTTCTCGCGCGTAGTGCGTGCCGAAGCGGTGCATGCGGATCAGCGCCAGGCTGCCCGCAATTACCAAGCCGAGGCTGACGCGCCATCCTTGGGGCCACTCCATAACTATGTTGAACACGGCACACAAGATGAAGGCACTAGCGATGCCACGAAACATTCCGTAGTTTCCGTTAAAGGTATCGATGCGCTGATTACGCCCAGCCGCTGACACCGCCGCGTAAATTTGGCGCGTGATCGGAAACCACTCCTTCGCCGCTAGGTCCGCAATCGGCTTATCGACGATGATGCCGGTCAAGTCCTTCACTTTCTCCGCAAGTGCAGTGATTTGCTTGTGGCTCAGTAATTCCTGCCGCTTTTGCAGGAGCCAGTTGGTCGGTATTCCACCAAAAGGTTTCCACAGAGCTTTCTCGATGAGGTTGCCAAAAGCTTGGACTAGATGGCCTGCTACATATGCCAGGATGATGAACAGACCCAAGTCGCCAAGAGTGAAATCCTTTCCTTGGATGAATGGTGTGGTCTCGGGACAAATCCGCGAGACGACATAAAGCACGACTGCACCGGGTGTCAGCACGCCTGCAAATTCGTAGAAATCGAACGATTTCATGTCAGCGGTTTATGATCAAAAATGGTCGGAGTTTTTGCCTGAAATTGCTCATTCGTATTCGGCCTCCCGGATGATGTCGCCAGCGTTCAGGACAAACGACTGGCGCGTGGAAAACGCCAGCCGGATCGGATCCTGGACGCGGTAGAGGCGCGGCTGAGTGGCACAATCGAGAACTACGTAAAGCCAGTAACGCTTGCGCAAATTTGCCGCAGTGGGCCACTCGTTATCGGTGAGCGTCACGGGACCGCGACCGCTGCGGCCTTTCACCTCGATGGCGACGACTTCGCCGCCGGGCCTATGGCTTTCGAGATCGTAACCGCGAGCGAGGGACGGCGACGAAACGTCGAAGACTCGCGCGCGGTGATGGTCTTGTTCGTAGTTCAACGCGAGCCGCACCGCGAGACGCTCGACGTCGAGGTCGTAAAGCTCGCGTGCTTCGGGGCGGGCATCGGGCACAACGAGTGCAAGGGCGACACGTTCGAAACCGGAGAGATCAATCATGTCCGGACGGCGCTGCTCGAAGAGAAGAGCCTGCGCCTTTTCCTCAGACAAGCCAGCTTGCTCGATTTTTATTTTAGCGATTTGGGCGACGGCATTGGCATCGCCCTCGCGAGCTTTTCGGGAGAGATCGCCGCGGTCGGTGGCGAGCTGCGCCGCGCGATAATCAAACCCGCACATAAGGTCCTGCTGCCGCAACTCGGCTTCGGCTTTGAGTTCAGCACGCACCGGCTGCAAGATCGCGCCCTCTGCCGTGGCACGGGCGAGCTTGTCGAGCCGGGCAACCCACTCCGACCGGCGGGTCAGGAAATCGCCCGCGCTCGATAGCAGTGACTTCGGAGCGGCGGGCAGTGCGATGAGATGGTTAAACTCGAAAGTTTGGCTGGTGCCGTCGGCGAAAAGTCTGAGGCCGATGATGCGGCGGTCCAATGTAACGCGGTTACTAGTCGCAACTGAAGCGGCGCCCATCTCAGCGAGTTGGACCGAGTAAACCCCGGCGAGGTAGGGCCGGTCGCTCGTCGGATCGCACAGGACCGCGCCGCGCTGGATGTCAGCGGAAAACCGGCGAACAACTTCGTTACAGAGTGTATCAAACACAGGCTCGCCTGGGCGAAGGAAGGTGATTTGTTCGGGCGGAATCGCGCCATCGTCCGGTGGATCACGGCGCACGGTGAGAAATGCAGGGAGCGGTTGTCCAACACGCTCGACGAGCTTGCGCGTGAGCGGCGAGGTCTCCCACGTCGCTCGCGCGACGGTGGCGATATCGCCGTCGAGGGCGAGCCCAAGCTTTGGCGCTGCACGCTCGACGAAACGTTGGACGTAAGCCGGCAGAAGATGGCGAAGTTCTTCAACACGTTGCTCGGCATTGAGCGCGCCCAGGCGCTGTGCGACATCGCCAAACGAAGTAGCGTGCTTGCGATCTTCTTCGAGTTGCTTGCGGAGATGCGCGGTCGCCAATTTTCCGGCAAGATTTTGAATTGATGAATCAGCCGAATCGGAAACGAGAGAATCCCGCAGCAGCTCGCGGATCGTGCCGCCATCGATTAGTTGCCCCACGACATCGAACACCTTGTCCGAGCACAGCTCGCGGCGCGCTTCGTTTAGCTTTTCCAAGAGAGTGAAAAGGACGTCGCCTTCGCGTGTTTTTTCGGCCACCAGATTAAAAATGCGCACCTCGCTGGCGCGCTGGCCAAAGCGGTGTAGCCGGCCCATCCTTTGTTCGAGCCGGGCGGGATTCCACGGAATATCGAAATTCACCATGACCCAGGCGAACTGTAGATTGAGACCCTCACCAGCGGCGTCGGTTGCGAGCATGAGACGGACACTGCGCGCATCGGGGTTCGGCAAATTGCGAGCACGGCGAAACTCCGGCGTCATGAAACGGAAACACTGCCGATCGCGTTCCTGCTGACCCAATCCGCCATGGATTGTCGCGATTTCCTCGCCATAGCCGAGCTGCGCGAACCGTTGTTGGAGATAATCGAGCGTGTCGCGATGCTCGGTAAAAATGAGCAGCTTTTGGTTTCGATACTCCGGCGATTCGATGACTTCCCGAACGCGCGTGAACTTTGCCTCCTGGCCGGAAGTACGTACCTCCTCGCCTTCCTCAACGAGCCTGTCGAGATAGGCAACTTCCTGCTCTAGCTTCGCGCCCTCGGGCCTGGCGAGCGCGAGAGCACTTTCCTCAATGGCTTCATCGGACTCGCGGCCGTCGGATAACTGATCGGCTTCATCGGCGGTGCTGCGGTCGAGTAGCTCCTCGATTTCCTGCTCCGCTGGCAGCTCGGCCGGAGGTTTTAGAAGCTTTTGTTTGCGCCGCTTGAGCGAGAGAAGAACCGCAGCCGTCGAACTAGCGAGCCGGCGCTGAAGAACGGCAAGCACCATTCCAGCGGCGTTCGGATTGAGCGTCTTATTGTTTTGGTAACTCCAGCGAAGGTAATCAGAGACCCTTTCGTAAAACTGGTGCTCACCCTGCGTGAGCTGGAATCGGATCGTTTGGCAGAGACGGGGTTTGTAAATTGGCTGTCCAGCGTAGTCGAGCATCTCCTCCTTTAGCCGTCGGATGAAATACAACCGCCGCTTTTGCGGCGGAAGCGCGAGAACGGCGGCGCCAGTCGGAAAAAGATTCGGATCGAGCAGGCGCCAGAGCGCGAAATACGGGTGTGGTTTGCCCATGTGCGGCGTAGCCGTAAGCAGCAATAAATGAGTGCAACGTGTCGCCAAAGTTTCCGCAAGGCGGTAGCGACGCGTTTTTTCGCGCTTTGGATCTGGCCATGAGAGCTTGTGACACTCATCAAAGACGACGAGATCAAACCGACCAACGGCATCGGATTTCAATCTCTCGCGAATGGCAGGTACAGCCGCTGTATCGACGCTGACGATAAACAGTCCCGTCTCGGCGACATCAAGTGCACCCTGCTCTATTCTGGCCCGATTGAGGATTGTCGCGGAAAGGTCAAAGAGCTGCGCGAGCTCACGACGCCAGTTAGTAAGAAGACCGGCAGGGGCCACGATGAGCACGCGACGAATTCTCCCGCGGTTCAACATTTCGCGGACATAGAGCCCAGTCATAATCGTTTTTCCGGCGCCTGCATCGTCTGCGAGCAAAAAGCGCAACTGCGACTGCGGGAGCATGTGCTCGTAAACAGCAATGCGCTGATGGGGTAAGGGGACAACGCGGGATAGCTCGAGGGCGAACGACTTGTTGCGGATATGGCCGTTACGCAATCGGTGCGCATCCACAACCAGCTTCAGATGCTCGGCGTCCCCCTCGAAATCAATAGGTGGCGGAGCAGCGAAAGCCTTTGTGGCGGCGGGGGCATCCGAGCGCGGCTGGCGAGCGGAAACCAGCTCCTTCAACCTGGAGAGCCGATCACGCTGGGGCTCTGCGTGCCCTCTTTCCCAACGGTTTACGGTGGCGAACGAAACCCGAAGCTCCTTTGCAAACGCCTCCTGCGACAAGCCGAGCCTTTTTCGCGCTTCGCGTATCTCGTTCGGCGTCATCAACCGCAAGGATTACAGATATCATTTAAAATGTCAACGCGCGCGATATAACATTCGCTATATCACCCGCGCTTAGTGAGGGCGCGCACGTTACTTACCTGGGAAAGCATAAACTAATCAGAAAACAAGGAAGCCATGAACTTAGAAAACGAGGAAATGGTGGCCGGGATACCCGCTTCAGCAAACGTTGCGGCGGAACCAAGGCGATGTGCTGCCGTTTGGCTCTAAAGGCGGCAACAATTTCTTTCGATGACCTCGCTCAGAATGTACCAACACGCATCTATGTTTCGGCAAGTTTCGCAGCACGTGAGGTTTTATCTTGTGCTCTTCTTGCTCGGAATAATTCCGTGACGTTCTTCCGCTGTGATAGCCCCAGGACTTTTTGATCACGCGTTTTTTTCCGAGAAAATCGGCGCTTTCCAACGCGCCTTCTTCGTCGGCGGCTTTGAAAATGAGACGATTTCGGAGATTCAGGGTGAAGACGCGTGCCTTCTCCCGGCCTAGCGGAGGGACGAACGAAGTTGAGGATTGAGCTACGGCGACAACGGTCGCCCGCGCTTCGCGAATCACGTCGATACAGTTGTAGTCGCTCATGCCGTCTTCACTCGCCGTGACGAAACGCTGTGCTTCGTCGGCCCAGAGGATTAGCAGGTTATCGCGGTGGCGTTCGTCGGCTGGTTTGTCGAAACGGCGCAGAGCGTGCGTGTAAAAGAGCATTTTGAGGAACGTGTTGATGTAGCGGCGCTCCATCTGGAATTTTTGCGGCATCGCGACGCAGACGATTTTGCCGCGATCTAAATCGGCGAAGTCGAAGCTGTTTCCAGCGGCGCAGAAGACTTGAGCAATTTCGGGAGTGATGAACGGCTGGAGATAATTGGCGATCGTTTCTTTAACGCCGCCGATTTGTTCTGGAGGCTGAGAAAGAAAGCGATTGGTGAAATGCTCGGCGAGTTCGCGCCGACGAATTGTTTGGTGGCCGGACGCGATGTCGGTCATCGCTTCATCCAAGTCACTTTGATCGAGAAGCAGATGATATGCGTTTTCCAACGTCACATCGGCTCCGATCTCCCGCAGAGTTTCCAGAGCTGCAGCGATATGGGTTTGTGCCTGGTTTTTGAAAAATGCTTTATCGCCCGCCTGGCCCAGCGAAGCGGCTGTGTCCACGACCGCTTTGGCGAATGTGTTGTAGGGAATCGTGCGGTCGGAAGTCAGATTGTAGGTATGCCGCGGCTGCCATGTGCTGGCCGCGTCATCTGGCCGGACCTGCAGTAGGATAAGATCATCCTCGCGGCCAAAGTGCTTGGCCATTTGCGAGAGGGTTTCCCAATAAATTCCTTTGTCGTCGATGCAGAGCCCGCCCCATGTCGGTTCGTTCTGGAAGACCTGGTAAAGCAGACGTGTGATGCCTGATCGGGTTTTACCAGAGCCGGTATCGCCAGTGATCAGCCAGCCGCGACAGAAATCATCTCGCGTCCACGTAAAACCGGCGAGGCGGACAACAACGTGCTCTTTCGGTTTCCACAAAAGTTGAATGACGAGACTCGCTGCTGCGCCGAAGCAGCAAAGAGCTGCGACAGTTGCGATGAAACTCGGACTCACAGAAGATGATCAATCAACACCCCGGCGACCGCGCCAAATCCCGCGCATACGCAATGCGTGATGAACCGTGCTCGGTTGATGCGATTGACGTTGTGACCGAACCGGCGCAATTCACCGACAAGATCAGTAGCTTGGTGGACGAATGCTTTCGAACGGCGGTCGAGCAGTTCGATGGTGCCGCGAAAATCTTCAAAGCTCGGCGGAGACGCGGGCTGATCGTTGTCGGTCTCGCGTGAATGCCTGAGATAGATGCGTACCAATTCAAGCACTGCAATCATCGGATCGCCATCCGCGATGTGATGCTTGCGCTGCCACTCGCCGATGGCGCGCGTTAACGGATCATCAGCGCTCATGCAGCAAATTTCTCGGCCGCGCGCAGATCGCTTAAGAGCAGATCACCTGCGCGATAAAGTTGTCGGTAGAATCGCGCCTGCCAGCTCTTCAAACGTTGGCGGTCGAGCAGATTGAAGCCGGGATCGGTCAGCGCGACCGTGACCGGCGTGTTGTGCTCGTTCAACGCGGTAACGAGCCAGTCGTACATGCGCGGCATCATGATCTCGCGTGCCTGCAACGCGTCAACCACGTGCCGTCGCGTTTTGCTGCCGTCGTAAATCTTGAACGCGTCGCTATGGGCTTCGTTTTTCACTACAACCCATGCGCAGCGATCATGCAGCGCGTGGGACAAGATTCGGAGTTGCTCAACGCTGTCGGCTTCGTGATTGACGGGACAGATGACGGTTAAGCGCGCACCGAGCGAACACAACACCTCGGGCAGATGCACCTCATTGAAGAAGTCGAGGAACAGATCGGTCGAAGCTGCGCGGCAATCGATTACGAGCAGATCGGAATTTTCCGCAGTCGTGAACACGCGGTCGATCTCGCGGCGATGCTCAAGATTGATGAACTCCGATTGCGGGTGGAAGCGCTTGAGCGTCGAGTTCTCGTGGTCGCTGTCGATCGCGCAATGAGCGATGCTGCAATCTTTCAAATACTGAACGAAGTTGACGGCGAAGAAGCTCTTTCCGACTCCTCCTTTGCCGTTGATGATGA
>WNGF01007563.1_pt1 | contig 13072 bp, 17 predicted proteins | sample 5400641 | NCBI WGS metagenome assembly WNGF01 (sample SAMN13153371, study PRJNA577476) | soil metagenome | isolation source: 80 cm soil or saprolite under grassland replicate 2 | place: USA:California | collected 2016-06-15
CTGGTGCCAGTCGGTTCAGGAGTCGCGGCAGTGCGTAGGCTCGCCAGCCGATCTCCTCAATGGCTCCCAGCAGCATGAACGCGACGAACATGATGGGCACGCTCAGGCAGGCCGACAGTGGCGGAGCAGGCGGCAACGGACTGCCGACGGCCACACCCAACCCGAGCGCGCTGAGCACCACCAGCGCGGGGCCGAGCAGGGCAACCGCGTAGGCCACAGCAGACGGTGCTCGGTTCGGTTGGCTCGTGCTACGGCTGGTGCGCGGCAGTCGACCCGAACTCACGTCCTTGGGATTGGGCGCAACTACATGCGATCGGATCCGCGTCCAACGAGAAGGAGGCTGTTAGGGATGGATCAAACGGCACAGGGTGAGAATCAGGCCGCAGCAACCAGGATTCTCCGCGCCAACACCGACGATCCTAGGTTTGGGGATTCAGCAGACCCGGAGCCGGTCCGGAAGCAGTCCTGGACCGCAGCCACGGCGATTGTCTCGGACGCTACGACCCGCTTGATGGACTTACCGGGACGGCACAGTCGAGGGTGGGTGCGTTGGCGTTCGTCGAATCCTTTGTCAACGCAGCACTCGACGCAGTTGGGCAGCTTCTCAGTGAACTCGCAGGTCACTTCAGTCGCTGACAGGCGCTCAGATCAGGCAGACAAGTCGCGAACACGTGCGCAAACGTTTTGAGACACCTCAGGCAGGGGCCTCTAAGTAGCACGCCGACGCGTCCAAAACTCGTGTCCAGAATCAACGTCTCACAACCCTGCTCGTCCAACGTCGATGACCAGCCCGCCTACGCCACGACCTGCCCGCATTTTCTGCGGCGAGATGCTTCGTCGTCGCTACGGGTAGTCGCCATGAGCCAAGTAGTGCGCCTCGATCGGCACCGCGGGTGGATGACGGTGGCCGGCGGCAAGTGCGGCCTTCCTGGCGGAACACCAGCTGAGGGCGGCCCGTTGACCCAGCTGCCGAACGTGCTGTTCTTTCCAGCCGTTGTATTCGGACCGTTCTGGGTGTTCGCACCGCTGCTGGTTGGCCTGTTCGGCTTCATGTATGCAGTCCTGCACTGGCGCGAGCCCGCGGCCAGGTTCACCGTGTGGCTGACGCTGCTGACCTGGGCCGTATTGACGGTGTACGTGTACCAGGCCGCCCGACTGGCAGCACCTGACGCTGGCCGGGGCGTCCACGTCTGATCGATGGAGGTAGCGAGATGACCCGGGTTCCTTCGAAAGCGCCGCCATTTGTTATGGATATGAGGTAGAGGCCAACGTGCGGGCGGTGGTCGGCATCTCGCGTGGGTCCCCCGTTAATCGGGCGGCGGGACGACTCCGCCAGCCGCTCAGGCTTGGGAGACCACGGGATTCACGTCGCGGGGACCGCCCATCCGTCGTGCGAGGGCGACTCGCATGAATCGATACCAGTAGTACGCGGCGATCATACTGGCAATGAAGGTGAGGATCCCGGTGAGCTCATACAGCACGTCCCCGACCAGGGGTGTCTGCGGCAACACTCGGAACGCGCGATCTAATCGGTCCACAGCCTCGCCGCTGGTGGCTGCATACAAGGTAATGACCGCGTTTACGACGTGGTCGAGAAAACCATCCACGATACCCAACCCCACGATGATCAGTGCGTTGAGCAGTCCATACGCCGAGAGAGCGATGTTGCTGCCCGATGCACCGAACCAGCGCATCAACACGAAAGGAAGCACCACGATGAGAGCTGCGGGAATCAGTAGCCCCCATCCCTCCCGATAAATGTGATGCACGGAGGTGATGATCGCTGTCACCGTTATGCTAATGACGGAGAGCTTTGCGTAGGTAGTTGCGACTGACATGTTCATCCATCTGACCTCTTTCTTTGATTGCCTTCTTCTTTTCCCGGCGGGCGGGGGCACCGATGCCCGGTCACCCCGCGTAGGTGCAACATCCTGTTATGAATCCAGGAGCGCTGCGCTGTCTCCGAAAGGGATGGCGACGGCCTTATAGAGGGCTCGCGGACACCGCCTGTTCTGGCTTTGAATCACCTCCCGTGTCTCGTTGGCTGACAACGAATGTCCGCGCCGGGCGGGTGGAGCGGCGTCAACCCAGCGATTGATCCGCGGGTGGAGATTCGCCGGTCCGTGGCTGGCCGCTACGCCCTGGCGGCAGCACGGTACCGTGTGTCGGCGAGCTGGGCGCGTCGATCTGCGATGTGATCCTCGTGCGTCGTGCGCTTTACTGTGTTCTTGGGCTTGGTATTCGCTGCTGTTCGCGCCTGCACCACTCGCGGCATGATCAACCCGTGGGTTGACGTCACTCCACCCGTGCCTCGGCGACACTGATTCGGACAGGGAAACTCGTGACCGTGCAAGTGCTTCTCGTCGATGACCAGGCCTCGTTTCGGCGCGCGGCGCAGCGGGTGCTAGCTCGACTGGCCGATTTCGAAGTTGTCGGTGAAGTAGCGACCGGCGAATCCTCCATCGAGGCAGCCCGCTTGCTCCGACCGGACCTGGTGCTGATGGACATCCATCTACCGGGTATGGACGGACCCGAGGCGACGCGTCGCATCCTCGCCGAGCCACCGGGGAAAGAGCGGCGGCCCGTGGTGTTCCTGCTGTCAACCTATGAGGCAGCCGACTGCGCCGCTCAGACAATCGCGTGCGGCGCGGCGGTCTATCTCTCAAAGGCCGAGTTCAGCGCCACCACCCTCAGCATGGCCTGGGCGTCGGCTATAGCCGGCGAGCAGGCGTAAGGGCGTAGGCTCGGCACAGCTGTGGCGATCCGAGTGGTCCTGGCCGAAGACAATCTCCTGGTTCGTGAGGGTGTACGCCGATTGCTGGAGACCCGCAAGGACGCCAGCATCGACGTGCTGGCCAGTGCGGTGATCTCGACTCGCTGCTCGAGGCCGTCGAGGCTCAGTAGCCGGATGTGGTCCTGACGGATATTCGCATGCCTCCAACGCACACCGACGAGGGCTTGCAGATCGCTGCCCGCCTGCATAAGAGTCACCCCCAGGTAGGCGTAGTGCTGCTCAGCCAGTTCGACGCGCCCACATACGCGCGAGCATTGCTCGAGGAAGGTTCGGCGGGTCGCGCCTACCTCCTGAAGGAGCGCGTTTCGGACCCGGAGCAGCTCGTCGCTGCGATTCGCGAGGTCGCGCGCGGTGGCTCGGTCATCGATCCCAAGGTCGTCGAGACACTCGTGGCGGCGCTCGGTGAGCACGTGCCGGATCATGGGTCAACACCCGCGGCCATAGAGGACCGCAGCCCTTCACTGGCGCGCGGAGACTTGGCCGAGCCGCTCACGGAACGAGAGCTCGAGGTCCTCAGGCTCGTCGCGGAGGGAGCCTCCAACCAGGAAATCGCGCGCAAGCTGGTGGTGACCCTGGCCACCGTGAAAACGCACATCAGCCACATCTTCAGCAAACTGGACGCGGCTCTCCGCGTCCAGTTTGTCGCGTGGGCCAGGGCGGTCGGGCTGCTGGCCTAATAGGTCACTCGCTGCTGGCGCCCAGCTCGCCGCGAGTTACTGTGGGCTCGGAATGACGTAGCAGCTCATGAGACGTTTGGGCACGGTGCGCCTTCCAGCGCCGCGACGATGCCTTGACCCGCCAGGGCGCATCGGTACGAGCCCGGCGTAAACCGGCACTACGCGGTCAGCGCCCGCGGCCGACACGAAGTGGCAGAGACCGTTCCGCAGGCGCTGCCCATGCGCCCCAGCCTCCTATGGCGTCGCCGGCACCCGTCCCGTAACGGTCGTGCCCTCCCCCTGCACCGAGCATATCTCCAGCCTCCCGCCCACGGCCGCCAAACGGTCGGCCATGTTCTGGAGCCCCGCGCCTTTTGGCGCGGTGGCCGCGTCAAAACCGGGGCCCGCGTCGTGCATCGACCAGCCGAGCCAGCCGTCCTCGCGCCCGAGCCACACGCTGACCGGGGTACCGGGAGCGTGCTTGGCGCAGTTCTGCAGCGCCTCCAGGCAGCAGAAGTACACCGCTGCCTCGACCTCTGGCGCGAAGCGCGCGGCCGCGACGCTAGCGTCCGCCGCCAGCGCCACCAGCGGGCCCGCCCGGGCCACCTGCGCCTCGAGCGCCGCCGCAATGCCACGATCGGCCAGGACTGGCGGGTAGATTCCGCGGGCGAGGTCCCGCATTGCCGCAAGCGCCTCGCGCGCCTGCGCACCGATCTCGGCCAGAAGAGCTTCCGCCTCGGCCGGGTCGGACCGCACCAGCTCCTGCGCCACCTGCACATTGACCGCCACCGCCACCAGCTGCTGCTGGGCGCCGTCATGGATATCCCGCTCCAGCCGCCGCCGCTCAGCATCCTGGGCGGTCACGAGCCGTTGCCGCGATGCCCGCAGCTCCTCGGCCCGGCCACGGAGCTCCAGCGTGAGGCGCACGTTGCCGAGCGCCGGGCCCGCGTGCGCCGCCAAGTCACGCAGCAGCGCCGCTTCCGCCGGCGTGACCGGGTCGCCGGGTGGCTTGCTGATGGCGATCTCCCCGACCGCGACGCCCTGATGAAGCACGGGGACCGTGCGCTCGAACCCGTCGCTTGGGGCGCCGGCCGGCCAGGCGACCGCCTGGTCTTTCCCGCCGGGCACATATACCCGAGCCAAGCTGCGGGCAGACCCTACCCCGTGTGCCGCTGCCTCGGCCAGGCGCGGCAGCACCTCGTCCACCGATATTGCGCCCGCGATGCGGCGGGAGAATTCGGCAAGCACTTCGTAGGGGCTGGCGCGGTGTCCGTACACCAGGCGATTGGCGAGCCGCTGGAGCCGCTCGCGCAGGGGCTGAAAGGCGACCGCCACCCCAACGGTGGCCAGCAACGCGAGGGCCGTGTTCGCCTCGCCGCGGCTGCCGACCAGGGTCCCCACGCCTGCCACCACGCCTACGTAAATCGCGGTGATGCAGACGGCCAGCGACCCGTATACCAGCGTCTTGCTGATGACGAGATCGATCGCGTACAAGCGATAGCGCAGGATAGCGACGGCGATGCAGGCCGCGGTGAACGCGAGGGCAAGGACATAGCCTACGCGTGTCACCGGCACCCACTCACGTGGCGAGAGCGCCGTCACCAACCAGGCGAGCACCCAGACCGCATAACCGTAAACCGCCCACTTGAGTTGCTGCCGCTCGTCGGCCCTTCTCCCCCGGAGCCGTAGCACCAGCAAGGCTCCCACCAGCAGGAGGATCATCGCCGCGGCTGGCGTGCTGACGGCCAGCAGGGCCGCCAGCACGCCGCGTGCCTCCTCGTTGCCGAATGGATTCATTACCCAGGGGACGCCGAGCAGCGGGCCGGGCATAAACGCGTGAGCCGGGGTCGCCAGCGCGGGCGCGAGGACCCCAAGCCAGAGCGCAAGGCGCCAGCGCGGTGATGGCGGCCGACCATCCGGGAAAAGGAGGAGGGATGGGACGAACAGCCCCCCGCATAGTGTGTTGGTCCAGCCCGCCAGCCAGGCCATGGCGGCGCCGTCGCCGAACGGGCCGACCGGGCCGGCGGCGACGGCGTATTGCGTATAACGGTTCGCAACCGCCTGGAAGCCGGACAGCACAGCCATAGCGCAATAGATCCAGCCGATGGGATTCCGCGGATAGCGACTCGCGATCAACGCGCCGAGGATCGCCATGACAACGAATGCGGCCGAGCGCAGGAGCAAGAGGAAGAGCTCGGTAGCGCCACCGGGCAAGCCAACGCCCGGAATCGGCGGCAGACCGCTCACGACGTACAGCAGCGGCCCGAGCACCGCGAGGGCCACGCCGATCGCGCACGACGACCAGGCCAGACGGGCAAGCGCGTGCGTGCTGATCAGCTGATCCCTTCAGGCGCCATTGTGCTCTCTAATGGCGTCCGGGGAAAGGGGAGAACGGCCCCACACCCCGTCGAGGGGGTCGACAGTACTGCCCTGCTCGAGCTCCTCCTTGACTCAGCGCCGCTTCGATCGACGGTAGCCGAGATCCTCTCAACAACCGTGTAGGCGAAGCCCAGCCTGGCCCGTTCACGATGCTTTCCCGGCCTTCCCGACCCAGATCTAGGGTGCGTGGCTTGTCGGCCTGTGTGCTGGGGAACCGGTGTGAGCGGCAGCCGACGGTCCAGCGCTGATCCGGCCCCACCTGCACCTTTCGCGACCACCGCATGCGGACCGTCACGGACGGGGTCCGCTCCACGAGGCGGGTCGATCCGGGGTCGGGCTTGCGCTACGCGACTCGAATCGGGCGAGCGTGTTGGTTAATCCACCGAAGCAGGGCCTGGCGAGTTACTTTGCGGACGCGCGCACCGGGCTGGCGTTCGCCCTTCGTGATCGCTTCGTCTCGAGGCCTTGCAGAACGCGGCCAAAGTACCCCCCGCACGCGACCGTTATCTGCGGCTACCATTGCCCAACTGGCTGGAATTCTGCGTGTCAGACGACGGTCCGGGCTTCGATCCAGCCCGCGCGCGGCGTCGATCCGGCTGCAGAGCATGTCAGACGGACTCGCTGCCATCGGCGAGACGCTCGATATTGGGCCCGCTGGCAAAAAGCAGCACAACCCTCACGGGTCGGCTACGGGCGACTGGGCATTCTGTGCTGGATCCCAAACGTTACGCTGGCCACTCTTTGAGAGCACGACCCGCGCCGCGGCGGGTGGCGCTTCGGAGCGGGTCATCATGGCTCAGACCGTGCACCGCTCGACCGACATGGTCAGGCGCTACATCCGCGAGGCGAACCTATTTGCCGAAAACGCCGCCAGTTTGGCGAGCCTCTGAAATAGCGGGACTGTTCGGTTGACTCTTGTCGGGGTCGGTCTTGCAGTGGTAATTCTCGTTGTCGAGCGGATGCACACCGCTCTGCGTGGACCCTATGTTTGGCAACGCTTCCTCACCCGCACGGGGTTCTATGGGGACGTCGCACTGCTCTTCGGCACGGTAGTCGCGGCATTGGAGCTCTGGTTTTGATTGCCTCGCCAAGTAGCATCCCTGCTCCCAAAGGTCTCGCCAACCTACTCGTCCTGGATACGGGCCTATTTATTTATTTGCTCGGTTTTGATTTCTTCTGCGGCTGTACGTCCAATCTTCGAGTTCCTGCGCCCGGGGGCAGTCCAGCGGCTGGTGAGGGACGCGTTCAGGGTCCACCAGCAGCCCGTGGCGATTCTCCATCAGCGCTTAAATTGAATTATTTGGAATCTGGGCCAGGAAGGGGCCAGCCGCCGTAGTAGCCCTCTCTGGGAAGAGGGGGCGCGGGGGAGAAACCCTCTCTGGGGATTCCGGGGGATAAGTGGATGGGAGTGGATAGCGCGCTGCTGACGGCTCGATGGTCGGTACTCTCGAGTTGTTCGGAAGCCCTGGCCTGGCTGCAAGTTCAAGCCGATCTCGGAAACCGGCGAACTGGTTTCAATCCTTTTCTGCCTTCGCGGTCGTGCGCTCCCCACTCAGTACCTGAACCAGACGTTGATCCCGTTGTTGTGCCGCAAGGCCGGTGTACCGCTGCAAGACGCGCGGGGTCGAATCACCAGCCACCGCGCCCGCGCGACGATCGCCAGCCAGTTGTACAACGCAAAGGAGCCGATGACACTGTTCGAACTGCAGGCCTGGCTGGGCCATCGATCGCCGCATTCGACGCAGTACTACGCGCGGATTGCTCCCACGACTCTAGCCCGGGCCTATCGCGACGCTGGCTACTTCGCTCGTAACGTCCGCACTATCGAAGTGCTGATCGACCGCGACGCTGTTCAAACCGGATCGGCGGCCCGTGGCACACCCTGGCAATACTTTGATCTCGGTCATGGCTACTGCACGTACAGTTTCTTCGAGCAATGCCCACACCGGATGGCCTGCGCCCGCTGCGATTTCTACCTGCCGAAGGACTCGACCAAGGCCCAGCTCATCGAAGCAAAGGACAACCTCCAGCGAATGCTCGCCTCTATTCCACTCACCGACGACGAGCGGGCTGCCGTCCAAGACGAAACCGTCGCTGTAGAGCGGCTGCTTGAGCGCCTGACCGATGTGCCCACTCCGGCCGGCCCAACTCCATTTCAACTCGCCCAATCCGGGAACTTCATTCCGTTGACAACCTTGACGACTGCAGCCCTTCCCGGTAAGCCCTCATGATCATCGCCGAAACGCATTCACGACAGATTATGGAGAACTCCTGTGGATAAATCTGTTGACTTTTGATTCCACAGAACATGACCCAGGTACGCCAGCTTGGCTTCCTTCCCCGGTCCTTTGCGGCACAGCCGGGCATCGGGTTCCGTGGTGCTCTGGTGAGTACCCCACTACTTCGCGGTGGCACAGCGCGTCGCTGCGGCGATCCCCTATGGCCGTGGCAGGTGGCGGCCAGTTCCATCATCTGCGCACTCCAGCGGCGATCACAACGACGTTCCTCGGTGAACTGGGCGAATTGCTTGCGGTTGCCGCGCGCAATGTGCGTCTGGAGATCGAGGCCGTGCCCGGCACCAGCGCTGAACTGATCAGTCCGTTCTGGCTCACTCCGCTCCCCGACCAGAGCGCACGTTGGGTCGTTGCGGTGGGGGATCCGCTGGCGGTTGAAGAGCGGGACCTGGTCGTCCGCTTCGGGTTCAAGAGTCAGCTGGAGCATTGGGTCACCGCGTCCGTGCCAGGCTGAGCTGGGTTGATGAAGTCGGCGTACACCACACCGAGTGGGAGGAGGTGTTTTTCGAATACGCGGATCACGCGGCGCGGACTGCCGAACAGCAGGAATGTCGGCCGCAGCTTCAAACACCGACTCGTGGCCTGAGGCTGCTGGATGCCCGATTCTACGATCTACGGCATACGTGCGCGTCATTCCTGCTGGCCCAAGGAGTAGAGCCGCGGGTGGTGATGGAGATCCTGGGCCACGCTCAATACAGCTTCACAATGAAAACGTATGCGCACGTCCTGCCAGCCATGCGTCAGGAAGCGGCAAGCCGAATGGATCGGTTGCTCCGACGGTAGAAACTGCCAGAAACCTACGGAGCAGTTCAGGAAAGAGTGGGCACTAGCACCGGAGGCCAATGGCTAACGGTACTGAGCAACTTCGAGACAGCGACGCAGCTGTGCTATCAGTTCCTCGAGCTCAAGCGGCTTGGTGAGCAGACACACCAGCCCGAGCTCGTGCGCCAACTCGGCGCGCGCCCAGGAGCGCCCCGTTAGCAGAATAGTCGGGGCCAGGCCGGCAAGCTCACGAACCTCCTGGCGCTCGGCCGCGGATAGTTCCACGTGGCTGGTACCCCAGAAGTCTGCGAGCACAGCCACGACACCACCTTTGGCGATAGCCGCACGTAGCTCGCCGTACGACTCGCACACCCGGTGCAGCACCCCCTCATCTCGCAGCACGTCCACGAGTACGCTTTGCAGAGCCGCGTCGTCCTCCAGCACGAGTGCCAAGCCCGACGTGCGACTCGGTCCGTGGGCCGCGGTCGTTCGAGCCGCCATGGCCCGAGTATCGACACCGTCGGGCTAGCCCTGAAGCCGGCGAGGGTCAACGCGGAAAGTCTGGACCGAGTTCGCCCGCTGACGAGGTTCGGCACGGTTACGGGTCTGGCCAGCTGATCCCCGTTCAGGAAACTCGCCGTTTACGCGGGCACGCTGGCCTCAGCCCGCCGCGGGAACGCCGGCTATGATCCGCTTGGCCGACCTGGGGAGAAACCATCAGCGCTGGATCTCGGCAGGGGGCGTGGCGACCGGCACGGAGGCGGAGGATGAACGCGCAGCGGGGGGACGGCTGGCGAAAGCCGAGACAATCAACACCAGGGCGACGGCGGTGAACAGACTGAGAATCAACACGAATTCCACAGCTCCAACTCCTGACGTCCTCGGGAGAAGCACCAGGCGTGCCATGGGTGATCGCCACCTCGCGCTGTCAGCATCGCCTGGCAGAACGCTGCGAACCCGTCTCAATCCCGCCGGGCGTCTGGCATGAACTTTGCTTCGGCCGCCTCCGCCCAGATTCGTTCGGGCGCTCAATCACGACACATGAGGAGGGGCGGTGCCGATGAAGCCGCGTCGGGTTGGATTGGTTGCTGCGGCGGTTGCCGCGGTGTTGGCGTTACTGCCGGCAAACGCTTTCAGTGCCAACGGCCGCCTCAGAGACACTGCGGTCGGTGACTCCATTGCAGCGGGCTACGGAGCCACCAACCGTTACGGTTATGTGAACTACTTCAGAGAATACCTGCTGAAGCTGGCCCCGCGAGTCGACCTATCGAACGACGCTGTCCCCGGGCTGAACAGCAGCGGGCTGCTGTTCGAGCTTCGCTACTCGGGCACGGTTCGTGACGACACTCGCCGCGCGGACGTCGTCACCATGAGCATCGGCGGCAACAACCTGCTGCCATGTGCCACCAACAATTACAGCACTCTCAGTACGTTGTGCGCATCGGTGGGCGTGGCCGCTTTCCGATACGACTGGCCGCGGATCTTATCGACTATTCGCAGCGACCTCGGCGCGCGGGCGTCGCTGCTCGTCTTGACCCTCTACAACCCATACCGCGGCGATGAAGCCAATTACGCCACGGCCGACACGTACATCCAGCAGATCAACGCCGCCATCCAGAACGCCAGCTATCTATCGACGTACAACTACAAGGTGGCAGACGCGCATGCCGATTTCGAGGGCAGGCTTGCGGGCGGAAACTGGAAAGTGTGCACCTGGACGCATTTCTGCGAGCCGAACCGCGATCCGCACCCGACCGATAGCGGCCACCGCGAGCTCGCGAGGCTGCACCAGGCAATCTATCCCTAGCTGCCCCTTCGCTGCGGAGCCGGCCACCACAGGAGGACGTCCGCTGAGCGCGCTGCTCGCCGCAATTCCGGCCGTGCTCGGCCCCGCTTGAGCCGTAGCACCGACGAGCACCTCGGGGGCTCACGTTCTGATGCAATCTTACGCTCGGTATCGAGGGAAACCGCACGCTAATCAAACCAAGGCTGCCCGTCAACTGGAACAGCAAGTCGCCGTGTCGGCTCACCACTTCTTGGTGACACCTCACGTGCATTGGTAGCTCTTTTGGACGGCTCCGACACAGGAAGACCTCTTTGCCGACCCACCGGCACGCGGGCTGCGTAGGTGACCCGTGGGATGCTTATCCATGCAGGAGATCAGACGCTACCAGGTGTATCGCGTGCGCGAGCGGCGTCGAACGGGATTCTTGGCCCGGCTCCGGCGTCTTGTCCAGGCACTGTATCCGCCGACAGAGTCTGTCAAGCCGCGCGAATCGCGAGACCGCATCCATTAATGTGGGCGGCACGCACTGTGCTCTACGGCGCTTGGGGATCACCCCCGCAAGAGGCGGGTGGTGCCATAAGGAGGTATCAAATGGCTTTGGAACCCGGTGGCCTCATCGCCTGGTTGGTGGTAGGCCTCGTCGCCGGCTGGCTGGCCGGTCAGTTCATGCGCGGTGGTGGCTATGGTGTCGTGGGTGACATTGTGCTCGGCATCATCGGCGCGTTCGTGGGTGGCTTGATCTTCAGCTTCTTGCTGCCAGGCTCGAGTGCTGGCCTGATCGGAAGCATACTGGTGGCCTTCATTGGAGCAGTGATCCTGATCGCGTTGGCACGGGCTGTCACCCGCAGTCGCGCCCCGGTGTGACGCAGGTCATCGAAGACACTCCCCGGGGTCGCCTCGTACTGAGGCGGCCCCGAATCGTTGGTGGGCAAGCTGTGACACCGCTCGATGGCCGGATCTCAGAGGCGCGGCGAACAGTATGGCGATAGTTGACGAGCCAGCCCGCGTCAGCCTGGTGGCCGGGGGTGGCGCGACCAGTTGTGAGCTGTGCACGGCGCAGACCGCCGCCCCAAGCACGAACGTCGTAATCCAGCATCCGCGGGGAGGACTCATCCAGTTCGCCGCCCGTGATTGGTGCGTCCAGGCCATCCGCAGAATCTCAGCAGCGACTGGTGGTCAAGCGGTATTTGTGATCAGTGAAGCGGCTGGGCCGCCGCCGTCCGTTCTGCGAGCGGCGCGTCGAGTCACACGTGCTGTCAGTCCGCCAGTGTTGATCATGGAGCTCACACAGCAAGTCCAGGATGCATCGGGCATCAACTACGTCGTGCGCGTGCTTGGACGCGAACGGATCGATGCCACCTGGGAAGCCTGGCTGGAATTCGTCGCGGTGGGCGCATCACTCGTTCTCAGGACGCCCGTTGAGACGACCCAGAGCAGCCGTGAGGCCGTGGCGTAGTGGGCGACAGGATGAGAGCCGTTGTACCTGCAGGGTGCATTCGCGCGTGCGCAGCGCGAGGCCTCCACCACAGCCACCACTGTTGACTGACAACTAGTGGAGCCCTGCGAGCGTTGCTATAGCTGGCGACCAGCACAATGCCCGGGGTGGACAGCCGGCCGAAAACCCAAGCGCCGCCCGCGCCCGCGTGGCTTGGCGCGCCCGCTCGGATTGGTAGCGAACCCAGGGCAGACTCAATCGTGAGGCACCACGCGGCGGAACGACAATTGTTCCGAGGTTAAGCCCCTCTGATAAGGCAATCTCGCCCGTGCGTCTGACGGGAGAGAGTAATCGTCGAGTGGGGTAGCTGAGAATACGAAAAAGGAGGCTGAACGGTCGTGCCGTTCAGCCTCCTGCCTGAGCCATCGAGCGACTAGCTCGTGGTCTCCTCCCAGCTGTCGCGAAGCCCCTCGCGCGCGCGGTCCCACGGAGTTTCAGGATGGGTCCGCTCCCAATCCGAGCGCAGCGATGGCTCGACCTCATTGAACGATCGGCCGCGGTACTCCGGGCGGGAACGCATCTCGTACCCATACCGGTAGGTCGGCTCGTAGTCCTCCCATCGGCCACCCGTTGAGCCGTAGCGACTTTGGAATCGGTCGCGGTACCGAGGCATTGCCTCGTTCCAGCCGCGCACGTCGACGTCGCCCTCGCGCTCGATGCGCGCCTCCTCGCGCCGAACGGTGGCGCTGACCGGCTGGCTCTCCGTCACTTCACGCTTACCGACGCCCACCTCTTCATACACCACCGGACGCTTCTCGACCTCGACGCGCTCCTCGCGGACAGGCACCTCGATAGTGCGGCCGGTGTCCTCGATTGGCTTGTCGCTAGGGTGACGCTCGACCGGGTGCCGTTCGATGGTGACCTCCTCGCGTGTGACTGGCACCTCCATCTGGCGCTGCTCTTCGA
>WNGF01009870.1_pt1 | contig 13065 bp, 10 predicted proteins | sample 5400641 | NCBI WGS metagenome assembly WNGF01 (sample SAMN13153371, study PRJNA577476) | soil metagenome | isolation source: 80 cm soil or saprolite under grassland replicate 2 | place: USA:California | collected 2016-06-15
GAGCTCGCCCGGAAGAGGTCCCGGATCGGCGTGTTTTCCGAGACGGGCCGAAGGAAGAGGTTGGCCGGGTTTCTCGGCACGAGCGACACCGAGAATGTGGCGATCGCCGCGACCAGCACCCAGAGGACGACCGCGCCGGTCGGAAAGCGGGGCCGGGGAACTGGGACAATAGCGGCCGGAGTCTTCCGGTGATGACCCTCTTCGATCAGACCGCGATCGAGCAGATCGGAAATTCCTTTCAGGACGTCTAAGTCCGGCAGGAACGCGCGCTCCCGGATCTCTCCGACTGTTCTGCGCCCGTCGATCCACTTCCACGTCTCGGCTTCTCTTTTCAAGACGACCAACGTGTCGTCTCCCGCGCTCGCACCCGCTGTCACCAGACGAAGTCCGTAGACGCCCGGCGCGCGTCGGAAGACGAGCTCGTTCGAGGAAATCTTCTGCTCCGCCGCGGGAAGCTCGTCGAACGTGCGGGCCGCCTCGAGCAGGATCGCCTCCGTCGGGATCGGGACGAAAAGCTCCGCGTCGTGATCCACGGCGGACTGGGGAGTGAACCGGAAACGCCCCTCGGTCCAGCCGAAGGCGCCGAAGACGATCTTCTGGAATTGGATGCGAAATGCTTCGCGCAGGTCCTCGGGACGCACGAGCCTTTCCGAGATCAGCAGCCGTCCCAACCGCTCCTGGCGCTTCTTCTGAGTCTCCAGGACGATCGAGAGCTGCGACTCCGAGAGGAGGCCGGCCTTGACCAGAAGGGACCCGAGCCGATTTTCGAGGTGATGAGCGCTCGACTCGACCGACACGACGCGGCCGGTCACGAAACCGACTGCGATCGTGTCCTTCGGTCCTTCAACGCTGAGTGTCCCGCTCTTGCGTTGCATGCCGAGCATCTGAAAGATCTCGGTCAAAGAGAAAACGCGGAGGTTTCCGTCAAGGCTCACGGGTCTGCCTCCAGGCGCCGGCGTTCGAACCGATCCAGAGCGCGATCACGACGACGGCCGTGGCGATCCTTCCGGGCAGGATCTCCGCCGCGGGCGCGAGCGGGCGAAGGTCGAAGAGCCAGGGCCCGCCCACGGCGAACGTGACCGCGAAGAAAAAGAAAAGGAGCGCCGCGGCGGCGGCGAACGGTCGATGGAAGAAGAACCGGTGAATGCCAGGCGCGACCAGTGAGGCGAGCCGAATCACTTCCCGCCGCCGTCCACTGCGGCTCTCGGTTTCGCGCCGTTCCGCTTCGCGCAGCTCCTGGGAGACCTCCTCCTTGCGAGCGTGCAGGCGGACGCATCGACTGCAATAGAGCGCCGGACCACCGTATCGTTTGCACACCCGGCAGAATGCCCGGCCGCAACGAGAGCACTCGTTCGCGACACCGCGGTGAGAACGCACGGCCTTCAACACGAGCGCGAACAGAAGCGCCCCCCATGGCCCGAGACACCAGGGCGAGAGGAGGAGCTCCTTCGCGGACGACAAGGGTTTCCCACCCCTTGGGCCGCCTGTGCCTCTTTCTCCCCAGCGCTCGACGCGTTCGCGCGCGGTCGAAAGCCCGTATGCCGCCGGGACCACGCGGGACATCGGCGGCCGGGCAGACCAGGCGTCGACGTCCCGTCGGGAGATCTGAAGCGCCTGGGCGCGGGCTCTCTCCTGCCCCTTGAAGTCGTAGATCTCGGACCGCGCGACCGACAGGTTGTAGAAAGCTTCCGCCGCCAGCGGCTCGTGCCGAGCGGCTTCCTCGTAGTCTTTGATCGCTTCGGCGAAGTCTCCTTCGACGAACTGGACGTTGCCGCGGTTGACGAATGCCCGGTAGTTCCTCGGGTCGGCCTGGATCGCGCGGCCGTATGCCGCCAGCGCCTGCGGATAGTCTCCGGAGCGCTCGGCGTACATCGCCAGCAGGAACCAGACGTCGGACTGGTCGGGCGTGGCCGCGGCGATCGAGGCCAGCTCCTCCTCGACGCTCGAGTCCTCGCGGCGCTCCTCGAGATCGACCGCGGCGAGGTAGAGGGGGGATCGACGGATGAGGTTCTCGCGAGCGACCGTACTGACGAGGAGCGGAAGGAGACCGAGCGCAAGGAGAGCCGAGGCCAGCACGAGTCGCTCGCGCCGCCGCGAATAGGGATAGACGAGCGCGGCCCAGTAGAGCAGGAGCCACGCCGGCCCGAAAGTGAGGAAGAGCGGCAGCGCGAGCAGGAGAAGAGCGAGAGGCGTCGAGGCGCGGTGTCCGAAGGGGCGGCTCCCGACCTCCTCCAGGTCGTGCCACAACTGTCGGAGGTACGTCAGGAAGAGTCCCAGGATGACCGCAACCGCTCCGATGGCGAGCGCGATTGTGACCGCGACGGCCAGAGCTGGTCTCGTCGAGTCGGACCGCGGCATCGTAGGCGAACGCCGCGTGCGCCGCCCGCGCTCTCTCGGCTTTTCGGGCTGCCTCGAGCGCGGTCCTCGAGTACCCCGAAAGATGTCGCACGCCCGCCGCGCGGGCGGACTTGATCATCGCGTCGAGCGCGACCCGCGCCTCCCGGACGTCGTTCTCCTGAAGCGCCGAGAGCAGCTCGAACCAGTGAGACCTGTAGACGGCACGGGTGACCGGCGGCGGAAGAGGCGAAACGCGCGTCTCCGGCGACGCTTCGGCCCGGATCGCGCTGGCGAAGAGAACGACGACGACGAGCCCGGCCCTTCTACTTCGGGGCGCGACCGACCTCCACATATGCAAGACGGAGTTCGTACAGGACGCGGGAGAGCAGGTCGGACTCCTCGAAGGACAGGTTTCCCCGAGTCTTCTGCTCCAGAACCGCCAACCAGTCGATCATCTGCCGCGCGATCGCGAGATCGCGGTGTCGCGGTCCCGCCGCAGGATCGGAAAGCAGGCCGAGCGCCGAATACGCGGTCGTCGCGAGCGAGCTGACGATCCGGGCAAACTCTGTGCGCGGCTCGCCGGCGGCTTCGGTGTCAGCGTCGGTCGAAGGTGCGGCGGTCTCTGCGTGCGGCGGCGGCAGCGCGGGCGGAGCCGGCGCCGGAGCGGGACGGGGCGGCTCCGCTGCCGATTCTTCCGGCTCGAACCCGGGCCGCAGCTCCCCTTCCGGCGTGAACATTCGTCGGTCGACGACCCGGATGGGTTTGCCCTCTCCTTCGGTCATGTTTGGATTCCGATTTTAGAACAACCGACGGAGGTCGGCCGCGCTCCTCGCTATGATTCGTGCGTGCCGGAAGGGATCGCGCGACTCGTCGCTCTCGTCGAAACGCTCCGACGAGAGTGTCCCTGGGACCGCGAGCAGACGCCCGAGACGATCAAGACCTACGTGCTCGAAGAGTGCTACGAGGTCCTCGAGGCGATCGACTCGGCGAATCCCGACGCGCTCGCCGACGAGCTGGGAGACCTCCTTTTCCAGGTGCTCTTCCTGTCGCGGATCGCCGAGGAGCGCGGCTGGTTCGACATCGAGGCCGTTGCGGATCGGATCGCCCGAAAGATGACGGAGCGGCATCCGCACGTCTTCGGGGACGGCTCCGCCGTCGACGCGCAGGAGGTCCGCCAGGGGTGGGAGCGCCGCAAGCAGCGCGGCTCCGCATCCACGGATCCCCTCGGGACCGTCCCCGCTTCCCTGCCTGCGCTCGCCGCCGCTTACCGAATGACCTCGCGTGCAGCGGATCTCGGTTTCGACTGGGAGCGAGACTCCGACGTCGCGGAAAAGATCGAGGAGGAGCTCGCCGAATGGCGCGAGGCGGAGCAGGCCGGCGACCGCGAGTCCGAGGAAAAGGAGATCGGCGACCTGCTCTTCTCGATTGTCAACCTCGCGCGGCGGCGGGGAGTCGATCCAGAGGGCGCGCTGCGGCGCGCGCAGAACCGGTTCCGCTCGCGCTTCGCGCGGGTGGCCGCGCGCGCCCGGGAAACCGGCCGACAGGTCGGTGACGTCAGCCCGGCCGAGCTCGACCTGTTCTGGGAGAGGGCGAAGGCGGAGGAATGACAACCGACCAGAGACCGAAGACCGGGACTACGGGATCACTCTGGTCCTCGGTCTCCGCGACGCCAGCGCGGATACGGTGACCAGCTCCACACCTCGTTCCCGCAGGCGAGGAAGTTCCCGCTCGAGAATTCCGAGCGTCGCGGGGTGCGGATGCCCGATCGCGAGCGCGGTGCCGTCTCTCTTCGCCTTTCGCACGAGGTCGCTAAAAGATCGCTCGATCGCTTCATCGCTCTCGAAGGCATCCAGGAAAACCCTCCGCGAGACCGCGGGAAGAGACTCCTCGTCGGCGATCCGGCGAGCTACGGTCGCTTCCGTCGTGCGGCTGTCGAGCAGGAACAGCCGGCGGGCGGCGAGAACCCGAACGACCGCCCTCATCACGCGGGGATCGGCCGTCGCGGCGGAGCCCATGTGGTTGTTGACTCCGACCGCTCCGGGCACGGACTCGAGGTCGTCGGTGACCGTCTGCGCGATCTTCTCGTCGCTGTCGGAGCGCAGCACGACCCCGGGTCCCGGACGGACCCTGGGATAGCCGTCCGGCTCCATGGGAAGGTGCAGGAGCACCTCCTTGCCGGAAGCCGCGAGCCGCCGGGCGGACTCGGCGCTCCCGGGCAGGCCGGGCAGCACGGCGCCGGCCACCCGAAACGGCCAGCGGGCGATCCGCTCGACGGCCTCACGGTCGTTGCCGAGATCGTCGATGACGATGGCAATGCGAGGGGACACAGCGGAGGGAGTTGGTTCGGGCACCCGCGTCGGCGCGGCGGGGCGCGGTCGGTGGACCGCGTGGCGAGGAGCCGGCTGCGGTTTTTCCGGCTGCGGCCGCGCCGGACGGGTCTTGACGTAAAGAGCGATTCCGAGCGCGAGCGCAAGGAGGGCGAAAAACGCCGTCGCGGGAGAGATCCGCCGGCGGCGCGGTGCGTCGGACAAACGCCCGGCTAGGCGGCCCGGCGCGCGACGCCCCGGCGCGCGACCTCGAGACCACGCTCGAGGATTGGGTCACGCGACTCGGTGTCGCCCGGGAACGTGATCACCCGCTCGTCTGGGGAAAGACCCTTCCCGCCGAGGATCGTCCCGGAGGGGGACTGGTACCGGCCGACCGTCATGAAGAGACTGCCTCCGGAACCGGTCGGCACGAGGCGCTGGATGATCGCCAGTCCCGCGGTCGCTTCTCCCACGGTTGTGGCGTTCGCCCGGTCCTTGAGCGCCGCCACGAAGACTTCCGCCGGCCCGCCGGTCGCGTCGTCCATCAGCAGCACGGTCCGCCCCTTCCAGGCCCGCTCACTGGTGGCCTCGAGCGGCTTCAGGGCGACTTTGCGGCTCACGATGCGGGCGATCGGTCCTCGGCCGACGAAGAGCGCCGCCGACGGCGTGACGTCCGCGACGTCGCCGCCGATCGAACCGCGAAGATCGAGCACGAGCTTGTCGATCGAGCGACGGCCCGCCTCGTCGATCGCGTTTCGAAGCGCCTCGGCGGTTGAGGCCGTGAAGGCAGGGACCTTGACGATCCCGAGGTCGCTCTCCCACTTCGTTTCCACCGGAGGGGGTGTGAAACGTTCACGCCGCAGCCGCACCGTCACCTTCTTGTCTTCGACCACGCGGAAGAGACCGACCTCGACCGTCGTCCCCTCGGGTCCTTCGAGAGCCGACGTGATCTTCCACAACGGGGCGTTGCGCAGATTCTTACCGTCCACCGCGTGAATCAGGTCTCCCGGCTGGACCTGCTGCTTCTGGGCGGGAGAGCCGGGGAGCGGTGCGACCACGTACGGAAAGCCGCCGCGCCTCGCGACGATGATTCCCGGTCCGACGGCGCCGGACGCCTGCTGAGCCCGATAGGCGTTCATCGAGGCGGCCGGAACGTAATAGGAAAAGGGATCCAGAGCGTCCGTCATCCCGTCGTAGGCGCCTTCGAGCAGAGTCTTCGAGTCGGTCGGATCGACGTAGTTCCCGCGGGTCAGTGAAAACACTTCCGAGAAGACGGAGAGCGCCTTCGTCGCGGGGTCTCGTCCGGGACCGGAATCGACAGCCCGAAGAGACGCGAGAGCCGCCACGGAAACGAGCAGGAAAAGCAGACGGGATCGGTTGGATTTCATCGCGGGGATGGTAACACCGCGAAAAGTGAAGATGTTCCGAGGTTCCAGATACAGATCCCCGGCTATCTCAGCCACGCCACGGGGTCACTCGCCCTCTGTCGGTCGCGCACCTCGAAATACAGTCCCGACTCGTCGCGCCCCGGGCCCGTTCCCGCCAGCCCGACCGTCGATCCCGCGGGAACGTACGCGCCGGAATGCACGCTCACCGCCTGCAGCCACGCGTAGAGCGTGAAAACGCCGTCGCCATGGTCGAGGATCACGAGGTTGCCGTACTCCGCGAGCCATTGCGCGTAGACCGCCTTTCCGGCGAACACCGCGCGAACCGGCGTGCCGACCGGCAGCGCCAGCGAGATGCCGTTCGAGAGCGTCCACGCATCGAACCTCGGATGCCGGTGCCTTCCGAACGTCTCGACGAGAGCGCCGCGCGCCGGCCAGTCCAGGACGCCTTTCCACGGCCGGATTCCGCCGGCGGGCCCCACCGGCTCCTCGGGGCGCTGGGAGAGACGGTCGAGCAGGCCTTCAAGCCGTGTCGCCTTGTCGGAGAGCGTCGCGACTTCGCGGCGCTCCCGGACGGAGAGCGCACGCTGCCGTTCGAGCAGGCTCTCGCGCTCCACTTTGAGCGAGGCGATTCGGCGCTCTTCCCGACCGCTCTCTGCGTACAAGCGGTCGGTCTCCGCTTTGAGCGCCTTCTCGCGAGCGAGATCGGCCTCCAACCGCGTTTTAGCCCGGCGATGCTCCGTCAGGAGCTGCGCGTCGCGCCGCGCCAGGGAATCGAGGCGGGCCACGCTCTGGACGAACGCCGGAACGTCTCGAGCTTCGAGCAGGATGCGCAGATATCCGAAGCGTCCGAACCGGTGGAGGAGGCGCGCGCGCGCCAGAAGGGCGCGACGATTCCGACGCGCCGCTTCCTCCGCCGACTTGCGCTCCACTGCGATCTCGGAGAGCCGCGCTCCGTAGTCCTCGCGCAGCCGCGCCAGGAGCTCCTTCTCTCCGGCCGCGATCGCGAGCTGCAGCTCGAGTCGGGAGAGTTCCTCGGCGAGCGTCGCCTGACGCCGACGGCTCCGGGCGAGCTCGTCTTCGAGCGAGCCGATCTTGGAGCGGAGCCGACGAAGGTCCGCCTGCCGCTCCGCCTCCGCGGACGGTCGCGGTTTCTCGGGCTCCGCCGGCCGCGCCGCGGCAGAGACGTTGAGAAGCAGGGCGAGCACGCCGGCGACGCGGAAGGTCGCCTTCATCTCCAGACGATCGGACCGGGCGACGCGGTGCCCGAGAGAAGCGCGCGCAGAGCGGCCGTCGCGTCGGTGATGCCGGGCACCCGCGAGACGGAGAAAGGACGGGACGCGAAGAAGACTCCCCGGACGAGGTCCGGGTCGAGCGAACAGTGGTCGCCGCTCCACACGTCCCGGTTGTCCTCGAAGACCGAGCCTGTCGGCACTCCGAGCGACGCCTGCCAAGAGACCCGATAGCCGGGGCGGTTCGCCACGATCAAGTCCGGGATGAGCCGCGGATCGTAGCGGCGATACACGTCCTCTCTCTTGAAGACGCGTGACACCGCTCGCTCCCCGGTCGCCGGATCGGTCAGCTCCAGGAGCCGGCGCGAGAGCTCGTCCCGGAGACTCTCGTACTCGGAGCCGGGAGCGACGATCCCGTCCTTCTCGCGGCCGCGCAGGTTGATGTAGACGTCTCCCAGCCCCATCGCATACGCGCGGGACTTCGACCAGTCGACGGCTTCCCAGAACGCTCCGCGCGAAAAGAGGGCCTCCAGGTTCTGGCGCTGTGCGTTCCCCTTGAGCACGAGGTATCCCTTCTCGACGAGCCACGAGTCGTAGTTGACCGAGCGCCGCCACGTCGCGAAGCCGTGATCCGAAAGGACGAGGAGCACCGCGTCGCGCGGAAGCGCGCGAGCCGTTTCCCCGACGATCGCGTCCATCGTGTCGTACGACTTCTCTACGGCGTCCCCGTAGCGCGCGGCGAGCGCGGCGTCGTACGCGGGATGCTTCGGGTCGCGGAAGCGCCAGAAGACGTGCGAGACCCGGTCGGGGAACTCGAAGTAGTGCACGAGAAGGCGGCGGTTCTCCTTCAGGAGCGCTCCGAGCATCCGGCGGTCCTGGGCGACCGTCGCCGCCACGTCCTGGAGGAATGCGGGCTCCGACAGCGTGCCGGACTGGATGGACCATGTGTCGATCGCCCAGCCCATAGTCTTGTAGCGCCCGAACCGGCGGAGGAGGTCTTTCGCGTAACCGGACGGCGTGGAGATCTCGAAGCCGGGAGGAAGCCGCTCCGGATCGAACTGAATGGGCGAGACGTAGAGCGCGATCTCCGGCGCGATCGTCTCCGCGAGAAACCGAGCGTAGCCGTGGACCGTCACGAGCGGGTTGACCCGGAACGGGAGGCTCACCCAGTCGCTCCACTGTCCGGCGGAAAGCGAGAACCGCAACTCGCCCGTCTCGATCGAGAGCCGGTCACGGGAGCGCGACACCGAGAGAGTCATCGGAAGCTCGATCGCCCCCGCCCGGCCGAACGCCCGGCCCGGGGGTCCGACGATGCGGGTCGTCTGGCGGCCCACGTTCGACTCGAGCCGGACGAGCTCGATCGAAAAGTCGTTGCCCTCGCGCGGCGCGAAGAACGGATCGGACGTGTAGTAGGCCGGCTTGCCGATCCGACCGGAGAGATCCGGGACGCCGAGGCCGGAGAGGAGCCGCCCTTGCGCGAACGGCTCGGGAGGGAACGTGACCGGCATGCGCATGACGGTCGCCGGCCGCGCCGCCGGCTCCGACCAGAACGTTGTTCCGCGGCGATTGCTCTCGATCGACGGCCGCGTCGCCGGCAGCCAAGCCCGCGCCGCGGTGTAGCTCGCCGCGGAGGCCACGGCTGCGAGGAGGAAGAGCACGACCGCCGCCAGGCGCTGTCTTCTTCCTGCGAGAACCGCCGCCGGCAGGAGAAAGAGCACACCGGCCGCTGCGGCCGCCGTCGCGGGCGTCTTCTTTCCCAGCAGGAAGGGAACTTCCTTTTCCTGCGCGACCGCAAAGGTCGGCGTCATGTCGCTCGGATCACGCTTCAGGAAGTCGAAGATCTGGTGCCCTCCCGGATCGAGGCCGGTCGAAAAAGACGTCCAGGAGACCGGAGTCTGCGGGGGGACCGGCGGCGTCAAGGGAGTGAAGCCGCCGCGGGCTTTCAACGCCGCCAGGCTGGGGAGACGGCCGTCGGCCATCATCTTTTCGACGAGCCCGGCGTCCACGCCGTCGAAAGCGAGAACGACGACGCGAGACGGAGGACCGGCGAGAAAGGCCCCCGCCATCAACAACGTGGCCGCGAGGAGAGGCACCGTGCCAGTGTATGGGGAGAGGAGTCGGGATTGAAGTCCTGATACCTTGGCCGCCGTGGCGACTCGAACCGAAGAGCTCCATTCCTTGCTCGCCCGGATCCCCGACCCCGCCGTCCGTTCCCTCTTCACTCCGCAGTTCATCCTCTGCTCGGAGGAATTCGACCGCTTTACGGTGGACACACTGCTGAACCTCGTATCCGACCTCGGTCTCAGCGAGGCTCTCTCGTACGGGACCTCGGTTGCCGAGCTCGTCGCCTCCCGCGGCTGGAGTCCGCGCGCAACGATCCCGCTCACCTGGTTCTTGCGGAAGCTCGCCGCGGAAGAGCACGTCACCGTCGAGGGATCGGGCGCGGACGCGGTCTATCGCTCTCGCGGAACGCTTCCGGTGGGTGAGCCCGATCGGGCGGAGGCGCGCTCGCTCGCCCTCGACCGGCGATCGGCTCCTCCGTTCGCCGTGGTGCGCGCGATGATCGACCACGTGCCTGCCTTCCTGCGGGGAGAGCTCTCCGGGGAGGAAGTCCTGTTTCACCCCTCGAAGCTTCCGCTCTGGTTCGACTACTTCTCCAACGACAACCTGCTCTACCAGATTAACAATCGTCTGGGGGCGGAGGCGGTCCTGCGCGCTCTCCCGGTGGGTCGTCCGGCGAGCGTTGTCGAGATCGGCGGAGGCTCCGGCTCCGCCGCGCTCGCGGTCGCCGAGCGGCTCGCGCGCGACGGCGCCCTCTCGCGGATCGGCCGCTACGTTTTCACCGAGATCGTTCCGACGTTCCTGCGCCGGGCCGAGCGCACGATCCGGGCGCGGTGGCCGGGCCTCGCAGCCGAGTTCCGGCGGCTCGACATGGACCGGGAGTTCGCCGACCAGGGAATCGAACCGCGCTCCGCCGACGTCGTGTATGCCGTCAACACGATCCACATCGCTCAGGATCTCGCGGCAACGCTCGCGCGGATCCGGGAGACTCTTCGGCCAGGCGGGGTCGCGGTTTTCTCCGAGTGCATTCGTCCCTTCGAGGGTCAACCGATCTACGTCGAGTTCGTTTTCAACTTCCTCGAGAACTTCACCGGCGTCGCGACCGATCCGAGAACGCGTCCGAACCACGGTTTCCTGACGCCCCGAAGCTGGAGGCGCTCGCTCGCCGCCGCGGGATTCGAGAAACCGGAGATTCTGCCGGATGTCGAGACACTGGCGAGGCACTACGAGGCGTTCTTCGTCGCCGCGGTGTCGGCGCGGCGGCCGCGGCTCGGGTCCTCCCAGAAGGGATAGAAGCAGTACCACTGCTCCGGGTTCTCTCGGACGTAGCGCTCGAGGATCGCGACGTAGCGCCGGACGTTCTCGGCGAGCACGGTCTCCCGGTCCCCCTCTTTGGCGATCGCGAGCGGCTCATCGACGATCGCGCGGTAGCGGCCGTCGGCGACGCGGATGATGAATGCGGGGAGGACCGTCGCGGCCGTCGACATTGCGATCAGGAGTGGTCCTCTCGGAAAGTACGCTTCCCTGCCGAAAAACGGGATCGCGATCCCGGTGTTGTTGAAGTCGCGGTCCCCCTGCATCGCGACGATGGCGTTCGATTTCAGAGCGCGTAACACGGCCAGGGTGGGGGCGAAGCTTCGATCGACGCGAATCTCGGAGATGCCGGCGCGCTCGTGGAGCGCTCGACGCGCCCGCTCGACCGCCGGGAAGATGTCGGGAACGAGCACGACGTGGATGGGCTGGCGCATCTCGGCGAGCATGAGCCCGCCGATCTCCCAGTTGCCGAGGTGCGCCGTCAGGAGCAGCACGCCGTTGCCCCGTGCGCGCGCCTGGATGATCCGCGAATAGCCGACGACGCTCTCGACGAGCCGGGCCGCCTCTTCGGGCGGCCGCGTGGCGAAGTGAAGGAAGTCGATCCACGCCGTGAAGTGGGCGTCGAGAAGGTCTCTGGCGGCGCGCCGGACCTCCCGGGAGGACGTCGGGCGGTCGAGGATCACGGCGAGGTTCGCGTGCAGGGCTCTCTGATACTTCGGCCGGAGCTGCATGAAGCGCATCGTCGTCTGACGGGAGAGCGCCCGGAGCAGCCGGCGCGGAAGCCGCCGGGCGAGGGCGAGCGACAGCGGGAACCAGACGTGCGAGGTCGCGGAGGCGATCGCGCGCACGAGACGGTTGCGGCTCGCCATCTTCTCCTGCATGGACGGAATCGTAGCTTGCTACGATCGTGTCCATGCGGAACGGGGCGCCCACGATCATCTCGGCCGTTCTCGGAGTCGCCGCCGCCGGACTCGCTCTCGCCGCGTTCCTTTCCTTTCGCGCCGCGCTGACGGCACGTCTCGACCGCGCTGCCGCGCTCGAAGCCGCCGCGGTGCGACCCGCGGCCGCCGCGCGCCTGGCGGAGGAGCTTCTTGCGCACCGCCTCGCGCTCGTCTCGGAGAACGAGTCGCGCGCGGTGTCCGGCGCGTTCCGGCGAAACGCCGGCGAAGAAGCGCTCGAAGCGTATCGAAAAGCGGGCGGCGACCCCGCCCTCGTCGAGGAGGCGCGGAAAGCGCTCGCGCAGACGAGCTCGCCCGGGCTGGCGGGCGACGTCACCTTCCTGCGCGCGATCCGGGGTCTCCGGTCGGAGGCGGCCAAGACGCCGTCGCCTTCGCGACCGGAGTCGCCCGCTTCGGCGAGGCGGGCCGGCTGGCTCCTCCTCTGGGCGACGGCCGCGGGCGCGATTGCCGCGTTTCTCGCGTTCGTCGCGGGACGATCGCGACCGGCGACGACGTGAGCCGCCGCGCTGCCCTCTTCTTCCCCTACGCGGTCTTTCTCCTCCTCGTCGCGGTCTCGTGGAACCGGTGGATTGAGCCGTTCGTCGACACTGGCCGCGAGCTCATGGTGCCGTGGAGGCTCGCGCACGGCGAGGCCCTCTACCGCGACGTGCCCTTCTACCACGGTCCGCTCGCTCCCTATCTGGCCGCCGGGATCGACCTCTGGTGCGGCCGTTCGCTTCCTGCCCGCATCGCGTTTGCCGCGGTGATCGCTCTGGCGCATCTGGAGGCGCTCCGCCGTCTCGCGGGTCGGTTTCTCACCCCTCCCCGCGCGGCCGTCACCGCCGGGACAATCGTTGCGGTCGCTTTCTTTCTCCGTCCGGGAGGCCAGCTCTTTCCCTTCAGCTTCGACACGTCCGTCGCGGTCGCCTCGATCACCTGGGCGCTGTATCTGGTGACCGGGCGGTTCGCGGTGAGAAGAGACGCGGCTGCGGGAGCGTGCCTCGCCGCAGCGCTGCTCTGTCGGCCCGAGATGGGAATCGCCGCGGTCCTCGTGGTCGCCTGGGAGGCACGGCCGGCCCGCCGGCTCGTCGTTCTCGCCGCCGCTCCCGCTCTGGTGGCCGGGGCGGTCTATGCGTTTCTCTCCTACGGGACGCCCCTCGAGACGCTTCGTCGGGAAGGATGGCTGGCGATTGCGGGCCCTCCCGAGGCTTTTCGCAACGTGTATGCCGCCTATGCGGGTTTCGACCGGCCGGCGTTTCGGCTGACGGAGCTCGCGCTCGCCGTGGTGCTGCTCATTCTCATTGCGACGCTGCTCGTCGCGGCGGCATTCCTCTCCCGCTCGGTCCGAGTGCGCAGCCGCACCGCGGCAAGGTCGGTGGAAGTGGCGGCCCTGTTGCTGCTCGCTCTCGCGGCCGCGATCGGGCTCCATCCTCCCGAGGCCCTCGCAAGATCGATCGCGCTCCTGCCTCCGCTCGTGCGGGTGGTGCCCGCG
>WNGF01009601.1_pt1 | contig 13063 bp, 12 predicted proteins | sample 5400641 | NCBI WGS metagenome assembly WNGF01 (sample SAMN13153371, study PRJNA577476) | soil metagenome | isolation source: 80 cm soil or saprolite under grassland replicate 2 | place: USA:California | collected 2016-06-15
TTCAGTCCACATCTGGATCCGCCGCTCCCGGCAGCGGATCCAGATGTGGACTGAACGGTGGATCAAGGCTTTGTTCGGAGAGGGCCCCTTCCCCCAGGCTCCCCTCTCGCGGGAAGCACAGGAAGCAGCTCTGTCCCTCCGTGAGCTCCTCGGGGGCGACGAAGGGATGGAGCTCGCGGCCCGGCTGGAGAGCGCGGGGGTGGGCCAATCGCTCGTGCGCCGGCTGGGCTCGCGTCGCCACACGGTGCGGCTCCAGGCCCTCGAGGCGCTCGCCAGAGCCCGTCTGCCGACGGCATTCGCCGCAGTCAACCATCTCCTGAATCACCCTCAACCCGCCGTCAGGCTCATGGCAGGACGAGCCGCCGCCCGCACCATCGCGACCTGGAATGGCCCGGCGAGAGAGGCCGGGGTGATCTCCTTTGCGGACTCCCTGGGGCGAGCCGACCTCCCGGCGGGAGTCGTGACCGAGGTGCTGATCCTGCTCCAGGATGCAGCCGCCGCCGTCATCGCCCGCTTGATGGCCGACCCGAACCTGTCTGCTCTCACCACCCGAGCATGCCTGGACGCGGTGGGGCGACTCGGGCTGGTCCAACTCGCTTACGAGGTGGGCTCCCGGACCACGCACACCGATGCCGAGGTTCGGGCTGCTGCCCTGCGAGCTGGGCCGTCTTCGCCGTGTCCCGGCCAGGGCCCGCGACGCGGTCGTCATCGCGTTGGCGGACGACACCGAGTTCGTCAGGATCCAGGCCGCCCGGGCTGCCGCGTTCGTCCCGGCGGAGAATGCCGTCACGGCCCTGTACGAGTCGTTGAGCGACCCGTCCTGGTGGGTTCGCCGGGCCTCAGCCGAATCCCTGCTCGGTCGAGGCGAGTGGGGAGTGAGCTCCCTGCAGAAGGCCGCGACTTCTCATCCGGACCGCTATGCGAGGGACATGGCTGCCCAGGTGTTGCACGACGCGGGCTTCGGGGTCCCTGACGAGCCAACGCCTGTGGGAGGAGCAGCATGAGGGGCTGGACCTACCTGTACCTCGCGACGCAGTTCTTCGTTCTGGCCTACTTCGCGATGCTGAACCTCCTCTACGCGCTGTTCGGATACATCGGGCTCAGGTCCGTCGTGAGCTACGCGCGGGAATCCTCCCAGCTGTTCCTGAAGGATCTCCTGGAGCGAGACCTCGAGTTGCCCGTGTCCATCCTCGTGGCCGCCTACAACGAGGAGCGGACCATAATGGAGAATGTTGGGTCGCTCCTGTCGCTCCGGTATCCGGAGTTCGAGGTGCTGGTGATCCCCGACGGCTCCACCGATGGGACCATCGACCGCCTCATCGAGGGGTTCGCGTTGGTGGAGCAGCCTCGCGTGTACCGCCGGGTCCTGCTGACCCAGCCGATCCTGCGGAGCTTTCGATCCCTTCGCCATCCCAACCTGATCGTCGTGGAGAAGATGCGCGGAGGCCGGGCCGACGCGCTCAACGCCGCCCTGAACCATGCGAGATATCCGTTGATCGCGGCCGTGGACGCGGATTCGATCGTTGACGCCGAGGCGATCCTCCGTGCCTCCCGTCTGTTCCTCGAGGACGAGAAGGTCGTGGCCGTCGGGGGCACCGTGAGGCCCGTGAACGGTGCTGACGTCGTTCAAGGAAAGGTCACCGCCCTCCGGATGCCCCGCCGGTGGATCGAACGGTTCCAGATCCTCGAATACGCCCGGGCCTTCTTCACCGGGCGAGCGGGCTGGAGCTACTTCGGTGCCCTGCTCGTCATCTCCGGCGCTTTCGGGTTGTTCCGGCGAGAGACGGTCATGCAGGTGGGCGGCTACTCGACGGAGACGGTGTGCGAGGACATGGAGCTCGTGGTGCGGCTCCACAAGCACCTTCGGCGGGAACGGAGGCCATATCGGATCCTGTTCACGCCCGATCCCATCTGTTGGACCGAAGTCCCTTCGACGATAGGAGTGTTGCGTCGCCAGAGGAATCGCTGGCACCGAGGTCTGTGGGAGACGCTGTGGGCCCACCGGGATATGCTGTTCAACTCGACGATAGGAGTGTTGCGTCGCCAGAGGAATCGCTGGCACCGAGGTCTGTGGGAGACGCTGTGGGCCCACCGGGATATGCTGTTCAACCCCCGGTACGGTCGTCTCGGGTTCATGGCTGTCCCCTACTTCCTGTTCTTCGAGGCGCTCGGCCCCGTCGTCGAGATGCTCGGTTACACCGTGCTCATCCTCGGGTTCTTCCTGCACATCCTGTTCGTGCAATTCGCCCTGATGTTCCTGGCGCTCTCGGTGCTCTATGGGATGCTGCTCTCGCAGATGGCCGTGGGGATCGAGACGCTCCTGCTGTCTCGCTTCCCACGCCTCCGCGACCGGGTACTTCTGGTGGGAGCGGCGTTTCTGGAATTCGTGGGCTACAGGCAGATCCTCACCTTCGAGCGGTTCCTCGCTACCTTTCAGATCAACAGGAAGCAGGGGCAGTGGGGGGCGATGACGAGGTCGGGCATCGGCCCCGGCGCCCATCGTGAAACGGAGTCGAGGGTCTCCGCGGTCCGATGACTGGGGAGTAGGCAAAGAAGCACCGGGGCTGACCCCAGTAGATCTCCGTTTCGGATCACGCGGCTTCACGTTGGTCGATGCGTCCATGCTGGCCTTTTGGAAATGGCCATCATGGTCCTGACCGTTCGGACCTTGAGAGGAAAGGAGGACTCGACATGATCATCCAACATGGGGGGCGCCGTCCCGACATCGATCCGAGCGCGTGGATCGCTCCCAACGCGGTCGTCTCGGGCGCCGTCTCGATCGGGGCCGATACGAGAGTGCTCTACGGGGCCGTCTTGACGGCCGAGGCGGGCGCCGAGATGGAGGTCGGCGCCGGCTGCGTGATCATGGAGCAGGCCGTGCTCCGGGCATCCGGCAGGTTCCCGCTCCACCTCGGCGAGGGGGTTCTGGTCGGCCCGCACGCGTACGTGACCGGCTGTGACGTCGGCGCCAGGAGCTTCATCGCCACCGGGGCGATGGTCTTCAACGGCGCACGCGTGGGAGAGGCCTGCGTGGTGGCGCTCGGGGGCAAGGTACACATCGACTCCGACCTCCCCGATGGAGCTCGCGTCCCCATTGGCTTCATCGCGTCGGGTCGGCCGGCGACGATCTATCCACCCGAGGAGGCGCCGCAGGTCCACGAGGACCTCGCAGGCCTCGATTTCATGCGTTATGTCTTCGGCGTGGACACCAAAGGCAAGGACAGGTCGCAGATCATGGACGAAGCGCTGTCCAGGTACACCCGCGCGCTCGCCACGCACTCAGCGGACTCGTTGCTGGGAGGCTGATCCACAGGAGGTTCGCCGGGCCGCTCAGGCCCAAGAGCGTGCCGAGACGGTCGCGATCGACAAACCCAGCAGGGCCCTCGCGCGTATTACCTAGGTTGTGATCCGTCTGGTCGCCCCGGGTGACGCGAGCGCAGGGTGAGCGCCGCGTCATCCATGTCCGCAGAAAGGGGAAGTCCCATGAAGAGGAAACCCCTGAGAGGTTTGCTTGCTGTTCCCTTGACCCTCGCCCTTCTGGTGGCCGGGGCCGCGGCCGGGAACGCGGCGGCACCAAATATCTACACGGTCACCAACCTCGTCTCCGACGTGCCGGGGGAAGCCGCGCACGTCGATCCGAATCTCGTCAATGCCTGGGGCCTCGCGGCCGGACCGACGACCCCCTGGTGGGTCGCGGACAACGAAACCGACGTCTCAACCCTATACACGGGTGACGGGGACGCCATTCCGCTCGTGGTCCAGGTCGAGGGCGCCCCGACAGGACTTGTCTTCAACGGCGGCCCGAACTTCGTCGTGAGCGACGGTGCGGGCAACTCGGGTCCCTCTCGATTCATGTTCGCGACCGAGAGTGGCACCATCCGCGGGTGGAACCCGAGCGTTCCGCCCCCGCCTCCTTCGACCGAGTCCTTCGTCGTCGTGGACCGCTCTGACGTGGAGGCGAACTACAAGGGCCTGGCCATCGCCTCGACGCCGGACGGTGATTTCATCTACGCCGCCGACTTTCACAACGCCCGCGTTGACGTGTTCGACGGTGGCTTCAACCTGGTGACCAACCCAGGCGCCTTCGTCGATCCGAGAATCCCCCACGGGTTCGCGCCGTTCGGAATCCAGAACATCGGTGGACAGATCTTCCTGGCCTACGCCAAGCAGGATGCCGAGGCAGAGGACGAGGTCGCCGGCCAGGGCCTGGGCTTCGTCGACCGGTTCGACACGGGCGGCACCTTCCTCGGGCGCGTCGCCAGCCGTGGTCAGCTGAACGCGCCGTGGGGGCTGGCGCTCGCGCCTGCGAGCTTCGGCCGGTTTGGCGGCGACCTCCTCGTGGGCAACTTCGGCGACGGGAAGATCAACGCCTACGCGCGACGCCCGAACGGGACCTTCGCGTACCGGGGCGCCTTGCGAGGAACAGATGGTGAGGCGCTCTCCATCGACGGCCTGTGGGCGCTCGGGTTCGGTAACGACGCCGCAGCCGGGCCGGCCGGAACCCTCTTCTTCACCGCCGGCCCAGACGACGAGGAGCACGGACTGTTCGGAAAGATCGAGGCCGGCTAGAAGCGCACGAAGACCGGCTCGACGGGCGGGCGGCAGGTTCGCCAGCCGCCCGCCCTCTTGGTCCGTGGACCCGACTCCTCTTGGCCGTGGCCCGGTAGGATCTTCCTGGTTCGCCACTTCGGTGGCTCGGCTCGCTCGATGCAGACAGAGAGACGCCGGCAGGGAGAAAGTGGACGCCGAAGGCCCGACCCCAGCATACGAATCCCTCGTCCCCCACCGCCACCTCGGCGGGTGGACGATCGCCACGGCCATCGTCTTGGGGGTGGCGGCCCTTCAGCTCGCACTGGTCACCGAGTGGGTGATGAGGGATGCGGAAACCCAGGGGTTCCGGCGGGATCAGTTCTTCGTGGCTCGCAGTGATCTCGCGTTCAACCACTCCCGGCTCGTCTTGTTGACGAAGGGCCTGGGCCTGGTCTTAGTGGCGGCAGCCGTCCTCTGGCTGGTCTGGCTGTACCAAGCCCAGGCCAACCTGCGCGCGCTGCGTCCGGCTCGATTCCATCCAGGGGCGGTGATCGTGGCGTGGCTGATTCCCGGATTGAACGTGGCCGCCTCGCTGATGGCGATGAGGCAACTCTGGCTGGGCACCGATCCGGAGAAGCAAGAACTCCGGACGCGCCGGCCCCGGACCACGCCCGTGCTGTGGGTCTGGTGGGCCTCCGGGATCACCGCGGCGACCCTCTTTCTCCTCGCTCTGCTCCGCACCCCAGGGAGTGGGGCCAGCGCCGATCAACTGATCGCCCGGGACAACCTGCTCGTGCCGGGATGTCTCGTGGGCATTGCTGCGGCCGTCTTCGCCATCATCCTGCTCGTCAAGATCGAACGACGACTCGACCTGACGGAGGACGTAGTCGCCCGCCCAGGCTGGCAAGCCTGGTCCGAACGGCTATCGAATCGGCGGACCTCTGCCTAGATGTCTTGCGCGCCCTGGGTGCCGGATGATCAACTCACGGACTACGCTCATTGGTCCATCAGGCCGAGACGTGCGAACTCGATGCGCACGACATCTCCAGGGCATTATCCGGCACCACTCCGCAGCGCCTCGTAGATCATCACCGGCTGCGAAATGCCCTTCAGATCGAACTTCCCCACCTCTACCAGCTGGAACCCGTCCGGCGTCACTGCGCGCCGCGCGTCCTCGCCCACGAAGACCTGATCCGCACTGGCCTGCGACGCGATACGCGCAGCGATGTTCACCGTCCGGCCGAAGTAGTCACCCTCGTCGTAGATCATCGGCCCAGCGTTCACGCCAATGTGGGCTGGTGGTAGGCCGCGGGGATGGACGCTCTCAACGATCTCGAGGGACGCTTTGACAGCGTCGCCCGGATCGCGGAAGTGGAAGTGGACGCCATCGCCGAGCATCTTCACGACCTCCCCCTGGTGCCGCGCCGCGATCTCGCTCACGAGCTGGGCGAGCGTGAGCGAGACCTCGGCTGCCACCTCGTCGCCGGCCTGCTCGGTCAGCCTGGTGTAGCCGGAGAGGTCGGCGAACACGGCCGCCTCCACGCCCCGAGGTGACCTCTGACGTATCCCCGCCTCCTCGAGCGCCGTCTCAACGTGCTCGAACTGGTGCTCGGTAAAAAAGGCCTCGGCGTGACGTCGAAACAACCAGCCCAGCATCTGCTCACCCGAGTGGCCCATCCGGACTCCGACCTCGCGGAGGGCGGCCTCGAACGCTTCGTTGTCGCGGAGGCCGCGGCGTCGGAACGGCTGTTCGATCGTGTGGTGGAAGTAGTGGGTCTGGAACTGGGCCACCCGCCGCGCGCTGTCCCCCCAGATGCGCACCGCACGCAGCACGTCCCCCTCGCCAACCCCAGCTCCAAAGAGGACGGGAATTGCCTTGAGCACTGGGAGATCTTCCTCTCGCACGCGTTCGTCGGAATGCGGGCGCGGCAGACCGAACGCCACATAGAACCTCTGCAGGGTATCGAAGGGAATCCCCATGCTTTCGCTGAGCTGCGCGAACGTCTGATCCAGGCGAGGAAAGCGTCGCACTGCGCTCTCGACGTAACCGAGGGTCAGATGCCCGGACGCCAACGCCTGGGCGAGCCCGTCCGCGTCTATCCCCTTTGCTTCCAGCTCCAGGACGACCCGCGCTCGCATGACATCGCGACGGGGAAATGTCCCGCGCTCAGGCTCAAGGATCCCGAGGTCCGCGAGCTCTCGGACGCGTTCGACTCTCGTGCCCGCCCGATCGGCGAGTTCGTCTTCGGTTAGCCGGTCGCGCTCCATACGTGAACCTGGGGTCAAGCGACGTACGAGATCGGATCCGCCACGAACGCGTCGTGGCAGGCTTGAGAACAGAAGTAGTACGTCTTCCCCTCGTACTCGGTCGTCGACGCCGCGTCATCTGTATCGATCCGCATCCCGCAGACGGGATCCGTGGCCATTGCCATGGCGTCCTCCTTCTCCCAAAACTCCCGTGTCTCTCTCCATACATCCTGCCAGAGTGGACCTACACCAAGGGTCCTGCCGACGCGCACGAACAACCCGGCTCAGCCAGGTGGCTCCGCGGCGCCGACCTCGGCGAGCGAAGCGGATTGCTGGGGGGTCGTCATGCGATCGGCGAGGTAGGCAGCGTCTTCGTTGACGAACCCGAGAAGCGCGGAGCCCCGGGTATGCTGCCAGGACAGGCCGAGGAAGTACAGGCCGGGGACATCGGAGACGCCTCGACTGTGGACAACGTGGCCGTTGTTCACCACTCCTGGGACCTGGATCCACGAATAGTCGGATCGGAAACCGGTCGCCCAGATCACTACGCTGACATCCAAGGAGCTGCCGTCGGCGAATCGGACCGTGCGCCCGTCTGCGTCGACCAGACGGGGACGGAAGCTGACGCCCGCCCGCCGCAGCTTGCGCCGATTGGTCCCGATGACCAGGTCCCCACGGGCTTGCATGCGGCGGCCGAATCGGGAGTCGGCCGACTTCCCGAGAAGGCCGAATCGGGTGAGCCACCAGAACAGATCCTTCCCGAGCAACCGCTGCGGCAGCATTGGGGGGTTGGTGCCTACCGACAGGTCGACCCTGCGGGTTCCAGCCAACTCCTGGGCGATCTGCAACCCGGAGTTCCCACCGCCGACCACCAGCACCGGGCCGTCCGGCAGGGCCCAGGGGTTTCGGTAGGCGGACGTGTGGGCCTGGGTAACTGACAGGTCCAGCGATTGAGCCAGTTGTGGGACGAACGGCACCTGGAACGGGCCGGTCGCAACCACCACCTGCCGAGCACGGTAGGTCTCGTCGTCCGTCTGGACCTCGAAGTCCTGCCCCGTGTGCGTGAGCTTCGTCGCCCGGGAGTGCAGCCGGACGGGCAGGTCGAAGGCCGCTGCGTAGACCTGGAGGTAGTCGGCGACCTGGTCCTTCGTCGGGTAGGTATCGGCCCGGCCGGGAAACGGCATGCCGGGCAGGGCGTCGTACTGAGCCGGCGTAAACAGCACCAACGAATCCCACCGGGAACGCCATACATGCCCGAGCTCGGGACGCGCGTCCAGCACGAAGAAGCGCTGACCCCGCTCGGCCAGGTGCCACGCCATGGCTAGCCCGGCCTGGCTTCCCCCGATCACGATCACGTCCAGCAGAGGATCGCCCGGGGTGTCCTCTGGATGGACTTCTGTCTGCTGGGCGGTCATTGGGTCCCCTCCGGAGTGCGGGCCACGTTGAAGCTGAACATCATCCCGCTCTGGATATGCTCGGCGATGTGGCAGTGGGCCATCCACAACCCAGGGTTGGACACGTCGAGCAGGATGTCCACAGTCTGTCCAGACCGCACGAGCACCGTGTCCTTCCGCACCAGGTTGGACTCGGGCTCGCCGTCCCTCGACAGGATGAGGAAGTGTCCCGCTCCGTGGATGTGGAACGGATGGTGCATCGGGTGATCCGATCCCATCTCGTTGACCAGGCGGATCTTGACCCGGTCACCCACGGTGAACGCCCAGGAGATGGCGCCGTTCTCGGCCCCGGTCTCCCGGTCGATGAGCTGCCAAAACATGTTGCTCGGATCGGATGCCCGGTTGATCTCCGGCATCAGGTCTTCCCACTCCAGGCCGTCGCCGTGATCGTGCGCGACGTGCTCATGACCGGTCTCCTGCTGAGACTCCGGACCAGATGCCTGTGGTGCTTCAGACGCAACCAGCTTCATCCCGCACTTGGGGCACGTCCCCGGCTCGGAGGCCGTGACCTCCGGGTGCATGGGGCAGACGTAAGCGGTGGGTGTTGCAGGAGTAACGGCAACCAGATTCATCCCACACTTGGGGCACGTCCGAGGCTCCGAGGCGGTGACCTCCGGGTGCATGGGGCAGGCGTACTCGGACGCCGCGATACTCTCTCCCCCATACAGGAGGGGCATGCGGGAGAAGAACGCGAGCACCTTGTCGGGCTCTCGGTCGAGGTCGTGCCCGATCGACTGGTGCTCGGTGCTGAGTTCAGGGTCCACCCGCAGCACCCCATACGACGTCGCGGCGCCGCTGGTAACCACCCCGGAGACCGAGAACGCTCCGAGGTCGTAGACGCGATCCGGGGTTCGATGCTCGAGCCGGACCTCCCCAGGAGAATCGAACAGCACATCGAGAACCGTCCTCTCGGATGGGGCGAGCATCACCTCGTTAACGAACGTCTCACGCTCGTACCGACCGCTGTCGCCACCGACCTGCTTCATTCGAGCGCCGCGAAGGGCGAAGTTGAAGATCCGCGTGTTCGCCGTGTTCACAAGATAGAGACGCACCACCTCTCCCACAGCCGCCTCGCCGTCGAACTGCGTCTCACCGTTGATGAGCATGACGTTGCCGAACCGACCCATCGCCGTGTAGCTGGGTCCCGAGCGGCGGAACGGCGCGATGTGCCCGTCCTCGATCAGGAGGTCGTCGAGGGTGAGGGTCAGCTGCCGGTCGACCGGGGGCCAGTACGACGGGTCGGATGGCTCCACGACGATCGTGCCGTACAGGCCCATCTCCTGGGCGAAGTCCTCACGGACGTGGGGGTGATACCAGTAGAACCCGGCGTCGGGGAACTGGACCTTGTAGGTGAACGCTCCTCCGATCGAGATCGGGGCCTGGGTCTCGTGCGGGACCCCGTCGTAGCGGTTCTCCAGTCGCAGGCCATGCCAGTGCACCGTCGTTTCGATGGGGCCGTCGTTCACCACCTGGACGGTGATCTCCGAGCCTTGGTCGACGTGCAGTGTCGGACCGGGAGTCGAATCGTTGTAGGCGAGCATGCGCAACTCGGCATCCTCGATGCGCTTCCGCACGGGATGGATACGGAGCTCGAGGCGATCGCCGTCGTGGAGCCGGATGAGGCTCGGCCTCGATGCCTCCGGCAGTCCCTCGGTCTCGGTTGTGAACACATCGGGGAGATCGACGAGGTCTCCGTCGCCGACCTTGCTCACTGGCTCAGATACCGCTCGAACTCGCTCCATCGCGCAACCTCCACTCCATATGGAACCAGTGATTCGTGGAGGGCGAGGGAGGCTGACGAGACACCACCAGTCGATCGCTCGACGCGAACCTTCGGGGGCTTGGCCCGATGCACTAACCCTACACCATGCTCGCTACCACCCGCTCTGTGCACGAGGAGTCTGGTCTGGTCGGGCCCACGGGCTTGCCGTTCAATGAGCGATCCGCAGGGTTTGAATCGCGAGGCCTGCTCGGCGAGACTTGCTGCACGCCACCCAGGAGGACCGTACGTCGCCAGAGAGCCGGTTCCAACCGGCCGGCTAATGAACCACGAGAAGCACTTCCTCAACGGCACCGTCCAGTTCACCGAATACGGAATGTCGGAGTGCCTCGAACAATCGCTCGAGGAACCCAACGAGCAGCTCGGCGGGCTGGCGGCATGAGCTTGCCGTCAGCGCTCGACGGGCTGGTCGCCGAGACGGCCGCGGGGCGGCTGCTGCCCGGGGTTCACCGGTGCCTTCTCAGGATCGAGACTCCCCGCTTGCTGAAGGGCTGGACTGCGGCGGCGACGACCCATCAACACGACGGTGACGGATTGGACGGCGACGTGGCCTTCCGGATCGCGAGCGTCACGAAGATGGTCACGGCCACAGCCCTCCTCTTGCTTGTCGATCAGGGTCGCTGCCGGCTGGACGATCCGACCGGTCGTTACCTCCCCGGGGATGTCGTTGACCGGTTCCGCGGCAGTGGGGGTCGCGCCTACGGCGCCGCCATCACCCTCCGACAGCTCCTGCATCACACCAGCGGATTACCGAACTACTTTCTGCAGCCCTCGATCTTGGACGCGGTGTGGCACGGCGGCGGTCGGCGGCGGTTCACACCTCTCGATCTCGTCAACCTGGCGGTGGCCAGCGAACCCCCGTCATCGCCGCCAGGGACAGCCCGTACGTACACAGACACTGGCTTCGTGCTCGCAGGGCTCATCATCGAATCGCTCGCCAGCCGGCCGCTCCACGAGGCGTACCGCGATCTGGTGCTCGACCCGGCCGGGATGGCCGACACATGGCTGGAGAGCAGCGGCGAGGCACCCCGCCGCCCCGACATCGCGTCTCACGACCTCGACGGGCACGACATCACGGACATGGATCCGACGGTGGACTGGGCCGGTGGTGGGCTGGTGAGCACCGCAGCGGACCTCGCCGCGTTCCTCCGAGCGCTCACTCGGGGCCAGCTGGTGAGCTCCCGTGCTTGGACCGACATGACTCGATGGCAACCCGGTCCAGAAGGCTATTACGACGACTACGGGCTCGGACTCGGTCGCTACACGTTCCCGGCGGGGCAGGTCGTCGGCCACCACGGGGTCTGGGGCGCATTCGCGTTCTGGTCTCCCGAGCTCGACGCCATCATCACCGGCACCGTGAATACAGGGAAGGTGGACCGTCGCCCACTGCTCGGGGCGGTCGTGCGGGCGCTCAACGATTGAACACGGCGGCGCAGCGGCCCGCCAGGCACCTCTAGTTGGCTCCGGCTCGGAGATGGACGGATCGTCGGCCTGAGCTTGATCATCGAAACCGCGGCCGGACGCGCAACCGAATCAGAGGGGCTGAGCCGGGTCAGTCGATGCTTGAGGGCCTCTCAGACCAGAGGTCAGTGGGCGCTGGAGTGGGCGCTGGAGGATTTGAACCTCCGACCTCTTCCGTGTCAGAGAAGGCAGGCGCAACGCTCCTACCAGCACTTTCCCAGCTCAGGAGCGGCTTTCGACGTGAAGCAAGTATCGCTCAGTACCCTTGAGTGCAGTAGGCTCCTTGACCGCACGTTGACCAAGAAGTGCACGACCCGGTGCGTACATGCGTCTCCAGCGGTCTGATAGATCTGCGCCTTGTAAGGGCGAGCTGAAAGCGCTGGTCGGCGGCGTCAGGACAGAGATCTTCCGTTCCGTTCGAGGAGCGGCGGGTCAACGGGAGTCGTCCTGCGCATGTCCTGCAGGGACGGCGGCGACAGTGGCGGTTCGCGGCCGAACGGATTCGGTAGAGCTCGCACGTGTGATCCGGTTGCCGGTGACTGGTAGCCTCGACAAACGTGGACCAGCAGGCCGACGACATCATCGCCGCTATCTTCGAGAAGGCGAAGAACGATGAACGCACGGCACCTGTGGTCGATGCCCTTCGAACGGCCCTCGAGCGTGATCGGTGGACTCCTGAGGCGTTAGGGGCAGGTCGTCGAAGATGCCATCACCGCCAAAATGAGGCACAACACGTGAAGCTCAAGAAGGCAACGTTCGAAGGCTTCCGCGGTGCTCCGGTCCGGCCCGACCTCCAGCTTGGCGGTAAGAGTCTCTGTCTGCTCGGTGAGAACGGGCACGGAAAAACGACCATCGTCGATGGCCTCGAACTCTTGGTCGTCAGGCGACGTCAAGCACTACCACCGCGAGGGATACCGGCTCGACTGCATGGTGAACGTAGATGCCGATAGTGCCGTGGTTCGATGCGAGACCACTGCCCACCCACCGCTCGTGAGGACACTGTTGGGCGACACGGTGTCACGACTGCAACCCGAGGGCCCGAACCCTAGTGGAGGTGGTGAGGTCACGCAAGTAGGCGTGGAGGCCTCCCCCACGACGCCGAGCTCTTGTTCACGCCCGGCGACAACGTCGATCTTGCCTCACCGCTATCCGCCCCTGAACTGGACCGGGCTGGTCCGATGTCCTTTCGCTGCCACTCGACTTCGCCCCGGGGGCGAGAGGCCGCCATCCGCCACCTTCCCACCATCTCGATGCGCCGAAAGCGCACCATATGCGTACACCAAGGATAGGCTTGCCGTGCTCTCACACGCTGGGCGCGCGCCGCGCGCGGCCGGGCGATTGCCCGGCCGTCAGCCTGTACGATCTTCGGGAAAGGGCGCTCGCCCTGGTAACCGGGCGCGTCGATCCCCGCAACGCAGAATGGAGGCCGGAGCCGTGAGTGAGCTTCTCGGTATCGCTCGGTTCAAGTTCCACGAGGGCAAGGTCGAGGAGTACAAGCGCTTGTCCGCTCAGGCCATGGAGATCGTGCGGACCAAGGACAGCGGAACGCTGCAGTTCGACACCTACTTCAACGACGACGAGTCCGAGTGCA
>WNGF01007567.1_pt1 | contig 13062 bp, 24 predicted proteins | sample 5400641 | NCBI WGS metagenome assembly WNGF01 (sample SAMN13153371, study PRJNA577476) | soil metagenome | isolation source: 80 cm soil or saprolite under grassland replicate 2 | place: USA:California | collected 2016-06-15
GACCACGCGGCACCAGGGCGGCGGCAACAAGCGCCGGTACCGGGTGATCGACTTCCGACGTGACAAGGACGGGGTGCCGGCCAAGGTGGCGCACATCGAGTACGACCCGAACCGCACCGCGCGGATCGCTCTCCTGCACTACGCGGATGGCGAGAAGCGTTACATCCTTTCGCCGAACGGCCTGCGGGTCGGCGACCGGCTGGTGTCGGGGGATGGCGCCGAGGTGCGGCCCGGCAACTCGCTGCCGCTTCGGAACATCCCCGTCGGCACGACGGTGCACGCGGTGGAGCTCAAGCCGGGTGGGGGCGCCCGGATGGCGCGCTCGGCCGGGACCAGCATCCAGGTGATGGCCAAGGAAGGCAAGATGGCCACGCTGCGTTTGCCCTCGGGCGAGACCCGCCTGGTCGAAGCGACCTGCAAGGCAACGATCGGAGAGGTCGGCAACGCCGAGCACGAGCTGATCCAGCTCGGCAAGGCGGGCCGCAACCGCTGGAAGCGCAAGCGTCCGTCCGTGCGAGGTGTGGCGATGAATCCGGTCGACCACCCGCTGGGTGGCGGCGAGGGAAAGAGTTCGGGTGGCCGTCACCCCACGAGCCCGTGGGGGCAGAAGGAAGGTCGCACGAGGAAGAAGAACAAGGCGTCGAACAAGCACATCGTTCGCCGTCGCGGGAAGGGGCGGGGCTAGTGCCGCGGAGCATCAAGAAGGGGCCGTTCGTCGACGAGCACCTCATGGTCAAGATCGTCGAGATGAACCGCAAGAGCGACAAGAAGGTCGTCCGGACCTGGTCGCGCCGTTCGACGATCGTGCCGGATATGGTCGGCCACACGATCGCGGTGCACGACGGGCGCAAGCACGTACCCGTGTACATCTCCGAGTCGATGGTCGGGCACAAGCTCGGCGAGTTCGCGCCCACCCGGACGTTCCGCTCGCACGCGCGCGGAGAGCGTTCGACCACGGTGAGGTAGCGGGGACATGGAGGCGAAAGCGACGGTGAAGTACGTGCGGATCTCGCCACCGAAGGCTCGGCGGGCGGTCGACCTCGTCCGCGGCCGGCAGGTCGAGGAGGCTCGCCGGATCCTGCGCTTCTCGCCGCTCGGCGCCGCCAGGACGATCGAGAAGGCGTTGAACTCGGCCGTCGCGAACGCCGAGCAGCAGCCCGGCGTGGTCGCGCAGAACCTGGTCGTGGACCGGGCGTGGGTCGACGAGGGTCCGACGCTGAAGCGCTGGCGCCCGCGCGCCTACGGTCGCGCGACCAAGATCCTGAAGCGCACGTCGCACATCACGCTCGTGGTCCGTTCGTTGGGAGAGGATGCGTAGTGGGTCACAAGGTCAACCCGTACGGGTTCCGTCTCGGGGTCATCTACCCGTGGAAGTCCAACTGGTTCGCCGGTCGGGACTACTCCGACCAGCTCCACGAGGACATCTGGATCCGCAAGCACATCCGCTCGCGCCTGTCGCGCGCCGGGATCTCGAGCATCGACATCGAGCGAAAGGGCGACCAGATCTGGATCTACATCCGCACGGCGCGTCCGGGCATCGTGATCGGTCGCAAGGGCGCCGAGGTGGACAAGATCCGCAAGGACGTCGAGCGCGTGACGAAGAAGCGGGTCGACGTGAAGGTCGAGGACATGAACTCGGCCGCCTCCGAGACTCGCCCCGAGACCGACGCGACGCTGCTCGCGCAGGGTGTGGCCGAGCAGCTCGCCGGCCGCGTGTCGTTCCGCCGCGCGATGCGCCGGGCCGTGCAGACCGCGATGCGCTCGGGGGCGCTCGGTGTGCGGGTGCAGTGTGGCGGCCGCCTGGGCGGCGCCGAGATGTCGCGCCGCGAGTGGTACCGAGAGGGCCGGGTCCCGCTGCACACGCTCCGCGCGAAGATCGACTTCGGGACGGCCGAGGGCAAGACCACGTTCGGGCAGATCGGCGTGAAGGTCTGGGTCTACCACGGCGACGAGATCCCGCAGGCCGAGCAGGAGACCGAGCGGCTCCGCGCTCGCGCGCTCGCGCAGGTCTCCAGCGGCGGCGCCTCGACCGGCGCGCTCATCACCGACGAGCGCGAGGCCGCCGAGGTCGCCGAGCCGGAGGCACCGGCCGAGGCACCGGCCGAGCCACCGACCGCACCGGCGGAAGGCGAACCGGCCGAAGCTGAGGGAACAGGCGGCGACTCGTCGGAGCAGGAGGCCGAGGCGAGCACGAACGCCGCCGCCGACGAAGAGCCGACGGGGCCCGCCGCCGAGGCCGCACCCGACGGGGGGGCGCTGGCCTGATGCTCGCCCCGAAGAAGGTCAAGCACCGCAAGGTGCATCGAGGCCGTCGGCGCGGTCGCGCCAAGGGCGGGACCGAGGTGCATTTCGGCGACTTCGGCCTGGTCGCGCTCGAGGCCGCGTGGATCACGAACCGCCAGATCGAGGCGGCCCGTGTCGCGATCACGCGTCACATCCGCCGCGGCGGGAAGGTGTGGATCAACATCTTCCCGGACAAGCCCGTGACGAAGAAGCCGGCGGAGACCCGGATGGGCTCGGGCAAGGGCAACCCGGAGGGTTGGGTCGCCGTGGTCAAGCCGGGGCGCGTGATGTTCGAGCTGTCCGGGGTCTCCGAGACGCTCGCGCGCGAGGCGATGTCGCGGGCCGCGCACAAGCTGCCGATCAAGAGCAAGTTCATCACGCGCGCAGGCATCGGGGGGATGGAGTGATGGCAACCATCCAGGAGCTCCGAGACCTCGGCGACGAGGAGCTGTTCGAGCGGCTCGAGTCCGACAAGGAGGAGCTGTTCAACCTGCGGTTCCAGCTCGCGACGGGGCAGCTCGACAACCCGATGCGGATCAAGGACGTCCGGCACGAGATCGCGCGGATCCTCACGATCGTGAGCGAACGGGCATCCGAGCAGCGGAAGGCCCCGGGAGCTGAGGCGGAGGCATCATGAGCGAACGAACCGAAGAGACCGTGACGGACCAGACCACGCCCGACGCCGCGCTCGGCGAGGCCTCCGAGTCGGCGATCCCGGCGCGGACGGCACCGGAGGGCTCGGCGGGGGACCGGACCCGGCGCAAGGTCCGGGTGGGCGTCGTCGTGTCCGACAAGATGGACAAGACCGTGCTCGTCCGGATCGACCGGCGCGTGCGACACCCGCTGTACAAGAAGACCGTCGCGCGCTCGAACAAGCTCGCCGCGCACGACGAAACGAACGACGCGCACGTGGGCGACACCGTTCGGCTGATGGAGACGCGACGGACCTCCAAGAGCAAGCGCTGGCGGGTGGTCGAGATCGTGGAAAGGGCCAAGTAGGTGATCCAGCAGGAATCGCGTTGCAAGGTGGCGGACAACACCGGGGCCAAGGAGGTCCTCGTGATCCGCGTGCTCGGCGGGAGCGGCCGCCGGTACGCGCACGTGGGCGACGTGGTCGTCGGCTCGGTGAAGGACGCCCTACCCGGCGGCGGGGTCAAGAAGGGCGAGGTCGTCAAGGCCGTCGTCGTTCGGACCGCCAAGGAGCGACGCCGCCCGGACGGCTCGTACATCCGGTTCGACGACAACGCGGTGGTGATCCTGACGGCCGACTCGAAGAACCCTCGCGGCACACGCATCTTCGGACCCGTCGCGCGTGAGCTTCGCGAACGCCGCTTCATGAAGATCATCTCGCTCGCCCCGGAGGTGTTGTGACATGCCAGGCGTGAACATCCACAAGGACGACACCGTGAAGGTCCTGACCGGCAAGAGCGCCGGCCACACCGGCCGCGTGATCCGCGTGCTCCCGCGCGACGGGCGGGTGATGGTCGAGGGTGCGGCGATGGCCAAGAAGCACCAGCGCACGTCGGGCAAGCGCTCGGCGAGCGGTTCCCAGCTCCAGCAGGGCGGCATCATCGACACCGAGCTGTACATCGACATCTCGAACGTGATGCTCGTCTGCAACTCGTGCGGCCAGCCGACCCGGGTCGGTTACCGCATCGAGGGCGACGGCTCGAAGTTCCGCGTATGCCGGAAGTGCGGGGCCGACCAATGACCGATCAGCAGACGCCTCGCCTGAAGGAGCGCTTCAACCAGGAGATCCGGACCCGGCTGCAGCAGGAGCTGGGTTTCGCCAACCCGAACCAGGTGCCGCGCCTGGAGAAGGTCGTGGTGAACATGGGGGTTGGTGACGCCCTGAAGGATGGCCGTATGCTGGAGGCCGCGGTCGACGACCTCACGATCATCACCGGCCAGAAGCCGGTGATCACGAAGGCCCGGAAGTCCATCGCCGGGTTCAAGCTGCGTGAGGGCAGTCCGATCGGCGCCAAGGTCACCCTGCGGGGCGACCGGATGTGGGAGTTCATCGATCGGCTCGTCTCGATCGCGATCCCCAGGATCCGGGACTTCCGAGGGCTGAACCCGAACGCGTTCGACGGGCACGGCGACTACACGCTCGGGCTGACCGAGCAGCTGATCTTCCCGGAGATCGACTACGACAAGGTCCTGAAGATCCGGGGGATGGACATCACGGTCGTGACGACCGCGAGGAACGACGACGAGGGCAGGGCGCTGCTCGTGGCGCTGGGGTTCCCCTTCGAGGGGATCCCGATGGCGGCGGCGTCGTCGATCTGAGCCGGTAGGCGCAGATCGCGGAGTTGGGTAGGAGACGCGATATGGCGAAGAAGGCGTTGAGGAACAAGCAGGAGGCCCAGGCCAAGTTCAAGGTGCGCGAGTACACGCGCTGCCGGCGCTGCGGCCGCGCCCGAGCCGTCTACCGGCGGTTCCTGCTCTGCCGCATCTGCTTCCGCGAGCTCGCGCACGCGGGGGAGCTGCCGGGGGTGACGAAGGCCTCATGGTGAAGCTGGCGACCAACGTCAACGACCCGGTCGGCGACATGCTGACGAGGGTCCGCAACGCCAACCTCGCGTACAAGGACGATCTCGTGGTCCCGGCGTCGAGGATGAACGAGGCGCTCCTGCAGATCCTGACCACCGAGGGCTACGTGAGCGACTTCGCCGAGGAGGGCGAGGGGATCGAGCGCGTGTATCGCGTGACGCTGAAGTACGATGCCAGGCGCAAGCGCACGATCAGCGGGATCAGGCGCGTGAGCAAGCCCGGCCGGCGCGTCTACGCGGGGCGGGACGACCTGCCTCGGGTCCTTGGCGGGCTCGGGATCGCGATCATCTCGACCTCGCAGGGCGTGATGACGGACCGCGACGCGTCCCGCAAGGGGATCGGCGGCGAGGTCCTGGCGTTCGTCTGGTGACCGGAGAGCAGAGGCCATGAGTCGGATCGGTAAACAGCCCATCGAGATCCCGAGCGGCGTCGACGTCACCGTCGGCGAGGACGCCGTCGTGGTCGTGAAGGGTCCTCGTGGCGAGCTGACCCAGCGGGTGCACCCCGAGATGCGCCTCCTCCGCGAGGACGACGTCCTGCGGGTCGAGCGCCCGACCGACGAGGGGTTCCACCGCAGCCTCCATGGGCTGACGCGATCGTTGATCGCGAACATGGTCGAAGGCGTCACGAAGGGCTACGAGAAGCGGCTCGCGATCGTCGGCGTCGGATACCGTGCGGCGATGAAGGGCAAGGCGCTGGAGGTCCAGGTGGGGTTCTCGCACCCGGTCACGGTGCCCGCGATCGAGGGGATCGAGTTCGAGACCCCGACGCCGACCCAGATCGTGGTGCGGGGCAACGACAAGCAGCTCGTGGGGGAGGTCGCGGCCAACATCCGGAAGATCCGAAAGCCCGAGCCCTACAAGGGCAAGGGGATCCGCTACGAGAACGAGTACGTCCGCAAGAAGGCCGGCAAGGCCGCGAAGGGTGCAACCGCCTGATGGATGCCAAGACCAGACGGGTCCGCCGCCACGTTCGCGTGCGCAGGAAGATCGCCGGGACCGCGGAGCGGCCGCGTCTGGCCGTGTACCGCTCCAACCGGCACATCTACGCGCAGCTCGTGGACGACGATGCGGCGCGCACGCTGATCGCCGCCTCGGATCGGGACGTGCGGGTGGGCGGGGCTGAAAAGGCGGGCGGGGCTGGAGAGGCGGGCGGGGGTGGTAAGGCGGGCGGCCAAGGCAAGACGGCGCCGGCCAAGGCCGTCGGCGAGTTGCTGGCCGAGCGAGCGAAGGCGGCGGGGATCGACCGCGTCGTGTTCGACCGCGGCGGCAGGCTGTTCCACGGGCGCGTGGCGGCGCTCGCCGAGGGTGCGAGGGAGAAGGGACTGCAGATCTGATGCGGCGCTACGACTCACAGGGCGAGAAGAGCATCTACGAGGAGCGGGTGATCTCGATCAACCGCGTGGCCAAGGTCGTCAAGGGTGGCCGCAGGTTCTCGTTCGCCGCGCTCGTCGTGGTGGGCGATGGCGCCGGCCGCGTCGGTCTGGGCTACGGCAAGGCCAAGGAGGTGCCCGCGGCGATCGCCAAGGGCGTCGAGGAGGCCAAGCGCAAGATGTTCGAGGTGCCGATGATGGGCACGACGATCCCGCACCAGGTGACCGGTCGGGACGGCGCCGGCATCGTGCTCCTCAAGCCCGCGGCGCCGGGGACCGGCGTGATCGCCGGCGGCGCGGTGCGGGCGCTCGTCGAGTGCGCGGGGATCAAAGACATCCTGTCCAAGTCGCTCGGCTCCTCGAACGCGATCAACATCGTGAAGGCGGCGATGACCGGGCTGCAGAGCCTGCGACGCCCCGAGGAGGTCGCCCGTCTGCGCGGGCGCGAGCTCCACGAGGTGGCGCCCAAGCCGATGCTCGACGCGGTCGCGGCGGCGCAGGCGCGCATGTCGGCGACGCGCGCGGCCAAGCTCGAGGAGGTCTACGGCGATCAGGCCCAGGCATCGCCCGATGCGGGTGGCCGACGATGACGAAGCTCAAGGTCACCCAGGTCCGGAGCGTGATCCACCGCCCGAAGGACCAGAAGCAGACCGTGCGGCGCCTCGGGCTGCACCGGATCCGCGACAGCGTGATCAAGGACGACCGCCCTGAGATCCGCGGCATGATCGCCAAGGTTCACCATCTCGTTCGTGTCGAAGAGGTCCCAGGGGTTGCAAAGGACGAGGGCGGCGCTCAGAGCCGGGGTCGGGAAAGGACGTCGTCGTGAAGCTGCATCATCTCAAGCCCGCCGAGGGCGCGAAGAGGGACCGCACGCGCGTGGGCCGCGGCCGCGCCGGCACGCGGGGCAAGACCGCGGGTCGCGGCACCAAGGGCTGGGGCGCGCGCCACAACCCGAAGCCCGGGTTCGAGGGTGGCCAGATGCCCCTCCAGCGCCGCGTGCCCAAGCTCAAGGGCTTCACGAATCCGAACCGCGTCGAGTACGCCGTCGTGAACGTGGGCTCGCTCGGCGAGGTGTTCGAGGGCGAGGTCGACCCGGAGGCTCTGCTCGAGCACGGCCTCGTCCGCAAGGGTCGGCCGGTCAAGATCCTGGCGCGCGGTGAGATCGACAAGGCACTCACCGTCCGCGCGCATGCGTTCAGCGAGGCGGCCAGGGCGAAGATCGAAGGAGCCGGCGGCAGGGCCGAGGTCCTGGACCAGGGGTAGGATAGGGACCCGTGCTCCGCGCCTTCGTCAACGCGTTCAAGGTTCCGGACCTCCGGAACAAGATCCTGTTCACCCTGGCCATCATCGCCGTGTACCGGTTGGGGTCGCACGTCCCGGTCCCGGTCGTCGACATCAACATCCTGACCGACGCGCTGAACGCACAAGGGAGCACCGGGTTCCTCTCGTTCATCGACCTTTTCTCGGGCGGTGCGCTGACGCGCATGGCGATCTTCGGCCTCGGGATCATGCCGTACATCACGGCCTCGATCATCATGCAGCTCCTCACCGTCGTGATCCCCAAGCTCGAGGCCTGGCACAAGGAGGGCGAGTCCGGCACGAAGAAGATCAACCAGTGGACCCGCTACGTGACCGTCGTGCTGGCGTTGCTGCAGTCCACGGGCCTCGTGTTCCTGTTCCACTCGCGTTCGCAACAGCTGGGCGGCGTCGACATCTTCCCGGCGGGGACGTTCACCGCGGCGAACATCGCATTGATCGTCCTGGTCATGACGGCCGGCACCGCGATGATCATGTGGATGGGCGAGCTGATCACCCAGCGCGGGATCGGTAACGGGATGTCGATCCTGATCTTCTCGAGCGTGATCTCGCGATTGCCCCAGGAGGGACGGGCGATCCTCCTGCAGGCCGGCAACGCCAAGTTCGTCGTCGTCCTGCTCATCGGGCTCGCGATCATCGTCGGGGTCATCTTCATCGAGCAGGGCCAGCGACGGATCCCCGTCCAGTACGCCAAGCGCGTGGTCGGCCGGCGGATGACCACCGGCGGGAGCACGTACATCCCGCTCAAGGTCAACCAGGCCGGCGTGATCCCGATCATCTTCGCGAGCTCCGTGCTGTACTTCCCGACGCTGCTCGCGAGCGTCTACCACGCGGACTGGTTCACGAACTTCGTGAACAACTACGTCACGAACCAGCGGAGCTTCGTCTACATGATCTTCTACGGGCTCCTCGTGATCTTCTTCGCCTACTTCTACACGGCGATCGCGTTCAACCCCGTCGACACGGCGGACAACCTTCGGAAGTACGGTGGGTTCGTCCCCGGGATCCGACCCGGGCCGCCCACGGCCGACTACCTGAGCTTCGTCATGACCCGGATCACGCTCCCGGGATCGATCTTCCTGGCCACGGTCGCGCTGCTGCCGACGATCGTGCTCGCGTTCTGGACGATCCAGCAGTTCCCGTTCGGGGGTACCTCGCTGCTGATCACGATCGGCGTCGCCCTGGAAACGATGAAGCAGCTCGAGTCGCAGCTGTTGATGCGGCACTACGAGGGCTTCCTGAAGTAGGCCGGCGTGCGGATCATCCTCCTCGGACCTCCGGGCGCAGGCAAGGGCACGCAGGCCAGGAGGCTGTCCGAGCGCTACGGGCTCTCGATCATCGCGACCGGCGACATCTTCCGGGACCACATCTCGCGCGGGACGCCGCTCGGGTTGCAGGCCAAGGATTTCTACGAGCGTGGCGAGTACGTCCCCGACGACTTGACCACGAAGATGGTGCTCGAGCGGCTCGACCAGCCGGACGTGCGCGAGGGCTTCATCCTCGACGGGTACCCGAGGACGGTCCCCCAGGCGCAGGCGCTCGAACGCGCCCTCGCGGAAAGGGGACACCCGCTCTCGGCCGTGCTGAACTTCAAGATCTCCGACGCGGTCGCGGTCAAACGCCTGATGGCCCGGCAGGTCTGCCCGAACTGCAAGCGGACCTACAACACGGAGTTCAAGCAGCCCCGGGTGCAGGGGATCTGCGACGTGTGCGGCCACGAGCTCGTCAACCGCGCGGACGACGACGAGGCGACGGTCCAGAGGCGGCTCGAGGTCTACCAACGCGAGACCAAGCCGCTGGTCCTGTACTTCTGGGAGCGGGGGCTCCTTCGCGATATCGACGCCGAGGCGCCCGAAGAGGTCGTCGCCGACCGAACGATCGAGGCGATCGCCGACCTGCTCGACACCTACGAGTGATCGCGTGATCGTCTACAAGTCGCCGGAGGAGATCGACAAGATGCGGCTCGCCGGCCGCATCGTCGCGGGCACGATCGAGCGCGTCCTCGCGGCCGTGCGACCGAACGTCACGACCGCCGAGCTCGACGATGTCGCCGAGACATACATCCGCGAACAGGGGGCGACGCCGTCGTTCAAGGGCTACGGTGCAGGCCCCGGCCGTGTCCCGTTCCCCGCGTCGATCTGCACCTCGATCAACCAAGAGATCGTCCACGGGATCCCCTCCGCTGAGCGCTCGGTCGCGGAGGGCGACCTGCTGAAGCTCGACTTCGGCGCGATCTGGGAGGGGTTCCACGGCGACTCGGCGGTGACCGTCATCGTGGGCGAGCGAGCGTCGGCGGAGGCCGACAAGCTCGTGCGGGTCACCGAGGAGGCGCTCGAGGCCGGGATCTCGCAGATCCGCCCGGGTGGCCGCCTCTCGGACATCGGCGCGGCCGTCGAGCAGGTGGCGCGGGGCGCCGGGTTCGAGGTGGTCCGCGAGTACGTCGGCCACGGGATCGGACGCAACATGCACGAGGACCCCCAGATCCCGAACTACGGTAGGCCCGGCCGCGGGCCGGTGCTGAAGCCCGGATTGGTCGTGGCGGTCGAGCCGATGCTCAACGCGGGCGGCTGGGAGACCAGCCTGCTCCCCGACGGCTGGACCGTGGTGACGGAGGACGGGTCCCTGTCCGCCCATTTCGAGCACACGATCGCCGTGACCGAGGACGGGCACGAGGTGCTGACGGCCCGCGGCTGAACGCCGTTCAAACCCGCAGGTCAGCGGGTGTTTCCGCAGGTCGTGGACGGGGTTTGTGCCTGGCCCGTATACTGGCTGCCCGCTTCCATCCGGAGGCGGTTCCGTTTCGCCCCTGGGCGGGTCGGACGTGCCCGAAAACGAGGATCACCCGGAGCTTGCCGAAGAAGGACGCGATCGAGGTCGAAGGGACGGTGACGGAACCGCTCCCGAACGCCATGTTCCGGGTGGAACTCGAAAACGGACACAACGTGTTGGCCCACATCTCGGGGAAGATGCGGATGCACTACATCCGGATCCTCCCGGGGGACCGGGTGCTGGTGGAGCTGTCGCCGTACGACCTGACACGCGGCAGGATCGTGTACCGGTACAAATGAGGGGTTCGGGGCTCGAGAAGCGAGCGCGAAAGCGCGAGCGGCAGCCCCGATGAGAAAGGCGAGGTTCGATGAAGGTCCATCCGTCGGTGAAGAAGATCTGCGATCGCTGCAAGGTCATCCGCCGGCGCGGCGTGATCCGCGTGATCTGTTCGAACCCCCGGCACAAGCAGCGGCAAGGATAGAGGAGGGTTAGCGTGGCTCGGATCTCCGGCGTCGACCTCCCGCGCGACAAGCGCGTGGACATCGCGCTCCGCTACATCTACGGCATCGGACCCACCCGGGCGTACCAGATCGTCGAGGGCTCGGGGGTCGAGGGCGGCACGAAGGTGCGCGACCTGTCCGAGGACGAGGTCAGCAAGATCCGCGAGTTCATCGACCGAACCTACAAGGTCGAGGGTGACCTGCGCCGCGAGGTCGCCCAGGACATCAAGCGCAAGATCGAGATCGGTTCGTACCAGGGGGTTCGGCACCGCAGGAGCCTCCCCGTGCGCGGGCAGCGCACGCACACCAATGCGCGGACCCGCAAGGGCCCCCGCAAGACCGTGGCCGGCAAGAAGAAGGCGACGAAGAAGTAGGGAGCGCGGGATGGCGAAGCCGAAAGCCAAGAAGACCAAGCGTCGCGAGAAGAAGAACGTCGTCCACGGGCAGGCGCACATCAAGTCGACGTTCAACAACACGATCGTCACGATCACCGACCTGCAGGGCAACACGATCTCGTGGGCTTCCGCCGGCAACGTGGGGTTCAAGGGCTCCCGCAAGTCCACCCCGTTCGCCGCCCAGCTCGCGGCGGAGTCCGCCGCCCGCAAGGCGCAGGAGCACGGGCTGCAGAAGGTCGACGTGTTCGTGAAGGGCCCCGGTTCGGGTCGCGAGACCGCGATCCGCTCGCTCGCGGCCACCGGCCTGGAGGTCGCGGGGATCCAGGACGTCACGCCGGTGCCCCACAACGGGGTCCGGCCCAAGAAGCGCCGGCGCGTCTAGCACGCACGGCAGGCTCGCACGTCGAAGCGGGCGTCATACGCGGCGGGGAGGAATGGATGATCCCCCGTCGGAGGAGGAGCAGAAGTGTTCATCGTCGCGAGACCGCAGATCCAGGAGGAGTCCCTCTCGCCGACCCGCTCGAAGTTCGTCATCGAACCGCTCGAGCCGGGGTTCGGCTACACCGTGGGGAACTCGCTCCGTCGCACCTTGCTGTCCTCGATCCCGGGCGCAGCGATCAGCTCGATCCGGATCGAGGGCGTGCTGCACGAGTTCTCGACGATCCCCAAGGTCACCGAGGACGTCACCGACATCATCTTGAACCTCAAGGAGCTCGTGGTCCGCAGTGAGTCGGACGAGCCCGTCACCGTCTACCTCAAGGCCAAGGGGCCGGGTTCCGTCACGGCCGGCGACATCGCGCCGCCGGCCGGCGTGGAGATCCTGAATCCGGACCTGCACGTGGCCACGCTCGGCAAGGGCGGGTCGCTCGAGATGGAGATGAACATCGAGCGCGGGGTCGGCTACCGGATGGCGGACAAGAACAAGAACCCCCGCGACCCGATCGGCGTGATCCCGGTGGACTCGATCTTCTCGCCGGTGCGCCGCGTGTCCTACGCGGTCGAGAACACCCGCGTCGAGCAGATGACCGACCGCGACCGGCTGATCCTGGACGTCGAGACCGACGGCTCGATCACGCCGCGCGAGGCACTCGCCTCCGCGGGTGGGACGCTGCTCGAGCTCGTTCAGCTCTTCGGCGACCTGGCCGACGCGCAGTCGATGCAGGTCGGACCCGCCGAGGACGACTCGGTGCCCTCGGACTACGCGATCACGGTGGAGGAGCTCAACCTGTCGGTGCGCTCGTACAACTGTCTCAAGCGCGAGGGCATCAACACGGTCGGCGACCTGGTCGAGAAGTCCGAGGCCGAGCTGATGGACATCCGCAACTTCGGCCAGAAGTCGATCGACGAGGTCAAGGCCAAGCTCGAGGAGCTCGGCCTGGGGCTGCGGGAAGAGTAGGGATGCCCAAGCCCAAGAAGGGTCCCCGCCTGGGCTCCGGCCCCGCCCACCAGCGTCTGATGCTGAACGGCATCGCCGCCCAGCTGTTCGTCCACGAGCACATCAACACGACCGAGGCCAAGGCCAAGGCCGTGCGCCCGGTGGCCGAGAAGCTGATCACGTTCGCCAAGAAGGGCGATGTGGCGGCGCGCCGCGAGGTCCTGAAGCAGATCCCGGACCGCGACATCGTCCACAAGCTGTTCAGCGAGATCGGCCCGCGCTTCGCCGAGCGCAACGGCGGCTACACGCGGATCCTCAAGCTCGGCCAGCGGCAGGGCGACGGCGCCCCGATGGCTCGGATCGAGCTCGTCGGGTCCGAGTAGCGGCCATCCGGCCGTGATCGTCCGCCTCGGGCTCGCCTACGACGGCACAGGGTTCCGGGGGTGGGCGAAGAACCGAGGGCAACGAACGGTGGAGGGCGTCCTCTCCCAGGCGCTC
>WNGF01012076.1_pt1 | contig 13056 bp, 10 predicted proteins | sample 5400641 | NCBI WGS metagenome assembly WNGF01 (sample SAMN13153371, study PRJNA577476) | soil metagenome | isolation source: 80 cm soil or saprolite under grassland replicate 2 | place: USA:California | collected 2016-06-15
AAGGCGCTCTACGGCGAGACGCTCATCTGCGGCTTCGCCCATATTCACGGCTTTCCCATCGGCATCCTTGCCAACAATGGGATTCTGTTCAGCGAGAGCGCGCTCAAGGGCACGCACTTCATCGAGCTGGCAAGTCAGCGCAACATTCCGCTGCTGTTCCTGCAGAACATCACCGGCTTCATGGTGGGGCGCAAATACGAGGCCGGAGGCATCGCCAAGGATGGCGCCAAGATGGTGACCGCGGTCGCGACGACTCACGTGCCGAAATACACCGTCATCATCGGCGGCAGCTACGGTGCCGGCAACTACGGCATGTGCGGGCGCGCCTATGCACCGCGCTTTCTCTGGATGTGGCCGAACGCGCGCATCTCGGTCATGGGCGGTGAGCAGGCTGCGAGTGTGCTCGGGCTTCTGCGCCGGGAGGCAACTGAAGCGAAGGGCGGTACTTGGAGTCCTGCCGACGACGAAGCGTTCAAGGCGCCGATCCGCGAGCAATACGAGCGGCAGGGGCATCCGTATTACGCGACCGCCCGCATCTGGGATGACGGCATCATCGATCCGGCCGACACGCGAACGGTGTTGGGGCTCGCGCTCGCCGCCGGGCTCAACGCGCCGCCGAGCGAGCCCACGCGGTTCGGCATCTTCAGGATGTAATGGTGTCGCTCGCCCGGCGCTTCGAGAAACTGTTGATTGCCAACCGCGGCGAGATCGCGTGCCGGATCATCCGCACGGCCAAACGCATGGGGCTGCGCACGGTGGCTGTTTACTCCGACCCCGATCGCCAGGCGATGCACGTTGCGCTTGCCGACGAGGCCGTGCTCATCGGGCCGGCCCCAGCGAAGGACAGCTACCTTCAGATCGGCGCCATCATTGACGCGGCGCAGGCCACGGGCGCCGAGGCGATCCATCCCGGCTACGGCTTTCTCGCCGAGAACGCCGATTTCGCGCAGGCCTGCGCCGACGCCGGCGCCATCTTCGTCGGCCCCTCTGCCGCGACCATCCGCTTGATGGGCTCGAAATCGGCCGCCAAGGCGTTGATGGAATCCCCGGGCGTGCCGGTCGTGCCCGGCTATCATGGTGAAGATCAGAGCCTCGCGACGCTGCAAGCGGCCGCCGACGTCATCGGGTATCCGGTTTTGGTCAAGGCCTCAGCAGGCGGCGGCGGCCGCGGCATGCGGCTCGTCGGCAAAGCCGAGGAACTCGCCGAGGCGGTCGCGGGCGCCAAGCGCGAGGCAGGAGCGTCGTTTGGAAGCGATCAAGTCCTGATCGAGAAGTATATCGAAAGACCGCGGCACATCGAAGTGCAGGTGTTCGGCGACAGCCATGGCAACGTCGTATCGCTGTTCGAGCGCGAATGCACGCTCCAGCGTCGGCACCAGAAGGTGGTGGAGGAGGCGCTTGCCATGGCTATCACGGCCGAGCGGCGGGACGCGATGGCGGCTGCGGCGCGCTCTGCCGCGCAGGCCGCGAGCTATGTCGGCGCCGGCACCGTCGAGTTCATCGCCGATGCCGCCGGCTTTTATTTCATCGAGATGAACACGCGTTTGCAAGTCGAGCATCCCGTCACCGAGATGATCACGGGTCTCGATCTCGTCGAGTGGCAGCTGCGCGTTGCCATGGGGGAAAAGCTGGCATTGCAGCAGGACCAGATCGCCGCGAACGGCCACGCGGTCGAGGCGCGCATTTATGCCGAGGACCCCGACAAGGGATTCCTGCCGGCAACCGGAACCATCCGCGCATGGCGCGAGCCCTCCGGGAACGGCATCAGGGTCGATACCGGCTTTCGCTCCGGCGACGCCGTCACGCCCTATTACGATGCTTTGCTAGCGAAGCTCGTCGCCTGGGGCGTCGATCGGCGGCAGGCGCTGAGCCGTTTGACCGATGCTTTGGATGGCTTCGAGATCGCCGGCGTCACCACCAATCTTGCTTTCCTCAAGGCGCTGCTACGCCATCCGCAGGTCATTCAGGGTGAGATCGACACTGGTTTCATCGAGCGGGAAATTTCCCGCCTCACAGCGAGTACCACGCTCGCGGCGCTCGACCTTGCCGCAGCTTGCGCTGCGGTGTTGCTGCGCGAGCAGAGCGAGCAAGCCGCATCGGACGACTCACCCTGGACTCGCAGCGATGGTTGGACGCTTGCCGGCCGCCGCAGCCGGCGCTTGAGCTTTCGACACGGAACCGAGCGGTACGACGCGGTGCTGTGGTATGGCCGCGACGGCTTAGCCATGGAGTTCGGTGGCAGGACCGACCGCTTGCAATTCGTCCCACGTGGGGGCGCCGTGTTCGACATGTGCCTCGGGGACGCGCCCGAGCGGGTATCAGTGGCATGGTCCGGCCGCGACCTTAATCTGAGCACGCCACGCGGCGGCTGTAAGCTCCACTGGATCGATCCATTCGTGGCGGACGTTGCCGAAGCTGCCGCTGCGGGACGCATCGTCGCGCCGATGCCTGGCACGGTGACGCGCATTCTCGCGCAACCAGGTGCCGGTTTGCGGCGCGGTGCGCCGCTCATCGTGCTCGAGGCGATGAAGATGGAGCACACGCTGCGCGCGCCCGCCGACGGACGCGTCAAGGCGCTCAAATGCGCCGTCGGCGACTTCGTTCAGGAAGGAACCGAACTCGCTGATTTCGAGGCGGCGACAGCTGAAATGGAAACGGGTAAATGATACGCGATCCGTCTGATCGATTCGGCCTCACACTGTCTGGCGTCGTCCCTGCGCAGGCGCAGACCCATAGTATGAGCCGACTAGTCGGTTGACGCAGAGTACCAGCCCACCCATGGACGCACAGATTCTCATCGTCGGAGCGGGTCCCACCGGCTTGACCCTCGCCATCGACCTCGGGCTGCGCGGCGTGCGCACGATCATTCTCGAGCAGAAGGAGGCGCCGCAGTTTCTCCCGAAGATGGAGCGCTGCAACGCCCGCACCATGGAGATCTACCGGCGCATGGGCATCGTCGACAAAGTTCGTGCTGCCGGCCTTCCCGCCCAGTGTCCGATGGACATCTTCATCGTGCTGTCCTTGATCGAGCCGCCGCTGGTGCACCATCCCCATCCATCGGTCGCCGAGGCGAAGGCGCAGATCGCCAAATCCCAGGACGGCAGCCTGCCGCTCGAACCCTATCAGCTCATCTCGCAATACACGCTCGAGCCGCTCTTGAAATCGATCGCAGAGACGTTGCCGCGCGTCAGCGTCCGCTACGGTTGCGAGCTCGTGTCGTTCGAGCAGGACGAGAATTCGGTCACGGCGCAGGTCAAGCGAAGCGACGGCTCCTCCGCCACGCTGCGCGGCGCCTGTATGGTCGGCTGCGACGGCGGCGGCAGCCTGGTGCGCCGTCAACTCGGCATTCAGCTCAGCGGCGAGGCCAACCTGCAGGAGCTGCGGCAGGCGCTCTATTATTGCGAAGACCTCTACGAACGCATCCCCATCGGCAAGGGCCGGCATTATCACGTGGCCGACGCCGAGGGGAGTTTCCTGATCGTCCAGGATTCGACCCGGCATTTCACCCTGCATTCCGTCGTCGAGACCGACGCGGACATGGCGCGCATGTTCGAGCGGGTCGTCGCCATGCGGGTCAAATACGACATGCTCTATGTCGGGCAGTGGCGCATGAACCTGCTCTTGGCCGACCGCTACGGCGAGGGCCGCGTGTTTCTCGCCGGCGACGCCGTACATCTCGTCATTCCGACCGGCGGCCTCGGCATGAATACCGGCGTCGGCGACGCGATCGATCTGTCATGGAAGCTCGCGGCAACGTTTGCGGGCTGGGGCGGCCCCAAACTGCTCGCCTCCTACGAGATCGAGCGCCGGCAGGTGGGAGCGCGCAACGTCGCGGCCTCGGGCTTTGCGACCCAGGGGCGGCGGCGGTGGCGCGCATTTTATCGGCCGGAAATCCGCGAGCGGACGGCCGCCGGCGCCGCGCTGCGCGAGGCGCTGGCGCGCGTGGCCGATGTGGAACAGCATAAGGCGACCGAGATGATCGGCGCCGAACTCGGTTACCGCTATGTCGGCTCGCCGCTGATCGCCTCCGAGCCAGGCGAGGCCCCCGAGCACGATTTCATGACTTACGTTCCGACCACGTGGCCGGGAGCGCGATTGCCGCATGTGTGGCTCAGCGACGGCAGCGCGATGCAGGATCGCATCGGCTATGGTCACGGCTATACGCTATTGCGACTAGGTGGGAAGTGGGCCGATACCAGCGCGTTGCAGCGCGCGTTCGCTGCCATCGGTGCGCCGCTGCAGGTCCTCGACATCGCCGACGAGCGGCCGCGCGATGTCTATGGATATGATCTCTTTCTGCTGCGGCCGGACATGCACGTGGTCTGGCGCGGCAACGAGGCTCCGGCCGAACCGGAAAAATTGGCTGCGCTTGCGACCGGGCATTGAACGCCAGGCGCCGGAGCTTCACGTTCTCCACGTCGTCCCCGCGAGGGGCACCCCGCGACGCTCGCGTCGCGAGGACCCCGTTGCGGGGACCCATATTCCAGAGGCGGTGGTCATGGTCCCCGTTTGCGCGGGGACGACAACACATAAGCCGAAGTCGTATTGAGCATCACACCATCATCACGATGGAGCCGGTGGTCTTGCGCGATTCAATGTCGGCATGGGCGCGCGGTGCGTCCTGCAACCGATAGGTTCTGCTGATCTCGATCTTGATCTTGCCGCTTTCGACCATCGCAAACAGGTCGTGCGCGGCGAAGAGGAGTTCGGCGCGGGTCGCCGTGTAATTCGACAGGCTCGGGTGAGTGAGATAGATCGAGCCGAGCGCCCCGAGGCGGCGCGGGGGCATGGGATCGGGATCGCCCGAGGCCTCGCCGAAGGATGCCATCACGCCGCGCCGGCGCAGGCATTTTAGCGAATCCTCGAACGTCGCCTTGCCGACCGAATCGTAGACCACCGGAACGCCTTCGCCGCCGGTGATGCCGCGCACGCGCGCGGCAAAATCCTCCCGCGTGTAGACGATGGGATGATCGCAACCGTGCGCACGGGCGACCGCGGCCTTTTCATCGCTGCTCACCGTGCCGATCACGGTGGCGCCGAGGTGCTTTGCCCATTGGCACATGATGAGGCCGACCCCACCGGCGGCGGCGTGGATCAGGATCGTATCGCCAGATGTAACCTTGTACGTGTCGTGCAGGAGGCAGCGTGCCGTCATGCCGCGGATCATCATCGAGGCGGCCATGCGCTCATCGATGCCGGCGGGCAAGGCGATGACGCGCGCCGCCGGGACGATGCGGAATTCGGCGTAGGAGCCCTCCGGCATGCCGGCATAGACGACGCGGTCCCCGACTGAAAGCCCGCTCACGTCGGGCCCCACCGCATCGATCACGCCCGCACTTTCGAGACCGATCGCGGAAGGAAGCGATTTCACCGCATGTATGCCGCGCCGCATCAGTACGTCGCGATAATTGACCGCGATTGCCACGTTGCGGATGCGCACCTCTCCGCGGCGGGGAGCGCCGACCTCGACCTCCTCGAAGCGCAGCACCTCGGGGCCGCCGTGCTCATGGAATCGAAACGCTTTGCTCACGGCGCGAGCTCCTTCGAGAGTGCTTCCATCATGTCGGCGAGGTCATCGAGCGCGTTGAAGCGCGGCTGCGCCGCGATGTGCGGCGTCAGGACCACGTTGTCGAAACCCAACAATGCGTCGTCGTCGCGGCCGGGCTCCTCGTAGAGTGGGTCGAGGGCGAAGCCGCCGAGCCGGCCCGATTTCAGCGCCTCGATCAATGCGGCGCGGTCGACCACGTCGGCACGCGCGATGTTCACCAGAAACGCGCCGGGCTTCATCTGCCCAAATTGCGCGCCGCCGATGAGAGAGCGGGTCGCCGGCCCGCCTGGCAATTGCGGTATCACCCAATCGCTCTCCGCGAGCAGCTTCTCCAGCGGCGCATAGGTTGCCTTGAGCTCGTGCTCTTCCGCCTCAGGCAGCCGCGTGCGCTGGTAATAGAGAATGCGCATCCCGAACGCCGCCGCCCGGATCGCGATTTCACGGCCGATCTCGCCTAGACCGATGAGCCCAAGCGTGGCGCCGTTGAGGGTACGCAGACCGGAGATGCGCGGCCAGTTCGAGTTGGGCGTGTGACGGCGGTCGAACGGCTTGTAGGCGTAGCCGATCTGGCGCAGCTGGTCGACGCTGATGCGGCCGGCAAGCCGATGCAGTTTCTTGGCGAGCGTGAGCATCAGCGCGATGGCCAGTTCGGCGCAGGCGATATTGGCGCGGCGGCGGATGGTGAGCACCTTGATGCCTTTGGCGGCGCAGGCGGTGGTGTCGATGTTGCGCGGCCTCCAGCCAAATTTCTGCACGACACGCAACGCGTTGCCGGCGGCAAGCTCCTCGTTTTCGACGTGGAGCGATTCGACCACCAGCGCGCAGCTGCCGGACAAGGCCGCACGCAGCTCGTCTTGCGTTTCGACGAGCCGCACCTCGCGTGGGAAAAGCTTGCCTACGCGCGCGCGCACGCGCTCGCAGTAGCCGGCGAAATCGGGCTCGTCGTGGGCGAAAAAATCGGCAAACGCGGCGGTGCGCTCGCGGGAGGTGTTGGGATCGAGCACCACGCCGACGACGCGCAGGAAGCGATCGTCCTCGACGACGAGGGCGCTATTGGCTGGCAACAGGAACGCTCCGAAGGCTCAAGACGCGAGCGGCTCGAGGTCGAGTCGTAGCGCCTGCAGCACGCGCGCGTTCATATTGTAGGTCCCAATGAGCACGGTCAATTCCACGATCTGGCGGACGTCGAAATGGCGCTCGACCGCAGCGAAGATGTCGTCCGGCACCACGATCTCGCGGGTCATAGTGTCGGCGTAGGCGAGCGCCGCGCGCTCGCGATCGCTGAACAGGTTCGACGCATCCCATTCGGTCAGCGCATTGCAATCTTCGAGCGAGAGGCCCTCGGCGAGCGCCAAGGTGGGCACGTGCTGACGCAACACGTATTGCGAGTTGGTGAGATGGCCCATGCGGATGATCACGATCTCGCGCAACCGCCCATCGAGGGTGGTGTTCCAGCGCACCGTATTGGAATGATTGAACCAGCTCTCGGCGAGCGGGGGAGCGTTGAGCAACATGCGATAGATGTTGATCAACTTCCCGCGCCGGCCGGCGCGGTATTTTTCGATAGCGTCGGCAAATTCGGGATGGTCCTGCTCTTGGATCAGGGGAACCCGGGCCATGGGAGTCCTTTTTTACCTTTCAGCGCCTGTCAGATGGGCCAAAATCTCGCGCGCCGTGCCACTCCTGCGTTGCGCGATTTTTGCCCGCCGCCGCGACATTATTCCATCTTAAAGCCGGTTGCCTTGATGATCGGGGTCCAGCGCGCAAGCTCCGCTCCGATGAATTGCCGTGTCGCCTCGGGCCCCGAGTCGAGGATCGGCTCGAAGCCGGACGCCACGAAGATGCGCTGAACATCCGCGTCCGCCATGATCTGCCGCGTGGCCTCGGCGATCCGCTCGATAATCGGCTGGGTGACGCCGGCAGGCGCAAACAGCCCGTTGAGATTGCCGGCGATCATGCCCGGCAATCCGGCCTCGATCGAGGTCGGAATATCGGGCGCCGCTTTGATGCGCGACGCCGCATTGACCGCGAGGATGCGCACCTTTCCTGCGCGATGGAATTCGAGGAGCGGGCCGCCCACGTTCGGCGTCATCATGGGAATGTGGCCGCTGGCGAGATCGGCGACGCCGGGCGCCGCGCCCTTGTAGGGAATGTGCACGATGTCGGGTGCGCCGATCAGCTGCTTGAACAATTCGCCGGCAAGGTTGGTGACAGTCCCCGCGCCGGCCGAGCCGTACGACAACTTGCCCGGATTGGCCCTGGCGTAGGCGATGAGCTCAGCGAGGTTGCGCGCGGGTACGGATGCATGGACCACGATCGAGGTCGGCGCATTGCACAGAATGTAGATGCCGATGAAATCCTTGAGCGGATCGTAGGGCGGGTTCGGCATGATCGCGGGAATGAGCACCTGCGTGCTGGTATTGCCGAACAGGAAGGTGTGACCGTCCGGCTGCGCACGTGCGACCTCGGCGGCACCCGTAACACCGCCTCCGCCGCCCCGATTCTCCGTGACCACGGTGCCGAGCACCGGCTTCATCTTCTCCGCCCATAAGCGGCCGACCACATCGGTTGCCCCGCCCGGGGAGAACGGCACGATCAGTCTGATCGCGCGATCGGGATAGGCAAGGCTGCGCGGCGCCAGCATCGCGGCCGGCAGCGCGCTCAAACCGCCGGCCAGTACTTCACGTCGGTTCATGGGATCGTGCTCACGTCGTCGCCTCAATCATCGCGCGCAGCTCCGGCGTCACCTCGGGCATGATTCCGAACCACGCCTGGAAGGCCGGCCGCGCCTGGTGCAGCAGCATGCCGAGCCCGTTCAGCGTCGGGTTGCCGCGCGTGCGCGCAGCGGCGATGAGCGCCGTCTCGCGCGGAATATAGACGATGTCGGACACGAGCGCGCTCGCCGGCAAGCGATTGAGCGCCAGATCCAAGGGCGGCTCGCCGACCATGCCCTGGTTGGTGGCGTTGACCAGCATCGCCGCACCCTCGAGCGCGCGCTCGCGCTCCTCCCAGCTCAGCGCGGTGATCGGGCCGCCTAACTCGTTCGCCAATGCCTTGGCTCGCGCCAAGGTGCGATTGACCAGGCGAATTTCACGCGCGCCTTGGTCGGTCAGGCCGACCAGCACGGCCCGGGCGCCGCCGCCGGCGCCGATTATGACGATGGGACCGGTATCGGCGCGCCAACTGGGCTGCGCCTCGCGCACGCTTTCGATATAGCCGAACGCGTCGTGGTTCTGGCCTTCGAGCGATCCGTCCGCTGCGACCACGACGCAGTTCACCGCGCCGATGCGACGGGCGAGCGGATCGACCGTGTCCACGATCTTGAGCGCGGCCTCCTTGTGCGGGATGGTGAGGTTGCAGCCGGAGAAGCCGAGCGCCGGCAGCGCCCGAAGCGCCGCGCGCAGATGTTCGCGCGCAATGGCCAGCGGCATGTAAGCGCCGGTGAGACCGTATTTGGCGAGCCAATAATTGTGCAATTTCGGCGAGCGCGAATGCATCACCGGGTCGCCCATCACGCCGGCCAGGAGGAAGCGGTCAGTATGGCTCATGGCAGTCAGTGCAATCATTATGAATGAAGAAGCTATTCCGTGCACCTACTGCACACCGGGACAAGCTTTTTGATATTCAATCAAGGCCGGCGGCGTCGGGTCGAGGTCGTCCGTCTCATCGAGCAGCAATTCGGTGAGAAAATTCGGGCTGCCTGACGTTCGCTTCGTCCTAACGCCAAAAAAGAACCCCCGGCACACGGCCGGGGGCTACGCTTGGTTCTAAACGTTCGGCCTAAACCAGCCTGATGTTCTTCAGCGGGAGCTGGCGCACCGGCTTGCCGGTCGCGGCATGGATGGCGTTGAGCACCGCGGGCGCCACCACGCAGATCGTCGGCTCGCCGACACCGCCCCAGAAATCGCGGCTCGGCACGATCACCGTTTCCACCTTCGGCATTTCCGCTGTCGAAGTTCAAATCCACCATCCGCCCATCCTTGACCCTGCACTCGCCGTAGAGCGTGGCGGTGAGGCCATAGGCCACCGAGCCTTCGACCTGGGCCGCGATCTGGTCCGGATTGACGGCGTGGCCGCAATCGAGCGCCAGCACCATGCGGTGGACCTTGAGCTGGCCGCGGTCGCTGACCGAGACCTCGGCGACGGCGGCGGAGTAGCTGCCGTATCCCATGAACTGGGCGATCCCGCGATGGATGCCGGGAGGCAGCGGCTTGCCCCAGTCGCCCTTCTCCGCCGCGGCGTTGAGCACGGCGAGATGCTTGGGATGGTTGCCCATGAGCGCGCGGCGGAACTCGAGCGGGTCCTTGCCGGCCGCACGCGCCGCCTCATCGATAAAGCATTCCATGTACACGCCGTTCTGGTTGGTATTGACGCCGCGCCAGGGGCCGACCGGCACATGGGTGTTGCGCATGACGTATTCGATGAGCAGGTTTGGCACAGTGTAGCCGAGCTGCGCATCGCCGGGCTCCTCCCAGAGCCCCTGCAACTGGCGCCTGTCTCTGCCGTTGACGATTCCCGCCGGGTTCAAGCTGGCGTTGATAGACTGGCCGCAGACGCGCATGTGCAGCCCGACGAGATTGCCGTTCGCATCGAGACCGGCAGCGCAGCGGCATTGCGAGATCGGCCGGAAGAAGTCGTGCGCCTGGTCCTCCTCACGGCTCCAGATCAGCTTGATCGGCACGCCCGGAAACTCTTTGGCGATCGCCACCGCCTGGTGCACGTAATCCTGCGTGCCGCCGCGCCGACCGAACCCGCCGCCGAGGTCGGTCCTGTAGACCTCGCATTTGGCGAGCGGTACGCCGGAGGCCTCCGATAGGGCGGCCATCGACGCCTCCGCGTTCTGCGTCGCCACCCATACCTCGGCTTTCTCGGCCGCGAGCCTCACCGTGGCGTTCATGGGCTCCATGGTCGCATGCGCGAGGAACGGCGTGCTGTAGACCGCTTCGACCTTTTTCGCCGCGCCCTCGATCGCCTTGAGTGCGTCGCCATTGTGCCGGTCGCCGTTGGTGACGGTTGCCGCGAGCCCTTCCTTGAGTTGCTCTGCGATCGACGCACTCGATACCGATGCGTTGGGCCCTTCGTCCCAAACGATCGGCAAAGCGTCGAGGGCCGTCTTGGCCCGCCACCACGTGTCGGCAACCACCGCGACGGCGGTGTCCTTCACCTTGACGACCTTGCGCACGCCGGGTCGACCCGCGATCTTGGCTTCGTCATAGCTCGCGAGCTTGCCGGCGAACACCGGGCAGTCCTTGATCGCGGCGCACAGCATGTTCGGCAGTTGGATATCGATTGCGTAGATCTTGCTGCCGTCGAGCTTGTCGGCGGTATCGATCCGTTTCACCGCCTTGCCGGCGATTTTCCAGTCTTTCGGGTCCTTGAGCTTGATGGCTTTGGGATCCGGCGGTTGGAGCTTGGCCGCGGCCGCGGCGAGCTTGCCATAGCTCAGCGAGCGGCCGGACGCAGCGTGGGTGATCACGCCGTCGGCGACCGTCAGTTCGCCAACCGGGACCTTCCACTCGTCGGCCGCCGCCTGCAGCAGCATCATGCGCGCGGCGGCGCCGCCGCGGCGGACATAATCCTGCGAGCCGCGGATGCCGCGGCTGCCACCGGTCGACATGTCACCCCAGATTCGCTTGCGGGCAAGGTTTTGCCCAGGCGTGATCTGTTCCGCCTTCGCCTTCGTCCAATCGCACTCGAGCTCTTCGGCGACGAGCTGGACGAGGCCCGTGATCGTGCCCTGTCCCATCTCCGAGCGCGCGATGCGGATCACGCAAGTGTCGTCGGGCTTGACGAAGACCCAGGCATTGACCTCGGCGCCTGCGCTCTGCGCGACGGCGGACCCGAAGCCGGAGGGTAAATTGAATCCGAGCGCGAGCCCACCGCCGGCGGCGGCGGAGCCGACAATGAACGTGCGGCGAGAAAGCTTCGCGGCTTTGCCGCGGATCGTCCTTTTCACGGCAGGCCTCCCTAGGTTCTGGACGTAGCGTTGGCCGCCATGTGCACGGCAGCTCGGATGCGCTGATAGGTTCCGCACCGACAGATGTTGGTCATGGCGTCGTCGATGTCTTTGTCGGTGGGCTTCGGGGTGCGCTTGAGCAATGCCGCGGCAGCCAGGATCTGTCCCGATTGGCAATAGCCGCACTGGGGCACGTCGAGTGCCGCCCACGCCTTCTGCACGGGATGCGATCCGTCGGAAGAGAGTCCCTCAATGGTGACGATCCGGTCGCTCGCGCTCACGTCTGCGGCGCGGATGGAGCAGGAGCGCTGCACCTCGTCGTTGATGTGCACGGAGCAGGCGCCGCATTGCGCGATCCCGCAGCCATATTTCGTGCCGGTGAGGCCGACCTGCTCGCGGATCACCCACAAGAGCGGGGTGTCCGGCTCCACCTCCACGTCACGAATACTGCCATTGATGTTGAGCTTTGCCATGAGCGTCCTCTCGCGAATTCCTTCGATTATTTTTCTTGTTGCTTTACGGCGATGCAGGGCGGCGATTGAAAAAACTGAAAGCGCCTGCGAGGTGTCGTGCAGCATAGCGCTTCAGCTCCGGCTTGCCTACGGCCGGGGGCGACGACGCTGCGCTAGCCCGAGCATGCATCTGTAGCCCGAATTGAGCGTAGCGAAATGCTGGAGGTTTTCCCGGATTCCGGATTTCGCTGCGCTCAATCCGGGCTACAAGGCCTCGCCTATGAGCAAGTTGCGGCCGTGAGCCACGTCCGCAACACTGGTAGAGGCTTCAGTTGTGGCCGCCGGCCGCGATCCCTACATTGCGGTGGGAAGCGGCAGCAAGTGAGGCGCAGATGGACCGGCGACGACGCGCATCAGAGACCAATCAACCCGGTGCCGAGCCGGAGATCATTCCGCCCGATGATGTGCGCTGGCGCAGGGCCGACTCGCGGATGCACAGTGCGCCGCGGGTCTATGTGGCAAGGATCGGCCCGGTCGGTTTCGCCATCATGGCGGTCGCTGTCGCGCTGCTGGCGGCGCTCTTTTTCATATTGCTGTTGAGTGCGTTCGTGGTGCTGCTGCCCCTGGCAGGCTTGGCTCTGGCGATCATCATCGGCGTCGGTCTGTTCCGGATCCTGATTTGGCGGCGGCTGTGAGCGGCCGAGAGTAGGGCGGATTGAGCGTAGCGAAAATCCGGTAAGTAGCCGTCAAAAGTTATGAACGGGCTGACGCTTGCGGCATCAGCCCGTTCGACCTGATCATGGACATTGAGCGTGAAGATCGTCCGAGGGGACGCGGACGGCGTGATTAGAGCGCGTTCACTCCCGACTGCTTGAGAAGATCGGCCATTTTGCTCCGGGCATAGAACATGCGGGTCTTCACCGTCGCAGCCGGCACCCCGACGATCTGCGCCACCTCGTCAACCGACTTCTCGTGGTAGTACACGAGGTCGATGACTTCGCGGTGCGCCGGCGAGAGCTGCCGCAGGCACTTCTGCACGATGGTGCTACGATCCTTATTGTGGACCACGGTCTCCGGATCGTCGGCGGTGTCCTCGATGC